>Ga0226835_1001055_pt1 | contig 18184 bp, 16 predicted proteins | sample LAC_MetaG_1_FD_163627 | JGI IMG/M metagenome (GOLD analysis project Ga0226835, IMG submission 163627) | Anaerobic ammonium oxidizing microbial communities from anammox membrane bioreactor (MBR) in UC Berkley, California, United States -... | ecosystem: Engineered > Bioreactor > Anaerobic >...
GATTTGGCTCAGTGGTCCCATTTTGCGGATCTGCCGCAATTGGTCGGCGAAATCCTGCAAGGTAAATTCACCCGACATGAGCTTTTCGGCTTGCTGCTGGGCAACTTTTTGATCGTAAGCCGCTTCAGCGCGCTCAATTAAGCCCAGAATATCGCCCATGCCGAGGATGCGCCCCGCCAATCGGTTTGGATCATAGACCTCGATGGCATCCAACGCTTCGCCGGTGCCCAAGAATTTGATCGGCACACCGGTGACAGAACGTATCGAAATCGCTGCGCCGCCGCGCGCATCGCCTTCGATCTTAGTCATGATCAAACCGGTGAGTGGGATCGCCTCGCGGAAGCCCTTGGCGATGTTCACCGATTCCTGACCGATCATCGCGTCTACAACCAGGAGGATTTCGGCTGGCTTCACATTATTTTCAATGGCGCGCAGCTCGTCCATTAAGGCGTCATCAAGCTGTGAACGGCCTGCAGTGTCCAGGATCACCACCGTGTAGCCGCCTTTTTGGGCGCGATCTAGCGCCATCCGGGCAAGCTGCGGCGGCGGGACGCCCGCTTCAAACACCACCGGCACGTTCAGGCGTTCCCCCAACGTCTCAAGTTGACGCACAGCCGCCGGACGGTAAGGGTCGCAGGCGACCAGCATGACGCGTTCGCCTTGCGAGCGCAAGATGCGCGCCAGTTTACCTGCCGCAGTGGTCTTACCGGAGCCTTGTAAACCGACCAACATCAGCGTTCGAGGGCGCGGTCCGCTCATATTGAGCGGCGCGGCCGGCCCCAATGTGCGGATTAGCTCTTCGTGGACGATTTTGACAACTTGTTGGCCCGGATTAAGCGCTTTGGATACTTCTTGCCCTACAGCTCGTTCACGTACGCGGCCAACAAAGTCTTTCACCACGCCGTAATTGACGTCTGCTTCAAGCAAAGCAAGACGCACCTCGCGCATGGCGGCATCTACGTCGGATTCAGAAAGCTTTCCGCGACGGCGCAGGCCTTTAAAAACATCCTCTAAGCGTTGAGTCAGGTTCTCGAACACGGCAATGCATTTTAGCTTGGAAGCCTAGATCGGTCAAGGTTTTAATAATGGAGAAACAACAGCCCCTGGAAAAGAAATTGATCGGCCGTAACTTTCGCTCTTTGATGGGGTTGTCCTTGTTCGAGATTTATAGTTTCCCCATTGTTGTTTTTTTACCGAATTCATGCGAATAATATCCTTCGACTTCAAGGAGAGAAGTAATGTCAAACGTTGCCATTGTAACTGACAGTACAGCCTATATACCAAAGGAGATATTAAATCAATATCATATCGAAGTGGCTCCACAGGTATTGATTTGGGGAGGAGAGACCTTCGAGGACGGCGTGGATATTTTGCCAAATGAGTTCTATTCCCGGCTAAAAACTGCCAAGGTGATGCCGACGACTTCCCAGGCGACGCCTAATTCCTTCAAAATAATCTTTGAAAAATTGATTGAGCAAGGCGCATCTGTCATTGCGATCTTGCTTTCTGAAAAGCTCTCTGGGACGATTGCCTCTGCTTATCAGGCGAAAGAGCAGTTCCCTGGCGCGCCGATCGAAATCGTGGATTCGTATTCAACCGCTATGGCAATGGGTTTTCAGGTGTTAACCGTAGCGCGAGCCGCCCAAGAGGGAGCATCTTTGGCGGAGTGTAAAAAATTGGCAGAGGAAGCTCGAAAACATACCGGCGTGGTTTTTGCTGTGGATACCCTGGAGTTTTTGCATCGCGGCGGGCGGATCGGCGGCGCAGCCCGTTATCTGGGCACGGCTTTCAATATTAAGCCTATCCTGGAACTAAAAGAGGGGCGAGTAGAAGCAGTAGATCGGGTGCGCACTCGCGCCAAATCCATTTCCAGAGTGGTGGAATTGGTAGAGGAACGCATCAACGGAAGACAACCTGTACGACTGGCGACGTTACATGCCAACGCGCCGGAAGACGCTCAAGAGTTGCTGCGCCTGGGTCGGGAAAAGATCGAAACCATTGAACATATCTTTTCTGAGGTCAGCCCGGTGATTGGCACACATGCGGGGCCAGGGACGATTGGATTGGCGTTCATGGCAGGAATGTAGAGATTCTTGAGATACAATATAGGGGCTGTCAGGCGACATCGCTGCCCGATGGCTCCTATATTTTTTTATTGAGTGGTTGGTTCCATGCATGATTTGCCAAAGCTCGCATTTCTACCAGTTGATCGCCTGGTGATGCATGAGAGACACGATGAACAGCGCGCCATGCCCTTGATCCTCCGAATGCGCGCCAGCGGCGTTTTTCGCAATCCACCCGTTGTTACGCCTCTGCAAGATGGATCGGATCGTTATATGGTTATGGATGGCGCCAATCGCATCACGGCGCTTCGGATGATGCAGTTTCGAGATGCGTTGGTGCAAATTGTTCAGCCTTCGGATCCTGGTCTGGCGCTGCAAACCTGGAATCATGTCGTTTGGGAGATGAACGCAGCGCGTTTTTTGGACGGCATACGTTCAATCCCGGGCGTCAAATTGACGAGGACGAAGGATGCGGATCAAGCGCGACCATCGCTGGATGAGGAGTGCAGTCTGGCGCTGGTGCAAAGTTGCCGCGGTCGCGTGTATGCGGTATGCAGTGAGGTTGGGAATCTCCAATTGCGTGTAGATTTATTGAATGCGTTAGTGGATTGTTATAAAGATCGCGCTCGTTTCGATCGCACCAGTGTGCGAGAGGCGCGCTTATTACGGGATATATATCCGGCGTTATGCGGGTTAGTGATTTTCCCGCAATTCAGTATCTCTGATTTATTAGATTTGGCTGGCCGCAACTATTTACTGCCCGCCGGCATCACCCGTTTTACCATAGCCCCACGCGCCTTGCATTTGAACTATCCTTTGGCAGAGTTGGCGGCGGACAAATCTATAGAAGAGAAGAACCAAGCTTTGTATAAATGGATCAATGAACGCATTGCACAAAAAAGCGTTCGTTATTATGCCGAACCGACTTATCTTTTTGACGAATAATATTTCAGGAGAGACATGGACATCTTCTTTGCTGACCCTTCCGAGGTCCCCTTACCCCCAGCGGAAGTCCGCATTCGTCAACTAAAGGCTGAGCCTTCGCCGGATGGACGACGAGTGCGCGTTTATTTCGAGGTTGATCCTTTCCAAAAACGACCCAATGCCGAGTTGTTCATTATTGACGATAATGAGAATGAAGCAGCCTCTGTGAGCATTATTGAGAGTATGAACCGCCGGATGGAGTTGACCATGCACTTGCGCAATGTGCGTACAGGCAGGTATATTTTAAAAGCTGTGCTTTTCTACAGTAAATTCGAAGAGCAAGACGCTCCTATCGAAGATATTCAACCTATCGAACAAACAGTGGTGGACACTGCTGAAACCGCTTTTTACATCGAAGAATGAAATACCTATTGCGATTATGGCCTTTTCTGAAGCCTTATAAGCTTCAGGCCGTGCTATCGCTGGCGACGACCCTGGCGTTAACTGCGCTGTTGCTGGTTGTTCCCGCGATCATTCGACAAACGATTGATGTAGGGCTGGCGCAGGGAGAGAGAACTTATCTCATTCGCGCATCTTTTTGGTTGTTGGGCATCGGCGTTGTGCGCTCTGGGTTGGTTTATCTTCAGCGTTATCTAGGGGAATGGATCGCCAGTCATATCGGTTACGACATGCGTAACCGTCTTTACGACCATATGCAATATTTGTCTTTTAGCTTTCATGACCACGCGCAAACCGGGCAATTGATCAGCCGTTGCATTGAGGATGTGCGGGCTGTGGAGCGTTTTACCGGTTTTGGCGTGATCGAAATGATCCGCCTGGGATTGTTGATGCTTGGCATTGCGGGCTTGTTATTCTGGCAATCGCCGGATCTGGCTGCCATTGCGCTGTTGCCGATGATCCCTTTGGTGTTGGTGACCACTGGTTTTGGCAGTCGCGTGGGTGATCTGTTCATGAAGGTGGACATTGCATTGGGCGAGCTAAGCGCCCTGGTTCAGGAGAACGTCAGCGGCGTTCAAGTGGTGCGGGCTTTTGCGCGTGAACCATACGAAGTGCAGCGATTCTCTGGAAAAAACCGTAAACTATTCGACGCTCGCGTGAAAGTGGTCAGTATCTTTGCCTGGGTAATGCCAACCACTCATTTTTTGGTTGCTTTGGGGACGATCTTAATTTTGTGGTTTGGCGGGAATATGGTTTTGCGCGGAGAGATGACAGTGGGTGAAGTGGTTGCATTCAACGGCTATTTACTTTTGCTTGCCGCGCCGGCGCAGCAGCTCACCTGGCTGGTCAACTCCGCTGGCGAAGCGGCGGCTGGTCTACGACGGAGCTTTGAAATTCTGGACTTAGAGCCTGAAATTCGAAGCGCGCCAACCGCCATCGAACTACCGCCCCTGAAAGGATATGTCGAGTTTAGAGGAGTCAGCCTTCACTATCCCTCTCAGAAAATCCCAGCCTTGAATGGCATTGATTTATGTGTTGAACCCAATCAAGTCATTGCTCTGGTTGGGCCAACAGGCTCGGGTAAATCATCTTTGGTAAATTTGATCCCACGCTTTTATGATCCCAGCGCGGGCGCTGTTCTGGTGGATGGTTGGGATGTTCGCCAGGTGGAACTCGCCTCTCTGCGGCGTCAAATTGGTTTGGTTTTTCAAACTTCGCTCTTGTTTTCGACCACGGTGGCAGAAAATATTGCGTATGGGCGGCCATTTGCCAGCCGAGCAGAAATCGAAGCGGCGGCTCGGGCGGCTCAGGCGCACGATTTTATTATGGAGCTACCAGAAGGCTACGATACGGTGGTGGGAGAACGCGGCATTACCCTCTCCGGTGGACAGAGGCAGCGGGTAGCGATTGCGCGCGCTTTATTGCTAGACCCTAAGATCCTGATCTTGGATGACTCAACCTCAAGTGTAGATACCGAAACCGAACGCCTGATCCAAATCGCATTGGAGCGGCTGATGGAAAATCGAACGACGTTTATCATTGCTCACCGGCTTTCCTCGGTCCGCCGCGCGGATCTGATTGTGGTGATGAAAGATGGACGAATCGTAGAACAAGGGAAGCACGCTGATTTATTGAGCGCGGGCGGGTTGTATCGTGAGATTTATGATTTACATTTGCGCGAACAAGAACGATATTACGAAGACTCCCTCCAGGCATCTTTGGATATAGATTGAGAGTGGATAGCAACAGTGGCAAAGATAGCATTGCCTTTAGACGATATTTCTACGAAAGGCTATGACGAAAAGATCGTTCGCCGATTGGCCGGTTATGTAAAGCCTTATACGTTCCGGTTGATCATCTCTTTGGTTTTAATGCTTTTGAACTCCACCGCGGCGGTCGCCGGGCCTTATCTGGTGAAAATTGCCATTGATGCTGGGATGGAGGCGGGATCCGTTGACGCGTTGCGTCGAACAATCTTGCTTTACATTTTGGCGATTTTTGTCCAATGGTTCTCGATCTTTTCGCGTGTGAATATCATGGTGAGGGTGGGTCAGTCCATTATTTATGATCTGCGCGATCAGCTCTTCAGACATTTACAAGAATTATCGTTGAGTTTCTATAGCCGCTTCAGCGTTGGTCGCGTGATCACGCGGGTGATCAATGATGTGGGTGTTTTACGCGAGTTCATCGTTTGGACGATGCTTGCCATAGCCAGAGATTTGTTTACTTTGATCGGAATTCTGATTGCTATGGTAAGTATGAACCCTCGTCTCTCGTTGATAACATTGATTACTTTGCCAATCATGGTTGTGATCACGCGTCTATTTCGCCGCCGGGCGCGGGAGAATTACCGCCGTGTTCGTTCAGCCATTAGCTGGGTGAATTCTGTATTGGCAGAGAACATCAATGGTGTTCGGGAGGTGCAGGCATTTTCCCGTCAGAAACACAATTATGCGTTTTTTCGAGATGAGGTCAATCGCAATAACTTGGATGCCAGCTTGAAGGCTGCTCAGATCGCCTCTGCTTTTCCGGCGGCGATAGACTTGCTGGGTGGGCTGGCGGTCGCTCTGGTGGTGTTGTTTGGCGGGTTCGCAGCGCTGGATGCGAACGCCCGGCAAGCCATCACGCCGGGCGTGTTGGTGGCTTTTGTGCTGTATATCGAACGCTTTTTTGAGCCTATTCGAGACCTAAGCCAGAGGTATGACTCCTTTCAATCCACAATGGCTGGCGGAGAACGAGTGTTTTCTCTATTAGACATCACGCCCGAAGTGCGCGATGCGGACGACGCAGTTGAATTGCCGCCTATCTCTGGAGAAGTTCGTTTCGAAAATGTGTCCTTTCACTATGCAGACGACCCGACGCTTGTGCTGAAGGACATCAACCTGCACGTGCCAGCGGGCATGACGGTTGCCCTGGTTGGAAAGACCGGGGCGGGAAAGTCAACCCTCATCAAACTGATTGGCCGCTTCCATGATCCAACCACCGGGCGCGTACTGGTAGATGGCTATGATCTAAGGAAGGTGAAGCAGCACAGCTTGCGCAGCCAGATGGGGATTGTGTTACAGGATCCTTTTCTCTTCTCTGGGACGGTGGCGGATAACATTCGTTTTGGAAGACTGGAAGCCAGCGATGAAGAAGTAGAGAATGCTGCCAGGGCGGTTGGCGCGCATGAATTCATCAGCCGCTTAAGGTTGGGGTATGATACTCCTGTGGAAGAAGGCGGCGTGATCCTATCGGTAGGACAGAGGCAGCTCATTTCTTTCGCCCGCGCCTTACTTGCCGACCCTCGAATCCTGATCCTCGACGAAGCCACCTCCAGCATTGACCTGCAAACTGAACAGTTGATCCAGCGGGGAATGAGGCGTCTGCTCAAAGGTCGAACGGCGTTTGTCATTGCTCACCGCCTCTCAACGGTTGTGAACGCAGATCACATCATTGTCATCGAGGATGGACAGATCGTTGAACAGGGTAACCATGCTCAATTATTAGCCAAACGCGGCGTTTACAGCCGGTTATATCGCGCTGGGTTTGATGAATCATAATGACTGAGTTGGCATATCCGAGCGGATAAATGGTGGTTTAATTGTGAATGGTGTTAGGTAATGGGCGAGCCTGATCAAACTTCGCGCTCGACAAGATTCAAGAGGTCCTTGCGCCTGGCTGTCGTGGGTCTCGCTTTTGCTTTGATTTTTTTAGCAGGCTTTTATGCTTACCAGACGGCGACAGCCCTGGGCATCCTGTTTTCTCCAACCTTTACGCAAACTGAAACGGCAGCCGCCAGCTCCTCAAACCCAACGGAGACGCCCCAGCCTGCCAGCACAACCAGCGCGCCTGGGGAAGCGGCTACATTCATACCAACGCCTTCGCCTGCTTTTTTGGCGGACGCTTCGAATTCTGGAACCGCTTATCTGGCGTATTATGAGGGGGTGCATTCCCACATATTTGCTTTTCCTTTGGAGCAGGGGCCAATAACGCGCCTGGCTTCAGGCGAATGGGATGATATTACGCCAGCTCTGCACCCCGATGGACGTAGCCTTGCCTTTGCCTCCAATCGTGATGGCTATTGGGATCTATATCTGTTGAATTTTGAAAGCGGTGAAATCTCCCGCTTGACGAACACACCAGAATACGATGCTTCCCCAAGTTGGTCGCCGGATGGTTTATGGGTGGCTTATGAGAGCTATGTTTCCGATGAAAGCGGGGGCAACCTGGAGATTTTTATCCGCCCTATGGATGGTTCACAGCCGCCCATCCGTCTCACCAACGATCCTGCTGCTGATCATTCTCCATCTTGGTCACCACAAGGCCGAAAGATTGCCTTTGTCTCCACCAGAGGCGGCAATGCGGATATTTGGATTGCGGATCTGGATCAGGTTGATCAGCGCTATCAGAATGTCAGCCGTTCACAGGATGCGGCTGATGCTCATCCTGTATGGTCGCCGGATGGAAACAAGCTGGTATGGTCATCGGCGCCGCTCAATGGCGTTCAGACGCTGCGAATGTGGGACGCCACAGCTCCGGAGGCGCGCCCTGCCTGGCTGAGCAGCGGCGATTGGGCTGCCTGGAGCCCAGATGGCAGCGCGCTATTGGTTTCATTGAGAGAACCGAATCGCATTTATTTGACCGGCTATCAGCTTGAGCAACAAAGACTCATCCTTCCTCTCATGGATTTGAGCGGCGATGTGACGGGCTTAACCTGGGGGCGAAACGCTCCGTTCCTTGAGCGGTTGACCGACGCGTTTGGTGAACGGCAAACGCCTACGCCATTATGGACGCCAGCTTTCGAATCGTCGTCCGGTTTGCCCAGCGGGCGAGTGGGGGTGGTTACTCTGGACGGCATTGAAGCGCCCAATGCGATGCTCCAGGATGGTGTGGATGAGTCTTTTTACGCTCTGCGAAACGCAGTTGCACAAATCGCAGGTTGGGATTTTCTGGCTTCGTTGGAGCAGGCGTTTCTTCCATTAACCTCACCCCTTAATCCAGGTATGGTTGAGGACTGGCTGTACACCGGGCGCGCCTTTCGCTTCAATACGGCGCCGGCAAGCGCCGGCTGGTTGATTCTGGCGCGAGAAGATTTTGGTGCACTGACCTATTGGCGGGTGTATCTACGCGCCCGCTTCCAGGATGGGCGTCAGGGTCTTCCACTCAAAGATTTGCCATGGGACCTGACCGCCAGACACTCTGGAGATCCTATCGCCTATGAGCAGGGAGGTAAGTTGGTTGCCACTCCGCCCCCTGGGTATTGGGTAGATTTCACCCGGTTGGCATCCGCGTATGGTTGGGAGCGGTTGCCGGCGCTCTCTTCCTGGCGCGTTGCTTTTTCATCCATTCGTTATAATGAGTTTGCGTTGAAGGATGGGCGGGATTGGCTATCTGCGATGTTGGAAATTTATCCAAAGGCTGCATTGGATACACCAACACCGGTTTCTTCACCAACCATGACGGCTACACCTACGCAAACGCCAACGCCTACACCTACCTTCACCCGCCCGCCATATCGTTCGCCAACGCCTACATTGACTTCCACCCGTCGCCCAACGCTCACCCCCACGCCACCGGGCGCGCCATAAACCCTTTATGAGACAGCGAATTGTCATTTTATCCTTCCTGGCGCTGATCCTGCTGGCTTCCGGCTGCACGTTGCGAGCGCCTGGTTATCGCTCGAATACGATCGTTACGATCACGCCTACCGAATTGAGCATTTCGGGGTCGCGCTTACAACCTTCCAGCCCTACACCGGTGGTGCATAGCGATCCGTCAGGCGATCCTACTCCTGCTCCCCAGGCATCCTTACTTGCCCCATCCCCCCTTGCGTCGGACCCTTTGCGCTTCACCTTCCCCACCCTCGCTCCGGATTCGATCTCTCTCTGGCGGCCGCCCCTTTATCCGGTGCCCTGGGAGCCATCGCCGCACGATCACTTTTATCTGACGCGCCCAATTGGGGCTCAGGAAGTCAATTGGCCGCTGGCGCGTTACCGCTATGGTTACCTGCTTTATGCTGAGCCGCATACGGGGATTGATATTCCGGCGCCAAAAGGCACAGAGATCCTGGCTGCCGGCCCGGGCGTGGTGATTTGGGCGGGTTATGGCATATATTTTATGCGCGAAGAAAATCGCGATCCATACGGCATTGCTGTGGCGATTAAGCATGATTTTGGTTATGAAGGGAAGACGGTGTACACCGTATATGGTCACATGGATCAGGTTTTTGTCTATCGCGGCCAGCGGGTGGAGAGCGGAGAGAAGCTGGGGCTTGTGGGAGAGACTGGAAAGGTTTCGGGCCCTCATCTGCATTTTGAGGTGCGCATCGGTGATAACACTTTCTTTGTTTCGCGCAATCCTGAGCTATGGATCTCGCCGCCGCAGGGAATGGGCGTGCTGGTAGGTCGTATAATGAGAAATGATGGGGAAAAAGCGCCGCGAGTTCCCGTAAAGCTACGCTCCCTGGAAGGCAAAGGCAATTATGAGGTGCTTTCGTATGCCCAGGGAGCGGTGAATAGCGACGATTACTATAATGAAAACCTGGCATTGGGCGATTTGCCGGCTGGACGTTATGAGGTCTTTGTGGATTATGAAGGCGTCCTGTACAAGGGCGAAATCGTCATCCAGGCGGGTCAGGTGACGTATATCACCTTTCGCCCTAAAGATGGGATCGTGAGTGGCGCTTTGCCGACGCCGAAATCCAGATTCATTCCGCCGGACGCGACGACTACCCCAATCGAAGTCCGCGGTGCAAGCAGCCCTTGACAATCAGAACGTTTGTGCTAGACTTAGCTTGGCTGTTGTAAATCGAAGCGATGATAAGACCCGTTGTGGGAAGGCCGCCTTCTTTTCCTGAACATACGTGACTTGGATTTTATGAATGAGGAGTGAGTAGATGATGGCTAAAAAAAGTTCAACAGCGCCGTTGCCGCCAATGCAACCCGTTCGGGATGAATCCCGCCAGATCGCGTTAGACAAAGCCTTGAGCGAGATCACCAAACGCTATGGCGATGGATCTATTATGCGTTTGGGAGAGGCGCATCAGTTATTGGTTGAGGCGATCCCTACGGGCGCGCTATCGTTAGATATTGCTTTAGGGGTGGGCGGCATCCCTCGCGGGCGGATCACTGAAATATTTGGCCCCGAATCGTCTGGTAAGACGACGATCTGTCAGCACATTGTGGCGGAGGCGCAAAAATTGGGCGGAACGTGCGCGTATGTGGACATGGAACACGCGCTGGATCCAGTGTACGCCGCGCGGTGTGGCGTGGATGTAGAAAGCCTGTTAATTTCACAACCGGATACTGGTGAACAGGCGCTTGAAATTACTGAAACGTTGGTGCGCTCCGGTGCAGTGGACGTGGTGGTGATTGACTCGGTTGCTGCCCTGGTGCCGCGCGCTGAAATTGAAGGGGATATGGGCGACTCTCCGATGGGTATGCAGGCGCGGTTGATGTCGCAAGCGTTGCGCAAACTTTCGGGCGCGATCAAGCAAACCAATACCGCGGTGATCTTCACCAATCAGCTTCGCCAGAAAATCGGCGTGATGTTTGGCAACCCCGAAACCACTACAGGTGGAATGGCGTTGAAATTTTACGCTTCGGTTCGTTTAGATGTCCGTCGCATCCAGGCTATTAAGCTGGGTTCTGAGATTATCGGTAGCCGGACGCGGGTGCGCGTGGTGAAAAATAAGGTGGCTGCGCCTTTCAGATCTGCTGAATTTGACATCATGTATAACGAGGGTATCTCTCGCGCCGGCGATTTGATTGACCTGGCAACGGGTCTGGATATTATCACTAAACGCGGCTCCTTCTACTCCTATGGGGATATTCGCCTGGGTCAGGGGCGCGAGAATGCAAAAGACTTCCTGAAAGCGAACCCGGACCTTGCCGAGGAAATTGAGTTGATGGTGCGCCAGCGTGCTATGTCGGGTGATTTACAACTTGACTTTGGCGGCGGCGATGACGAAGGTGGGATAACGGAGGATGAGATTTAGCTCTATCCGATCGGCGCGTTGGATTTGCTTTTCTGCTTTGATGTTGTTATTCGCGGCTGGATGTGAGTACGCACCGCGAGCCGCTCCCGCGGCGCGTACTGAGGTCAGCTTTCCCGCTCCTTCATCGCCGGCTGTGGAACAGCAATTTGCGACGGTGACCCCCTCGCCGATCGCCACGCTTTTTCGTCTGCCCACTCACACGCCGACTGCGACGAATATCCCTGTGACGCCTTTACCCAGCGCAACCCCGAATTGTCAGGATGGCCTCTTATATATAGAGGACCTGACAATTCCTGATGGTACATTCGTTGCCCCTGGGGAAACCATTGATAAACGCTGGAAGGTTGCGAATAATGGGAGTTGTAACTGGGATGGGCGTTATCGTTTGCGCAGAATTTCTGGCCCCGATCTGGGCACCGCGGATGAGCAGGCGCTTTTTCCCGCCCGCGCTGGCGGTGAGGCGGTCATTCGGATGATCCTGACCGCACCTGATACACCTGGCACTTATCGCAGTGCCTGGCAAGCATATAATCCTTTGGGTGAACCCTTTGGGGATCCCATTTTCGTGGAAATCATTGTGGCATCTTCGCCGTAGCCCATTGTCAAAGGTTACGTCCATAAAAAAAGCTCAGGTCTTATTTCATTGTCACGACCTGAGCTTTTTTGTCATTAATACCTCCGTTTTATCCAGGGGCGAATTCATCGTCTGAAGGGGCAAACTCCATGAGTTGACCGGTGGCCACATAGATTGTTCTCTCGCATATATTGGTAACCCGGTCGGCCACTCGCTCCAGATTATGCGCTACCCACATTAAATAATTCGCCCGATCAATAATCGAGGGATTTGTAAACATCAAGGCAACCAGTTCCCGATAGACTTGATTGTAGAGCGAATCCACCTGATCGTCTTCCTGGGGTATTTGGCGCGCTGCTTCTGCATCGGCAGAGACAAATGCGCCAATGGCACGATGCAGCATATCCGCGGCCAGTTCTGCCATTCGAGGAATATCAATGAGCGGCTTTATGAGCGGCTCATTGCCCATACGGATACAGATCAGAGCAATGCCCTTGGCATAATCGCCGATTCGTTCTAGTTCTCCTACGACCTCGAGTATGGATGCGATGCGGCGCAGATCGCCGGCCATTACGGGTTGTGTGGTAGCGATAGTGATGATAATTTCGTTTTCCAATTCAAATCGTCGCTGATTGATCTCGGCGTCGCTTAAATAAATTCGGCGCGCCAGTTCAATATTTCGGTTCTTTAGCGCCGTGACCGATTCGATGATGGCTGTTTCAACCATGCTATCCATCACCAGGATTTCATCGAGTAAATGCTGGATCTTTTTATCGAGCGTTTCGCGAGGCATGTCTCGGTTTCCTTTCGCCGATCCGATTAACCGAAGCGGCCAGTGATATAGTCTTCGGTGAGCTTCTCTTTAGGATTGGTGAAGATCTGGGTAGTATCTCCGTACTCCATCAAGAAACCAGCGCGATCTTCGTCCATCGTGAAGAAAGCGGTGAAATCTGAAACACGCGCCGCCTGCTGCATATTGTGAGTGACAACGATAATCGTATATTCCCGCGATATTTCGCGCATCAACTCTTCGATTTTCAAGGTGGCGATCGGATCTAAAGCGGAAGCTGGCTCGTCCATCAGGATGATCTCAGGTCTAATGGCAATCGCTCGGGCAATACACAAGCGTTGTTGTTGCCCTCCAGATAGGGATAACCCGCTCTGGTGCAATTTATCCTTTACCTCGTCCCACAGGGCGGCTTGCCTCAGGCTGTGTTCGACCAGATCATCGAGGAAGGATTTCGATGATCCATTGTTTAATCCGTTGATCTTGATCCCCCAAGCTACATTCTCGTAGATGCTCTTGGGGAAAGGATTGGGCTTTTGGAATACCATTCCCACCCTTCGACGCACAATCACCGGGTTGATGTCCTCCGAGTAAATGTTTTGATTATGGAGGAGTATTTCTCCTTCAGTTTTGCAAGAGGGCACAAGTTCATTCATGCGGTTGAAGCAGCGCAAAAATGTACTCTTACCGCAGCCGGAAGGCCCGATGATGGCGGTGATTTTTTTCTCAGGTATGTTTACGTTGACTTCTTTCAATGCTCTGAAGTCTCCATACCAAACGTTCAAATTGTGGACTGATAAGACGAAATGATTGTTTTCCATGAGGCAACACTCTAACAGGTTTAGATTACCAGCGGATTTGCAAACGGTTACGCAAGAAAATCGCCAGTGAATTCATGATTAGAAGGAGAGCCAGCAGGATGATAATGCCCGCTGCAGCCAGGTATTGAAAATCTTTCTGAGGGAGCGAAACCCAGTTGAAAATTTGTATTGGCAGCACCGTAAAGATATCCATTGGGCCCCTCAAATCGAATGCAATGTAAGTCAGCGCCCCAATTGTGATCAGGGGCGCAGTTTCACCAATGGCGCGCGACATTGCCAGGATCGTCCCTGTTAATATACCTGGCATGGCGTATGGAAGAACGTGAGAACGGACCATCTGCCATTGGGTAGCGCCTAACGCCAGCGCTGCCAGACGCACAGATCGGGGAACAGCGCGAATAGCCTCTCTTGCAGCAACAATGATGATTGGCAGGACCAACAATGCCATGGTTAAAGAGCCGGCCATGACACTCCGACCTAATCCCATCGCGCGCACGAAAAGTCCTAACCCTAAAAGGCCATAAATGATTGACGGCACTCCAGCTAAGTTTGCGATGTTGATCTCGATAAAGCGCGTCAACTTTGTGTCAGGTGCATATTCCTCAAGATAGATAGCCGAGCCGACGCCGATCGGAAGTGAAATAAGAGCAGTTAGCCCAATCATCCATAGTGTGCCCTGTAAAGCGGAGCGCAGCCCTGCGTTTTTGGGAAAGCGAGAGGGAAATTCGGTGAACAGATGCGGTCGCAGCCAGGGAAGCCCATCTACTAAGACATCTATCAATAGCACGGCCAAAATTAGAATACCCATCGTAACCGCCATGAGAGAAATCAGTTCAAACCATCTGGTTTTGGCCATTCGGCTTTCGAGTTGAGTGAGAAATGTCTTGTTTTCTAACAGGCTTTCTTTCATTCGTAAACCTCCCGAAATCGCCTGGTGAACCAGTGGCTGATCATGTTCATCAGAAAAGTCATGACAAAGAGCAACATTCCCACGGCAAATATCGTTTTATAAGCAATGCTTTGATGGGGTGTATCGCCCAGGCTGACCTGGACGATGTAAGCCGTCATGGTTTCAATTGACTGAAGAGGATTTAAAGTCAGTTTGGGTTGCTGACCAGCAGCGATCGCCACAATCATCGTTTCGCCGATGGCGCGGGAGACGGCCAAAATGAACGCTGCCGCGATGCCTGAAAGGGCAGCAGGGATCACCACACCCCATGTCGTTTCCATTTTGGTTGCCCCTAAAGCGAGCGCGGCCTGGCGCAGCGATTGGGGAACAGCAGACATGGCGTCTTCTGAAATTGAAGCAACCATCGGCAGGATCATGAATCCCATAACCAGGCTGGCGCTTAGGGCATTAAAGGATTGAATTGTAGGAAAGATGAGTTTCAGTAATGGCGTTACGAAGGTGAGCGCAAAGTAGCCATAAACCACGGTTGGGACTCCAGCCAAAATTTCCAGGATGGGCTTAAGCGTCTTGCGCGTGCGTTGAGAAGCAAATTCACTCAGGTAGGTTGCTGCAAGCAAACCAATCGGGAGTGCCACAAGCATAGCATAAAAAGATACCATGAGCGTGCCTGTGACCAGAGGTAATACGCCAAAGCGTTTTGAGGCAAATAGAGGTGTCCAGCGAGTATCCGTAAAAAACTCGATGATTGAGACTTCGTTGAAAAAACCGATTGTTTCTTGAATGAGAACCAATATGATGCCCGCGGTTGTAAGTACGGAGACTATAGCGCACAAGAAAAAAATTCCCTCGATGATGCGCTCTACCCTCCTGGTTGGAGGGGAAGGTTTTTCGCTTTGCTCTTGAACAGTCAGACCGATGAGTGATTTTTCAATGTCCATCCAATCCTCCACATCAAGATATGGGCTTGCCTCGTGGCAGGCCCATATCTTGTGTAAGATCAGCAATTCGACTATTTCTCTTTCGCCAGAAGATCCGTCAGACTTACGCCCACTGTTGAGCCAAGGCCCTCAAAAATCGAGCCGATGATACGGTTATCGTAACGCTGTTGGGCAAGTTGATATATTTCATCGGTGAGGGGAATGTAACCTACCTCACCAACGATCTCTTTGGCAATTTGCAGATAGAAAGCGATGAAAGCGCTGATTTCATCTTTCTCATCCACGCGAGCGCGATTGACGTAGATGAATAAGGGGCGCGAGAGCGGTTGATAGGTACCCAAAGTTACTGTCTCATTGTTGGGTGCGACACAACCATTGCCGCTGTCAATTTCGACCAACTTGAGCTTGTCTTTATTCTCTTCATAATAGGCTAGCCCGAAGAACCCTAAGGCGTTAACATCCCCGGCGATGCCCTGAACCAGGACATTGTCGTCCTCGCTGGGCAGGAAGTCGCCACGACTCGAGCCTTCTACACCAACAATCGCCTGAGTAAAGTAATCATAAGTGCCCGAATCGGTGCCGGCACCATATAAGGTCAATGGCTGATCAGGAAAATCGGGTCTCACCTGATTCCAATTCATAATCACGCCTTCTGCTTCTGGCTGCCAGATTTTCTTTAACTCATCAACTGTAAGGCAGGAGACAAATTCGTTGGCTGGGTTGATCATAACGGCCAGCCCGTCGAATGCCACCGGCAATTCAATATACTCAATGCCGTTCTGTTTACACAGCTCAACTTCGGATTCTTTGATGGGACGCGACGCATCAGAGATGTCCGTTTCGCCGGCGCAGAATTTCTTAAAGCCGCCACCGGTTCCAGAGATACCCACTGGAACGCGGACATTAGGGTATTTTTTCTGAAACTCCTCGGCTACTGCGGCTGTGATGGGTGCGACTGTGCTGGATCCATCCACCAAGATCGTTCCTTCAACGTCGGCTTCGCTGGTTGGCGCGGCTGTGGGGGTCACCATTATCACTTCCTTCTCGGGCGTTCCGGCGACCATACGGGTAACCTCTACGGGAACGGTTTGAATGATGGTCTGTGGGGTAGATGGTGCAGCCTGTGCGCAGGCGCTAACCAGAATCCCGATAAAGATCAAGATTGAAAACACACGCGTAATTTGGGGTGACATGACAATTCTCCTCCAGAAAAAAGATATGTAGCTTAACTTTCTGGAGGGAGTATAACGATTATTGGTTAACGACCTGGGAAAGGGGGTATAACGTTTCGTCAATAAGATGTAAATAAACGATTAACACCCCCAAAGAACGTTCTGGCTTATCGCGTTTTCGAATCAACCGGAGAATACTCGTCACGCCAGGGGGAATCCTCTGGAAGCGCTTCGGCACCATCCCAATTCCAGGTGTTCAATAAATGTAAGGCTGGGTAGGCGGTTAGATCGAGTTGTAGCGGCGTGATAGACACAAACCCGTCGGCCAAGGCACCAAAGTCGGTGCCCTTTTCTGGGATGCCGGTAGGGGCATCGCCGCCGATCCAAAAATAGGCGCGGCCGCGAGGATCTATGCGCTGGTCCAGGCGGTCGCGATAGACGCGCAGCCCCTGGCGTGTGATTTGTACTCCTTTGATCTCGGCCAACGGCCGATAGGGGATGTTGACGTTCAATAATATTCCCGCCGGTAAGCGGCGTTTACTGACCGTCTGAACAATTTTGCGGGCGATGTGTGCGGCAGGGGCGTAATCCAGTTTGCCCAGGTGGTTTTCTTGTGTGTCCAGCGAGAAGGCGATGGCGGGAATACCCCAAATAACCGCTTCCATTGCGGCGGTCACGGTGCCTGAATAGGTTACATCGTGCCCCAGGTTGGCGTTGGGGTTGATGCCTGAGACGACCAGGTCAATTTTCTCCGGGATAAAACCCAACAGAGCCAGAGCGACGCAGTCTGATGGGGCGCCATCGCTGGCAAAACCCTGTACCCCGTCCGTAAGCTGGACTTCGCGAATGCGCAGGGGGCGGTCGAGGGTCTTGACGTGCCCGCCGCCTGACCAGTTGCGATCTGGCGCCAGGATGCTGGTGTTGGCGATCTGGCGCATTTCTTCTGCTAAAGCTAGTAGCCCCGGGGCAGCGATGCCGTCGTCATTCGTAACAAGTATGTGCATGGGTTCTCCTTATCTTGTATTGAGCAATTCGTCGTCAGATTGATATTTCATAGAATCAACCTGATTTGGCTAAATAAGTTTAGCATATAGAATTTAACGTCGAATTATGGGCAGGTTAACGTTGTGAACCAATTTGCAGGAAGCGCGATGAGATTGTCTGAGATGAGCTTTATTTTGTAAATCTATGTGGCGATTGGGATCGAAAAGCTGAACGTACTTCCCTGCCCCTCGATGCTTTCAGCCCAAATTTGTCCCCCGTGGGCTTCGACCAGGTGGCGCGCAATCGCCAGGCCAAGCCCCGTGCCTCCGCTGGAACGCGCCCGATCCGTCTTATAGAAGCGCTCAAAGATGCGAGGTAATTCCTCGCTTGGGATGCCGATGCCATTATCCTTGACCGTGAATATGATGGCGTCGCCGTCTCTTTCAGCGCGCAAATCTATCATTCCGCCAGCCGGGGTAAATTTTATGGCGTTATGCAGCAAATTGACGATCACTTGCGCCAGACGTCGCTCGTCGGCCAGGACCGGTGGTAAATCCTCCGGGCAATGGATAGA
>Ga0226835_1001057_pt1 | contig 18168 bp, 16 predicted proteins | sample LAC_MetaG_1_FD_163627 | JGI IMG/M metagenome (GOLD analysis project Ga0226835, IMG submission 163627) | Anaerobic ammonium oxidizing microbial communities from anammox membrane bioreactor (MBR) in UC Berkley, California, United States -... | ecosystem: Engineered > Bioreactor > Anaerobic >...
TGGCTGCCCATCAACATTTTGATTCAAGCACAGCTCGTGCGCGCGAGTGTTTTCGCCGTGCTGTTTGCGCTGCTTTATTTTGCGTACTATTTGGCTGAGACGCGGCAAACGCGCCGCGACAGAATTCATTCGTCGCTTGCGGTGGGAATCGCCTGCACGCTGCCGTTCCTCTTTGCGCCGCTGTTGGCGTGGGCAATGGCCCGGTATATCCGTTCTACCGCGAAGCGTTGGGCTGCCATCGGCGCGTTGTGTTTGGGAACGCTGCTGTTGGCGACGCAAGTGGGCGCGGAGCTGCAACTTGGCGCGCCGGGAATTCAGGTGTATGCGGAACAATCGGCGTGGCACGACGCGCAAGCGTGGGCGCGCATCAATACCCCGCGCGACGCAATGTTTATCACGCCGCCGCAGCTGTGGTCGTTTCACGAATCGGATTGGCGCGTGTTTTCGGAACGCGCGACGGTGGTGACAATTACGGAACTGCCCGAAGTCGCGCTGGTACCGTCGCATACGGCAACCTTTCAAGAACGTTTTAATGCGCTTGCGCCGGGCACGTTGGAACGCATGAATGGCAATCCGCAACACAATCGCGCCGTTACGCGCGACGCGTTTTATGGCTTGTCAGATGATGCCATCGTGCGTGCGGCGTGCCGTTACAACGCGAGTTATTTGGTCAGCGAAAAACCGCACACGCGCGCGTTCGAGCAGGTCTATGAAAATGACAAATTTGTTGTATATGCGCTGCCGGTGGAAACATGCGACAAGCGCGTTGCATAGTCGGAACGTTTGACAAAAGAGTGAGCACACGCTGCAATAACAAGATTGGCGGTTTTTGGCAGTGCGTGATATGGGATTGGCAGATGGCGCATGGTTCAATCACTGCAAATATTGGAGGAGGTCAAAATGAATGATGCGCTAGATACTCAACCACCGGCGAATTCAAAGCCGGACCGAAATCGGCAGCGTCATACTGCATACGCGCTTTTACTGCCGTTGCCTATTCTTGCGCTCGGCGTGTGTTTTCTGTTTTTTCTATTCGATTTCGTGCCGAGGTATGTCGATCGAAGAAGCATCGAGATATTGGAACTGGTTGCACTTCTTGTCGCGATGACACTCCCTATCACACTTTTCACACTTTTCATTGCTCTAGTCCTGGGGCTCGTCGGACTTGTTTATGTTGTTAGGCGCAGGCGGACACTCAACGACCCCGTCTTGTTCGCGTTGGCAGGCCTAGTAGGACTTGTCATCTCTGCGCTGGCATGGCTGTTGTTGTTGCTTGTGGGGCGGACATGAGCCACGAGTTCCAACGTACGGCAGAAAACAATCAGCCGTACAGCGCCGGTTGATTTTCAAGCGCTGCTTGTTCAATAAAAAACAAAGGAGAAATTCCTAATGTCAGTGCAACCGGAAACATCCGCGCAAAACGCAAGCATCGAGACAAAAGCGCGGAACGCATCGCATCGTTGGCGTCGCGTATTCATCGGCGGATTGATTCTGCTCGCGCTCGTCGTGATCGGATATATGGCGCTTGCGTTTGTCATCGCAGACCAATTGGCGCGTCCCGAACGACATCCCTATACCGATACGCCCGCGCGGTACGGACTAAAGTATGAGGACGTGCAATTCAACAGCACAGACAATATCCCGCTTAAAGGTTGGTACATTGACTCGCCCGGCGACCGCGTGATTCTATTACTGCACGGGCGCAATGGGGCGCGGGATGGCGGCGTGAATCTCTTGGTCGCCAACGAACTCGCCAAACGCAACTATGACGTGCTGATGTTTGATTTTCGCGGACACGGCGCGTCGGGCGGGCAATATTACAGTCTGGGCCTTTTGGAATCGCGCGACATAACAGGGGCATTGAATTTTTTGAAAACGCGCGGCGTGAACGAAGTCGGCGCGATTGGTTTTTCAATGGGCGGCGCGACCTTACTCAACAGCGCGCCCGACCTGCCGCAGATTCGCGCGCTCGTTGCCGATTCGGCGTTCGCCGATGCCAATCCGTTGATTGCGCAAGGCATTGCCGATGCGACCGGGCTACCGTCAATTATCAACCCGGGTTTTCTGCTCGCGTTCCGCATTCTGGTGGGTACAGATTTGACCCAAGATGTTCCGGCGAATGCGATTCGCAAATTGGGCGACCGTCCGCTGTTTTTTATTTATGGCACGTCCGACGACCTCGTCCCGCAGTCGCAATTTGAAATGAACACGCGCGCGGGGAAAGGCAATCCGAATTTTCAAGTGTGGCGCGTCGAAGGCGCGGAACACACAGAGATTTACACGCAGCTGCCGCAAGAATACGCGCAGCGCGTGGGAGATTTTTTTGACGCGAAGCTCAAATGAAATTCGTCAACGCAAAAACACCAACAGCGCTTGCGCCAAAATGATTTTCAAAATCGTCGCCAGCGGATAGACCGTCGCATAGCCGAGATTCGGCAAATCGTTTTCGGTTTCCTGATTCGCAAAACTCAAAATCGCGGGATTTGTCTGCATGCCCGCAATCATGCCCAACAAGAGATTCATCGGAATTTTCAAAATGCGATAACCGATGAGCAGCATCAACGCGACGACGCCCATCGTCAATGCCGCGCCCGCGCCAAACAGCATCAAGCCGTTGCCCTGCATCAACGTCGAAACGAACGCATAGCCCGCGCGCGTGCCGACGCCCGCCAAAAATAAAATCAAACCGATTTGGCGCAGCGTCAAATTGGCGTTGTACGGCAGCGTCCACACAATCGGTCCGGTGCGTTCGAGCGCGCCGAGAATCAACGCGACGACGAGCGGACCGCCCGCCGTGCCGAGCTTGAATGTGATGCCGCCCGGCAGCGGAATCGGAATTTGGCCCACGAGAATGCCGAGCGCGAGGCCCAGACTGAACGACAAGACATCAATTTCGCCCAACGCCTTGAACGAATCGCCGAAAAATTGGCTCACGCTGCCCATGTTTTCGCGTCGCGTCACGACGCGCACGCGGTCGCCCAATTCCAGCGTCGTATCGTCGCGCGCGAGAAATTCCACATCGCCGCGTCGGATGCGCGTAATCAGCGCGCCGAATTGCTGCGGCAGATTCAAATCGCGCAAACGCACGCCGACCACTTGCGGATTGGAAACAAAAATGCGGCGATAATCCATTTCGGTGCGGTCGAGCTCCAACGCTTCATCGCTGTATTCGCCCAGCGCCGCGCGCACGCGTTCCACCTCTTCGGGCGCGCCAATGACGCTGGCGAGATCATTTACGCGCAAAATCGTCGTCGCCGCCGCGAGCGCCAATTGATTCTCGTGCTTCCAGCGCCCAAACAACACCGTCCACGCATTGGCTTGCATCAATTGGGCAAGCGTTTGTCCCGCGATTTCCGGGCGCGTGACGCGAATGGTGCGCGTGACCAATTGCTGCGAAGTTTTTACCGCGCGCACGCGCTGCGCGTCCGCGACATAATTGACGCGCCACACGCGCGTAAAAAAAACCATGACCACAAGCGCGCCGAGAATGCCCATCGGATACGTCAGCGAATAGCCCAGCACCGGTTCCGCCAAAACCGTTTCCAATTGCGTCGGCGGCGCGCTGCCTTTGAGAAATTCCAATGCCGCCGCGAGCGCGGGCGTATTCGTCAACGCGCCGGTGAACATGCCCGACGCGATGGCGCCGGAAACATTCGTCACGCGCGCGAAAAAATACACGGCGGCTGCCGCAACGCCCAACATGGCGGCGACCAATCCATTGTCGCGCACGCCTTTGCCGCGAAATGACGCGAAAAAACCGGGCCCGCTGCTCAACCCGATGGTGTACACAAAAATCACGAGTCCGAGGTTGTACACAATTTCCGGCAGTTTCAGATTCGGGTCGAGCGCGCCGAGGGCGAGACCGACAAACAACACCGCCGCGACGCCCAAACTCACGCCAAAAATTTTTAGCCGACCGAGCGGATAACTGAGCGCCGCAATCACAAACAACAGCAGTAGCGGGTTGGCGCTCAATAATTGCGTAACATTTTGTAGAGTCGTTTGGAACATATTTGAGCCGTTTGCGTTACAATACAATTCATCTGATAATGACGCCGCGCCGCCATTATAATGACGCGCGACCAATCAAGGGAAAAACATGAAACGTATTTTTTTGCTCGTTAGCGCGTCGCTAATCATCGCCAATCTCGCCGCGTGCGCCGGCAATGCGCCCGCGCCCACCGCGCCCGGCGGCGTCGGCGTTGTCATTCAAACCGACGGCGGTACGTTCACCAATATCACCGCGCAAGAATTGAACGCAATGTTGCAACACAAGGATTTTACCCTCATCAACACGCATATTCCGTATGAAGGCGAAATCGAACCGACCGACGCGTTCGTGCCGTACGACGCGTTGGATGAAAATCTCGGCAAACTGCCCGCCGATAAAAACGCGAAAATTGTTTTGTACTGCCGTTCGGACCGTATGAGTACCATCGCCGCGCAGGCATTGGTGAAAAAGGGATACACGAATTTATACAATCTAAAAGGCGGTATGGTGGCGTGGGCGAACGCGGGTCTGCCCATCGCGATAAAAGAATAGCGCTCCACGGCGGCTGACCGCAAGTTGTGTGAATTTCGCGTCATGCGGTTGAAACCGTCATGGCAAGAAAAACTCTACGCATTGACGCTAAAGCGCAACAGCTTGCAAACTGCGGATTTTACGCAAAACGCGGCATACGCCCCCCACGCCAAGCGCTCGCATAAAATATATGGAACTATTCGCCACAGACGATTGTCGGGCATGGCACGCTGCGCGCGCGCAATATGACGCGCTTGTTGACGCTCACAAGGTGAATCAACTGCCCGAGTTGGACGCGTGGTATCAAAACGAATTGCCGCGCCTCATCGCCGCGCGCGATCCTGCGTACGTGACCAAAGCGGAATTCCTGGACATTTTGCGCTGGAAAATGAAACGCGGCGCCTGGCGCGAAACCAATCGCCTGCGGATTGACGCGACGGCTGCGCGCGTGATTAAAGCGCATGCCCGCGACGCGTTCGCCGCCGCGCGGGATTTGGACGCGGACATCCCCGCCGCGTCAAAAGAATACAAAAAACCCGTTCAGATTTTTTGCGAACTCGACGGCGTGGGACCCGCCACCGCGTCCGCCGCGCTCGCCGCGTATCGTCCCGACCTCTATCCATTCTTTGACGAATGGATTGCGGCGCAGATCCCTGTGCTCGGCAAAATCGCGTTCACGCCGTCGTATTATTGGAAATATGCAGAGGCGCTGCGCGAAAAAGCGCGTGCGTTGAAAAAATGCAAGGGCGCTTGGAACGCGCACGAGGTGGGACAGGCGCTGTGGGTGGCAAGCGGGGGCAAAGTGTAAATGCGCGCGCTATCGTTCAATCATTTCGCCGCGCCAAAATGGCGTACGCCAAAGTCACGCGTTTCGCCTGCCAGATTTCAAGCAACGATTTGGACGCGAGCGCCTCAATCTCATTCACGTCGCCATCCATAACCACCATGTCCTGCGCCAGCACCGTAAAGCGTCCATGTTCTTGCAGCGCGCTCACAACTTCTTGCGGTTCGTAATACCACTGCCAAACGCGCTGTCCGTGGTACATGTCAAACGGACTGTAGCGCGCCTGCGCATTCTCGACGACCGTAAAAATAAAAAATGGCGCGCCCGGTCTCAACGCACAGTACAGGCGGTACAATGTCGCGCGCATTTCAATCGGGTCCATGTGAAACCACGTTAGCGCCGAATACGCGGCATCAAACGTTTGGACCGCGCGCAATTCGCTCGGCAGCATTTCCCAAAACACAGCTTGCGGAAATGCGGCGCGCGCGCGCGCCAGACTCGCCGATGACACATCCACGCCCGTCACCTGATACCCGCGTTCGAGCCATTGCCCAATCTCGGCTTTGCCATCGCCACAACCGATTTCCAAAATATGTCCGTGTTGTGGCGCCAACTCGTGCCACCGGTCGTACAGCGCATCCAATAGCCCACGGACGCAGTTCCAGAGAAAACAGATTCTTGTCTTCTGCCGAGCCTTCTGCCGAAACCAATCGCGCCATCGCAAGCTCCCTTAATGAATCAACCGGTCAAGCGTGTATCCTTTGTCCAAAAATGCAGCCAGTTCTTCCGCGTTGAAATTCAAATCAAGCGGCGTCGTGCCGGTGAGCCGATAAAATTCGCCTTCGAGTTCGGCGGCGCGCCCGCGCGGTAAGAGGTCGTCGGGATTAAAGGTCTCCCAAAATTCACGCCACAATCGCTGCGCGTCCGGCGGCAAATTTTTTTCATTCACGCGCACATGCGGCGCGGTTTCAATCCAGCCATGTTTCAACGCCGTGAACAACATGTACGGCTGCGTTTCGTTCGGATGACGATACTGCGCGCCGTACGGCGGCGTCATTTGGTGAAACGTCCACGTATCATCCACCAGCAAATAATACAAGTCCCACGTCGGTTCCAATTGCGCCATCCACTGCACGCCAAATTTTGGCGTAATGTCCACCGGCTCGGAATAGCCAATGATGGTCAAATCGCGCGGGTCGTTGGTGTAACCGCTGTAATAGTGCGGATAGTACGTTTCCGCAAGTTCGCGCAGCGTAAAAAATTCCGGGTCGCGCCCGCCGAGATGCGGATAACCCGAATGAGCGTTACAACCCCAGCGCACCGCGTGTTTGTCCTGATATACGACGAGATTGTGATCCACATCGCGCGTGCCTTCCAACAACAGCCAGCGCGGCTCGAACCCGTGCAAATAATTTATCGTGTACGCCAACAACGCGCCTTCAAAACAATGCGCCATGCCCGTTTGCAAAACCATGCGCGGCGCCAGCGACGTTTCTTCCTGCTCCTCAAACGCGTGGTCGTTGTTGTAATACACTTCGTGGTTGAGAAACCATTGGACGCGGCGCGGATTGTCCAGCGCGGCGAGAATAAAAATCTCGTCGGCGCTAAAATCCAATTGCAGTTCGCGCACGCGCGTTTGGACGCGTTCGAGCGACACGGGATGGACGCGCGACGCGACGCGTTTCACGTAATAGGCGATTTGCGCTTGCGGCGTCAACTGCGGCGGCGCAAAAACGGGATTGAGTTTACTCATGCAATACCCCTGTCGTTCCGAACGCAGTGAGGAAGCTTGGATTTCTCGCTCCGCTGCGCCTTGACATTCTCCTGAAACCCGTAAATTGCGCGAGGCAGACGAATGGAATTTGCGTTATCCGTGTTATTCGTGGATGCAAAAATTTTGGTCCTCGAACATCGCGCCATGCGAAAGCATGGTCTCGAAATGGCAAGACGCTTACGCCTCCAAAATCTCGCGCAGCGTTTTGTATTCGTCCGCCGTCAAAGACCATTCGCTCGCGCGCGCATTCGCCGACACTTGGGCGGCGCTCGTCACGCCGGAAATGACCGAACACACTTGCGGTTCCGCCAGCAGCCACGCCATCGCCAATTCGCCCGTCGTATGGTTGCGCTCGGCGGCAAACATCCGCAGCTGTTCGAGGATTTCAAAATTTCGATCGGTGAGAAATGGCGCCACATAATTTGCGCGCGTCGGACTGATAGCGTCGCCGCGTTTGTATTTGCCCGTGAGCAAACCGCCCGCCAACGGAAAGTACGGCACGATGCCAAGATTGGCATAGCGCGCGTACGGAATCACTTCGCGTTCGATATCGCGTTGGAGCATGTGATATTCTTCTTGCGACACCACAAACGCGTTCCAGCCGCGCAGCTCTGCGATGGCGTGCGCGCGCGCCAATTGCCACGCCGCGAAATTGCTCGCGCCGATGTAACGCACTTGGCCGCTCTGCACCAAATCTTGCAGCGCGCGCAGCGTCTCTTCCAACGGCGTGTGCGCGTCCCATTCGTGAATGTAATACAAATCAATGTGGTCGGTTTTCAAACGGCGCAAACTTGCCGCGACGCCGTGCATGATGTGATAGCGCGACGCGCCGCGGTCGTTCACGCCGTCGCCCATTTTGGAACGCACTTTGGTCGCCACGACAATTCGGTCCCACAAACCTGCGAACGCGTCGCCCAACAGCGTTTCCGAATTGCCCGCCGGGTCGCCATAGATATCCGCCGTATCAAAAAAATTGATGCCTTGATCCAACGCGCGTTTTACAATCGCTTTGGTGTCATGCAAATTTACCGTGCGTCCGATGCGATTGCAGCCGACGCCGATAACCGAAACTTGAACGCCCGAATTGCCCAGTGAATGATAGCGCATCAATCATTGCTCCTTGTATCATTTTTATCGGTTCAACGCCCGTTCGTACACCCGAATAAATTTACGCGCGACATTTTCCCAATTCAAATTTTCATGCACTTGGACGCGCGCGGCGGCGCCCAAACGCGCGCGCATGGCGTCATCGCGCGCCAACTGCGTCAGCGCGTCCGCTAACGCGACGGAATCTTTTTCCGGCACCAGCACGCCGTTGATGCCGTCGGCAATCACATCAGGAAAGCCCGCGAGGTCACTCGCCACAATCGCCTTGCCGGCCGCCATACCTTCCAACAACACATTCGGCAGACCGTCCACATTGCCCGCGTTGTCGCGCACCGACGGCACGCTCACAATATCCGCCGCGCCAAAGTACGCCGGAATTTGTTCGCGCGGCACGCGGCCCGCAAAGACGATTTGCCCGTTCAAGCCCAAAGCGCGCGCCTGGTTTTCCAAAGCGGCGCGCAAATCGCCATAGCCGACAAGCGCCAAACGCGCGCGCGGCGCCCGCTCTAAAACGCGCGGCATGGCGGCGATGAGAAATTCAAAACCCTTTTTGTACACCATGCGCCCGACCGCCAGAATCAGCACGTCGTCGTCTTGTAAATGCAATTGCGCGCGCACGCGCTGCGCGTCGGCAGGATGAACCTGAAACGCTTTGGCGTCCGCGCCGTACGGAATCCATTCGATTTTATTTTCGTCCGCGCCGAGCGCGAGCGCGCGCTGCATCAATTCGTCGCTGCACGCGGTCAACTGCGCCGCGCGCGCAAAGCACCAGCGCGCCGCCGCGCCGAACGCGCGATTTTTTTCCGCCATAAAGACATCGCTGCCGTGCATTGAAATCACCAGCGGCAATTTGCGGTAACGCGCGACGAGCGCGGCGGCGGGCGCGTTGGGCAGAACCCAATGCGCGTGAATCAAATCAAATGGTTCGCGCGCCGTGAGCTGCATCATTTTTTGAAACGACGACGCGAGGGCGAGCGGCGCGAGCGCGTACACGCCGCGTTTGAGTTTCACGTCCGCGCGCAGCGCTTCGGCATAACCCCACAACGTCCATGCGGGCCGCGGCGCGTAACGGTACGGATAAAAATGCACGCCGTCCTCGACCGCGCCGCGGCGCAGTTCGCGGTGTTCGGGGAGAACGACGTGCGTCTCGACGCCTTGCGCCGCAATGTGCGTGGCGATGGATTCGATAAATGGCGCCGTCGTATCGCCGCGAAATTTCGGATACGACGACGTGAGCATGAGGACGCGCATTTTGAATTTAGGTTTTAGATTTTGGATTTTTGATTGAACGCTTTTGCTTCGCCGTCCAACGCCTGACGCGTCTCTGCCGTCGGCTTTTCGAGCAGCCACACGCCGAAACCGACGATGCCGTTTTGCAGTTGGAGCAAAAACATGAGCGCGGCGAGCGCGAGCGCTTGCGCCACAGAAATGCCGAGCGCGGGCGCGAGCAAAATCAATAACGCTTCGCGCGGCCCAACGCCGCCGGGAATCACCGAGACCAATTGCGCGATGCTCGACAGCGACATGGCGGCGACGAACGGCAGCGGCGGCAGCAAAATGCCCAACGCGGCGGCGATGCAAAATAAACGCGCATACACCACAAGCGTCGCGAGGACGCTCAACGCAAATTGCACCAAGACCTGTTTGGGCGTCAAGGTCGCGGGCGTATAGGCGCCGTTCGCTTGTTTTTTACGCAAGCGCATAAAAAATTCAAAGAGCCACCGCTGCGTGCGCGGATGAATCGTAATAAACAACGCCGCCAACGTGCCGCCAATCAACAGCGCGAGCATAAGCCACTGCCCCGCCGCGATTTGCGAAAACATAAACACGCCGCTGCCCGCGAGCAAAAGCAAAATCAAAATGTCCCAGATGCGATCTAGAACGACGGAAATGACCGATTCGCTAAAGCCGCGCTCGCGGAAATACGCGACTTTGACGGCATCGCCCACATTGCCCGGCGTCAACATGCCCGCGCCCAAACCCAACGCATACAAGCGCACCGCTTGTCGGAACGGAATCGGCACGCCGAGGTCGCGCAAAATAATTTGCCAGCGCCACGCCTTGATGAGCAAAAAGGGGATGAAACCCAACAGCGCCAAGCCGACCCACCACAGATTCGCCGCGCGCAAAATCTCGAACGTCGCGTACAAGTCCACTTTGAGCCAGAGGACGAACGCAAGCAGCGCCACGAGGGCGAGGACGCGCAAGAGGGTTTGATGGCGTTTGATAAACTTCATGGCGAGAATCGAATGGGCAGCCGCGCGCGCGGTCAAACTTTTTCCACGCGTTCAAAACGCAGCGCGGCGATTTGTTCGGCGACGAGACCGATGAGGAAAATCAAAATAGCCATTGTAAAAAGCAGCGCCGCCGAGTTGGTGATGTATAAACGGCGCGTGAACAAGACAATATCCAAAATGGTGTACACGAACGCAATCACAAACAGCGCCGCGCTCACCGGCAAAAACAATTTCATTGGCGCAAACATGGCGCTCATGCGAAACGCGATAATGATAAAGCGCGTGCCGTCGCGCACCGGTTTGATTTTGCTCACGCCGCCCTGCCGCTTGAGCATCGTCGTCGGGACGAACTTGACCGAATAGCCCGCCTTGATGAACGCGAGCGAAGTCGTCACCGGCGTCGAAAAGCCGTTGGGCAGCAGATGAATAAATTGCAGCAAGTCCGCGCGCCGCGCCGCGCGAAAACCCGATGTCGCGTCCGGCACATTCAGCCCCGACAAGTACGTCGCGAGCAGATTCAAAACGTGATGATACATGCGGCGACCAAAATCGGTTTGCGAATTTTCATCGCGCGCGCCGACGACCAAATCGTACACGCCGATTTGACTGACAATTTTTTCAATGTCCGCCGCGTCGTGCTGACCGTCCGCGTCAAAAATGACGATTACCTCGCGCGTCGCATTCCGCAAACCCGTTTTCACCGACGCGCCGTTGCCTTTGTTGTACGGATGTCGCACTACGCGCGCCGTCGCCGCTTCCGCCAACTGCGCGGTCGCGTCGGTCGAACCGTCGTCAATGACCAGAATTTCCGCGTCGGGATATGCAGCCCGTAATTGCGTAATCACATCGCCAATCGTTGCGGCTTCGTTCAGGGCGGGGATGAGAATGGAAAGTTGTTCGGAACGCACGCGGGAATTATAGCATATCGCGTTACGCGCCAACGCGCGGCAATTTGCCCATCATCCTTCACAATGCTACAATCGCGCCATGTCGTTCACGGTCGAACATCATTATCGCTTTGACGCGCAAAACAAACTGGACGTGGATGATTGGCTGCTGCTGCCGCGCGCGCAATTGCCGGCCGATTTCGCGCTGGACGACGCGCTAGCGCAAATGCTGATGCGTTTGTATTTGGAAACCGTTACGCGCGCCGGCATTATTCCGGTCCAGGTTCAAGCGGACGCGCACACCGTGCAATTGCATCTGCCGCTGGGCAAAACCGCGATGATTTTTGCCGAGCCGGAAGTTTTGGTGAACGCGCAGCGCGCCGAAACAAGTTGGCGCATTGCGGGGGGCTTTCTGCTCGCGCACGGCGTCAATTATGGCGGGCGTTTTTATATCGGCGCGGAATGGCAGGCCGCGGCGCTCAAATTGTATTCTTCCATTCGCCGTTTTCCGCCGCGGCTGGTCGCATCGTTGCCCGGCAAGAATGGCGTTGGACTGTACAATATCACGCAAGGCGCCATGCACAAAAAAATTCAACGGCAATATCTCCGCCGCGCCGCCGCGCAAATCACCGGGCAACTTGATTTTTAGTCGGCGCGCCGCCCGTTTTTGACGTCGCGCCAGATTGCGATACGATAGCGTAGTGTTACGCCTAATCGTTCTATGCGGCTGCATCGGTTTGCTCGGCGTGAGCGCGAGCTGCGCCGCCGAAATGCCCGCGCCCACGCCCCTCCCCGCCGCCGGAACCATTCTCGAACAAATTCTCGCGGACTGTTGGAACGTCAAACAACTTCGCGAGTTGGACGGCACGCGTCCCGACCACACGCGCGCGTTCGAATGTGCGCGCGTACGGCTCTTGGCTTTGGCGCGCCAGTATCCCGACGCGGCGGAATCGCATCGCCTGCTGGCATGGGGTTACTATTTTACGCTGCAAGATGAAAACGCCGCGCGCGCCGAATACGAACGCGCGGCGCAAATCTATGGCGCGCAGGGGCGCGCGCTCGAACAAGCCGAGATGTTGGTGCAGTTGGCAAGTCTCGCCTTTAAATATGACCAAACGCGCGGCTGCGCGTTACTCTTGCAAGCGCTGGCTTTGGACACGACGAATGTGCGCGCGGCGCAATTGCTGCGCAACTTTGGCTGCCTCGTGCCGACGCCGGTCACAACTCCCACCGCCGCGGCGGGTTGACGCGCTCACGGCACAACGAATTTTTTCAATTCCACAAAATCCGCGCCGTCGGGCAAACTCAAACGGTCTTGCGCTGCCGTTTCGTACCAGCCCGCGCGCAAAGTATATTCGCCCGCTTTTAACTGTGGCGGAATTTTTAGCCGAAACGTCTCGCGCGTCATTTCGTCCTGCGCCCAACGCGTCGTCGGATACGCGCCCTGCTGCGGTTCATGGTCATCCTGCGCCACCACGCCGCCGTTCGCATCTTCCAGATGAACAAAGCCGGTAAAACGCGTCGGCGGTTTTTGGACCGCGCGCCACGCCAGCGTCACATCCAATTCCTCGCCCGCGCGCAGCGTCTGCGGCTGCAAACTCCAACCGACCAATTCAAATAAAGCGCCGAACGTCGCGCGCGGCTCGAAAAATTGCAGCGGCGCGGGCGCATACACTTGATACAACGCGTCTTGAGATTCAACGGCGTAACCGTAATGCAACGCCGACAAAAACGCGCGCGTAAAATTGCCGAAATGATCCACGTCGGCGGCAGTCCCTTGCCGCAAAACCACATACGCAAATTTGCCCGCGCGCAAATTTTCGATTTCCCAATGCTGGTCCCATTTGCCCGCGCGCGCGAGCGTACTGTACGGAAAGGTGTAATAAATCACCGGCTTGCCGTTCGTCACCAACAAGCCCATGTCTTCGGAAATGATGGCGCCTGACGCGGCGCGCAGCAGCGGCGCGACGCGTTCATTCGCCGCGCGCGTTTCGTCAAACAAACGCTGCGCGATGCGCGGGTCATGTTGCGGAATAAACAACCCCAGCTGTAGCAACAACAATGCGTACGCCGCCCACCGCGCGCGCGGCTGCCGCAGCCATTGCGCGAGGGCGATGCCCGCAAAGACGCACGTCAGCGCAAGCGCTTCAAAAAAATAATTTTCCCACGCGCCTTCGCGCCCCGCCAATAAAATTGCCGCTACCGCCGCCGCCGCATAAATTTCCAGCACGCCGATTTTTTTTACGTCGCGCGTCCGGCGCGCGTGAATGACGCGCGCGCCCCAACCTGCCGCGCCGAGAATCAGCGCCGCCGCGTATGTGGTCAGGAAATCGGATAAAAGCGGCAGCAGCACGCGCGGCGTCCACACCGTCGCGTTCGCCGCAATCAAACCGAAACTCCATCCGCCGCGCGTCAAAACGTCCAACGCCAAAAATAGCGCGCCGCCGATGCCGCCGAGCAAAATGGCGAACCACAGCGCGGCGCGTTTATCGCGCAAAAAAATCGCCGCCGCCGCGGCGAGCGGCGCAAAGATCAACGAATGTTTGGTGTACAGCGCGAGGAGAAAAAATACAAGCGCCGCACCCAACCACAGCGCGCGCCGCTGACGCGCGGTCTCCCAGCGCCGCACGCACCAAACGCCCGCGAGCGTGAACGCAATGCCGGGCATATCCACGCGCAAGAGCGGCGCCCAATGATATACAAACGTCGAGCCCAAAAATATCAAGCCCGCCAAGAACGCCGCGCGCCATTCGCGCGTCTCGCCGCGCGTCAGCCGCACAATGAACGCGGTCGCCGTCAGCGTCGCCGCGAAATTTAGAAAACGGCCCCACACATACGACGCGCCAAAAATTCCGTCGCCCAACGCCGTCAACCCCAAATAGACCGGCGGATAATTGCTCGTCGTGTACGGTTCGCCCAACGGAAAATAAATCGGTTGGCTGTGCGCGAGCTGGCGCGCAAACCACAACACAATGCCTTCGCCGTAATCCAATTGGTACGGAAAAAACATTCCGCCGAACGCAAGCCACAGCGTGAGCGCGGCATAGCCCATCAAACCGAGCGCGACGAGCGCAAACAAAACGCGTTCTAGCGCATTGCGCGGCGTCTTGGAAACGGCATTTTTCATCGCTGCGATATTATCACAAGCAAAAAACAAACCGAAACCCGCGCGACGCGGTTTGTTTGTAAGAGCGCGGCACGTCAGTTATAATCACATCACTTTATCGCGGAGTTTCCAATGCCACGCGGCATTTTTTCATTTTTGATTCTGCTCTTGGCGCTCGGCGCGTTTGCGGCGTGCAGCCCCGAACCGACGCCCACGCCTGCGCCCACACGGCGCCCCACGCGCACGCCCATTCCGACGGCTACCTTGAAACCGACGCCGACGGAATTGATTCCCACCGCCACCGCGCTGCCGACCCATACATCCGAACCTTTGCCGGAACCGAGCGCGACCCAAGCCGCCGCGACCCAAGCGTCAAAAAATAACGCGCCGCCGGCGGGCGGCGGTTTGACGGTGTGGACGATGGCGCCGCTGATTGAATATTTCAAAAAAATCGCGCCGCCGACGCTGCCGCAGATTGCGCGCGCGCCCAACGTAAATCCATTGACCGGTTTGGAAGTGAGCGACCCCGCATTGCTACAGCGCCGTCCCGTATTGGCGCGCATCGGCAATGACCCGAACGCGCGCGCCATTCACACCGGCTTTAATCAAGCCGATTTGGTCTTTGAAGAAATGATTGACCAAAAAAATATGGTCTTTGCGGTGACGCGTTTCACGCTCGTCTTTTTGGGTCAGAACGGCAGTTTTCGCCCGCTGCGTTCCGCGCGCGCCATCAACGCGTCCTTGATGCCAATGTTTGACGGCATCCTCATCAGTTCCGGCGGCAGCAAAGGCACGCGTTTCATGTTTTCGCAATTGCCGTGGTTCAGCCGCAACCTCGACGGCGATTTGCAAAACAGTACGATTTGTATCGAAGGTACGGATTGGCGCACGCGCGTTTTATCGAGCGTGGAACATACGCAAGACTATATCGCTTCCAAAGGGCAAGGCGGCGCGCCCACGCTGCGCGGTTTTCAATTTTCCAATGACGCGCCCGGCGGTACGCCTGCGAACGCCATCGCGCTCGACCACAAACCGTGGCCCGTGTATGCGGCTGGCGTGATTGAATGGCGTTACGATGCCGCGTCCGGCAAGTATTTGCGCTTTGTCAATGGCGCGCCGCACAATACGCAGCAATATGCCTTGAACGGCGCATGGGGCAAAGCATGTCAAAAAGGCGACGCGACGAGCGAACAAATTGCGACGTCGAATCTGGTCATTTTGAATGTAAAATATGAACCGACGGATTTTGTCGAGGATACGTTAAATTCGTACAGCGCGTTTGTGGATTTGCTGGGCAGCGGCGACGCCCAAGTCTTTCGCGATGGCGTAAAAATAGACGCGCGCTGGGAGCGTCCGACGCTCGGCGATTTTATCAAACTCACCGACGCCAACGGCAATGAAATCGCGCTCAAGCCGGGCAACACATGGTTCGAGCTCGCGCCATTGGGTTATCAGGCGACGGTGAAATAATGTAGGATTGCAGCTTTATGGTTTTTGCGCGTTATCGCGCAAACGGAAATCATAAAGCTCGAATCCCCAAAATGCCAATGATTGGCTGGGCTCTTTCCGGCGGCGGAAATCGCGGACCGATTCAGGTCGGCGCGATGCGCGCGTTATTTGAACGCGGCATTACGCCCGGAATCCTCATCGGCACTAGCGCGGGCGCGTTGAACGCCACCTTTATCGCCACCGACCCAACGCTGCAAACAAACGAACGTTTGGCGCAAATGTGGCTCGACACGCGCGCGTCGGATATTTTCCCGAAACCAAAATGGTGCATGGCGCTGCGCGCGGCATTTTTCGGCAACGGTTTGGACGACAATCAAGCGCGCGCGCGCAATTTTCAAAAACAATTGCCGCCCGGCGTAACGACGTTCGGCGACTTGAAAGCGAAATTATATTTGACCGCCGCCGATTTGCAGACGGGCCGCCTGTATTTGTACGGCGACGACCCGACCGCGCAATTGCTCCAAGCGGGTTTGGCAAGCACCGCGCTGCCCGTGGTCTGGGACCCGGAAATCATCAACGGCCATCAATTCGTGGACGGCGGCGTGGTGGCGAATGTGCCGATTAGCGTCGGCATTGACCGCGGCGCGACGGAAATCTATGCGCTGGATTTACAAAATCCCGGACCGTTTCCGTATCAAAAGGGCGCGCTGGCGGTGGCGCTGCAATCTATCAGCGTGCAGACGTATCAACAAGTCTTGCGCGACATACAGCGCGCGTTGGAAAAAACCGGCATCACGCTGCATTACATTTCGCTCGGCGATATTTTCGCAAATATAGATTTGCAAGATTTTTCGCATACGGCGGAAATGATCGCGCAGGGCTATCAACGCACGCGGCAATATCTCGACCATCCCACGCCCAATCTGTTCCCGCCAAGTTTGGGCGCGACGGCGACGGATGCCGCGCCGCCGGGCGCGATGTTGTACGAACCGCGCCGCTAACAACCAGAAACAATTTTATCAGAGCGAGTGATTTGTGTATCTCATTGGTCTCACCGGCAACATTGCCACCGGCAAAAGTACGGTCTGCGATATTTTAACGCAGTTGGGCGCGCGCGTCATTGACGCGGACCTCGTCGCGCACGCGGTCTTGCGGCGCGGTTCCGCCGCGTGGCGGCAGCTCGTCCAAGCGTTCGGCTATGATATTTTGCAATACGACGGCACGGTGGATCGGCGCAAACTCGGCGCGCTGGTCTTTGACGACGCGGAAAAATTGCAAACGCTGGAACAGCTGACGCATCCGGCGGTCGGCACGGAACTCGCCTTGATGATCCGCGACGCGCTCGATGAACCCGATGCTGACACGGCGATTTTGGTCGTCGAAGCGGTGAAATTGTACGAATCGGGCATCCACGAATTCATGGACGCGTTATGGGTCGTCACCGCGCCGCGCGCGGAACAGAAACGGCGTCTGATGCAAGACCGCGGCATGAGCCAAGCCGAAGCCGAAGCGCGCTTGAACGCGCAGCCCGCCTTGAAAGAAAAATTGGAACGCGCGGCGGTGACGATTGACAACGGCGGCAGCATCGAGACCCTGCGCGTCCAAGTGATGCGCGCTTTTGTAGAAATCAATCCCGCGCAGACGCGCGACAAGACCGCGCTGTTGCAAAAATGGCTGCGTCTTGCGCCCGCGCCGCCAACAATCGAATCTGCGCCCGCCGCGCGCGAACCGGTTGAAACATCACCCGCGCCGCCAACAATCGAATCTGCGCCCGCCGCGAGCGAATCGCGTGAAATATCGTCCGCGCCGCCAACAATCGAATCTGCGCCCGCCGCGAGCGAACCGGTTGAAACATCGCCCGCGCCGCCGCCAGCAATCGAATCTGCGCCCGCCGCGAGCGAACCGCTTGAAACATCGCCCGCGCCGCCGCCAGCAATCGAACCTACATCCGCGACAAGCGAACCGGCTGAAACGCCCGCGCCCATTGCACGCGAACCGGAATGGAGTGTGCGCCGCGCGCGGCCCGCCGATGCGCGAATGCTTTCGGAATTGTTGGCGCGCATCGAAGGACGCGACGAACCGATTGGCCGCGAAGAAATGCTGGAGCGTTTTGGCAAATTCGGCTATTGGCTCGCGTACACGGACGACCAGCCGATTGCGCTCGCGGCATGGCAGGCGGAAAATCTCGCCGCCATCGTGCGCGAACTGTGGGCGGAAAATGACGCGTACGCCGCGCGCGCGTTCCCGCCGCTGCTCGCCGCGATTCAAGCCGAAGCCAACGCGTTGACATGCGAAGTCGTCG
>Ga0226835_1001058_pt1 | contig 18158 bp, 13 predicted proteins | sample LAC_MetaG_1_FD_163627 | JGI IMG/M metagenome (GOLD analysis project Ga0226835, IMG submission 163627) | Anaerobic ammonium oxidizing microbial communities from anammox membrane bioreactor (MBR) in UC Berkley, California, United States -... | ecosystem: Engineered > Bioreactor > Anaerobic >...
ACGTTTGACGTTTCACGTTTGACGTTTCACGTTTGACGTTTCACGTTTGACGTTTCACGTTTGACGTTTCACGTTTGACGTTTCACGTTTGACGTTTCACGTTTGACGTTTCACGTTTGACGTTTCATGTTTGACGTTTCACGTTTCACTTTTCATCCCTCATCCTTCCTCCCTCCCATGCCTCCCCCGCGTCTCAACCTCTTTGCGCTGCCCAGCCGCACGACGCTTTTGTTTTTTCTGATTCTCGTCGTCGTTTATGTTCCCATTTTGGCGACGTTTTTTTCGCCATCGCCCGTGTGCGCGCCGTGTTTGTTGCTTGGCATGATTCTGTTGCCCCTGCGCCATTTTCTTCGCGCGCCCGAACGTGTCATTGAACAACAGCATCTTGGATCCATTGCGGAGAACGACGCTTTGTTGCAACCTATCGCGCAAGCGGCAACCGAAACGGCGCAGGTTGAAACTCCGCGTGTGATGGTTTCTACTTTGGCAACAAATAGTGTGTGGACGTTCGGCACATTCCGCCGCGCGTATTTCGGATTTTCCGCAGCGATGGCGCAAGAGCTGGCGCGCTTGCTGCAAGGTGGAACGGAACGCACCGCGCGGGCGCGCGCAATTCTTTTGCACGAGTTGGCGCATTGGAAACACAACGATGTGTGGCTCGCCTCGCTCGCGCGCAGTGTTCTCGTCGTGACGATTGTGTTCATGACGCTGAACCTGTTCGTGCATTGGCTCACGCCGCTGCTTTATTACGGCTTTATTCGCTTTTACGATTTCACGCAGCCGCCGTGGTCCGAACTCTTGCCGCTGTTGGAGCGCGACATACCAAACATTCGGGATATGCTCGACCCGAACAATCCGATTGTCGCGGCGCGCTGGGTGGATTATCGCGTCGCCATTTTTGCTTCGTTCATGCCGTTGATTGTGGGGAGCGCGCTGCTGCTGCTTTTTTTCTGGCGCGCGTTGTTACGCACGCGCGAATTGTACGCCGACGCGCGCGCGGTGGAATGGCAGAATGGAAATGCGGAAGCGTTGTGGGAAGGATTGAGCGTGGCGGATACGGTGCAAGCGCTTCAACCGCCGCGCAAGGAATGGCGGCAAAGAATTTGGGGCTGGAGCAGTGGATTGCGTTTTACAGAAGAACGCGGCGGACGTTGGCGCGCGTGGTTCGCCACGCATCCCACTTCCGCGCAGCGCCGCGCGACGCTGGACGCGCCGCACAAAATTTACGGGGATGAACTCTCCATCGCGCTCGTCGCGGGCGCGGCGGTGGTGTTGTTGAATTTCAATTTGTTGTCGTTGTTTTATTCCGCAACCTTGCGCGGACCCAACAGCGTTCCCGCGTTCGCGTTGGGCTTTACCGTCATTTCCCTTTCGCTGCTGCCGTTCGTGTGTCAGTACGAGGGAACCGTGCGCGGTTTGTTTGGCAAAATAATAAGAATCGTTTTGATTTTTACGGGCATCAAACTACTGCCGCAAATTCTCGGCGCGCTCATGTTGACCTACGTCGCGCTCGTCGAGCCATCTTTTTTACAACGCGCGTTGGAAGCCACTGTGCGCGACGATTTGCCTGCGGGGTTGGCAAACGAATTGACTGGACTCTTTATGGAAAATTTTGTGATCCGCCCATTGATTCTATTTCTCGTTTTCATGCCCGCGTTTCTGATTGCGTACTTGCTTGGCGATATGTGGCTGAAACGTCAAATGCTGCAATGGTTCGGCTGGAATTTTCTCGCGCGTCATTCCGCGTTCGTATTCGCGTATAGCACAGGAATTTTCGCGCTCGTTCTCATTTTCATAATCTTGCCGCTTGTGGATTGGGTAACGCTGCCCACCGCGCACAATTTGTTCGAGCCGCTTGTCCTCGCACCATTTCTATTTTTTCTCATCGTCGCGCTCATTCATTTGTTCGCGTTCGCGTTCTTGCATCGGCGTTACGCGCGCATTTGTCCAAATTGCAAAACGCGCGTCGCGTCGCCATACAAATTGGGAATGGCTTGTGAACATTGCGGCACGCGCCTGAACGCGTGGCTTGTCGCCAATCACGTTTTCCCCGCCACTTCCAAATAAATCAAGCGCGCAAAATGCGCGCCAAACGCGACGCTGCCCGCGACGGCGAGAAAGCCGAGAAAACACATCGTCGTCAACAGGACGCTCGAATCGCGCAACGGCAGTGAATCCATCTGGGCAATGCTGCCATAACGCGCCATGCTCATCAACAATCCGAGCGGACAAGCGAGCCATACGACTGCCAACGCGATGACACTCGCATCGCGGCGAATCAAGAGCAGCGTACTCACCGCCAAGATTGCCCAAAACGAATCCCACGCGGCGAGCGCGGCAAGCGCGTTCGCATTTTGCAGCGGCGTGTTCCACAATTGCCACTGTCCTTGCAGCCACGCTTGCGCGAGCAAATGCGCGAGCAGCGCGAGCCCGAGCGCGCGCCAAGTTGCAAATTGGGATGCGCGCATTGCGATAAAAACGCACACCGCCAATGCCGAAACGAGCGCGACGAAAAAATCCGTCCATGTCATTTCAGAGACAGGACGGAGCGCGAAATAAAGCAGCGTGATGCCCCACACGCCGCCTATGCCCCACGCGAAAAATTTGTTTCGCAATTGTTATCATCCATTGTTGCGCGCTGATTTGGTTTAGCGTGTGCCAAACTCCCCCGGTGCCATCACCGCCAGCTGCGTCAGCACGCGCTCGCGACATTCTCGCGCCAAGTTCACACACTGTTCAATTTCTTGATCCAAAAGCGTTTCGTGCGTTCGCTGCGGATACATGAGTTTCAAAAGCCCCGATGCAATTTTACGCACCGCGTCTTGATTGCGTCCAGTCATGCCGCTTAGCTCTACGCGGGCGCTCACGTGGGTTTGGTAATTGCGACGGCGCAGGCGCGTAAAAATTTCGGCGAGATAATCGGTGATGAAACCGTACCCTTGCGCGTAATTTTCGGGGCGAATTTTCGGCAGTTCCCATCCGGGCAGGAACGCGTGAATGCGGTCCAAGAACGCCGTATCTTGTAATTCAAGCGGCAGCACTTCAAACAGATGGCGATAGCGGTCAGCGGGCGCGCGGCGCGCAAGATCGGTGTCAATGTTGCCGCCCAAGACGATGCTTGCTTCGGCGGAAAATTCCAACGGGCCGCGGCTAAAACGTCCCGTCTGCATATAATCTTTCAAAACGCTGATGGTGGCTTCGGGATCGGTAAAACGCGTGTTGGCGATTTCATCAAAGAACACGACGTCGCGATAACCGAGGATGCCGATTTTTTTCGACGCGACATTGTAGAAAAGGGTCGCGGGGGTCGCTTTGCCGCCACTTACCACAAAGGAACGACTTGAGGTATTTCGATAGGTGTACGTCTTGCCCGTTTCGCGCGGACCGAGTTCGATGAGATTCGTGTTGGCTTCGACGAACGGAACGAGCCGCAAGAGCATCAGCATTTTTTCGCGGAGCGTAAAACGCGCGGGGTTGAAACCGATGCTTTGAATGAGCAGATCAATCCATTCGGCGGTGGTGAACAATGCGCGCTTGGCAATGTAATCATCCAAGTCGAGCCGCGTAATTTGAAACGGTTTGAATTCGCGAATGAGAAAGGGGTAAATGCGGCTCTTGATTTCATAACGCGCGTCGTACTCGATGTTCATGGTGCCCCACGCGCCACCCGTCAGCAAAATGTCGCCGAAATCGTGCAAGACCTTTTGACTCACGCGCACGAAATTTTCGCCGAGCGCGGGAACCTCTGCCCAATAATGGTCGCGCGCCGCGTCGAGACGCACTTGGAGCGAACCAAGCAAAACATATTCGCCCTTTTCTTTGATGCGGCTCTTGATGAGTTCTTTGGCATCGCTTTCGACGTAATGCTCGTTCAACAATTCATCCACGCGCTGTTGCCCGGGGATGGGATTGTTTGGGTCCACATACCGCGCGCACAGATATTCCATCACATAGCGCGGAAATTCTTTGTACGCTTCATTCCAACGTGTCAGTGGTTTCAACACCACACGGTCGCCCATCAATTGAACAATCTTGTCGTCAAGCGAGGCATACGCTGGTTGTGTTTCGGCAGATTGGGCGTCATCCTCAAGTGTGTCGAGCCAAGTGGGAGAAGGTTCCAAAAGCATACTCCTATACTCTGCGAGAGTGAACGATTGAAATCGTTACTACGGTCACTATAGAATCTATTTGTCGAGGTCGTCCAGACCGCCGAAACTGATTTCGACGACGTCGGCGCGCATTTTTACGCGCACGGGGATTTCACGCGCGATTTTTTTGGTGACGCCTTTTGTGTCTTGATATTCCAGCTCAAGCTGTAGAAAACGCGTCGTGTCGTTTTTGCCGCGCACAATGGGACTCAAGGTGAATGAATGTGCCGCGTCTTGGTTCGGCTCAAGTGTCCCGCGCTGCGTTTGTGACGTAGCATCGGTATCGGCGCGCGCAGTGAGTTGATAGTTTCCACTTTGATTGCCGCTGTTGCGGATTTGAAACACAACGCGCTGTGCTTTTTTTTCTTCGGCTTGGATTTCGGTTGGCAATTCTACAAACCCAATTTCGATGCGCGGCGCAGAAATCAATTGCATCATTGCCCCGGGCACCACCATCTCGGCGAACGAAATGCCGCCGTGCGCGTACCGGTCAGCGTTGCTCGAACCCGCGCGTTTGAACCATTTTTTGCCAATCGGCACGGTGAACTTGCCGTCGCGCAAATTGCGGTACTCGAATGTAAAAACATCGTCTGGCGGAAGGTTTGGCGGCACGTCCGCGCTGCGAATGTAGCGAAACGTAACCGGATTGCGTTGCCCGCTTATTTCGCGCTCCCAACCTTTTTCGTCAGGAATTGGAATTCCATCTTCCGCATCCATTTCGATAAAGCCGTGGTCGCTCGAGACCAGTACCAAATCCTGCGGCTGGATCAAACCATCCAAAAAATTCAACACATTTTTCAATTGCAGCTGCACGCTTTCATTCAAGGCGGCGACATTATCGCGCTGTTGATGCAAATTGTCGTCGCTGAGATTAAAGACCAAGAGATTGTACGGAACGCGCATCGTGCGGTCCAACTGCGCCATCGTGCGGTCACTTTCCATGCCGCTGTAAAAGCGCATTTTTTTCTCTCGATCATTTTCAGCCAAGTCCAACAGTTTGGCGGCGAGCTGCGCTTGCTCGGCGGTAAAACGATTTTGATAACTCTGCCAATGGTCGGGATTGCGACCCGCCATCAACGACGTGCGCGCAATGTACGTCCACGAAGGCAAGATGGAAAAATACGCGTTCTCTTTTTTGATTTCAAAGCGTTCGGTCAACTGCGGACGCACCACGCGCATCCACGTATCGTACCTCATTCCATCCAAGACGATGAACCACAGACACGCCTCACGCGTCGGTTTCACGTTGGGCGTCTTGCAAAAATCCCACAGCACATTCAGCGCAAGCTGCTTGGAACCTAAAAAGCCGTTCCAATCTGCCGCAATCGCTTTGCCAAGCACGTGGTCGGCGTGGTCGAGAAATGCGCGAATGTTGACGCGTAGTTTTTTCAGCAATCCTTGAAATGCTTCGCGTTCTGCATCGGGCAGCCGATTCACCGCGCGCTGTGCTTGCGCGTGCGCGTATTCCATCTCGAAAAATTTTCCATTCACATACCACGTCAACAATTCATCCCATTGCGACGCGGCAACCTGCGCTTGGGTCACGCGCGCGAGAATTACACTCAACGCGTCAAGAACAATGACCAGCGCGCTCGCCGCGCGGACGTGCGGGGTGTCGCTTTCTTGGAATTCATCCAACACGCGCGGATGTTTTTCTTGCCAGCCGCGCATGAGGGTGGGCAATTTTTTGTAGGTCGGGTCGAAATGCGCCAACCGCAAACCGATTTCGTACAAGAACGCGGGCGTTTCGACGCGCGCGAGGACATCCGCCGCGCGCGTCGGAGAATCGAACGGAATCAAATCTGCGGCGCGCCGTATGTCTCCGATGCTCAAACTATTTTCCGCTTGGCGAATGATGCGCGTCCGCCATTCACGCTGCTTGTCCCACAAGCCGAGCAGCGTTTGCATCCCGCGTTCGAGCGGCTGTGGGTCAAAACCAAGCGCGCCCAGCCCGCGAATTTGATTCATTACATTTTGAACTTGGGCGCGGCTCAAAAAGCGATAGAGATACACCAAACGCGCAATGCCATCCGGCGGCGTTTCAAACCACGCGCGCACGTCGTCCAGCGGAACCTGACTGGCGCGCGCCGCTTGAGTTTGCAATAACGTCTGTCCTTGCGGCGTCCAATCCGCGTTCCACGCCAACGTTGCGTATTGCTGCAAAACTTGGGACGCGGTATCCGCGCGAAACATAAAGGCGCGCGGCTCTATTTGCGGCGCAAGCGCATACAGAACCAACGCGCGCATCGAATTTGCGTCCAATGCCGCGCGCGGCGCGAGATGCGGGCGCAGTTCTTTTACGCCAAACGCGATGCGTCCTAAATGATTTGTAATGACGGAGGCATGTTCGAGCAGCGGTTCAAGTGGAAAGGTTTCGTTTGGCGCGAGGACCGACAACGCGCCGCTCAAACTGCAATCCAGAATTTCGTCCGCCTGGCGAAAAATATCGGTGAGCGAACTCGCTTTGATGATGGATTTTTCATTGCTTCCAAATTTTCCCGTTAGCCAAACCAAAACGCGCCCGTCGCGTGAAAATGCTTTGCGGAACGCGAGGTCATTTTCATCATAGCGCACCACGCGCCACGTCTGCCCGCGCCGCGTCACAGTTTCGCCCAGCGCGAGGCGTCCGCCCGGGTCGAGGACGAGGACGAGCGTTGCCGCGTCCGCAACTTGGAGCAGCCGCTGTTCAAAAAATTCTTGCAGCGTCGCGGGTAAAGTTTCTGGCAAAAAGAGTTGATGCAGCATGGTCAAGACCTGACAGGTTTCTAATCTATACGACTTGCATATCGCGAATGGGTGGTTTAGCGCTGGTGTTGTGCGTGAGACAGACGCGGCAAAAACCTGTCAGGTCTGTCCTAACGTTGCGCGCGCAATTCACAAATTTTCGCCAACTTGCGCGTGCGTTCGTAATACCATTCATTCACATTCTCACGCGTCACCAAACGGAATAATTCTGCGCCTTCGGGATACATCTCGAATGAATAACAAAAATTTACCCAATCACATAATTGCTCGTCAGTTGGTCGAGAAACTGTTCTTCCTTCCAGAAATTGATTGATTTCGCTGATTCTGCCAAGTAAGAGTTCTTGTTGTCTTTGAGAATCGGCAATGGCGCGTCTGCGAGTGGGGCGCGGCTCTGACGGCTGTAAAGTAGTATGTTGTTCTCGAATTTTTACTGGAACGGACACGCTTTCGGTCGGTGGTTTTGCTGAAAACCGATATACTCGATTGGGTTCGACAATTTGGATATAGACAGGGTCGCCAACCTTTAAATGATGGCGACGATAAAATTCTCGGAACAAAGCAGAACCCGTACGAATCCTTCGCTGTCTGTCAATGCACGTTCTCAATTCGGCGCCGATATCAAATTGAATCGTAAAGTAAAGGTTCTCTGCCGGAAAAATATCGCGGATCCCGCCGACCCCAAACAAATCATATTTGATATCGTATTCTAAAAGGTGACGTTTGATGATGCGGCTCATTGGCGATCACCTCCGCGCATCCGACTCACCGCCACAATTTTTTTGTATTCTTTGCGAAAACTCGCATCCACTTGCGCTTCGTCAATCTGTTTCGCCAGACCGACGACTTGAGGAAATGCTTCGCGTTTGTACGCAAAGCGCAGCCATTCCACCAACTGCCATTGGCTTGGGCGATGGTCGCTTGCGCCGGCGAGATACTTGTCAATCACGCGCAAGTGTGCCTGGTCGGCAATGTCTTGGACGTGCATCAATTTCGCGCGTTCGTCGTCAGTGGGCAAACGCCAGCGCCCCGTCTTTTTGTCTTGCCAAAAATTTTGTTCGAGCAATTTTTCCAAACGCCCCGCGTCCATGTCGCTTTGCGCGGCGGCGATTTGAAATTTCGGAATGAGGTCGCCGAGCGTGTGGGGTTCGTTCAACACGGCGGTCAGCCACGCCAACGCGCCTGCATCCGTTTTTAGATTAAACACATCGCCGCCCAACACCGCTTCGCCGCGCAGATACCATTTGCCGTCTGCTTGTTTGAAATAGTACGGCAGGAGCGCGCCAACCTGCTCCATCGAAACATCCACCACGCCTTGCTGGAGCATGTCGCGCAAGACGACGTTCCAAAAATGCTGCAAGGTGCGCTCGTTCGGATTGGGATTCGTGGCGAGAAATTCCGCGAGTTGCTGGACGATGCGCGCTTCCGCGTCCCCGTTCTTGGCAGCGCTGGGCGCGTTCGCGTTGTTTGTACGAATTGCCGCGGGTTTGCGGAGATTCAGCACAATGTCTTGATTCGTGACGCGTTCCAAACCTTTTGCGCCGCGAATGCCCTTGAATGACAATTGCTCCTTGTCGAAACTGTTGATTTCGGCGAGTTCCAAACCCGCGTTCGCCGCCGCATCCAAAATCGTCTGCCAAATTTTATCGTCGGAATTGTGAAAGACGACGGACGCCCAACGCCCCGGTTTGAGCACGCGGCACATTTCACGAAACGCCTCTGTCATCAAGCGCGCGTAATCGGGCAAGGTATTTTTATTTTTGTGTTTGACATGCACAACGGCTTCGTGCGTTTGGTCGGTATATTGTTGCAGCCACGATTCCCAAATGAAATTTAGGTCGGAATAAAAAAGATTCGAACCGAACGGTGGGTCAGTGAATACATAATCAATGGTATTATCAGGTACACCACACAAATTTGTAGCAGAGCCAATCAAAACTACCGCAAGTGTTTCTGCGTTGGTCTTCGAATCAAACGCAACCTCAAACTCTGTATCCGCCTTATTGGAAAAAACATCCCAAACATTTTTTTCAACCATGAGTGCAGCGATATAGAGTGTGCCAGACAAACTCCGTGACGGCACAGGGCCGTCAACACCCTTACTAATGCGCGCCATCTTCGAGGTTCTAAGAATGCACGCACCTGTAAAGACAAACTGCATAGCGCGTTTGAGTCGCGCATCATTTATTTTGGAAACCTCATCCCATAATCTCGCTAACGCCCACAAATTTCGCCGCGTATAAAATTTATCAACACTCGTGATGGCTTGGTCACGATGCACGCCGCGCCACATTTCCCAATCTTGTTCGCGGAATTCAGTTGTTGGATACCAGTACGGAATTTCCTGCGACTCAATTTCGGCAATGCGCGCTTTTTCCGCGTCCGTCGTCGCGTGTTCACTGCGCGCGGGTTTGCAGGAATGACACTCGTACACGGTGCGAACGGGAACCGAACGCAGCCAACGCAAGCCGCGCTTCACCTGATTCAAACCGCAGTTCGGACAAGTGAACGAATCGCGCACCTGTCCCGAAGCATGGTCAACCGCCACCTCCCACAAAATCAATTCGTGCGCGCACCGCGCACATTCCAAGACATCGCTCCACACTGTATATTGAATCGTCGCGTCGCCGCCGCAGCGGTCGCACGTTGTTCCGTAGAGCCAATCGAATTCATCCTTGACGGCGGCTTTAATGCGCGCAAATTCGCGCTTTAACGCGTCCACGTCAACGGGCGTGCAATAGTTGTAGGCAATGTGCGCGGCGGCGGGCGACAAATCATTGAGAATGACGCGGCGGCCCAGTTTCAGCGCGGCGACGCCCGTCATGCCCGAACCGCAAAACGGGTCCAGCACAAGGTCGCCCGCGTTCGTGTAATGTTGAATGTACGGCTCGATGCCTTGCGGCGGAACTTTGGTGTGGTACGAGTGCGCGTTGTAAATCGCCGTCGCCTTGCCCGCTTTCACCGGCGCGGCGTAGGGCGGACGACGATACGAGTCGGTTTCGGGATTGTAGGGGGTAGCGTATTGGGCGATAAAGGCGGCGAGGTCGGAAGAGGACATGTCGAATAAGAGATAAATAAATTTTCTTTATGGCGTTTTGAAAACAACTTGGGGGTTCGCCCCATTTGAATCGGTCAAAATAATCTGGGCGTTCCCATTCGCATCGGCGCTGACAAAAACCAAGTTCTGTGAATCGAGCCATAGCGGACTGTACGTAGTGCGTGCATCATTCGTGATAAATATGACCTCTTCTTTATCTGTCGCTACAACCAACATTTGGGCAAATAGCGCATCTGCCGACTGTATGGTAAGCGCAATATGTTTTGCATCGGGCGCCCACGCAATCCAAGTTTGTTCGTTCAACGCCAATGAATTTGGAAGTTGTCGCGGCGTAAGCGCACGCACTCCGTTCGGCGCGCCAATGAATAGACGCATCACGCCATCGCGTTTGGAAAGAAATGCTGTACTCGTTCCATCGGGGGACCACACTGGTCCGCTAAGCCCATACGGCGCGCTTGCAGGCATTGTTGCCAAGATGGGTTGGAGCGCCACCGGTAAATCTATTGCCGTAAGATTCGAATTGTTACTGACCAACAGTCTACCGTTGACCAAGCCCAGAATTTGCACGGGTCCACTTGGCGACGCATTGACTGACACATTGGACACGACAGGCAAGCCAACAGGTATCGGCAGTTCAAGCGTTAGCGGTCTCTGTTTTTGATTAAAGATTGCCAAACCGATACAAGCAAAAAAAACGAGGGCGACAAATGCGGTCAAAAGGTTCGCTTCGATGTTTGACCATAGATTCAAGAGTCCTACCCACAAGAGATGTGGCTTTGGGGACGGAGACGATGGCGCTTTTCGCGTGCGCCTTTGGGGCGAAGAGGGCGCCTGAGTGCTCACGGCTTGGTCTTTTCGATGATGTACAAATAATTGTCATTGATGGCATCTTTGATTTTGGATGCGTCGCGCGGCTCGAGTCTATCTGCCCGCGTCATATATTGGCGGGCTAGAGCAATTGTATCGCGCGCGTCCGGATATCGTTCGAGTTGAAACTGGCAACAAGCGATATTATTATGCAAAACGACGCTAGATTCGCAATACGCGTTCCTCGCCAACTGATTCCAACACCGGACGGCTTTAGAGTACTCGTGTGGAATGATACTCCATATATGCATCCATCCTTCGTTGAATTTTTCTTCAAACGGTTTCCATTTCAGCGCATCCAAGTCCCCGCGCATTTCATTGCGGAACGCGGCGTACGGGATAAAGGTCAAGCGGTCAATTTTGGGAAAGGTGATTCCGGCCAATTGAAAAAAGTTTATTCCAGCAAAGGGCAAGCCGCTTGCCACAAACATCAAGGCAGTAAACCGTTGCTTGGTGGTAAAACTTTTCATATATTCTCCAACCTAATGCAAAAGAACCTATCAAGTACTAGCCTCCCCCTTGTCAGGAGCGCTATCTTCTTTTGGTAAAGGATACTTGAAAATCTTTTTCCATGTTTCCAGACGGTCTGGTTCAACAAGCAATTGCCCAAGAAACCGCCATTGTGCCGTTTCCTCCTCAAAACTGGAAGGTTCCTGCATGCCCAATGTTTCGCGTAAAGCTTTGCGATGCAAGTCAAAGGCGACGCGTACCGAAACGCCAAAGTTCTGTGCTGCCATGATGGCAAAACGATATGCCAACCAGCCGCAAAGAACGGCTATCATTGGAACCCACATATTCAGCCGAGCCGTGAAATAAAGATTTGAGGCGCTATAAGATAGGGCGAACAAAAAGGAAAGAAATGAGATATTCAAGAAAAAATCAAAGCCCATCTTTTCCCGTTCGATCAGTTCGCCATATTTGGATTGAATCAGCGCTGGCACCATACGGGGCCACAACAGTACGGAATCCATACTGTATAGCTGTCTCGGATAATCTTCGAAATTGGCAAAGACGTTTCCTAACCGCGTTGGCAGAATCCGCTTTTCATCCGCAGGGTAAAAGCGCAGCAATTCATCATTTACCCTGTCGCGTTTGCTCGATGCGTTTTGATATGCTCCATAAGCGCGCCACAACGCCCGCGTCACGAGGCCGCGTCGAGTCACATCATCTTGCAAGACTTGAAATTTGCCCTCCCACAAATTGGCTTGGCTATTGAGCTCCTGCGCTTTTTCTTCAAGCAATTCTTTGCGATGGAAATGTAACATTGTCATTCTACGTCCCAGCCACGTATCTCGATATGCGTATCCCTCGTACAACTGCGTCAAAGGGATATTTAGCACAGAGAGGGCATAGGCAACTCCCAACGCTAATGTGATCAAGGCGGCAGCGAGCAATAGTTCTGAACTGGCGACGACTTTATAAAATAAAGTCTGGTTGAGATATGGCTCAAGCGTGAACGCATTGAGTACGACAAAAACAAGCGCGGGGAAATACACAGACAGACGAAATGACTGACTGAGAGCGCCTAGCAAGTCGCCAAGGGTTGAGGTAAAACTTGCCACGTCTGCACCTGCTTGAAAAGAAATCCTGGAGCTCTATTTTAACGCAAGTCGAATTGTTTTACCATCCTCATTTTCGCGTTTCGCCTCGGCAAAGGCGGCGCGCACGAGTTTTTCAAACAGTTTCACCGCGTCGGGAATATCGCGCTCTTCCAGCGAGCCATACTGTCGTAAAAACTGCGCCCACACCTCCCCTTCGGCGGCGACGATGTTGCCTTCGGCGTACAACTGCCGAATTAGCTGCGCGATATTTTCGTCCAACACATCCACCAACGCGGACACATTCGCCGCCTGTGTCGCCTGAAGAAATTGCGACAACGCATCGCCCTTGCCGTGCGTCAGAACTTGCTGCACCGCTTCGCGCTGTAAATCGCGCTGACGCTCGCGCAGCGTATTGTCCAAATCCTTGTTGAACTGCTCCGCCTCTGGCGTTGGCGCAGCGTAAAACAAATCGCGCTGACATTTTTCACAGAACGGTTGGGCATCCACCGTCACCGTTTGATAATCCGTCACCTCGCACGGCGTCAACTGCGTGGACAGCGCATCATAACGCGCGCGTAAATCACTCCCACGCGCCGCGCCCAATTGCGGAATCGTGTTCAACAATTGCAGCGCGCGCAAACGACGCGGCGCGTCTTGCACTGTTTCGCGCAAACGCATCAACTCTTTGTTTGTGTCGCGATGATGCTTTTGATAATCACTGCGAAAGCGCTGCTGGAATTGTTCAAAGTCGGCACGGATGGAACGCCACGTATGCGGCTGCTTTGCCAGCGCGGGGAGAGAGATACGGCTGTCGAGCGCGTTTTTTTGCATCGTCAACGTCGTGTCGCTCGCGCGCAAATGCACCGCGTCGAGATACCGTTTCACTTCGGAAATTTCTGCCGCCGCGTCCGCGAGTTGGCGCAAATTTTCCAATTCCTGCAATTCATCGCGCAGCGTTTCGGGCGTCTTGAAAATTTCTTGCGCTTGCTCAAAAAAAGAGGCATAGCCATCCTGCAATTGCGTCAACGTTTCCAACTGCTGAAACGTTTGATTCATCTCCTCGGGCAGAGTCGTGCCGAGCGTGCGTTCCAACACCGCGAGTTGATTGCGCCGCGTGGGGACTTGGGTTTTCAATTCAGCCAGTTTCGCGTTCAAGCGCGCCGTTTCATTTTCAATTTCATGTTGGTCGGTGGTCGTACGCAAATCATTCACGAGCAGCCGCGCAAAGGGCAGCGCATCATTCCACGTGGGACCCGCCGCAGGCAGCAAGGCATCGAGCGCTTTGTACAAATCCGCGCGCCACTGCAATTGATTTACATTGGCGGACGTAAGCCGCGGGGGCGTAAAATTTTTGCCGTCGCGCGTTTTGAGTTTGTGGTCGCGTTTCAGCGTTATTTCGACGCGCGGATTGTTTTGGCGCACGAACGCGACGAGTTCCAATTGAAGCGCCACATACGGCAAGCCATACGGCATGCCCGAAAGCGTTTGAAACAATTTCCACACAGGCAGCTCGCCAGCTTGGCGTTCTTCCGACATTTGCTTGATTTGCAAAAACACCCGATTATTTTCTTGCGGCGCGAACCGCGCCGGATTTTCATTCGACGACAAGCCCAAACCGACGCCGTAATTGCGCGTCGCGGTCGCTTGCGCCGCCGCGGGGGTGCGCGAAAAATATCCTTCAAACACTTTGCCCGCTTCGGTCGGCGTCAAAACATTTCGCAGCAAAGTCGTCTCGACGGGAATTTGCGGATACGCCGCCGCCAATAATTTTTCGACAATGAATTTGAAACGCTGCTCATTGCTCGCCGCGCCGAACGCTTCTTTGGCGGAAATGCCCAAATTGTCGCGCGTGATAATTTTGCCTGCGCGAAATTGGCTCACTTGGGTATTGACCAGATTCGTCATGTAGGTGGCGGCTTGATTCAACAACCAATCGCGCACCGTCTCGGCATCTTTGCTCGTTTGATTCTTGTATTCATCGGTCATCTGCGCCCAAGCGAGATATTCTGCCGTCGCGCGCAATGTTTCATCGGCAAGCGCGCTGGGCAATAACACTGCCATGCGCGGGTCTTGCAAATGTTCGGGGGCGATTGGCGTCGTCGTTTCCGTCGTCATGACAATGACGCGAAAGTGTTGGTCTTCGCCCAACGGCGCGATGCCCCAATCATCATTCCAACGCGTCGCAATGATAATTTCACCCGCATATTGCAAGTTGCGATAGTCAAAGGCGCGCGCAATGGGCGTGTCGGGCGGCGTAAAATCGGCGAACAGCGTTTTGTTGCCGCGCGCCTTGGTCGCGTCAAAAAACAACGCGTCCGTCCACATTCGCGCAACTTCGTATTTTTGACCCTGCGCGCGCTTGACTGCATCTCGGAACAGCGAAATCGGTTTGATGCCTTCGTCGCCCGCGGGAATAAATTTCGCCGCGTCGTTCTCGAATTGAATTTGTGGCAACGGCTGCAAGAGACTCAACACATAGCGCACGCTGTCTTCGGCGCGCATGACGTCGTTCACCGTCAACGTCGCTTGCGCCAAATCTTTGAGCGACATGGCGCGCGGATTTTCCAAATACGCGGCGTGCCACAGGAACAGCGTGGAGAGGATGGCTTCGGCAAGCGCGCGGTCTTCGGCATCCATTTCGATAGCGGGCAATTCCTCCACTGCGCGTTGATACGCCTGATAATGTTGCTTGTAAACTTGTTGACTGAAACAATCGTGGCTGAGATGCGCGCTGCTGACCAAATCGGCGGCGCGAATCAGCGTATTCCGTTTCAATAATTCAGCTTGCTGAAGCGTTTCGTACAAAACCAAAATACCCGAACGCGCCGTCGGCAAATCACGCGCGGTGATGTGACGCACGATTTCAAAACAGCGCGGTTGAAATGGAAATGTATCGTCGAACTCGGCCTCGCTCAGGTTGTGCGCGAAATCAAAGGTCTCGCGATAGTAGCGATAGTAATCGGAAATTTCGGGCAACCGTTCTGAATTCAACCCGCGCACACGCCGCGCGGCGATAATGTCATACTCGCGGTCGCCTGCCCCTGCCAACAATCCCAAGCGAATATAACGGTCGCCCGCCTGGCCTCCCTGCAATTTTGCGGGAATCGCGCTCTGGGATGCCACAATCGTATGCACCGCAAGTCCCAAATCTTTGGGCAAGATATAACCGAGCGTTTCGAGCAAATCTTCGTCTTGGGCGCGCGCTTCGGGAACGACGTTGCGTATCGTTGACCATCCCTCGTACTCGTCAATGATGACGAGGATGCCCGTGTAGCCATGTTCAAGCAGTTGGCGATAAATCGAAGCGAGACGGTCTTTGACGCTGACGGCAATATCGGGTTTGACGCGGCTCGTTTCAAAATACGCGAGCAGCCATTCCGCGACCGCGTCCGCGCCCTCGCGCTCGCGCAAAACTTTAATGGATATTCCCGTTTTGCTTTGCACAAAGGCATCCACTTCGGTCTTGATCGCAGGCGATGCATGATTGTCAAACCAATCTATCAACGCGTGCGTCGGCGTGAGGTGAATTTTTCCATCCAAGCCCACGCGTTCTAGCGCGGATGCGAATCCTTTTTCCAACAGCACATCCATCAATGAACGCGCGGTGCGCGGGTCGGCGCTCCCCTCGCCGCGCAAAGAAAAGATAACGGGCAGCAAGCGCGTATTTTGCAAACGCGGACGGAATTGGCGAATCGCGGGGCTGTCCGCCTTTTCCCAAAGTGGGTCGGTGGTGTTCGCAAGCAGCGCGGCAAGGGTGGCGAGGAAATGGGTTTTGCCCGCGCCATATTCCGCCTGAACCCAGAACCCTTGTCCGCTGCCGCGCGCGACAGAGTCGAAAATTTGCTCAAAGTGATTGCGGAGATTGTCGGTGAAAATGTAGGTCTCGACGGTTTCACGCGGATTGTTTTGAAACGCCGAGACGAGTTCGAGCGTGAGCAAGGGTTTTGGTTTTTGAATCAACAGTTCGCCGAGAGGCGCGAGAGCCATAGCCATCATCCTCCAACAATAGCATCCTCAAAGGATTTGAAATACAAAAATGTCGTGTGCGGTTGAATCTGAATAAAAGGCGGAATGGAACGCGGTTGATAATGCGTGTCTTGGCTTGGCGCGACAAACACAATCAACTTGGATTCATTCGCGCGCTGTGAAAAAACGCCGAGCGAAACATCATAGCGCGCCAAAACATCACATCCTGTTACCGCCAAAACAGCTTGAGTACCATCTTGCGGAAATTCGCGCCCAAGCCAATCCGCCATCGCGCGCTCCAACTTTTGCCGCGCGAGAGTTGGGCTGCTCGGCGTCGTGTCCAATGTCTTGCACAGCGCGTGCAGGTCAAGCAAATGCAGTTGCGCCTGCGGTACGTGTGCGCGCAAAGGTTCTATTTCATTTTGCCAAACGTACAGATGGCGCGCGCTTTTGGTCGCGGCGGGAATCGGGCGCCGCGAAAAATTTGCAAGCAGCTCGATAAAATCTTTGCTGGTCATATTCGCAATTTTTGATTCAAGTAATCGTCAAACGAATATCTCGTTGTAATCTGCTCCAACTGGTCCACCGTCGCGTAGTTGGCAATCAAACCGACTGTTTCGGCGTCGCGCAAAATTTCGCGCACGGTTTTTTCGGTGCGGATGCCCAACAATTTCCAAAAGGGCGCGACGGCATTTTCGGGTGTCGCCAAAAGATTATCCACACGCACGATGCGCGGCGTGGGCGCAAGCCGCGCGTGGACAAGAATCAAAAAGGAATTGGTTGGACGTGGGATTTCGCGCACAATCAATTCCTTTTTCACGCGAGTAACCAAGCCCATGTGTTGAAGCGCTTGTTGCAGACGGCTATGTGAGTCGCGTTTAAAATTGCCATAAGTCGCACTGATGTAATCGCGTATCGTAGCCGCCTCCAGAGTGGCTCCCGGCGACATTGACAGCAATTGTTGCGCGACAAATCGCGCAATGACCGGTTCCGCTTCTAGAGTTGTGCAACGTGCCAGCTCTATCAGCAAGGATTCATCATGATACGTTCGCCACGTTCGCGGATTCAAGCCATCCAGACTCTTTTCGGGAAAGAGGCGCTTGAGCAGCAAATTAGCATAACGCGCGCGCGTAATTTCCGAATTGAGGCGCGTGTCCTGTTTGAGATACTCGGCAAACGCCTCGAATGATTCAAATCGTTCGCTCTCGCGGATCGCTTGCAGCCCCGTACCCCATGCGACACTCTGAAGCGAAAATGCTGATTTTACGGACATGTGAAGCAATGATATACGCGAAATTGGATTTTGCAAGCATCGCCGCAAACAAAACCGTCAGCCCACAACATTTCCAAACGGTGACGCGGGAAAAATGGTTGATTGCTATCACGCGGATTGGCGCAAAATGAAAAACAAAAAGGCGAACTGGGTGAACGCGGACATTCAACGAAAATCCGCGCGCATCAACCAATTCACCTCAAGAACATTTGCACAACAAATTGAGCAAGCATGTATCACGTTACTCGAAGCATTTTCAACTGCGGAGAAATATCAAGAGAAGCGCTCCTCCGTCCAGGGATCCCCGTGCATGTGGTACCCGTACCCCTCCCAAAAGCCCGCGCGGTCGGTGGACATGAATTCGATGCCGCGCAGCCATTTCGCGCTTTTCCAGAAATAGAGGTGCGGGAGCAAAAAGCGCAAGGGATAGCCGTGGTCGGGTTCGAGGGGGAGGTCGTTGTATTGGTACGCCAGCATGGTATATGGGTCGCTCAAACAATCTGCCAGCGGCACATTCGCGGTATAGTTGTATTCGCTGTGTAACATGATGTATTGCGCTTCGG
>Ga0226835_1001059_pt1 | contig 18089 bp, 10 predicted proteins | sample LAC_MetaG_1_FD_163627 | JGI IMG/M metagenome (GOLD analysis project Ga0226835, IMG submission 163627) | Anaerobic ammonium oxidizing microbial communities from anammox membrane bioreactor (MBR) in UC Berkley, California, United States -... | ecosystem: Engineered > Bioreactor > Anaerobic >...
TCCGCCGCCTCCTCCACGGACCGGGCGAAGAAGACGAAGTCGGCCTGCTCCGTCCGGCGTCCGGCGCCGCTGAAGACCAGCGCGGAAAACTTGAATCGGCCGTCAACGTCGGGGAAGACTTTGTCGCGGTTCTCAAAGTCGTACAGCGAGATCAACGACCCCCGGTCCATGAGGTCGCTGAAGAACCCCTTGGTGGTGTCGTCGGTGGCGATGCCGGAGGGGACGAGCAGCCCCGCCAGGCCGTCGGGCGCGACGATCCTGGACGCCAGTTCCGCGAAGAGCATGTAGAGGTTCACGTCGCCGCGCCCGGTGAGGGGGTACCGCCCCGAGCCGCGGGCGTAGTCCAGGGTGCGTTGCGCCCTCGCCTGCGCGTCGAGGTAGGCCGCGTGCAACTCGGGGTTGCGCACCGGAAGCGCCGCGATCCGCTTGCGGCGGTCCGCCGCGCTCACCGCCTGCGCCGTCTCCGGGTCGGTGAGCGAGAAGAACTCGCGCTCCTGCACCTTGATCCGCTCCCACGGCGGGTTCCCGACGACGCACGTGAAGCCGCCCGGGGATGCGAACACCACGGGGAAGGCGCGCCGCCAGTCCAGCGCGTGCGGATCGACGGCGGTGTCGTCCACGAGGCTGTTGCCGTGGAGGATGTTCCTTGACAGGTCGGAGAGCGAGCGTCCCCGGCGCGCCGAGCGGATCCACAGGGCGAGTTGGGTGATCTCGACGGCCTGCTCCGACAGGTCGACGCCGAAAAGGTTGTGGGTGAGGATGAGGTCGGGGACGGCGTCTTCGAGGCGAGCGAGTTCGGCGTCGTCCGCGCCAGCCCCGGCCAGACCGTGGAGGACGGCCTTGTAGTGGGCGTCGAGCGCGTCGTAGGCGCGGATAAGGAACGCGCCGCTGCCGCAGGCGGGGTCGCAGACGGTGACGCCCTTGAGGGCTTCGAGGCAGTCGATCCAGTAGGCGCGGAGGCGGTCGGCGTCCTGCTCGCGGGGGGACTCGGGATCGACGCGGTGTCGCTCGCGGAGGGCGGCGAACCGCTCGGCGACGGCGGCATCGACGGTGCGTTCGACGATGAGGCCGGTGAAGGCCGGCGGCGTGTAGTAGATGCCGAAGCGCTTGCGCTGCGCGCTCTTGGGCATCTTCGAGAGCGAAGTGCCGTTCGCCTTGCCGTTCTCGCCCTCAAGGCCGGCGAGCAGCGCGCCCCGGCCGCCGATGCGCAACTTCTCCAGTTCCGTGATCGACCGCTCGAACAGGTGGCCGAGCACTTCGACGTTGACCTCTTCGGAGAAGTCGTACTCGCCGAAGCCCTTGAAGCCGTTGGTCCACGGGTCGTCTTCGAGTTCGAGCGTGTCCACGTCGTCGTCGTGGGCGAAAAGGCCGCCGTTGAAGGCGGTGATCTCTCGTTTTCCCGGCGCGCCGGGCACGCCCTTGTCGACGGCGGCGAAGAGTTCGAGGAAGTTCCGCCAGCGGGGGTTGGTCGCGCGGCTGAAGGGCGGGACGTGGGCGTGGGCCGAGGCGATGCTGTTCTCCGGGAGCAGGTCGCGGTCCTCGCAGAACGCGATGAAGATGATGCGGTCGAGGAGTTTCTGGGCGATTCGGATCGCGGTGTTGAGGGGCTTGTCGTGCTCGCGGGTGAGGTGGTCGATCAGGCGCAGGCGCTGGAGTTGGTACGACCTGTAGAGATCGTCGCCGACTTCCTTCTGTCGGCGTTCCGTCAGGAGGAGGAGGTCGAGGGCGCGGGGTTGCTGGCGTAGTTTCGAGGGGAGCAGGCCGCCCCGCTCGAAGAGGCAGTAGAACTCTCTGAAGCGGTCGGGGGCACGCAGTTCCTGGAGCGTGAACTCTTCGTACGCCAGCGGCCCCTTGTCGCGGTGGTAGAGCCTGATCATCGAGAAGTTGGAGAGGATGCCCCACGGGCATCCCGGCAGCGCGACGAGGTAGTCCCACAACTGTTGGACGGCGGTGCGGCCGTTGGAGCGATCGCGGTCGAGATCGACCGCTGCGCCCTTGAGTTCGATGACGGCGGTGGGGACCGATGCGATCGGGAAGTCGCCCACTGCACCGTCCGCCGTGCCGACGCCGGGAACCGGGAACTGCTGCTCCAGGTCCCACCCGGCGGGGCTGACCGTCTTAACGGAGTACCCGAGGCCCTCGCAGAAAAACTGGTTGAGGAACTGGGTGTCGATGGTCGTCTCGGCGTGCTCTGGGAGCGCACCGGAGGATTCGAGGTCGGCCCAACGGATGGCGATCTCGTGGGCGCGGTCGCACGGCGCGTCCGCCAGGCGCTGGTCGGACGCGGCGCCCGTCAGCAAGCGCGGGATGAAGAGCGCACGCTGTCGGCGGCTGCGGCGCTGGTGCGCCCGCGCGTGCTGCTCGTACAGGATGGGGCCTTCCTTGGCTCGCTTCGTCCGCTTCGCCATGCGTTCTCCGGGCGATAGCGTACAACACCCGGACGACGGATGTGGCCCTCGGCAGCCCGGCTCCGCCCACACCGGTACCCTTCATGGGGTCTGAGCGGAGGGTGAGGGGTCATGGCCAAGGCACGGGCGGGCGGCGGCACGGGCGGGACTGCGGGCAGCGGCGGCGCGGGGCGGCCGCGGCGTGGGCGGCGCGCGGTGCGTGTGGTGGGCGTGGTGGTGGTGGCGCTGATCGTGCTGGTGGCGGTGGGGCCGATGATCGCGGGGCCGATCGCGCGGCCTCGGGTGGAGCGGGCGGCGTCGTCGGCCATCGCCGGGCGGGTCGAGGTTGGGCGTGTGTCGCTCTCGTGGTTCGGCGCGCAGCGTGTCGAGCGCGTGCGGCTGGTGGACCCCGACGGCGGCGAGGTCGCCCTGCTGGATGCGCGGGTCGAGCGCGGGCTGCTCGGGCTGGCGGCCAACTGGCGCGATGCGGGGCGGCTGGTCGTATCGGGGCACGCGACGCTGGTGCGCCACGCGGACGGGACGACGAACATGCAGCGGGCGACCGCCCCCGCGACGCCGGCCCCCCCCTCGCCGCCGAGCACGGAGCCGTTCGTGCTGCCGGCGGGGCTGCGGGGCACGCTCGAGGTGGACGGCCTGACACTGACCTTCGTGGACGAGTCGCTGCCCGCGCGGACGGGCGGCACGATCGCGGCGGCGGCGATCCGCGACCTGCGCGGCGCAGCGAGCCTCGAGGTCGGCAAGCCCTGGACGCTGGACCTGACGGCACGCACCCAGACCGGGGCGAGCGCGGCCGCGCTCGCCGACGGCGGGAGCCTGAAGATCACCGGACGGGTCGAGGGCATGACGGACAGCGGGGGCGCGCTGAATCCGGGCGCGGCCAGCGGCTCGCTCGCGTGGGAGGCGACCCTGCCCGGCGTCGAGACGGGTGGTGAGATCGCGCTGGATGCGGGCGTCGTGCGGACGGTGAAGACGGCGACGCTCAGCGCGGACATGGACGCCCTGGCGGCGATGTTCCCCGCGATCGGCGCGGCGTTCGAGGCCGACGACTCGGTGACGTTCACACGCCTGCCGACGGTGCGCGTGGAGGCGGAAGTGGGCGCGCTGCCGCTGCCGCTCGGCGGCGGGCCGCTCGACCTTCGGACCGCGTCGGCGTCTCTTCTCCTGGCGACCGGGGCCGTGGAGGGGACCGCGCTGCTGCCGGCCTCGCCGCGCAAGCCCTTCGCGGTCGAGCCGATGGAGATCCGGATCGATGCGACGGACCTGGCGTCGGGGGTGCGCGTGGGGGGGGGGACGAAGGCGACGATCGGCGGCGAGCCCGCGGGCGATCTGCGCATCGCGCTGTCGGCGTCGGGGCTGCTGGACGAGTCGGGCGCGCCGCGGGCGGGCCTGCCGTCGAGGCTCGAAGGCTCGATCGACCTGACGGGTTTCGCGACGCCGATCCTGCAACCGTTCGCGGAGATGGCCGGGGCGTCGCTGCCGCCGGGCGCGTCGATCGACCTGGCGACCGACCTCGGGCCGACCGTGGATGTTTCGCTGCGGGCCGACGCCGTGCCCGGCGCGGAACCATCGGCCTCGTCGGCCGCGCTGTCGGCGTCGGTGCGGTCGGCGAACGTGGAAGCGGACGCCGCGCTGGCGTATGACGGGGAGACGGTCTCGACGCGCGGCGACGGGGTGCGTGTGCTGGTGCGGTCGGCCGCGCCCGCGCTGGATCGTTTCCTGTCGGCGCACCGCGTGTCGGTGTCGGAGGGTGCGCGTGTGGAGGTTCGCGTGCCGTCGGCGTCGGCGCGGGTGGAGTCGCTGCTTGCGCCCGGAGGGCCGGACCTGCGCGGCGTGTCGGCCACGCTCGAACTGGACGCCGGCGAGACGAAGGCGACCTGGCAGCCCGGCCCGGGCGAGCCTTCGCGCCGCGTGGAACTCGCGCCGCTCGCGCTGCGCGTGGGCGCGGCGAACGCGGACGCGCCGACGGTCGACCTGCGCGCGTCGGCGAAGGTTGACGGCCAGTCGGCGGGCGCGGTCGAGGTCGGCGTGCGAGGGGGGGGACTGCTGGACGACGCGGGCCGACCGGGCCTCCCCCGCACCGTGGACGGCCGCGTGAGCGTGACGGACCTGTCCTCGTCGCTCGTCCAGTCTTTCCTGGCGGACGCGCTCTCGGCGGCGGGACTGAACCTGCCCGACGACCTCGGGCCGACCGTGTCGGTGCTCGCGGTCGCCTCGACGGCGTTCGACGGGTCTGGCACGCCGAGCGCGGACGTTGACCTGACGGTGCGCTCGCGGTACGCTGACGTGACCGCGCCGCTGCGGTGGTCGAACAACGAACTCTCGAACCGCGAAGAGGGCGTGGTGGTCGCGCTGCGTCGCCCGGGGCCGATCCTGCGCCGGACGGTCCCCGCGGACACTCGCGTTCGATTCGGGACGACGGGGTGGGCGCGGGCGGTGGTGACCGACCTGCGGGTGCCGTTCGACTCGGCGGGCATGATGCCGATGATTCACCGGACGCGCGCCGAGGCGACGATCACGGCGGGGGAGTTGGCGGCGACCTACGACCCGCTGCCGCCGGGCGTGACGCCGCGCGTGCAGCCGGTGCCGCTGGCGCTGAGCGAGTTCCGCGCGGTGGCGAAGGTCGAGCCGGGCGCGGCGCCGCGCGTCGAGGCCGACGCGACGATGACGCACCGTGAGCGCCCGTTCACGGCGCAGGCGCGTGCGACGCTGGGTGGGCTGATCCGCGATCCGGGAGCCGGCGGGTCGGTGATGGACTCGATCGACGCGGCGGGCGTGCGCCCGGCGGGGACGATCGCGCTGACGGGCGTGCCCGTCGCCCTCGTCGAGGTGCTCCCGCCCGGCCTGCGGCGCGTCGGCGATCGCCAGGCGGACGTGCTGACGATCGCGCGCGAGTCGCTGGGCGAGACGATCGACCTGCGGGCGGAGGTCAAGCCCGCCGGCGACGCCACGGGGCTGGACCTTCGCGTGTCGTACGCGGACGGGAGCGCGACGCTGGCGGGACGGTACGCGCCGTCGTCGGTCGCGTTGGAGCGGGCCGTCGTGGCGGCGAAGATCAATCCCCGGGCGGCGGAGTTGCTCATCGAAGCCTTCGCGCCCGATCCCGCGTCGCTCCCGCGGCTGTCGAACGTGGCGGACCTGCACCTGAGCGTGGGCGGGCTGACGGTCGCGCTCGCCCCGGACGGCACGCCGGACTGGGAGCGAACGCAGGGCAAGGCCGCGGTCGAGGTCCGCGGCCTGGTCCCGATGCGGGGCGTCGAGATCCCCCGCGGGGAGGGAAGCCCCCCCCTTCGCGTGGACCACCTTCGGCTTGACAACATGCGGATCACGCTGGACCTGCCGGCGGGCGCGCTGGGTTCGCGCGGCGGTGTTGCGGAGGCGAACGTCGCGCTCCGCGGGTTCCTCACGGCCGAGGGCGTGCTCTTCACGCTCGCCGGCAACGGCTCGATCCCCATGAAGGATCGCGCTCCCGCGGGCACGGCACAGGCGTCGTTCACGCTCGACGAGGTGAAGACCGCCTGGGTGGAGAAGGTGCTGGGCGAGCCGGGCCTGGTCTCGGGGGCGCTCGGGCCGACGGTGCGCGTCGATGGCTCCGCCACGCTGCGCAACCTCGCGGGTGCGCCCGCGCCGGGCGGCCGGCCCGAGCCTGACCTGTTCACGCTCACCGTCGCCTCCGAGCGCGTGAACACCGCCGGACCGATCTCGGTCGCGCTCCACGCGGATCGGGTGGAACTCACCGCGCCGGCCGAACTACGCGCGGTCATCCACCCGGCGTGGGGGAACCGGTGGGTGTTCGCGCCGTCGCCGGACGGCAGGCCGCATTCGCTGGCGTTCGCCGCGCCGGCGGCGGCGACGGTCCGTCTTGAACGGCTGGCCGCCCCGATCGGCGCGGGCGGGGGCCCGCTCCGCGCGCCGGTCTTCCTCGTCCAGGCGAGCGCATCGCTGCCGGACACGTCGCTGGTGACGGACAAGGGCGTGGCGCTGAAGGTCGGCGGGGTCGCGGTGGACGTTCGGCGCGGCTCGAACCCGCGTGAGTTGGCGTTCACGATGGACGTGCCGCGTTGGACGCTCGGGGACCGCCCGGAGGTGCGCCCGACGAAGAGCCGGATCACCGGGACGATCGCCCGGTTCGCCGACGACGCGGGGAACCCGTCGTTCGAGACGGCGGTGCTGAACGTCGACGCGGGGATCGAGCCGATTCCGACGGAGTTGCTGGACGGGCTGGCGAACCAGGGCGGGCTGCTGGTGGACGCGCTGGGCGAGCGGGTGAACTTCTCGGCGTCGGCCCGCGATCTCTCGATGAAGTCGGGCACGCTGCGGGCGACGGCAACCTCGCCGAACGCGAACGCGACGGTGCAGGGGAGGATGGCGAACGGGGTGTTCGTGGTCGATCAGTCGAGCAACGCGACGGTCTCGCGAGTGACGACGGACCTGACGGACCGGTTCCGGGCGGCGATCCCGATCGTTGCGCGCTTCGAGAAGAGCGAGCGCGACGAGGCCCTGCGCGTCACGCTGGACTCGCCCGTGGTCGTGCCGGTCGACGGGACGTTCGATGCGCTGAACGGCGATCTCACGCTCGACCTTGGCACGGCGAGTTTCGCGACGAGCGACATGTTCTCCAAGGTGCTGCGCGTGGTGCAGCAGCGCGACGCGGGACAGGTCGGCAAGCGCATGCCCGCGATCAAGTTCCACATGCGCGACGGCGTCGTGACGTTCGACCGCTACCCGCTGCCGCTGGGCGAGTTCACGGTGCACACCGAGGGCGTCATCAACCTGAGCAGCCGGCGCGTCAGGATCCGCTCCGGCTCCGACCGCGAGGCGAAGAACTTCCTCGAGCCGGGGCACATGGAGGTCATCACCGTCGTGCCCGCCGGCGCCGTGGCGACGGATTCGCTCGACATCCTCGGCACCGGCATCCTCGGCCTGCCGGGCCGCGTCATCCCGGGGCTGAACACGCTGGCAAACGTCCCCTTCCGCACGCGCGGCCCTCTCGCGGACCCCAAGACCGACGTGGCCGTGGACCTGATCGGCAACCAGTTGATCAACAACATCAGCCGCCCCGACAAGTTGTTCGAGAACATCGGGGGCGGGCTGAGGTAGGGCGATCTCACGCAGCGGCGCGGAGTGCGCGGAGAAAAAAAGGGGCACAGGCGGGACGCCTGTGCCACCGTGTCGTTCATGTGATTCCGGTTTCTGTTCCTCTCGGCGCACTCCGCGCCTCTGGGTGAGACCTCCGCCTCACTTCTTCCGCACGTACTCGATGTGCATGCCCTTCGTCCACTGGCCGTCGGGGCCTTCGAAGAACATCTCCATCGAGTGGTGGTCCGCGTCGCGCAGCCGGATCACGGACTTCTTGCGCATCGGCCGGCCGGTGTCGGGGTTGGTCATGGAGCCGAGCATGGTCCAGGCCTTGCCGTCGGGTTCGCCTTGGCCCTGCTCGGTCATCATGAAGGTGCAGGCGGTGTCGATCCAGAAGCCCTCGTAGCGCTTGTCGACGGTGTTGTAGCCCCAGAAGCCCTTGCCGGCGAAGTCGCCGAACGGCCCGGAGTTCGGGTCGCCGACGTAGTCCTGGGCGAGGAACTTCCCGCCGAGCGCGAGCGTGTTGGTCATGGTCCCCGTGCTGACCATCGGGTCGCCCGGCCCCATCCACATCTTGACCTCGGCGCGGAAGGTGCCGACGAAGGGCTTGAATGACTCGTGGTGCTCGCAGAGCGCGCCCATCGCGGCGCATTGGTCGTGTTTCGTCTCCTGCCCCATCGCTCACCTCTCTCTCGTGTACGTGATGACGCCGGTCATGTGCCACTCGCCCACGTTTGCGGGGTCCGGCTCGTGGAACTCGAGGACGTGGCGGTCCCTGCTCTCGATCTTCCAGACGTTGCGCATCTGGGACTTGCCCATGGGGGACTCGGCCACGCCCTCGATGGTGATGGTCGTGCCGGCGTCGTCGGCGTGGCCCGTCTGGATCCACGCCCCGCTGTTCATGGTGTCAAACCACACCGAGACGTACTCGCGCTTGAAGTTGTCGTACCCGAAGAAGCCGATGCCCTCGAACGGCTCGCCCATGAAGGTCATGGTGTAGTGGGAGCGGAGGAAGCGGCCGCCGAGCACGACCTCGTACACGCACCGGCCCTGCTCGATGGTCGGCTCGGGACCCATCCAGAACTTGGCCTCGGCCTTCCACGTGCCGGCGAGTTGGGCGAGTTGCTCGTGGGGCTTGCCGGGCCTTGCCAGTTCCTTGATGGCCTCCATCATCTCGGCCATGTCCATCTCTTCCGGTTGCGCGACTGTGCGTACGGTCGCGGCCTCGGCGGGGGGCGTGCCCGCGAGTCCGACGCCCAGCCCGACCGCGCCCGCGATGCCCGCGGCGCAGAGCGCCACGATGCCCGTCCGTCCGAAGCAGCAGCCCATCGTCGATCTCCTTGTGTGTGTTTCACGCCCCGCCGACGCCGACCCCCGGGCCGCGCGTCGTGCAGTTCGGGCATGCATTGTTCGGGTTGTAGACGGGATCAACCCCGCGGTCAAGCCCGGCGGTCGTTGGCTTGCTGGTCGGCGGGGGCGGCCGCGCCGGATCGGACGGGGACGCGTTCGACGACTTCCAGTCCGAAGGCCTCGAGGCCGGGCCAGTCGGTGCCGTGGTTGGTGATGAGGCGGAGCCGGGTGAGGCCGAGGTCGCGGAGGATTTGGCTGCCGGTGCCGATTTCGCGGGCGTGGAGGGGGACGGCTTCGACGCCTGGGCGTGTGAGGTCTGGCGTCGCCTCCGGGCCTGCCGGTCGGCGGATGGCCTGGAGTCGCTGGGCGAGGCCGTCGCCGACGCCCTCGGGTCGGAGGTAGACGACGGCGCCGCGTCCGTCGCGCTGGATGAGGCGCATGGCTCCGCGGAGGATGTCGGCGGTGGGGCCTTCGGGAGAGGAGGTCGGGTCGCCGAAGACGTCGCCCAGGAGGTGTCGGCGGTGGACGCGGACGAGGGTCGGCTCGGCGATGGGGAGGGGTCTGCCCGCGGCGTCGAGTGCGCCGACGCCGCCGACGGCGAGGACGACGTGGGGGACGGCGTCCACGAGGCTCTCGTAGGCGAAGAGCGTGAACTCGCCCTCGCTGGTGCGGATCGGCGTGCCGGCGCGCGGCTCGATGCGGCGCACGAGGGATTCGCGGGCGAGGCGGTGCTCGATGATCTGCGCGACGGAGCACATCTTGAGGGCGTGGCGGGCGCAGAAGGCTTCGAGGTCGGGCAGGCGCGCCATCTCGCCGTCGTCGCGCATGATCTCGATGATGACGGCCGAGGGGTGGAGGCCCGCGAGACGGCAGAGGTCGATGCTGCCCTCGGTCTGTCCGGTGCGGACGAGCACGCCGCCGGTGCGCGAGCGGAGCGGGTTGATGTGTCCTGGGCGGACGAAATCGTCGGGGCGCGAGTCGGGGTCGATGGCGAGCCGGATGGTGCGGGCGCGCTCGCGTGCGGAGACGCCGGTGGTGAAACCGTGCTTGGGGTGGCCGTCGATGGAGACGGTGAAGGGGGTGCCGCGGACGGAGGTGTTGACGGTGGACTGTGGCGTGAGTTCGAGCCGGTCGCAGTCGTGTTCGGTGAGGGAGAGGCAGAGGTAGCCCTTGGCCTCGCGGAGCATGAAGGTGACGGCCTCGGGGGTGACGGCCTGGGCGGGGAGGACGAGGTCGCCCTCGTTCTCGCGGTCCTCGTCGTCGGTGAGGACGACCATGCGTCCGGCGCGGAGTTCGTCGAGGATTTCGGGGATGGGGGTGAACACGGGGGATGGTAGGTCGTGGCCCGTTTGAGCGACCTACGATGACGGCGTACGCGGTTCGCCCGAGGGCGAGCGGCGTCGCACAGGCCGAGGCACGCCGCAGCGAGTCGCGCGGCGAGGCACAGCCGGGGCCGACCATCCCATGTCCCCACAATCAGGGTCCGTTGCACCGACGCCTCCGAGCGGGGCGTCGAACGCCGGTGCGCCCGCGCCGCGCGCCCACCGTACATCCAACACCGCGGGGTGCCTGACCGTGCTGGTCGGGTTCGTGTTCCTCGCGTTGGTGGGGGCGGCCGTCACGTTCGCGGCGATGCTGGTGACGAACGCGATCGGCGTCTGAGGCCGGGCGGCGCGCCCGCATCGGTGCACGAGAGCGTGTCATCGCACCTTGATGGATGCGAGCGCGATGACCGTGAGCACCGCGGTCACGATCCAGAAGCGGACGACGACCTGCTGCTCGGTCCACCCGCCGAGGTGCAGGTGGTGGTGGTAGGGGGCGACGCGGAAGACGCGTCGGCCGTTCGGGTGCCCGCCCGTCATCTTGAAGCACCCGACCTGGATGACGACGGAGGCGATCTCGGCGAGGCAGACGCCGCACATGAGGAGGACGACGAACTCCTGGCGCGTGGCGACGGCGAGGAAGCCGATCATGGCGCCGAGGCAGAGCGCGCCCGTGTCGCCCATGAAGACCTGCGCGGGCGAGCAGTTGAACCAGAGGAACCCGAGGCACGCCCCGCCGAGGGCGCCGGCGACGACGGCGAGTTCCGCGGTGCCGGGGACGTAGGGGACGAGGAGGGTCTGCGCCCAACTCTGGGTGCCGGCGATGAGGGCGAGGGCGAGGGCGCCGAGGGCGACGACGCCGCTGATGCCCGCGGCGAGGCCGTCCATGCCGTCGGTGATGTTCACGGCGTTGCTCATGCCGGCGACCATGAGGGTGGCGACGAGGACATAGGCGGGCATGGTGAGCACGATGAGCGAGTCGGAGAGTTCGCGCGTGGGAGTGCCGGTGTCGTAGGTCTTCTGGAAGGGAATGTTGAGGGCGTGGGCGGCCTCGACGGGCGCGCCGGTGATGCCTGCGGCGTAGGCGAAGTAGCCGACGACGAGGCCGCAGCCGAGTTGGAAGACGAGTTTCTCCCAGGCGTAGAGGCCCTGCCGGCTTTTGACGCCCCGTCGCGAGGCGGTGAGTTTGAGCCAGTCGTCCACGCCGCCGAGGGCGGCCATCCAGACCATGACGACGACGGCGAGTTGGACCCATCGCGCGGAGATGTCGGCGAGCAGGAGGGTGACGACGAGGGCCGCGCCGACGATGAGCAGCCCGCCCATGGTCGGGGTGTTGGCCTTGCCCGCGCTGACGGTCCGCAGGGCGTCGGCGTCGGTCATGCCCGGGTCGCCGATCTTCAGGCGGAGGAGCGCGGCGATCACTCGCTTCCCCAGCAGCAGGACGATGGCGAAGGCGATTCCCGCGCCGGCGAGGGCGCGGAACTGCACCTGGTCCAGCAGACCGAAGACGCCGTACAGGCCAACGCCGTCCAGCCAGCCCCGGAGTGCGTCGAAGATCAGGTACAGCATCCGGGCGGGTTCCTCGTGGTCAACGGGCGTCCGCGTGCGCGGCGGCGAGAGCCTCGACGACACGCTCCAGCCCCACCCGGCGCGAGGCCTTCAGCAGGACGGCGTCGCCGGGCCGGAGCAGCGAGGCTACCGCGCCGGCCCCGCCCGCGTCGAGCGTCGCCACCTGCGCGGGCGCTCCCCCCCCTCCGCTCTCGCGCCAGGCGTCGGCCATGTCGGCGGCGCGCGAGCCGACGAAGACGGCGGCGTCGGCGACGCGGGCGGCAGCGCGGGCGATCTCGCGGTGGGCGTCGTCCGCGGCCGCGCCGAGTTCCAGCATCTCGCCGAGCACGACGACGCGGCGGGTTGCGTCGGCCGAGGCTCCGGCGAACGCGGCCAGGCCGGCCAGCACGGAGTCCGGGTTGGCGTTGTAGGCGTCGTTGAGCACCGTGATGCCGGCGATGCAGCGGCGCTCAAGCCTCATGCCCGGCGCGGCGAATCCCACGAACGCCTCCCGCACCGCGCCGTCCCCCACGCCGAACTCGCGCGCAACCGCGATGGCGCACGCAGCGTTCATCGCGTTGTGCCGGCCGAGCAGCGGGAGGCGGAAGCGCGAAACCTCCTGATCTCGGCGCACCCACTCATCATCTCGGGGCGGGGCCTCTGCGTCTTGGGGCGGGGCCTTTCCACGCCCCGTCTCCCACCCCTCCTCCTTTCGAACTCCGAACTCGACCCCTCCATCATTCTCGACAACGCCGACAACGCTGAGGTCGGCGCCCGCGCCGAACCCCACGCCGACGGTGCGCACGCCGCGCAGCGTCGCGACCAGCCGGGGCAGGCACGGCGCATCCTTGTTCCAGACAAGCACGCCCCCGGGCGGGACGGCGCGGGCGAGGTCGAACTTCTCCTCGGCGATCCGCTCGACGCTCCCGAACGCCTCGACGTGCGCCCGCCCGATGCTCGTGATCACGGCCACGTCCGGGCGCAGCGCATCCCCCAGCACGCCGATCTCGCCGGGCGAGTTCGTCCCCGCCTCGCAGATGACGAAGCGGTCGCCCTCGCGCACGCCGAGAAGCGTGAGCGGCACGCCGAGGGCGTTGTTGTAGGACTTGATGGAGGCCGAGCCGCGCAGCCCCCCCCCTTCGAGCACGGCCCGGATGAGTTGGGTGGTGGTGGTCTTCCCGTTTGAGCCTGTGACCGCCACGACCCGCGTCGCGCGGAAGGTCCGGCGGTAGGCCGTGCCGAGCCGCAGCAGTGCGCCCGCCGCGTCGAGGACGCGCAGCACGGGGAATCCTTCGGGGAGGCCCGGGGCGCGCGCGCAGGACGGGTCCTCGACGACGGCCATGGACGCGCCGGCCGCGGCCGCCGCGCCGAGGAAGCGGTGCCCGTCGGTGCGCTCGCCGCGGAGCGCGAAGAACACCTCGCCGGGTCGGAGGGTGCGTGTGTCGATCGAGGCCCCGAGCACACCGGCGGCACAGGCGTCCCGCCCGTGCGCGGCGGGACCATCGGGCGTCACCGCCCACTCGCCGCCGACGGCCTCGCGCACGCGCTCGAACGACCAGAACCCATCGACGCCCACACCCGCCTCCCTTCGTGCGCCCGCCCGCACGCCTCAAGCCCCAGGCCTCAAGCCCCTCTTGCGCAACTCCTCCCGCGCCACCAGGCGGTCGTCGAAGTCGATTCGCCGCACGCCGCCCGTGCCGTCCGGCAGCAACTGGTAGGTCTCGTGGCCCTTGCCGGCGACGACGATCCAGTCGCCCTCGGCGGCGCGCTCGACGGCGACGGCGATGGCGCGTCGGCGGTCAGGCTCAATGAGCACGCGGCCGGAGGCCCCCCCCTCGATGCCGGCCATGATCTCGGCGATGATGGCGTCGGGTTGCTCGCGGCGGGGGTTGTCGCTGGTGACGACGAGGGCGTCGGCGAGTTCGGCGGCGGCCGCGCCCATGCGGGGGCGCTTGGTGCGGTCGCGGTCGCCCCCGCAGCCGAAGACGACCCAGAGGCGTTCGCCGCGTTCGGCGTCGACGAGCGGGCGCACGGCGCGGAGGGCGTTGCGCAGGGCGTCGTCGGTGTGGGCGTAATCGACGAACACGCGGACGCCGTCGCCGGGCAGGTGCGCCGGCTCGAGTCGGCCGGGGGGCGGTCGGAGCGTGGAGAGCGAGCGCGCGATCGACTCGCCGGTCGCCCCGCAGGCCGCGTGGGCCGCGGCGGCGGCCTGGAGGACGTTCATGGCGTTGTGCCTGCCGACGAGGGGGACGAGGCTCTCGATCCCCCCCCATGCGCCGCTGATTCGAAGCCGCATCCCCGAAGCCGACTCCGCCAGCACCATGACCTCCGCCGCGGCGCCCCTCTCCTCTTTGGCCCTTCGGCCCTTTGGCTCTTTGGCCATTCTCCACTCCCGGCACCGCACCACGCGGGCGGCGCAGGATCGGATCATGCGTTCGTGCCACGGATCGTCGGCGTTGACGATGGCGGCGGCGTTCGGCGGCAGCGCGTCGAAGAGGCGGGCCTTGGCGGCGGCGTAGTCGTCCATCGAGCCGTGGTAGTCCTGGTGGTCGCCGGTGAGGTTGGTGAAGACGCCGGCGGCGAAGCGAAGGCCGGCGGCGCGGCGCTGGTCGAGGGCGTGGCTGGAGACTTCCATGACGGCGGCGCGGCAGCCGTTGGCCACCATGCGGGCGAGGATCGCGCTGATCTCGACGGCGGCGGGGGTGGTGAGGGAGGATTCGCGCGGGCCGGAGCCGTCGTCGGTGAAGACGGTGCCGATCTGGCCGCAGGGGACGCCCGCGCCGATGAGGAGTTGCTGGACGAGGTGGGTGGTGGTCGTCTTGCCGTTGGTGCCGGTGATGCCGATGAGCGTGAGGCGCGAGGACGGGTCGCCGTGGAATCGCTCGGCGATGCGGGCGGCGGCGAGGGGGACGTCGTCGGCGACAAGCAGGGCCGCGCCGGAGGGCGCGCCGGCGGCCTCGACGCTCCGGTCGGTGAGCACCGCGGCCGCCCCGCGCGCGACGGCATCGGCGATGAAGGCCCGGCCATCGGCGCGCGTGCCGGGGCGGGCGACGAAGAGATCGCCCGGCGTGACGCGACGCGAGTCCTCCGTGACGCCGCGAACGACGACGCCGGCGGATGCGCCCGCGGCGCGAACCCCCGTTCCCTCGATGAGCCTTCCCAACTCCATCGCCGCGCACCCACTCCCCGTCGTGCCGGTCTCGTCTCCCATTTGGCCCTTTGGCCCTTTGGCCCTTTGGCCATGTGGCCCTTTGCCCTATGGCAGCACGATCATGGCGTCGCCGTAACTGTAAAATCGGTACCCGCGCTCGACCGCCTCTACATACGCCCGCTTGAGTCGATCGACGCCGTTTTCGCCGAGTTGCGCCGCCACCATCGCCATGAGCGTCGAGCGCGGCAGGTGGAAGTTCGTCATCAGGGCGTCCACCCACCGCCACGCGTAGCCGGGCGTGATGAGCAGCCGCGTCTCGACCGCGTTCGGCACTCGGCCGGTGGGCTGGACCTCGGCGGCGTAGGCCTCCAGGGTGCGGCCGGCGGTGGTGCCGACGGCGATCACGCGTCCGCCCTCGCGCCGCGTCTGCTCCACCAGGGCGACCGTCTCGGGCGTCATCGAGCACCACTCGGCGTGCATGGAGTGCTGCTCGACGAAGTCGGTCTCGACGGCGCGGAAGGTGCCCGCGCCGACATGGAGCGTCACGCCGGCGACCCGCACGCCGCGGTCCGCGATGGAGCGGAGCAGGCCCTCGGTGAAGTGCAGCCCGGCCGTCGGCGCGGCCACGGAACCCGCGGCGTGAGGCTCGTCTTTGGCCCTTTGGCCCTTTGGCCATTTGGCTATTTGCTGCCCCTCCGCGTACACCGTCTGATACCACTCCCGATCCTCCGGCGCGTCGGTCTCCATCCCCGCCGCCCGCCGAGCGGCCAGAATGTACGGCGGCAACGGCGCCACACCCACCCGCTCCAGAACCTCCGGCGCCGTCAATCCCGCCCGGTTCTCACCTTCTTTGGCCCTTTGGCCCTTTGGCCCTTTGGCCATTTCCTCCACCCCCACCACCCACGCCCCCGCAGGCTCCGGCGCCCGCTCCACAAGCGTCAGCACAACCCCCGCTCTCCCCCCCCCTTCTCCCTCTCCCTCTTTGGCCATTTGGCCCTCTGGCCCTTTGGCCATTTCTCCAATCAGCACCCGCGCCCCCTCGCGGAACCGTCTCGCCCGCAGCAGGCACACCCACGTCCCCGGCTCCGCTCCGTCGTGCAGGTACAGCCCGTCGACGCGGCCGCCGGTGTCCTCGCGCACGCCGACGAAGCGGGCGGGCAGCACGCGCGAGCGGTTCACGACGAGCAGGTCGCCCGGCCGCAGCAGGCCGGGGAGTTCGCGTACAGTCCGATGCTCGACAAGCGACGCGTCCGACCGGCTCAGCACCATGAGCCGCGCCGAATCACGCGGCTCCGCCGGCCGCACCGCGATCCGCTCCTGCGGAAGGTCGTAGTCCAGCTCCGCTGTCCGCAGCACGCTGCCTCCCTGCCACACCCCGCGTCGCCCGCAGGCCACACCCCGCACAGACGGACGCCCCCGCCGATGCACTTCCCACCGCCCGCTCCACGCGGCCACACGCCGCAGCGGCGATCTTATCGGCCGCACCCGACGCAGCCCCGGCACGGCGCGCGATTCTCACCGCATTGGTGCGATGGTCGCCCCGATCTCCATCCCACCCGCGCTCCTCCCGCCTTCCCCAGGCGGCCGCGTCGCGCCCCCGCCGCCCCCCGCACCAGCCCCGGCCCACGAGCGACGCCCCAGCTGCATGACCGACGGCCCCAAGCCCTTCGACCTCCACCTCGAGCGCCAAAACCGAATCGCACGCGACTGCGTGCGCGCAGCCGACTCATACCCGCCCCTCGCCGACCACACCGCACGCAAGCCCGCCACCCAGCACCGACAAGCCCATCGCCCGGATGCATCGCGCCCCGAAACCCCGCGCCTCGCCGATGTTGCCCCCGCCCCGCTGCGCCTGAAGATCGAACGCCTCGAAACGACCTACAACATCCGCCTCTTCATCCCCCGCGGCGGCCTCGTCGACTTCACGGTCTGACCCCGGCGCGGCACCGACCATGCCGAACCGGCAAGGGTTGATCGGTGCTCCCGCGCCCCGATAGACTCGGCGCATGAGAATCCCCGCGATGCTGGCGACGACGGCCGTTCTGCTTGTGGCGGCGGGCTGTCAGCCCGAGCAATCCGAGACGATGCAGGCGAACCCCATGACGAAGAGCATCAGACCGTTCCTCATGTTCCAGGACGGCCGCGCCGAAGAGGCGATCAACCGCTACATCGAAGTTTTCGGCGATGCCCGCATCGTCTTCATGCAGCGGTACGGAGAGAACCCCGTCGGCGCGCCGGAAGGTTCGATCCAGCACGCCGTCTTCGAGATATACGGCCAGCGCATCGGCGTGACCGAAAGCCCGATCAAGCATCCCTTCGACTTCACACCGGCCGTCTCGCTGTTCGTCGATTTCGACTCCGCAGAGGAACTCGACCGCGTCTTCGCCGCGCTGTCCGAGGGCGGCTTCGTGATGATGCCGCTGGACAACTACGGCTTCTCCGAGAGGTTCGCATTCATCCAGGATCGCTACGGCGTCTCCTGGCAGCTCAACCTGCCGTCGGAGTGATCGAAAGCGCCGGTGCATCACCCGGCGCGGTGGCGCAGACCTTGTCCGTCGCGGGCGTGCCACCCTCCCGGGTGCCAGTTCATGCCGCGCGGGTCGATGGTGGACGTGGTGGTGTGAGGCGGATCGTCCGAAGTTCGTGAACCCCGGGTACCCCGCTCCGGGTACCCCGCCACGCCGTGGCGGCTCCGTCCCTTCCACCTCGACCACCGCGCAGGCACGTCCCACGCACCGCATCATGTCCTCAGCCCGGAGGGCTGAACGTGCGTAGCCGGGCCTTGAGCAAGGAGCCCGCGACGAGCGAAGCCCCCAGAACACGCCGCCGATTCCTTTCTTCCTACGCCGAGGGGGTCATCGTGGCGGCGCGGCACGTCCACGACGGACAAGGTCGATGCCACCCCGCCGGCCCCCGCCCCCCGGAGCGCCGCGGATCACCACAGCCACAGACGGGCAAGTCCGCACCGCCCAAGCCGTTACGCGAGGAGCAACGGCCGCGTAGTTCACGGCGTTTGGGCCTCAGGCACGGTATCGCTCGGTATGGGACGTGCTCAGTTACCGCAAGTCTCGCCCGGACACGCCGCCGAGGGTGTGCATGCCGTACGCGCCTAGCAGCCCGTTGAAGAAAGGGCTGTACGCCGGGTCTTCGCAACGAGCGTATGGATTATCGGCACGAGCCGGAGAGCCGCCGACGCGGACCGCTCGTGTCGGTGGTGGCCCGTCGACGGGCCGA
>Ga0226835_1001063_pt1 | contig 18034 bp, 24 predicted proteins | sample LAC_MetaG_1_FD_163627 | JGI IMG/M metagenome (GOLD analysis project Ga0226835, IMG submission 163627) | Anaerobic ammonium oxidizing microbial communities from anammox membrane bioreactor (MBR) in UC Berkley, California, United States -... | ecosystem: Engineered > Bioreactor > Anaerobic >...
CCTGAGCGATGCCAACCTGAGCGGTGCCAACCTGAGCGGTGCCAACCTGAGCGATGCCAACCTGAGCGATGCCAACCTGAGCGGTGCCAACCTGAGCGGTGCCAACCTGAGCGATGCCAACCTGAGCGGTGCCGACCTGAGACGTGCCGACCTGAGCGGTGCCAACCTGAGACGTGCCAACCTGAGACGTGCCGACCTGAGCGATGCCGACCTGAGCGGTTCAAAAAACATTCTAAATCCGGTTAAATGGTTAGCTGACAACTTTGAAACTGACGACCTCGGTTATATCGTATACAAGCGGATCGGTGAAACCGAATTCAATGTCCCTGATTATTGGGAAATCGAAGCCGGAAAAACCATCGAAGAAGTTGTAAACCCAATCCCGACTTACGATTGTGGCTGTGGTGTCAATTTCGGCACACTGACCTGGGTTCAAAAATATTATACAAAAGCTGATATTTGGCGCTGCCGTATCCGATGGGCGGATTTGCCTGGAGTCGTAGTACCGTACAACACAGACGGAAAGGCACGTTGTAGCCGGCTGGAATTATTGGAAGTCATAGGAAAGGAATAAAAATGCCTGAACAACTCGATCATCTATCTTACAGCTCCATTTCATCTTATTTGATGTGTGCGGCAAATTGGCGATTTCATTACATTGAAAAGGTACCAACCAAAACAAGCACAGCATTAGTGTTTGGCTCAGCCTTCCATGGCGCCATTGAACAACATATTTTGAGCGCTCCGACTGAATATGGAAAGCGGCAACCACTCATTGATTGCTGGCGGGAAAGTTGGATAAAAGAAACAACATGGTCAAACGAAAATGACGAACTTCTTTTGCGTGACGACATAGATTGGGGCACTGATACCCCTGAATCCCTCGAAAATGAAGGCATACGTATTCTGACCCATAAAGATGTTGCAAATGGAATACTCAGTATTATCCCTGCTTGGATCGTAAATAACGATCAAAAACGTCCGGCAATTGAAAGCCGCGTTGAGCTACGCGTTCCAGGTGTGCCACTGCCAATCATTGGATATATCGATATTATCACCGCGGATGGAATACCAGGGGACTTCAAAACGTCGTCCAAATCATGGAGCGACAGTAAAGCAGGAGATGAAATTCAGACGCTCTTTTACTTAGCCGCTCTCAACCAAGCTGGTATTACTGTTCCCGATTGGGCTTTTCGACACTATGTATTTGTAAAAACCAAAACTCCGCAATTTCAGGTATTCACTCATACACACAATCCCTCGCAATTGATGTGGCTATTCAAAATGATTGAAAGTGTTTGGAAGGGTATTGAAGCAGATGTGTTTCCGATCAATCCTACGACTTGGAAATGTAGTGATAAATGGTGTGAATATTTTGCTCTCTGTCGGGGAAAATATCAATGAAAACAGCCGTAACACTGGATACCGACGGTCAGCAGTTAATTTTGCGCTTTCCCTACGACCCGGGTCTAGTTGCCGCTGTGAAGTCTCTCCCTGCCACTGATCGGCGGTGGGACGGTAGTCTTAAAGCGTGGATTATTGATCCTGCCGCTGGTCAGCAGGTGGCAAAGTTGATACTGAGTATCACGGGGCAGCATATTCAACTGCCAACAATCTACACGCCAAAGCCAGAAACGAAAATTCTATCCGTTTGGTATATTGGACGTTGTAAAGACCGTAACGGTGAAAAAATTGCATTTGGGATGCTGGACAACTACAGTTGGAACGTATTATTTCCAGAGTCAGCACTCAGAGAATGGTTTGAAGCCGGTGAGGTTCAGCCAAATGAGCAATCCAATCTTTTCGCAATTTTGGGTGTGTCTAAAACGGCAACGCTGGAAGAAATCAAAACCGGCTATCGAAAAATGGTGAAAATTTGGCATCCAGACGTAAACCGAAACGATCCGGACGCACCAAATCAATTCATGCGGATACAGGAAGCATGGGATGTGTTGAGTGTCGACCGGTCGAGAGAGCGGTATTTGGCTGGGCTGATGTTGGAAGAATCAATACACAGCCAGCCGGATACTCAGTATCAAACGGGCAATCTTTACGAGTATCGTTCACCTTTGCGCTGTGGCGTGATCATGGCCGAGGGAGTGCAAAAAACCGGCCGGTTCGTCGTATCCAAAATCCTCGCCTGGCGGGACATTATCAACGATGCGGGCCAGATGATGGTAACCAGTTGGCCGAGTGGCGCAAAAGTGCCGTCTATTGCATGGGTGTAGACGAAATCAAAGGAAGGTAAACATGTATAGAAATCAACAAACCGCGATTGTGCCCGGCAGTATCGGAGCGATTGCACAACAATCCGGAAAATCGCTGGCAGAAAGTTTTGTCAATGCAGATGTTGTGGTAATTGTCGACACATCCGGATCAATGGATGCGCATGATAGCAGAGATGGGCGAACCAGATATGATATCGCCTGTGTTGAATTGGCAGGATTGCAAAACAACTTACCTGGGAAAATTGCAGTCATTTCATTCAGCCATGACGTGACTTTCTGCCCATCCGGCGTACCGACCTATTTTGGTGGCGATACGGATTTAGCTGGCGCTCTCAAATATGCAAAACTGGCTGATGTAACCGGCATGCGGTTTATTCTCATCAGTGACGGCGAACCCAACGATGAAAACGAGGCTTTACGGGTTGCAAAGACCTACAAGAATAAGATCGATGTCATTTACGTCGGCAGTGAAACCAGTCCAACGGGACGGGCGTTCTTGGAAAAACTGGCCCGGGCAAGCGGCGGCATGGCAATAACAGCGGATCGAGCTGTAGAACTGCAAGCATCTGTGCAAAAGTTAATTGCAGATGGTTCAGGTAAATACTGAGTATCAGAGGGGTAATAACGCCAATGAAAACACACTATCAATTTATCCACTTTGAACAAAAAGCCGAAACAAAAACAACCTATTGTTGGTCATGCAAAAACAACAAAAACGGTGCCCAGCTCGGCGAAGTACGGTGGTATCCACAGTGGCGTCAATGGTGCTATTTCCCAACAATCGAAGCGGTTTATAGTGCAGATTGTTTGAAGGATATTCAAGATTTTATTGGGCAATTAAAGGGGGATAAATGACCGACGAACTATTCATTCCGCTATTTTGCCTGGGAGTAATCCTTATCGTTTTGATTGCTCTCATTGCCGACTATGCGCGATGGTACCGGCAGAGAAATCGGCCAAAAATCATAACAAAAGAGGAGTGGAGAAGGAGAGAGTAATGAAAATAAAACGCGACAAAATTCTAACGATCCAAATACCGAACGGCGCCGAGATGAAATTTACACTGGTCGAACAATCCGGACATGTTGAAATTGAGATACTCAGTATTCCCGACCACCAGCAACAAGATCGGATAGGTTTCCGCATGGATGCGTGCGACTTTAGTCAGATGATAACTGAGTTAGAAATTTTCAATGAAGATGTTCGGACCGTTGCACCAAAGGATAGAGATCAAGACCTTTATTAACCTATATTACTGACCCGATAGGACTTTATGCCGCCCACCAATTTCTTTACCATCCTCATAAATGCAGGAATAAAACCACAAGAAGCAACGATCCTTGAAACTCAGTATTCTTCCGAACAATCGTTCTTGGACGGTTTGGAAGTCATTGCTTCTTGGCTGGCGTTGAAGCAAATCCCGTCAGCGGCAAAACCGACCGGTCAACCATGGCAGGACATTTACGATTTTATGATCACCGCAACCCAGGCCGGAACTGACCTCGACAGCGCATTTTCGGATTCGCTGGCCAATATGGCTTCAGACGTGCAAATTGCCATAACTCGCGCGGTTGGCGTTCGTATGAAAGCGATTATTGATTTTGAAGCAAAGAAAGGCAACAAAAAACGTTTCAAAGGCGACGACTTTATAAATCAATTAAAAGTGTTTGGCTATTCCTTCCGTTATAACGAGGTCAAAGACGCAATTGAGGTCAACGGACAACCGATGTCTGACGGTTTGGCGGCAACGATCCGCATGCAGCTTCGGGATACCGGGATGGCAAAAGTCTCCGAAGCGGAAGATGCATACCTATCATTTGCCTGGTTCAACAAATACCATCCGATAAAAGACTATTTGAATTCTCTCGCCTGGGACGGCAAGTCAAATATTGAAACACTTGCCGGTTATTTCGTGGACGAATATCAAATGTTTGCCGTATGGTTACGCAAATGGTTAATCGGTTCCTGCGCGAAAGTCTTTATGACGCCCAAAAAACCGGTGCAGGTGCCGATGTTGATTCTCGACGGTCCGCAAAATCTGGGTAAATCGCAATTCGCAAAATGGCTGGCCAGCGAAACCATGGAATATTTCTACGAAGGCGCGATCAATCCCGATTCAAATGATTGCGTAATTCGGGCAGCGTCGAAGTGGATTTGGGAAGTGAGTGAGCTGGGCGCGACCACCCGTAAAGCTGACCAGGAAGCACTCAAAGCGTTCCTGACCTACGAGACTATAAAAGCGCGGCGACCATACGGACGTTTCGACGTGGAAAAAATGGCGCTCGCAACTTTCGTTGGCACGGTCAACAACTACTCTGGGTTGTTCAGTGATCCAACTGGCAGCCGTCGCTATTTGATCAGCAAGATACTCAGTATTGATTGGGCGTACAGCGATTGTTGCGATGTCAACCAAATATGGGCCGAAGCCATGGCTGCATACCTGGCCGGGGAAAGCTGGCAAATCTCTTCCACCGAACGAACCCGCGCGAATGAAATTAATATTTTCTACGATGTTGAGGACCCGGTAGAAGATTTGATCAAGAAGTATTTTGATATTGATCCGGATAATCATGCTTGGTGGACGTCTACAACGGATATTATTTATGTGCTGGAAGATCCCAGTAAAGGTGCTGTACGCAGTACCACGCGATTGCTCACACTCAGTATTTCATCTGCCGCCACAAAAATGGGACTGAAAAAAGGCAAGCGACGCAACCGAAATAACCAACTTGTTTGGGGCTATTACGGAATTCAACACTCCGCAACTATTTATATTCCATAAATGCCAAAAAATGAGAAAAAAAAGATGAAAAAAAGGTTTTATCTGAAACTTCCGGAAGTACTGGATCAAAAATATATTAATAATGTTCTAATATTAGGCGTTGTTCTTTCCTTTATTACCTTTGTTCCTTATGTTCCTTTAAAAAGTTCTTTAAAAGTAATTAATAGGAATGTTTACAATGGGACATTTAATTAATTTAAATTAATTTAAAGGAAATTCATGGAACATCCGGACAACCGGAACAAAATTCGATATCGAAAGATTGAAATTGAAAGCAAATTTAATGAAAAAACAATCAAATTTTGACAGGAAAACGGTATGAAAACATTACTGGAGTATGCTGAAAAGTTCATAAAACTTCATATCGCTGTCATCCCTATCCGTTACAAGGATAAACGACCGGCAGTAAGTATGTTGCCAGATGGAAAGTGGGAAGACTACAAAACCAGACTGCCAACAGATACTGAGTTGCAACAGTGGTTTTCGACGCGACTACGGAATATTGGGGTTGTCGTTGGGTGGAATAATCTGGTTGTGTTGGACTTTGATAATCTGAGCGTGTATAACAAGTGGTTGCTGTGGGTGGCGAGAAAAGGTGGTTGGGCGCAAATAGTTGCCGATCAAACTTACCAGGTCCGAACAGCAAGAGGCGTACATGTGTATGTATATACCAAAGAACGGGAGCTGAACCGGAAACTGCCGGGGATTGATATAAAAGCGCAAGGCGGCTACGTGTTGATCCCGCCAAGTATCCATCCAAGCGGTGTAGTTTATACGGCTGTCAATGACAGAGCGGAAATACTGAGTATCGGAACGCTCAGTGAGATATTGCCGGCAGAGCTGCTAGCGACGAGCGCGGAGAATACTGAGTTTCAAAATCCAGGGATTGGCGCGATTGTAGCGGCAAAGAGGGCGACCAACAACGATCCTTGGGAATCAGCAATCAACATCCCTGACCCAACGATGGATATGATCCGGCAGGTGAGGGAGCGAAATAATCTGCTGGATTGGTTTCCGGATGCCTCGCGGACCTCGCGGGATGGGCGTTGGTGGCGCGCAAAGTGTCCGTTTCACGCGGATAAATCACCATCGTTTTGGATCGACGTTCAGCGTGGGGTTTGCGGATGTTTTTCAGGATGCACAAGTAAGCCGCTTGATGTTGTGAATTTGTATGCGCGTTTGCATGGGTGCAGTGATCGAGAAGCGATTTTTGGTATGTTGAACAATTGGAGCTGAAAGGCTGGCAATATGGAAAAAGTCTATTGTAACGAGTGCAAGCGGGAACTGGGCAATTGCGTTACTGTACCAGGCAGTGACATAGAGTTTTTGCAATTAGGTGGGGTACTTCTACGTAAGGCTCACGGGGTTTGTCCGCATTGTGGAGCGACATTTTATTGGTCCGTATCCGACCAACAACTAGAGCGGCTGGTCAAACTAGTTGAAAACATGCATACGGATATGATACAATGACAAACGATAGGGGTTGACAACTTTATAGGGTTTGTTAGGGTGTCCCGCCTGACGATGTGCCAAATGGCATGTGTCGGGCGTTTTTGTTTTAACTCAGAAAAGGAGTGAAAGAAATGGAAGTACAAACTGTTTTAGGTGTGTTGGCGGTGATCTTGGCATTGGCGTTTTTGGTCGAAACGTTAATTGAAGCGCTTTTTGGCAGGATCGTGGATCATTTCCCAGTATTACAGCCATACAAATGGACGTTAATTTATTTCGCGGTTGTAGCTGGGATCATCGGCGCGTTTGTATATCAATTTGATCTGTTATATCTGTTGTTCATGTTTATGGGTATTCCTGGGCAGGTGATGACATACGGAATAGTCATTACAGGAATCGCGATTGGGATGGGCGCCGGATATATTCACCAATTCATCAGCAAGTTTTTTCCAACAAAGCAGCAAACATCATAGAGGGTAAATGGAAACAATTTGGACAGCACTAATTGCAGCAGCAAGTGCCATTATTGGCGCGGTCATCACTGGTCTTTTTCTTCGGCGAAAAACAGAAGCCGAAACAACAGATCTGATTGTTAAGTCAGCGACCAGCCTGATTGAACCACTGAACAAACAAGTGGAAAGTATGCAGAAACAGCTTGATCGGCAAAAAAAAATTATTCAGTCGTATGGTCAGCGAATGGTTGTCCTCATGAAAGGCATTCAATGTTTGGTTGATCAAATTGGGACCTTGGGTCATGATCCATGCTGGCAACCTGACGACTGGCAGCCGGCAGCGGATGAATGCAGCAAGTAGGATACTGAGTATGCAGTGGCAAAGCTAACACGTAAGCAGCAAGTATTTATAAATCTGTACATCCAATACTGGAACGCTACCAGGGCAGCGCAGGAAGCGGGCTATAAACATCCGGCTGAACAAGGATATAAGTTGCTGAAATTGCCCGCTATCAAAGAAGCCATCAGTACGCGCTTGAAACAATCACAAATCGAAGGTGATGAGGTCTTAGTCAGGATTAGCCAGCAGGCAACCCTAAATAAGGCGGATTTTTACATTTTTGATTGGGTGCAGAAGATTGATAGCCAGAATCAACCTATACCCGTGTTGGATACGCAAGGTAATCCATTGATCGTGGATGGGCACCAGGTTTATGAGCAATCGTACGAAGCGGTTGGTGTCAACTGGAATACGTTTGAAAAATATGGGCACCTAGTAAAAGGGTTGCGCTATGACCGCAAAGGCCGACCAATAATCGAATTCCATGATGCACAGGCAGCACTGTTGGCCATGGCGAGGTTTGTGGGTGTTGAGAGCGGAAACGTTTCAGAAATACAACCTATCGTTATTTCCGCTGATTCGATTGCGCCGAGCTTCATTAATGCCTACCGGGATGTTCGTGATCATCGTCATACGGAATACGTGTTCTTTGGTGGGCGTGGGTCAACCAAGTCCAGTTTTATCAGCTTGGTCATGATCTATTTGCTGGTCAATAATCCAGATATCCATGGCTTTTCTATGCGGCAGGTTGCAAATACGCTCCGAAACAGCGTTTACAGTCAGCTTGTTTGGGCAATCGGCGAGTTGGGACTTACGAAGAAATTCCGCTGTACGACCTCACCGCTCGAAATCACATATCAGCCGACCGGCCAAAAAATTTATTTTTACGGTAATGATGACCCAAACAAAATCAAAAGTATCAAGCCGCCGTTTGGATACATTGGGTTGTTGTGGTTGGAAGAGCTTGACCAGTTTGCCGGCGAAAACGAAGTGCGAAAGATCGAACAATCAGTTATTCGCGGCGGCGACCTGGCGTACATCTTCAAGAGCTTCAACCCGCCACCAACCTTGAATAACTGGGCAAACAAATACATAAAAGTACCCAAGGATACTCAGTATCAACATGTATCGAATTACATTGACGTACCGGCTGAATGGTTGGGAAAGATCTTCATCGAAGAAGCTGAGTTTCTAAAAACGATCAATCCGAAAGCTTATGAGCATGAGTACCTTGGTATTCCGAGTAGTGCTGGCGGGTTGGTATTTGAGAATGTTGAACTCCGCAAAATCACCGATGAGGAAATATCGCAATTTGATCACGTTTTGCATGGTCAAGACTGGGGTTATTTCCCCGACCCAGCGCATTATGGGCGGTGTCATTATGATGCGGCACGGTTGACGCTTTATATTTTTGGCGAGGTACGGCGTTGGAAGATGAGCAATCGCGAACTATATGACGATTTGGTTAGGTACGGGTTGTTGCCTGATGATCTACTGATTTGTGACAGTGCCGAGCCAAAGAGCGTCGCCGATTTCAGGGAGTATGGCGCTTCTTCTCGGCCGGCTGAGAAAGGACCGGAGAGTGTGAAATACAGTATGAAGTGGCTGCAATCGTTGGTGAAAATCGTTATTGATCCGGAACGGGCGCCGTATTCGGCAGAAGAATTTTCCAACTATGAATATGAGATGGATAAGGACGGCAACTTTATCAGCCAATACCCAGATAAAAACAACCATGCGATTGATTCAATCCGATATGCGTGCAACTTAATCTGGCGAAGGAGAGGCCAATAAAGGCTTCTTAAAAAAAACAAAAGAAAGGAAACAAAAGGAAATGACAAAAGAAACAAGCAAAGGTGAATATGCACAAATTGTAGCATCACCAACGGTTAAAACCAGTGTCGCGATAAGCGGGCAGATAAAGGTTACCACCGCGGGGACAGAAGTACAGGGATCTAATGTACCTTTGGACAATGGAGTTTGGATTAAAGCGTTAAACGCAAATACCGGGTTAGTCTTTGTTGGCAACAACGGCTCCGGGGTTGTGTCTTCTACAACCGGGTTTGAATTGGCGCCGGGCGAAGTTATACCAGTACCAGTAGCTAACCTGAATGAGATTTGGGTTGATTCCGCGGTAAATGGCGAAGGTATATGTTGGCTAAAAGCCTGATCCTGATACTGAGTATCCAGGTGAAACAGAGAAAGGCGGTGCCATGGGTACACGAGTAGTAACCGGCAAGGTTTGGAGGTTGTATGAATAAGAAACGATTATCTACGATGATGGGGGGAAGTAAGAAGCCAACTGCATCGATTGGCGTAACCACAACAGGAGCGGAAACGGTTACGTTTTCAGCGCTTACCGTAGCAACTGGATTGACGCTCACCGTTCTTTGGGGCGATGGTAGCAGTGATACATATACAGGCGCAGGAGCCAGAACGCATAACTATGCTGGAGCAGGGACGTGGAAAATAACATTTGTGCAACCCAAAAATATAACCGTGTTTAATTGTTCGGATGCGAAAGTTACGCTTAATTCTAAAGATGTAAAGTTGATGGTCAATGTTACAGATTTCCGTATTACTGGGCTAAAGGCTGGGCGATTTGATAGCACAGACGTATCAGCATGGAGACCAACAGATTTTCGTCTATACTCCATGCCAGCAGGCTATGCAGGAACGTTCAACAGCACAGATGTTTCAGCATGGAGACCAACAGATTTTCGTCTATACTCCATGCCAGCAGGCTATGCAGGAACGTTCAACAGCACAGATGTTTCAGCATGGAGACCAACAGAATTTCGTCTATACGCCATGCTAGCAGGATACGAAGGAACATTCAATTCAGCTGATGTTTCAGCATGGAGACCAACGGTTTTCCTTCTATACTCCATGCCAGCAGGCTATGCAGGAACGTTCAACAGCACAGATGTTTCAGCATGGACACCAACTACATTTTCTCTACACTCCATGCCAGCAGGCTATGCAGGAACGTTCAACAGCACAGACGTATCAGCATGGAGACCAACGGTTTTCTTTCTATACTCCATGCCAGCAGGCTATGCAGGAACGTTCAACAGCACAGATGTTTCAGCATGGAGACCAACAGATTTTCGTCTATACTCCATGCCAGCAGGCTATGCAGGAACGTTCAACAGCACAGATGTTTCAGCATGGAGACCAACAGATTTTCGTCTATACTCCATGCCAGCAGGCTATGCAGGAACGTTCAACAGCACAGATGTTTCAGCATGGAGACCAACAGATTTTCGTCTATACTCCATGCCAGCAGGCTATGCAGGAACGTTCAACAGCACAGATGTTTCAGCATGGAGACCAACGTCTTTCCATCTATTCTCCATGCCAGTAGCAACATATACAATCACGATTACAGCGTCAGGATTTGCAGGGTGGGTATCTACAACCAATTTCCAAATGCAAAACAACTCGCTTAGTCAAGCACAGGTTGACCAAATACTTGCAGATTTCTGGGCTGGATTTGCAACAAGGACAGCGACAGGCGGAACTCTCAATATTGGCACAAACAACGCAGCACCTGGTGGAATATATCAGCCGGCCAACCCGCCGACAACGGGACTTGAATTTCATTACGAATTGCTGAATGACAGCCAGAACATTAATCCTACTAAAAAGTGGGCGACAGTAACGGTTGCGTCATAAGGAGATAATATGGATAGGATTATTCCAAAATCACAAATAGGAATCTGGATTATTCCAGGATTGGCTATGGAAGGAACGACACTGATAGGGGATGATACTGCTTTTAGCAAGGATTTGATCGTATATGGCGGTGAAGGTGAAAACGCATTTTTGACATCCACAAAAGATGTTGCAACAAATTACTCTCCCTTACCTTCAAGCGGATGGATTGAAGCTGGAAAGATTTACAGCTATCAATCACGCTTTGTTATTTGCAGACAGTCACATGAGCGCACAATTTATCCACCTGAACAAACACCCGCATTATTTGCAGTTTATCGAGCAAACGCAAGTGACACGTTGGATTGGGTAGCAGGCGAAAAAGTTGAAAAAGATATGGTCAGGCTGTATGCAACTAAAAAATACATCTGCTTACAGGGGCATCAAACACAGGAAGATTGGACACCTGACAAGACTTCGGTACTTTGGAAAGAAATTATTGAACAACCGACAACATATCCAGCTTGGGTACAACCTACGGGAGCACACGATGCTTATCAGATCGGTGATAAGGTGACTTTCAACGGTCATCTTTGGGAAAGCAAGATAAATGCTAATGTTTGGTCACCTACTGTTTATCCTGCGGGATGGTTAGATTTAGGCGTTTATCCATGACTTCCCCCCTCCACCCCTACGCACAACTTCGTCTTGACGAGTATCTCCATCCGATGGCGCGGACGTGGGTATTGGTGGTCGCCTTTGTAAAAAGGCTCTATGAAAGAGAGCAATGCAATGATTTTTGATCCGGTTATCAATTGGGCGAAAGGAGTATGGAATAGAATGTTTGGAAAAGAAATCATCAAAAAAGCGGTTGGAGTTGAGCCGGCAATCAGCTCGCCAATGGCAGAGGCGATTCAACTTTGGTCGCGGATGTATGAAAACAAATCACCATGGCTGAGCGAAACGATAAAAAGCCTCAATCTGGGAGCGACGGTAGCGGCTGAACTGGCGGCAACTGTCACCATTGAAATGCAGGTGATCATTGAGGGCAGCCGGCGAGCGGATTATCTGTCAGCCGAGTTTGACCGGACGGTATTGGATAAACTGCAAACCGAAGTGGAGTACGGCATCGCCAAAGGTGGGCTGGTGTTCAAGCCGTATATTGACGGTGGCAAACTGGCAGTTGATTTTATTCAGGCCGATCAGTTTTATCCGGTGCGATTTGACAGCAACGGCGATTTGTTGGCGGCGGTGTTTGTAGATCAGGAGAAGATCGGCGACAAGTTTTATACGCGCCTGGAACACCATGACTACACGGATACTCAGTATCGGGTTGTCAACAAGGCTTATCAATCAACGAGCCGTGATACGCTTGGCTCGTCGGTCGAGTTGTCATCAGTTGCAAGGTGGGCAGAGCTTCAGCCGGAAGCGTATATCACCGACGTTGATCGTCCGTTATTTGCGTATTTCAAGTTTCCGTTGGCCAATACGATTGATACCACGTCCCCGCTGGGTGTGAGTGGGTACAGTCGTGCGGTTGATTTAATCAAACAAGCTGATGAAATATGGTCAAATCTTCTTTGGGAGTTTGAAAGTGGCAAGCGTGCGCTTTATGTAGATACACTGGCGTTCAAAAAGGACGAGAAAACAGGCAATCCAATCCTGCCAGATAAACGACTTTACCGGGCGCTGAATACTTCCGGAAATGCCAATGAAGACCTCTTTGAAGAATGGAGCCCGGAATTTCGGGAAGCGTCAATTCGCGCTGGTCTGGATGCGGTGCTGAAGAAAATCGAGTATGCCTGTGGTTTGGCATACGGCACGATCAGCGATCCGGCGATCCAGGTCAAAACGGCGACAGAAATCAAGATCAGCCGGCAGCGAACCTATGTAACAATTGTTGGAACTCAGAAGGCATTGCAGACTGCATTGGAAACGTTGATTTATGCAATGGATGTCTGGGCGACGATTGGAAGACTAGCGCCGGCAGGAGCATACTCAGTATCAATGCAGTTCGATGACAGTGTGCTTGTGGACAAAAATGCGCAGTTTTCACAGGATTTGCAGCTTGTTCGCGAACGGCTAATGGGAAAGGTGGAGTTCCGCATGAAGCACTTCAACGAAAACGAGGAAACTGCACGAGCAAAAGTGATCGAAGCGAATACTGAATTGCAAGCTGAACAAGAAGAAGATTTGTTTGGAGGTGCATAATGAATGAGCAAAAACCTATAGAAAAAATCCAATTTAACGATCCCAAAGTGATTGATTTTTTGAGATATTTGGGAGTAAACCCGATTCTTAATCAGAGAGTCACAATTACTGTAGAGCCCTTTCAGTTTGTGGAAGTCGAAGAAACCCGTCATGCAATAAAACCGGCTGAGTAAATGCTCACCTTCGACCAGATTGATTCGCTCAGTGATCCGATCCTTGAACTGTATGAACGCTATTTACAATCTGTAATCAATGACATTGCCCGGCGTTTGGTTGGCATGGATATGACCAGCATGGCAGCCTGGCAGTTACAACGGATGATCGAGAGCGGTCGAGTATATGATCATGCGCTCAAGGAGTTGTCCAAACTCACTGGAAAAAGCGAACGAGAGCTAAAAAAGCTGTTCAAAGCTGCCGGTATTCGAGCGACAACTTTTGACGATGCCATTTATAAGGCTGCCGGCTTGAAACCGCTTCCGTTGAATTTATCGCCGGCGATGGCACAGGTGTTGGCTGCTGGTCTTCGCAAAACCGGCAATGTCATGCGGAATTTGACCATGACCACGGCGATCAGTGCGCAAGATTTGTTTATTCAAGCCGCCGACTTAGCATATATGCAAGTTTCAAGCGGTGCCTTCGATTACATTAGTGCCATTCGAAACGCGGTCAAAGATGTAGCTAGTAAAGGTTTGCAGACGATCAACTACGCCAGCGGCAAACGCGACCAATTGGACGTAGCAATGCGCCGAACCGTTTTGACCGGTGTATCGCAGACAGCCGGAAACTTGCAACTTACCCGGGCCGACGAAATGAATCAAGACTTGGTGCAAGTATCAGCACATATTGGGGCGAGGAACGTTGGAGAGGGACCGCGAAATCACGAAAGCTGGCAGGGCAAAGTTTACAGCCGGTCAAGGCACGATACTGAGTATCCTAACTTCTATACTGTAACCGGCTATGGTACAGCAGAGGGTTTGCATGGCGTCAATTGTAGACATTCATTTTATCCATTTTTCGAGGGCATTTCAGAGCGTATATATTCTGATGCCGAGCTAGAAAGCTATGCCAATAAAACTGTCACCTACAATGGCAAGGAAATGAGCGTGTACGAAGCAACGCAGGTACAGCGGGGGATTGAACGAAAAATCAGACATTGGAAACGACAAGCGGGGGCGTTGGATGCGGCAAACCTTGATACTGAGTATGAAAAGAGCAAGGTGCGCCAATGGCAAGGCGAAATGCGTGGCTTTATCAAGCAGATGGATGATCAATACAAAAAAGAAGGTATCAAATGGCACCGGCAATATGAGAGGGAGCAAGTTCCCGCCTTTGTATCTCCTGAGAGTGTAGATCGTGATTTGCGGCTAGCGCAGGAAGAGAAGTTGTTTGATCTTCAATCAGTGGAGACCGATACAGTATTTAGTAAGCCTATTGACTATTCAGTAGTTTATGGAAAGGATGTTATTAAATCAAGCCAGACAGTAATTGACCTAGATAGAAAAGCATATATTAAACGTGATCATGATGAAGATATTGACTGGTTAATGAAAAACCAGGATTTGGTTTTGAAAGCCATTAATAATCCGCTCTTTGTTGAGAAAATACCTCGCGCCCAGAAGAAAGCAGGATTTAATATTGCTCATATTGTGCACATTGGAGAAAAAGATTTACCATTTCTAAATGTGGTTTTGAATTTCAGAAGTGGGAAGCAATCATCAATGATTTGGACAATGTTCAGAGTTGGGAAAAATTACATTTACGAGTTGTCAGGAGAAACTAAATCGCGATGGCGAAAACCATAAAAAAACCGGCCTTGATCGTTGGGTTGGCCCCACCGTCTCACCGGATCGGGTTCCGTACGACATTGCGCGACTTGTCATCTCCCGTTTTTCAACGGCGTGGGAAGCGACTTCCCACCTCAGAACCTACAAATATTATACGGCTTTTTTGGTCGGAATTCAATACCTCATTTTGAATGATTGAATTTCTTCCCTTCTTATGCTATACTAATCGCAATCGAATAGGGATTGCAGAGTTTACCGCCTGCTGATGTACGAGTTGAAAAACTTGTGTGTCAGCAGGCGGTTTTTTGTTTTCCCTCTGGCGCAATCCGCGATGCGTAAAAGGTGCGGCAACCAAGTGAGGCAACCACGTAAAAAGCGTAGGGATGGAGAGTATAGGAGAACTGGTAATTATGAAACGTGAAGATTTGAAAAAGTTGTTAGGTGAAAGCGCAACCGATGAACTGGTTGACAAGATCATGGCTGAACACGGTAAAGACGTGGAGAAGCATAAAAGTGATCTTGCGACAATCACAACCGAGCGTGATGGTCTGAAAACACAGTTGACCGAAGCAAGTAAGCAGATCGAAGGCTTCAAAGGTATGGATATCGAAGGCGTCAAAAAAAGCGCCGACGAATGGAAAGCGAAAGCGGAACAAGCTGAAACTGAAGCAAAAGCACAACTGGAAAAGCTAAAGTTTGATCATGCGTTGGATGGCGCTTTGACTGTCGCAAAAGGCAAAAACGCGAAGGCGATCAAAGCGCTATTGAATACTGAGTTACTAAAACTCAACGATGCAGATGGTTCAATTGTTGGGTTGAAAGACCAGCTTGACAAGATCAAGACTGAAAATGATTACCTGTTCGAGTCGGATACTCCCGCTCCGAAAATTGTGGCGGGGGGTAATAGCAAAACTATATTGACTGACCCGATCCTTGCGGCTGCACGCCGTGCGGCGGGTTTACCAGAACCAAAGGAGTAATAACGAATGGCAAATTCTATCGCATTAGTAACCACTTTTAAGGCGATTCTTGATGAAGTTTACAAAATGTTAAGCCGGACGTCCATGATGGATGCCCAGGTTATGACAGTTGGTTTTGAAGGGTCAAATGCCGTCAAGGTATTCAAAACTTCAATGGTTGGCTTGGGCAATTATAGCCGTTCTACCGGTTTTCCCGCCGGTGATGTAACCGGAACGTGGGAAACCCTGACCCTCAGTCAAGATCGTGGTCGCGCCTTTACGATTGATCGTATGGACAACGAAGAGACGTTGGGCATGGCGTTTGGAACATTGGTTGGCGAGTTTTATCGAACGAAAGTTGTTCCTGAAATTGATGCTTACCGGTTCAGCAAGTATGCGAGCTGGAGTGGCATTACTGAGGTTGGGACACCGGCTACACTGGACAAAGCTACCGTTTTAGCGGCTATCGACGAAGCAAAGGCAATATTGGATGAAGCTGAAGTTCCGGAAGAGGGACGGATTTTATATCTTTCTTCAACCTGTGCAGATGCTTTGGAGGCTGCATTGAATCGTACTCTCGCCAATGATAGTGTATTTGACCGACGCATAAGTTCGCTGGATGGTGTGCGTGTTGTCAAAGTTCCTCAGTCTCGGTTTTACAAGGGCATTACCCTGGATGCAGGTGCAAGTTCTTCGGCGGGTGGCTACAGCAAGACAGATTCAACCGGACGCGATATTAACTTTCTGCTGATGCATCCCAGCGCCGTTGTACAACCGATTAAGTTTGAGATCACCAAGGTTTTCGATCCTGATACGAACCAAACTACTGACGGTTGGTTGGTGCAAAGTCGCCTTTATCATGATGCTTTCGTTCAGGACAATAAAGTTACCGGCATCTACAGCCACATTAAAGCATCGTAACGGAGGTGGTCATGATCAAGCTTTACAAAGACGGTATCACTGTTGAGGTTGAGTATCCGGGTGATGTAGCGCGGTTCAAGGCTGCTGGTTATGTAGAAGTTAAAGAGCCGGAGCCCAAAGCTGATAAGCCGAAAGTTTCAGCCAAGCCCAAAGCCGATAAGCCGAAAGAAGGTGATGAATGAGTCAACTTAAATCGATTTTTGGCGCCGGGTGGTTGAAGGACATTGCAGACAATTTTGCGGCTTTGGCGCCGATTGGTACTGTTTACGGGAATGGTGTGCGTAGAACTGCGCGAGCGGTGTTTGATGCTTCTTCCGGCGCAGCCATTGGAGCGCATGGAACAGGTGTGAGTATTCCGGCCAATGCGATCATCGTTGGCGGGGTTGTGGATGTCAATACAACTTTCGCGGACGGTGTTGCTGATGCGGCTACTATTGCAATCAGCGTGAAGGGGGCTAACGACATCATTACCGCGACCGCCATTGCAACCGGTACGTCATGGGATGCAGGATTGCACGCCATTATACCAAAAAACAACACGCCAGAAGTCACGGGAATCAAGATTGGCACTGCCGCCAAAGAGATTACCGTTACCGTTGCCGGTGTAGCGCTAACAGCCGGGAAGATGAATATCTACCTGGATTACTACGAAGGAGAGTCAACCGCATGAGTAGAACTGTTTTAGGACAAGGCGCAGATTGGATAAGTAAGCTGCCTGCCGTTGGTGTACATACCGTAACAGCCGCCGAGGCATCAGCTAATGCAGCTACCATTGCCACCGGCAAATCTAATGCAGCAGGCTTCATTGTACAAATCTATCGCTCTGGTGGGTTGGTAGGTGGAGATGCGGCGGTGGGTATTTCCGCTGGTATTTTGACCGTTGCAGATGGCAGCGCTTATTCAGTAACCGCTTCTGATGTGATTAACTGGATCGTTTTCTAAACTTTTGAAGGGGGGTGATCCCTCTCTGAAGGAAAATACTGATGTCCGCATACGCTGATTTTGATTTTTACAAAGATATCTATCTGGGAACAATGCTTACTCAAGCTGAGTTCCCGCGGTTAGCTATGCGGGCATCGGCGATTGTTGACCAGGTAACGTTTGGACGCGTGGCGACTGTTATGGAAGCTGATGAGGATACCGACACAATCGAAAAGATCAAACTCGCTACCTGCGGGATTGCCGAGCTTGTGAAACAACTGGATAAAGTTGAAAGCGGTGGTGCAGGTGAGATTGCAAGCGAGCGAGTCG
>Ga0226835_1001065_pt1 | contig 18012 bp, 16 predicted proteins | sample LAC_MetaG_1_FD_163627 | JGI IMG/M metagenome (GOLD analysis project Ga0226835, IMG submission 163627) | Anaerobic ammonium oxidizing microbial communities from anammox membrane bioreactor (MBR) in UC Berkley, California, United States -... | ecosystem: Engineered > Bioreactor > Anaerobic >...
CCATCTACAACGAGCAGCACGTGGTCGACCGGCTGATCGACGCCATGGGGGCGCTCGATTACCCGCGCGATAAACTCCATGTGCAGGTGCTGGATGACTCGACGGACGAGACGACCGAAGTGCTGCGCAAGAAGGTGGACGAGTGGCGCGCACGCGGCCTGAACATCGAGCTGATCCGGCGCCCGGAACGCGTCGGGTACAAGGCCGGGGCGCTGGCCTATGGCCTGGAGCGCGTGACGACGGACTGCGTCGGCATCTTCGACGCGGATTTCGTGCCCGCGCCGGATTTCCTGCGGCGGGTGATGCCGCACTTCAACGCCGATCCGCGCGTGGCTCTGGTTCAGACGCGCTGGGCGCACCTCAACGTCGATTACAACCTGCTGACGCGCGCCCAGGCGCTGGCGATGGACCAGCACTTCGCCATCGAGCAGGTGGCGCGCAGCCGGGGTACGCTGCCGATGTCGATGAACGGGACGGGCGGCGTCTGGCGGCGCGAGACGATCCTGGACGCGGGCGGGTGGTCCGCCGACACGCTGACGGAAGACCTGGACCTGAGCTACCGCGCCTTCCTCAAGGGGTGGCGCTTCCGCTATGTGGTGGATGTGGCGGTTCCCGGCGAGGTGCCGCCGCAACTGACGGCCTATAAAGTCCAGCAGGCGCGCTGGGCCAAAGGCTCGACGCAGTGCCTGCTCAAGCACGCCGGGCCGCTGCTGCGCTCGGACCTCAACCTGCTGCAAAAGTGGATGGGGATTCTGCACCTGGGCCAGTACGCCATCCAGCCGTTTGTCCTGCTGCTCTTTCTGGTCACGCCGCCGATTCTGCTGACCGATATGCTGATGCAGCTGCCGCTCGGCCCGCTGGGGATCGCGGGGTTGGCACCGCCGATCTTCATGGCGATGGGGCAGGCGGCGCTCTACCGCGACTGGTGGCGGCGTCTGCTCTATTTCCCGGTGCTGATCCTGGTCGGCACGGGCATGATGCTGAGCAACTCGCGCGCGGTGTTCGAGGCAGTGACGCGGCGGGGTGGCAACGTCTTCAAGCGCACGCCCAAATTTCGCGTGGTGCGCAAGGGCGACCGGCTCGCCAGCGCGCGCTACGCCATCCGGCCGGACTGGACGACGATCGGCGAGCTGGTGCTGGGCGCCTACGCGCTGGCCGGGCTGGCGATCGCGCTGGTCAAGCTGCCGGCGATGACGATCTACATGGTGGTGTATGTGCTGGCGTTCGGGTTCCTGTCGCTGTTCAGCCTGTGGCAGGAATGGACTCTGGCGCGCCAGGCGGCGTCCTAGCGCGGGGGCTGCCGAACCGGGATCGGGATGTCACCGGGCGGGGTCGTGCAGTATAATCTAGCCCACAAGGGCAGGAGTAACATGGTGTCTTCTTCCGCCACAACTACGGTCGATTTCATCAGTCACAACGTCGAGCAAACCATCCAGGTTGGCACGCTGCTGGGCGAAGTTCTCCAGGGCGGCGATGTGCTGTGCCTGTCGGGCGATCTGGGCGCGGGCAAGACGGCGCTGACGCGCGGCATCGCCGCCGGGTGGGGCGCGCGCGAGCCGGTCACCAGCCCGACCTTCACCCTCGTTCACGAGCACACCCGCGCCCCGGACGGCCAGCTGCTGTACCACATCGACTGCTACCGGATCGAGAGCCCCGCGGATGCATGGAGCATCGGGCTGGAAGACATGCTCTACGGCGAGCACGTGGCGGTGATCGAGTGGGCCGAGAACGTGCGCGATCTGCTGCCGTCCGACTGCCTGTGGATCACGCTATCGTTTCTGGGCGACAGCGAGCGCCGGCTCTCGTTCCGCGCGACGGGCGAGCGCGCCCGCGCCCTGCTGCACGCCTTCCGGGAGCGGACGGTGGGCCGCCAGGCCGGGCCGAGGGCCATGAAGGAGCGCTGACGTGTTACTTGCCATTGACACCGCCACGCAGTGGATGAGCCTGGCCCTGCACGATGGGCGCCAGATCGACTACGAAGCCACCTGGCGGACGCACAATAACCACACCGTCGAGCTGACCCCGGCCATTCGCACCGCGTTGAAGACCGCCGGCAGAAGCATCCGCGATCTGAGCGCGATCGCGGTGGCGCAGGGGCCGGGGTCGTTCACCGGGCTGCGGATCGGGCTGGGGGTGGCGAAGGGCCTGGCCCTGGCCCAGCGCGTGCCGCTGGTCGCGATCCCGACGCTGGACATCCTCGCGGCGGGCGTGCCCCCGCTGGGCAGCACGCTGCTCGCCATCATCCAGGTTGGGCGCGGGCGCATCTGCGCGCAGCCCTTCCACTGGGCGCGCGACCGCTGGACCGACGCCGGTCCGGCGCAGATCACAGACTGGGCGCAGTTGTTGGAACAGGTTGAAGGCGAGACGCTGTTCGCCGGGGAAATCGATGCGGCGGGTCGCGCCCTGCTGGACGCCACCGACCGGCCGGTGCGCATCGCGCCGGGCGTTTTTGCGCTGCGCCGCGCGGGGATGCTGGCGGAGCTGGCCTGGGACCGCGTCGAAGCGGGCGAGACCGACGACCCCGCCCGCGTCACGCCGATCTACCTGCACCAGCCGGGAGTCCCGCACCCATGACCCCCGCCTACATCCTGCGGCCGATGACACTTGAGGATATCCCGCAGGTGCTCCAGATCGACCGCCAGTCGTTTTCGACGCCGTGGTCGGCCCGAACGTACGAGTTCGAGATCAACAACCGGGATAGCTCGTATCTGGTGGTGGTAGAAGCGTTCGCGCCGGAGCTGGAACGGCCCGGCGGCCTGCGCGGACTGGCGGCGCGGCTGCGCGCGTCCGCGCCCGGCGTGGCGCAGGTCGTGGGCTATGGCGGCTGCTGGCTGATCGCGGGCGAAGCGCACATCAGCACCATCGCGGTTGCGCCGGGCTATCGCGGTCGCGGCCTGGGCGAGCTGCTGCTGGCGGCAATGCTCAAGCGGGCGATCAACTGCAACGGGGATTATTCTGTGCTGGAAGTGCGGGCCAGCAACTATGCGGCGCAGGCGCTGTATGAGAAGTACCATTACCGGGTGGTCGGGCGCCGGCGCGGATATTATCGCGATGACGGCGAGGATGCGCTGTTGATGGAAGCGCGCCCGCTGGACGAGGCGTACCGCCAGGAACTGGACGCGCGCCTGGAAGCCTTGCGTGCCCGGCTGGACTTTGTCGATTACTTCACCGTTCCAGACAGATGACGGGTTTGCACAGGAGAATGCGCATGGCTGAGAAGATGAGCCTGGAAGAGCGCCGGGCGGCGCTGCAGGAGATCGGCGACACCATTCGCCAGTGCAGGTTGTGCCCGCTCTACAGCGGCCGGACGCATGCCGTGCCCGGCGCGGGGCGCGTGGACGCCGAGATCATGTTCATCGGTGAGGCGCCGGGTTTCCACGAAGACCAGCAGGGGCTGCCCTTCGTCGGCGCGTCCGGCAAATATCTGGACGAGCTGCTGGCGAAGATCGGCCTGAAGCGCGATCAGGTCTTTATCACCAACGTGGTCAAGTGCCGCCCGCCGGGCAACCGCGACCCGCAGCCGGACGAGATCGAAACCTGCGTGGAGACCTACCTCAAGCGCCAGGTCGAGCTCATCCGGCCCAAGCTGATTGCCACACTGGGGCGCTTCAGCATGGCGCTGTACTTCCCGCCCGACGCCCGCATCACCCGGCTTCATGGGCAGCCCAAGCGCGCCAACAACCGGATCTACTATCCACTCTTCCATCCGGCGGCGGTGCTGCGCAACCCGAACCTGCGCCCGGCGATGGAAGCGGATTTCAAGCGGATGCCCGCTTTGCTGGCGGAGCTTGCCGATTTGCCGGGGGGCGACGAGCCGGACGAGCCGCCACCCCCGCCCAAGCAGCTCAGCCTGTTCTAGGGCGCGGCGCACGTACGCAGGACCCCCTCGTCCCCCGGCCCCTTCTCTCTCGCACGTGTGTATAGACTGGAGAGATAGGTAACACACGTTCGGAGACATAGGTGACACTTTTTCGGATAATGAGGGGGCGCGGTATCGGCGCGTGCTCGATCCGGGGACAAAACCCTTCGGCCCACGTTCTTCAGGCCCCTCTCCCCGCGACGCAAGGTGCAGAGGGAAAGGGGGTGGGGTGAGGGGCGAATAGCCAAACGGTGGGCAAGCGCCCAGAGTCCCCTATGTACCGGGGTGCGTGCTTGGGGTATACTGCGTGGGCAGAGTTCGAGGTCGGCCCGTGCCAGCTCGTGCCACGCCGCGGACCACCGTTCGCAATGGAAGCGTTCCTCGATGGATGTCACACAATTCTTCCCGGTCATGCTTGCCGGCTTCGCCGCGGCGGTGGGCTTCACGCCGATCACCAAGCGGCTCGCCGTTCAATGGGGCGTGCTTGCCCAGCCCAGCGCGCGCGGGGTTCACCGCACGCCAACGCCGCTGATGGGCGGTCTGGCGATCTATGGCGCGCTGGTGCTGGCGCTGCTGCTGTTCAGCCCGCCGTTCTATCTGGTTGAATTCGGCGCCATCATGGCCGGGGCGACCTGGCTGGTGCTGGTCGGCTTCGTGGACGACCGCAACGGGATGCTGCCGCTGATCAAGCTGGGCGGCCAGGCTATCGCCGCGCTGGTGCTGATCCTGGCCGGGATCCAGGTGCGCATTTTCGCCAGCGAGGCGATCAATATCGCCGTGACGATGTTCTGGATCGTCGGCATTACCAACGCGCTGAACTTCCAGGACAACATGGACGGGCTGGCCGCCGGGATTACCGCGATCGCCTCGGTCGCGTTTTTTGTGATGGCGATCCAGCAGCAGCTCAGCCTGGTCGGCAGCCTGGCGGCGGCCCTGGGCGGCGCGTCGATTGGCTTTCTGATCTACAATTTCAACCCGGCCACGACTTTCATGGGCGATATGGGCAGCATGGTGCTCGGCTTTTTGCTGGCGGTACTGGCGATCAAGTTGGACTTTCGCGTGCCCGCCGAGCGCCAGATCGTGACGTGGATGGTCCCGGTCGTGGTGCTGGGATTGCCGATCTTCGACACGACGCTGGTCACGGTGACGCGCCTGCTCGAGGGCCGCTCGCCGATGGTGGGCGGCAAAGACCACACCTCGCACCGGCTGGTCAGCCTGGGGCTGAGCCAGCGCGCGGCGGTGCTGGTGCTGTATGGCGTGTGCATTGTGCTTGGCTTCACAGCGGTTCAGCTTTCCCGCGCGACCATCGAGGAAGGGCTGGCGATCGGCGCGGCGCTGGGTGTGGCGGCGCTGGCGGCGTTTGTGTTTCTGCACCGGGTGTATCAGCGCAGTCAACAGCGGCCGGGGTGACCCGGCTTGCCTGAGGGAGAGAGCATGCAGCAGAACGGATCCTATACCTATCTCGTGACCGGGGGTGCCGGTTTTATCGGATCGCATATGGTCAGCGCGCTGGTCGAGGCCGGGCACCGCGTGCGGGTGGTAGATAACTTCTCCACCGGCAAGCGCGAGAACCTAGCACATGTGGCCGACCGCATCGATCTGCGCGAGATCAGCATTACCGATCGGGACGCGCTGGCCGAGGCGATGGACGGCGTGGACTACGTCTTCCATCTGGCTGCGCTGGCTTCGGTCCCGCGCTCGATCGATGACCCGCTGGCCAGCAACGAGCACAACGTCACCGGCACGCTGAACGTGCTCATGACCGCGCGCGACGCGGGCGTCAAGCGCGTGGTGTATGCCGGGTCCTCGTCCGCCTATGGCAACAGCGAGTCCGAGTACAAAAGCGAGGACATGCTCCCGCAGCCGCTCTCGCCCTACGCCGTCGCCAAGCTGGCTGCCGAGCATTACTGTCAGGTTTTCACTCAGGTCTACGGGCTGGAGACGGTCACGGTACGCTATTTCAACGTTTTCGGCCCGCGCCAGGATCCGCTTTCGACCTACGCCGCTGTGATCCCCAAGTTCATCACCGCCATGCTGGACGGGCGCCCGCCGGTCGTCGAAGGCGACGGCCATCAGTCGCGCGATTTCACCTACATCGCCAACGTGGTGCAGGGCAATCTGCTTGCCTGCCACACGCCGGGCGTCGCCGGCGAGACGTTCAACATTGCCTGCGGCGGGCGCATCAGCCTGCTGGAGATGATCGACACGCTGAACGCGATTCTGGGCACGCAGATCAGGCCGGTGTTCACCGATCCGCGCCCCGGAGACGTCCGGCATTCGCGCGCCTCCATCGAGAAAGCCCGCGCGCGCCTGGGCTTCGAGCCGAAGGTCTCGTTTGAAGACGGGCTGGCGCGCACCGTCGCCTGGTACGCTGCCAACGGCCGGGGGTAGTGGGCGCGCGATGCCGCTCGACCGGGTCATTCACCTCGCCAAGATGACCGGCGCGGCCGGGTCCGAAGGGCATTTGCTGGCGCTGCTGCCGGGGCTGCGCGCGCGGGGCGTCGATGCCCGGTTGTGGATGCTGGTCGAGCCGGGCAACCCCGTGCAGGCGTATGTGGACCGCATCGAGGCGCGGGGTGTGCCGGTCGAGCGCATTGTCATCCGGCGGCATCTCGATCCGGGGCTGTGGCAGCGGCTGACTGCCCACCTGCGCCAGGCGCGCCCTGATCTCGTCCACACCCACCTGATCCACGCCGATCTGTACGGCCTCCCGGCGGCGCGCCGGGCGGGGGTGCGCGGCGTGATCAGCTCGCGCCACAACGACGACCGCTTCCGGCGCTGGCTGCCGTTCCGCGTGCTGAGCCGCTGGTTGTGGCGCCAGGCCGACGCGGGGATCGCGATCTCCGAGGCGATCCGGCGCTTCGCGATCGCGGTCGAAGGCGTTTCTCCCGACAAGATTCACACTGTCCACTACGGGCTGGACCCGGCCACTCTCCAGGCGCCGCCTGACGCTCGCGCCCGGCTGAGGGCCGAGCTGGGCCTGCCTCCCGGCGCGCTGCTGGCCGGCTCAGTCTGCCGGCTGATCGCGCAGAAGGGGCTGGATAACGCGCTCGACGCCTTTGGACAGGTCGCGGCGGAGTGTCCGGCGGCGCACTACGTCATCGCAGGAGACGGCTCGTTGCGCGGCGCGCTCGAGGCGCAGGCGGCGCGGCTGGGGCTGGCCGATCGCGCTCATTTCCTCGGCTGGCGCGCGGACGCGCCCGCCGTCCTGGCCGCGCTCGACGTGCTGCTCGCCCCGTCGCGCTGGGAAGGGTTTGGACTGGTGTTTCTTGAGGCGATGGCGCTGGGCGTGCCGGTCATCAGCACGCGGGTGAGCGCGATCCCCGAAGTCGTTGCGGACGGCGAGACGGGCTGGCTTGTTCCGCCGGGCGATCCGGCTGCCATCGCCAGGGCGCTGCGCGCCGCGCTGAGCGACCCGGACGAGCGCCGCCGTCGTGGAGAAGCAGGGCGCGCGCGCCTGGAGTCTCGATTCACGGTGGACGCGATGGTCGAGCACACGCTGGCGGTTTACCGGGGAGTGCTGGGCGGCTGATGTGCGGCTTGAGCGGCGTGCTGAACCTGGACGGCGCGAGCGTCTCGCCCGAGGTGCTGGACGCGATGAACGCCGCGCTCGTCCATCGCGGGCCGGACCAGGGGCGCGCGCTGGCACTGGGCGCGTGCGGTCTGGCGAGCCGACGTCTGGCCGTGCTCGATCTGTCGGCGGCGGCGGCGCTGCCCATGCAGAGCGCGGACGGGGCGATCACCGTCGCCTATAACGGCGAGATCTACAATCACCTGGAACTGCGCCCGCCGCTGGAGAAGCGCGGGCATCTCTTCCGCACCACGTCGGATGTCGAGACGCTGATCGCGCTTTACCGCGAGCACGGGCCGCGCTGCGTCGAGCATCTGCGCGGGATGTTCGCCTTTGCGCTGTGGGATGCTCCGCGCGGGCGGCTGGTCCTGGCGCGGGATCGGCTCGGCAAGAAGCCGCTCTACTTCTACCGCGATGCGCGGCGGCTGGCCTTCGCGTCTGAGATCAAGGCGCTGCTGCGCCATCCGGCGGTGCCGCGCCGCTTCGCCCGCGCGCAGCTTCCGCTGTTGCTGGCCTATGGCTACGTGCCCGCGCCCCAGACGGCGTTTGAGGGGATCGAGATGTTGCCCCCCGGCACGCTGCTGGTGGTCGAGGACGGGGCCATCCGCCAGGAAACGTACTGGTCCCCGCCGCCCGCCGCGCCCGCCGACCCGGCTGCCCGCCTGGAAGACTGGATCGAGCCGCTGCGCGCCGGGCTGGATGAGGCGGTCCGCCTGCGCCTGATCAGCGACGTGCCTCTCGGCGCGTTCCTCAGCGGCGGGTTGGACAGCAGCCTGATCGTGGCGCTGATGGCGCGCCACCTGAGCGAGCCGGTCAAGACGTTCGCGATTGGCTTCAGCGGCGAGTTCTCGTTCGACGAGACGCAGCACGCCCGCCGTGTGGCGACGCTGCTCGGCACCGAGCATCACGAGTTTGTGGTCGAGCCGGACGCGATCGCGCTGCTGCCGTTTCTGGTCTGGCATCACGACCAGCCGTTCGCCGATTCTTCGGCCATTCCCACCTATCTGGTCAGCAAGCACACGCGGCAGCATGTCACCGTCGCGCTGAGCGGCGACGGCGGCGACGAGTTGTTCGCCGGCTACGAGCGCTTTTACGCGGCGCACCTAGTCGCCCGCTACCGGCGGCTGCCCGGCGCGCTGCGCGGCGCGATCGCCTGGGCGGCGGATCGCCTGCCGGAAGCGACCTCGTATCGCGGTCCGGCGCAGCGCATCCGGCGCTTTGTCAGCGGGGCGGCGCGGTCGCCCGAAGCGGCTTATTTTAGCTTCGTGCGCCTGTTCGACGACGCGCAGATCGCCGCGCTGCTCGGTGGCGCGCCCGATCCCGGCCCGGTTGAGCACTTTCTGGCGCGCGTGCCCGGCGATGATCGCGACCTGACGGCGCGCCTGCTCGACGCCAACCTGATCACCTATCTGCCCGACGACCTGCTGATCAAGGCTGACCGCGCCAGCATGGCGGCTTCGCTGGAAGCGCGCGCTCCGTTCCTCGATCACCGGCTGGTCGAGCTGGCAGCGGCGATGCCGTCCAACCTCAAGCTGCGCGGCGCGACGACGAAGGCCATCCTGAAGGAAGCCGCGCGCGGTATTCTGCCGGACGCTATCATCGACCGGCCCAAACACGGCTTCGGCGTGCCGGTCGGGCGCTGGTTCCGCGCGGAGCTGGCGCCCTATGCCCGCGAGATCCTGCTCGATCCGGCAGCGCAGGCGCGAGGGCTATTCCAGCCGGGCGCGGTCGAGGCGTTGCTCGACGAGCACACGCGCGGGCGCCGCAACCACGGCCAGCGTATCTGGCTGCTGCTGACACTCGAATGGTGGCACCGGCTGTTTCTTGATCCGGCGGAGCCTGCCGCCCCAGGAGAGCCGGCATGAGCGCGCTGCGCCCGATCCGTGTGATGCGCATCATCGCCCGGCTGAACGTCGGCGGCCCGGCGCTGCACGTCACGCTGCTGACCGGGCGGCTCGGCCCGCCGGAGTTCGAGAGCACGCTGGTCTGCGGGCGGATCGGGCCGGGCGAGGGGGACATGGCGTATCTGGCCGCCGAGCGGGGAATCGCGCCGGTGATGATCCCGGAACTGGGGCGCGAGCTTCACCCGCTGCGCGACGTCGTGACGCTGCTCAAGCTCTGGCGCCTGATGCGCCGTCTGAAGCCGGATGTGGTCCACACCCACACCGCCAAGGCGGGGTTCGTCGGGCGGTGGGCGGCGTGGCTGGCGCGCGTGCCGGTGCGCGTCCACACCTTTCACGGGCACGTCTTCCACGGCTATTTCAGCCCGGCCAGGACCCGCTTCTTCCTGGCGCTCGAACGCCTGACCGCGCGCCTGACCGACCGCCTGATCACCATCAGCCCCGCGCTGCGCGACGAGCTGGCAGGCGTCTACCGCGTCGCCCCGGCGGAAAAATTCGCGGTCATCCCGCTGGGGCTGGAGCTGGCGCCGTTCGCCGCCGCTCCGCGCCGCCAGGGGGCGCTGCGGGCCGCTCACCTGATCCCGCCCGGCGCCCCGCTGATCGGGATCGTGGGACGCATCGTCCCGATCAAGAATCACGCGCTGTTCCTGCGCATGGCAGCGCGGGTGCTGCAGGCGCAGCCGGACGCCTATTTCGTGGTGGTGGGCGACGGCGCAGAGCGCGCCGCGATCGAGGCGCTGGCGGAGCGGCTCGGCCTGCGCAAGCGGGTGATCTTCACCGGCTGGGTGCAGGACCTGGTGCCGGTATTCAGCGACCTCGATCTGCTGGTGCTGTCGTCCGACAATGAGGGCACGCCGACCGCGATCATGCAGGCGTTGGCGGCGGGCGTGCCGGTCGTGGCGACGGCGGTCGGCGGCGTGCCGGACCTGCTGCGCGGTGGCGCCTGGGGCCGGCTGGTTCCCCCTCGCGATCCCGACGCGCTGGCGGGGGCTGTCCTCAGCGCGCTGGGCGATCCGCCGCCCGATCCGGCGCTGCGCGAGGCGGTGCTGGCGGAGTACGACGCGGGGCGGCTGGCGGACTCGCTGGCGGCGCTCTATCGCGCGCTGCTGGCCGGGAAGGGACGCCGCGTATGAGGCTGCGCCTTTCCCCGGTGATTCTGCCCAACCCCGCGCGCCAGATCGGGATCGGCGTGGCGCTGGTCGCGCTGCTGGTCGGGGTCTACTTCCTGACGTTCAACGGCGACGCGATCAGCAGCGACGAGCTGTTCCTGTTCGACGCGACCGAGAGCCTGGCCCGGCGTGGCAACCTGCGCATGAATTACCTGTACGACGTGCAGGCGCCGGAGATTCGGGCGGAAGTCGCGCCGCCGCTGGCGGACACCGAGCCGCTCCAGCCGCTGCTGGCGGTGCCGTTTTTCCGGCTGGCGGAAGTCCTGCCGGGGATCGGGCTGGCGCACGCGGTCTGGCTGTTTAACGTGCTGGTCACGGCGCTGACGGCAGGCGCGCTCTACGCCTACGGCTTGGCGCTGGACTATCGCCCGCGCGCGGCAGCGATTGTCGCGCTGCTGTACGGGCTGGGCACGATCGCCTGGCCCTACAGCCGGACGTTCTTCCGCGAGCCGCTGTTCACGTTGCTGGCGCTGCTGAGCGTGCTGCTCACGCTGCGGCTGCGCGAGGCGCTCGCCGCCGGGGAGCGCCCGATCGGGCTGGCGCTGGCGCTGGTTGCGGCTTTCGGCGGGGCGCTCGCCTCGAAGGAAGCGACCTTCTTGCTGATCCCCGCCCTGGCGGTCCAGGCGTTTCCGGGACGGCTGGCGCGGCTGCGCGCCCCGCGCCGGACGGTCACCGCCCTGCTGCTGGTGGCGGTGGCTCTGGCCGGGCTGCTGGCGATGGCAGTCTATGCCGACGTGCTGTTCGGCGTGGACACGCGCCGCTGGGCGGTGGGGCGGCGCGTGCTCGAAGCGCGCGGCAACCTGGCCGGGATGTCCGAGGGCGTGCTCGGCTATCTGTTCAGCCCAGGGCGAAGCGTCTGGGTCTACTCGCCGGTGCTGCTGGCCGGGTTTTTCGCCTGGCCGCGCCTGGTCCGCGCCGGGCGCGGGCGCGAGATCGCCGTCCCGCTGGTGATGCTGCTCTCGTTTGTGTTCGGCTATGCAGCCGTGCGCGGGCCGCAGTGGTTCGGGGGGACGGGCTGGGGCTCGCGCTACCTCGTTCCGGTGACACCCTTTCTGGCGCTGTGGCTGCTGCCGGTGGTCGAGCGCCTGCTCGACGCGGGGGCGTCGCGCGCCGGGCGGGCGGCGCTCGCGCTGCTGGCGGCGCTGAGCGCGGGCGTGCAGATCATCAGCGTGCTGGTCCCGGTCCACAGCTATTACGACCTGCTCGCCCGGCAGACGCCGCCGGTGCTGCCCTGGATCGACGGCGCGTGGCGCCCGCGCTGGTCCCCGCTGTGGGTGTCGATCGACCTGCTCGGCGAGCGCACGCCCGATCTGATTTGGATGCACGCCGCCGGACCTGCCTGGTTGATGCCGCTGCTGGCGGGGGGGCTGATTCTGCTGGCGGTGCTTGTTCTGGCGGGGTGGGTGCGCCGCCGCGAGGGGACTGCCCGCGAGGTGGTGCTGACGGCTGCGCTGCTGGCGCTGGCTGCCGCCCTGGCGCTGGGCGGCGGGCTGGCTGCGGCGCGCCATGACCCGCGCTACCGGGGCGATTTCGCGCCGCTGCGCGATCTGCTGGTCCGGCTGGAGCCGCAGCTTCGCCCCGACGACGCGCTGGTGCTCAGCGACAACGCCTACCGGCGCTTCTTTATGAACTACTACAAGCGGCGCGCGCCGATGATCCTGACGCTGCCCTACTCGCCCGGCGTGCGGACCAGCCCGGAAGCGACGCCGCGCGTCGTTTCGGACGATCCTGACGCGCTGATTCACCCGTCGATCGCGCTGATTGTGGCCGACCTGGCGCAGCGCCACGAGCGGCTGTGGGTGATCGTGGATAGCAGCCCGTATGTGCCGTGGTCGAACCGGCCGGTCGAGCAGTATCTGGCGCGGCACTACTTTCCGGTGACCGAGGTTCGCGGGGGCGATCTGGCGCGCGCCGTGTTGTTCGACCTGACGCCCTCGACTCCACCCAGCGCGCCGCTCTGGCCGGAGCAGCGCCTGGACGCCCGCATCGGCGCGAGCTTAACGCTGGTCGGCGTCGACTTCCCCGCGGGGCGAGCGGTTGCGCGCGGGGCGAGCCTGCCGGTCTCGCTGCTGTGGGCAGCCGCCGGGCCGATCGCGCAGGATTATACCGTCGCGCTGCTGCTGATCGGGCCGGATGGGGCGGTCGTGGCGCAGCGCGACTCGTTTCCGGTCAACTACTTCGAGCCAACTTCGACCTGGCGCGCCGGGTCTCTGCACCGCGACAATCACGCGCTCGCCATCCCGCCGGGTGCGGCGCCGGGGATGTACGCCCTGTGGGTGGTAGTCTACGATTGGCGCACACCCGGAGAGCGGTTGCCGGTGCAGATGCCGGATGGCGCGCAATCCGATCACGCCCTGCTCGCGGAGATCGCGGTGGAATGAGGGTGATGAGGGATAGGCGGGGTGTGGCTGGCCCGTCCCGTGCGGCTACACGGCGCGGCAGAAGCGGTTGATCCAGTCGTGCGAGCGGCCGGGGTTGAGATAGCCGCCCACGATCGCCCAGCCGCTCTCGGCCAGCAGGCGATCCAGCTCGTCCTCGCGATAGTAGACGAAGAAACGCTCGCCACCTGCCGGCGAGGACACCCAGGCTTCGCCCTCGCCGTGCTTGAGCGAGCAGTAGAGCGCGCCGCCCAGCCGCACGACGCGCCGCAGTTCGGCCAGGGCGCCGGGCAGCGCGGCGCGCGGCAGGTGCAGCAGCGAAGCAGACGCCCACACTCCGTCGAAGCGGCCGCGACCGAACGGCAGCCGGCATAGATCGGCCAGCACCGGGCGATCTAGCCCGTAGTCGCGGGCGACGCGCAGCATCTCGATTGACAGATCCAGCGGGACAGGCACCAGCCCGCGCGCGGCCAGCGCCAGCGTGTAGTGACCGGGGCCGGCTCCGGCGTCCAGCACCAGGCCGCCGTCGGGGAGCATACAGGCGAACTGATCAAGCTCCGCTCCGAGCGAGGCGTTCCCCAGCGCGCTGGCGAACGCGGCCGAATAGCGGTCGTAACTGGCGATGGTGCGGGCGGTTTCGTCAGACATTTAGTCAGACACACTGAACCGGGATATACTTCGGCCTGCGCCCTGCAGCCTCTCACGGCGCCCGGTCCCGATCGAGGAGCCTCGCATGGCAGAAGTCGGCCTACAACAGGATAGTATAGTAGATTTTCTCGTCAAATTGCTAAATACTCCCAGCCCGACCGGCTATCACCTGGACGTGATCGACACCGTCGAAGCGGCGTTCGAGGGGCTGGCGATCCCCGATCTGCGCGTCGAGCGCAGTCCGAAAGGCGCGCTGGTGCTGACCTGGCCGGGCGAGCGGGACGACGCGCCGCGCGGCCTGACGGCTCACACCGACACCCTGGGGCTGATGGTCCGCGAGATCAAGTCCAACGGGCGGCTGAAGCTGCATATGCTGGGCCGATACATGTGGAACGCGGTCGAGTTCGAGGGGGTGACGATCCAGACGCGCGACGGGCGTCGCTATCGGGGGACGGTGGTGCCGGTGAAGGCAAGCGTTCACATCCATCGGGGCGCGGGCGACGAGCCGCGCACGCAGGACACGATGGAAGCCCGCATCGACGAGCGGGTGAGCAACGCGGACGACGTGCGCGCGCTGGGGATCGAGGTGGGCGATTTCGTCTTCCTCGACCCGCGTGTTGAGGTCACGCCGAGCGGCTTCATCCGCTCGCGCCACCTGGACGACAAAGCGGGCGTGGCCTGCATCTACGGCGCGTTCGAGGCGGTGTGCGACGCGGGCCTGCGCCCGGCCCAGACGGTGACGGCGGTGATCGCGAATTATGAGGAAGTCGGGCACGGCGCGGCGGCGGGCTTTCCGCCCGGCCTGCGCGAGCTGGTGGCGGTGGACATGGCCGCGGTGGGGCAGGGGCAGAACAGCGACGAGTTCAGCGCGGGGATCTGCGTGGCGGATGCCGGCGGCCCGTATCACGTCGAGCTGACCGCCAGGCTGCGCGAGCTGGCCGAAGCGGCGGCGATCCCGTACCGGCTGGACATCTACCCGTATTACGGATCCGACGGCGAGGCCTACTGGCGGGCCGGCGGCGCGGCCCAGGTGGCGCTGATCGGGCCGGGCGTGGATGCGTCGCACGCCTACGAGCGCACGCACACCGAAAGCCTGCTGCATACCGCGCATCTGCTGGCGCGCTATCTGCTATCCTAGACGCGGCGCGAGCGGGATTGGTTGAGGAGAGGACACAACGGGTAGGAGCGTATGAGCTTGCGAGGGGTGATCTTCGACATGGGCGGCACGCTGCTGCATTATTCCCCGCCCGGCCAGGATTGGGCCGCCATGGAGCGGCTCGGTGCCCAGGGAGTCTATCACTACCTGCGTGCGCTGGACTACGAGCTGCCTCCGGAAGAGCTGGCGCTCGGCGGTGCGTGGGAGATCGCGCATCGTCTGTGGCGGTCGATCAACGACCGGGATGTCTCGCACCTGACGCTTGGCAATCAGGTCCGCGAGCTGGCGCGCCAGTGGGGTGTGACCGACCTGGAGCCGGAGCAGCTTGAGGCGCTGGCGGAAGCCTACATGCAGGGCATCCAGACGATTGTATCGCCGCTGGAAGGGGCCGCTGAAACGCTCGAAGCCCTGCGCGAGCGCGGCCTGCGTCTCGGCCTGATCTCCAACACGCTCTGGGAAGGGCGCTACCATCGCAGCGACCTCGACCGCTGGGGCCTGACGCCGTATCTGGAAGTGCTCATTTTCTCCGCAGACGTGCAGGCGTGGAAGCCATACCCGGCGGTCTTCCGCCGCGCGCTGAGTGCGCTGGAACTGGCCCCCGAAGAGGCGGTGTATGTGGGCGACAGCCTCTATTTCGACGTCTACGGCGCGCAGCAGGCCGGGCTGCGCGGGGTGTGGATCGAGCAGGAACGGGCCGATCTGCCGGATGGGCTGAGCGTGACGCCGGACGCGACGATCCGCCGCCTGCCGGAGTTGATCCCGCTGGTGGATCAGTGGCGCAACAGCGCGCGGGGGAAATTGTGACACAGCCTGCCTCGCCTTCCGACCCGTTCGATGGCTTGCCCGGCCTGGCCCGGCGCCCCGCATCTGGCCGCCGGGTTCCGCTGTGGCTGCTGGTGTTGGTCGGCGCGCTGGTGCTGGTGCTCGGCGTGGGGGCCGTCTATGTGCTGCTGCCGCTTGACGCGCCGTTGCCCGATGACGTCGGCGCGCGCTACGCGGGTCTGGAGCGCGGCACGACCGCCGAAGGCTTCCCGCGTCTGGGCCGGGCCGACGCGCCGATCGTGGTCGAGGATTTTTCCAGCTACGCCTGCCCGCACTGCGGGAATTTCTTTGATGACGAGCTGCCCCGGCTCTTCGGCGCGATCGCGTCCGGACGCGTGCAGTTCGTGCTGATCCCGGTTCCCTTCGGACGGGGCGCGCCGGCGGCTGCACGCGCCGCGTTGTGCGCCGGCCAGCAGGGGCGTTTCTGGGAGATGAACGACACCTTATTTTACTGGCGCGAGCGCTTTGTCGGTTCGACCTTCCACACCCGGCGCCTGTCGATGGGGGCCGAGGCGCTGGGGCTGGACCGCGACGCTTTCGAGGCGTGCCTGGACGGCAGCGCCGTGCACCAGGTGGTCGAGCGCGCGCGCAGCGAGTTCGAGCGGCGCGGTCTGCGCGGCACGCCGTCGCTCTTTATCAACGGCGAGCGCGTCCGCGACTATGCCGAGCTGGACGCGCTGTCTGTTCCGGAGAGTGGTGGTTCGGCATGAATCCGATTCTGGTTGACGCGCACCAGGATATCGCGTGGAACTACTTCAACAACGGGCGCGACTTCCTGCAAAGCGCCTGGCTCAAGCGGCGCCGCGAGGTTGTCGACCCGATTTTCGTGCAGCGGTACGGGCACTGTATGAGCGGCCTGCCGGAGATGATCCTGGGCCGGGTGGCAGTGGTGTGCGGCGCGATTTTCGTCTCGCCTGTCTGGACAAAGATGTACCCGGACGAGAAGATCCTCTACGAGACGCCCGAAGAAGCGTACCGGCAGGGCATCCGCCAGATCGAGTATTACGAGCGGCTGGCTGACGAAAGCGAGCGCATCCGGCTCATCCGCACGCAGCGCGACCTGGACGCCGTGCTGGCGACGTGGGGCGAGGATGCGGGGCTGGCCGATCACCGCCTGGGCATCATCGTGCTGATGGAAGGCGCCGACCCGATCCTGGAACCGGAGCAGATCGAAGAATGGTACGAGCGCGGGCTGCGCGTCGTCGGCCCGGCCTGGACCGCCACCCGTTACAGCGGCGGGACGAAAGCCCCCGGCCCGCTGACCGATCTGGGACGCGAGTTGCTGGACGCGATGGCCGACCTGAACATGGTCCTCGACCTGGCGCATATGGCGCCGCAAGCCGCGCGCGAGGCCCTTGACCGCTACGAGGGTCCGCTGTTTGCCAGCCATGCCAACCCGCTGCGCTTCCGCCCGGACCGCCCCGACCGCAACCTGAGCGACGATCTGATTCGCGGCATCGCGGAGCGCGATGGAGCGGTCGGCATCATGCCCTACAACCTGTTCCTGGTCAAAGACTGGCGCCTGGGCGACCGGCGCGACGCGGCGGGGATGGACACAGTGATCGCCGCGATCGATCATGTCTGCCAGGTGACCGGCAGCGCGCGCCACGTCGGGATCGGCAGCGACTTCGACGGCAGCTTCGGCAGCGAGTCTGCGCCGGTCGGCTTCGAGACGGTCGCGGATTTGTGGGAGATCGGGCCGGCGCTGGCGGCGCGCGGCTACGAGCCGGACGACATCGCGGCGATTCTGGGCGGCAATATGCTGCGCGTGCTGCGGGCCGGGCTGCCCGAAAAGTAGGCGAGCGGATGGAACGTCACACCGAGGCGAGCATCACGATCAGCGTGCTGGGCGTCGTCGTCACGCTGATCGGCCTGTTTCCGGGGATTGTCGGGCTGGAAGCAGCGCCGGGCGTGGGTGTGCTGCAGGTGATCGTGATTCTGGGCGGGTTCAGCCTGCTGTTCCTCGGAGCCTACATCTTTGTCCATCAGGCGTTCTACAAGGGCATGAAGCGCACGCTGGCGCAGGACATCGGCATCCGTCTGACGCTGACCGGCCTGGTGATCGCGGCGGCGGCCGGGCTGGCGGATGTGCTTGGCTTCGGCAGCCACCCGCCCACGCCGTCCACCCGCCCGCTGCTGGGCAAGATTCAGGCGGCGGTGTTCGTCGGCGGGTTCTTGATCGCGTCGTCCGGCGTGGTGTTTTACGCGCTGTTCGGCCCGCGCGAAGAGCCGCCCTCGGATGGGGCCGACGACGACACGCTGCCGCTCGACCGCCCGCCGGAGAGCTAGGCGGCGCGCTCGCGGCGCAACGGCCGCACAAAGACCAGATAGATCGCCCCGCCGAAGATCAGCATATCGAGCGCGATCCAGACCAGCGCCCACCCCGCCGCCGATCCCCCGAATGTCTCCGCCATCAGCTTCGCGTCGTTCATCGGCATCAGCGACCGCGGCAGCGACACGATCTTAAACAGAGTCCAGGCGTCGGTCAGCGCCTGCAGGCCGGTCAGA
>Ga0226835_1001066_pt1 | contig 18008 bp, 14 predicted proteins | sample LAC_MetaG_1_FD_163627 | JGI IMG/M metagenome (GOLD analysis project Ga0226835, IMG submission 163627) | Anaerobic ammonium oxidizing microbial communities from anammox membrane bioreactor (MBR) in UC Berkley, California, United States -... | ecosystem: Engineered > Bioreactor > Anaerobic >...
AAATGGAATAACCAATGCGACGGAAGGGTAAAAGTTGGGGTATCTGTCTCCAGTCCGCAAAGGGTGAAATTAGATTATTTCGGCGCTCTATCCGATTTAAGCAGACAATACGACTTGCCCTTTGATATCCATATCCTTGAGACAAAGTTACAACGCGTCCTTGGGGAGGTTAAATATGGAAAATCTCTGGTCCGTTTTGTCAACGACCTGGGTTTCCTGGATGAGCGCGTCATGGTGATCCATGCGATTTGGGTGGATGATTTTGATATTGACCTCATGGCTGGCGCCGGCTGTTCAGTAGCTCATAACCCGGTATGTAATCTCCGTCTGGGGAGCGGAGTGATGAATTTCCGTCGTCTAAAGAACGCGGGGATTAATATATGCTTGGGAAGCGATGAAGCGTGTTCGGATGACTCCCACAATATGTGGGTGGCAGCAAAGGTTGCTGGGTTGATCCACAATATAACCGATCCTGAATATCGCAATTGGCCCAAAGCCCAAGAAATATTATGGGCTTTAATCCGCGGAGGGGCGCGTGCAATGCGTAACGAAAGCAAAACTGGCGTTCTCGCGCCAGGATATGAGGCAGATCTGATTTTAGTGGATTTAAATTCCTTTAGTTTTACGCCTTTGAATGATATTTATCGGCAATTGGTGTATTGCGAAACCGGTTCATCGGTTGTTCTGACAATGGTGGCCGGGAAAATCGTGATGGAAAACGGCAAAATCCTGACTGTAGATGAAGAAGCAATCAAGGCAGAAGCCCGCGAGATGATGCGAGAATACCGACAAGAGATGGAAAAGACTCGAGTAGCAGCATCCCAATTGGAACCCTATTATCGTGAGATGTATCGTCGTTGTGCAGCCATGGAGGTTGGGATGAACCGTTGGGTAAATTACCGCCAATGAGAAGTTGCATCACGGGAGTTTCTCGATGATAATAGAGCAGTCAACTTTTGGCAAAACCAGTAAGGATCGAATGGAGGGCGTTGTATGAAAGGTACGGTTGTAGCCCTAGTAAGCGGTGAGGCGTTAGCAGATGGACATGGTTCAACCATTTCGGCTCAGTTGTTAAACGCACGAGACTTAGCCGATGGTTTGGTCCCTCTGCTGAAAGCTGATATCAAGCTAGCGGTGATGCATGGGAACAAACCGCAGGTAGGTTTTGTACTTTTCAGATCTGAAGTAGCAAGCCATGCGCTCCATACCATACCCCTCGATGTTTGCGGCGCAGATACGCAAGGGGCTACTGGTTATATGATCGCCCAGGCGCTGCGAAACACAATGGATCTCAACAAAGTAGAGCGCAGTGTTGTTTGCGTCCTCACACAAACTTTAGTTGAAGCTGGCAATCTGGAGCAGGCGCCTCTCAAAGCCATTGGGCCTTGGTTCGACCGGGAGAAAGCAGAGCAATATCGGCAGACGCGTAAGTGGAAAATCGTTGAGGAGCCAGGGCGAGGGTATCGGCGAGGAGTGCCTTCTTTACCTCCGGTAAAGATAATGGAAATTGATGTAATCAAAGCCCTGGTTGATGAAGGCAAAATTGTAATTGCGGCAGGGGGAGGAGGCATTCCAATTTCTTATAATGCAAAAGGGATGTTAGAAGGTATTGAAGCCGTGATAGACACCGAACGAGTTGCTTGTATGGTGGCTCAGAGCGTCAATGCCAATGTTTTATTGTTAATCGTTGATCGCGACGACAAGTTTATTCGCTCAGGGTTGATGATGGATAAGTTAAGCGTTATTTCGCTGAACGAACTGGATGAAATTCTTCAGCAGGAGATCATTCAATCCGGAACAGTCCAGGGCGCTCTGCGCGCCGCCTCCGAATTTTTACACAAAGGCGGTGAGCAAGTGATGATTTCCAGCCTGGGGAAACTAGCAGATAACCTGATCAACAAACGCGGGTTACGGATCGGTTCTGGTCGGCCATCTATTGATCTTTTCCAAATATGATGACTTAATGTCTAAGGATTTCTGCAAATGAGAAACGAGCAGCCAGAACAAGTAGATTTACCTTACGAGCAAATTCTCCATCAGTATCAGGCTTTGCAAAGAGAAATGGAGCAGTTGCGCGTTCAAGAATCTATTGTGTGGAATCTCTTTACCGAAACAAGCCGAAAACTCCAGGTATATACTGCCTCGATCAAAGCAGCAGTATCCAGCTTACTCAGTTATGACATATTTTGGGACAACGCCAATCAACATGAATTTCTAGAAACGATCAATGGAAGCATAGACCAGATATCCGATCTTGTAATGTTGATGACATTGGCGCTGCGATTTGAAGCCGGTAAATTGGATATGAGAAATGAACCTCAGATGATCCAGGAGATTCTCTCGAAAGTTTACGACAGCGCTGGTTTTGGATTCCACAATCTTATATTCAATGTGGATTTTCCAAAAGAGGGAAAGCCCGTACTCGTGGATTTTGAGTATCTGTTCCTGGCAATAAAACTGTTGCTTTCCGTAGTCGCCTCCGACCCACAACCGGCAAGCATTCACGTTCAAACCACGGAAGGGGAAAAATACTGGCTTCTCGACTTTGATGGGATACATCCATCTGTTTTGGATTCTTTTCAAGACTTAACCGTCTGCAACAACAAATATGTGCCCGACCTAAACCGTGTTTCAACAGAGAATGCCTTGCGATTGTATGTCGTCTTTAAAATTTTCTGCCTGCAGGATATCAACATCCAAATCATGTCGAACCAAGAGGGGAACAGACACCTGAGACTCTATATCCCTGTTTATAATGAAAAAGCGGAAGGAAAGAGTCCATCTCTTGATGACCCAATGCCTGTATCCACCCTTTGATGGTTCATTTTGCTATGAACTCTGCCAAAATCGTCTTGATTGGAGACGAACCGAATATTTTGCGCACACTACGACGTAATCTGGTTAGTCGAGGTTACGATGTCTCGATTGCTTTTGACGATCAAGAAGCGATTGAAATAGCCACCCAACAAAATCCAGATTTATTCGTATTGAATTTGGATTTCACAACCATAAAAGTTGACGGATTGGAGATTTGCGCTCGGTTACGTAAAATCAGTCAATGCCCGATTATCATCTTATCCACCATCGGTTCCGAACAAATCAAAATCCAGGCTCTGGATTTAGGCGCAGATGATTATGTAGTTATGCCCTTTGATATGGAAGAGTTCCTGGCACGGACGCGTTCCGCTTTACGCCGTTGGACCGCTTACAAATCTGGAATAGCTCGCCCGAACCATTTGATTTTGGTAGGAGATTTGCTGATCAATACCCAGGCCCGCCAGGTGAGTGTTCGCGGCGAGGTGGTAAAGCTTACTCGAACCGAGTACGATATCCTCCAATATCTGGCAGAACGCGCCGGCAAAGTAGTCACTCATCGAGAATTGTTACGCGCGGTTTGGGGTCCCGAATATGGCGAAGAGCGAGAGTATTTACGTGTATTTATTTCGCAACTGCGCCGTAAAATAGAGGATAACCCCCTCAATCCTAAATATATTTTAACCGAACCTGGGGTCGGCTACCGGTTTGCTTCATCGTACCCCATCTAATAGCGCTGAACGCACGCGCCGAATCCCCCTGGCAAAATAGCCCCAAGTTATCCCTACTGCTACTGCGGCTGACGAGAATGGCTATTCGTTTGCTCGCCAGTTCCATCGAATTAGCAGACAGGTATTATCCTGCTGTCTGCATCCATGCAGCAGCCCATTTTCTATGATAAGAGCCTCCCAGAAATGGCGTTTGGAAGTTCGCTGAAACTTCAATCCTCTTCCTGATGATATTTAAAGGACAATTTGACCTTTGCTCGGTAAGTGACCACCTTGCCATCGTCAATTTGCATATCTAGCTGTACCACCTCAGCGATGCGCAGATCACGCAGCGACTTAGCGGCTGTTTCCACCGCTGCGGCAGCCGCCTTCTCCCACGACTCGCTGCTCGTCCCAACCAGTTCGATGACTTTGTACACGCTCTCGCCCATGTTTTTACCTCCTGATGCTTTGCCTGAATATGGATGACATTCTGTGATCCGCATTAAACCAGATTTTTCTCCGCTTGTCAGCCATTCTCATCAAGCTGAACCTCGCGCCACTCAGGGACATGGAAAAATGACCACCGAATCGGCGCCGAAAAATAATTCACCAGTCAGAGTACGCCCTTTCAGGTAACCCAGCGTATCGCCGCATTGGAATCCAGCCGTCGCCGCGGGGAAGTTGCATACCAAGTCTGGCTTTCGGTCGCCATTCACATCCCGAGTTGTACAGGCGTATTTCCTGGCTGCGCCAACCTGCATCACGGAGGCTTCAGTGCCGCTGTGCCCAAAGGTGAGTGAGGCGATATTTACCACCGCTGGCGCGTTGAAGTCTGCGGTGAAGAGCATGGCAACCGGTAAAACTTTCGTCTGCCCCAGGTTGATCTTGTTTATGTTGAACTTAGGTTTAATATCCAGGTTGATGCGACGTTGCTGCACTTCGACAGCTCCGCTGTCACAAGCCACACCTTGTGGACGTTCGACGAAGCGTTGGTCATCTGATGCGCTGCATTCACCCAGCGGCTTGAGGAAGTCTATCGCCGGGCTGTCGGGCATCAAATAGTGAGTTTGCGTTGGGCCTCCAAAATCGCCCAAGGGCATCAACCGTGCATCTGCCACAGTGAAGTCAGCGCAGGTGGTGTCATCGGAGATGTTAAACGCGCCGCTTGGCTTCAAGCCAGCGCAGTTGCCGCCATGTGAGCTGGAGGCAACAATGCTGGCGGAGATCTCCAGAAAGCCAAAGTTGGTATTGAACAACGATCCTCCACTAGGATCGTCATCATAAGCAGCGTTATTAGCAAACGTATTGTGAGAAATTATCATTTGAGAGCTGTTATAAATTGCTCCGCCTTGGTGTTCGGCCGCGTTTGCTGAGAATGTGTTATTGTATAGATGCGATGAACCAGGCAACGTATTGGATAATCCACCGCCCCATTTGGCACGGTTGCCGTTCAAGCTGCTATCCTGGATGGTTAGATTAGCAAAATTGAATATCGCTCCTCCCCCATTGATCACCTCATTGTTGTTGAAAGTCGCCCGTTTTAGCCGAACTTCGCCATAATTGATCAACGCCCCACCCTCTTCGCGCGTAATTATTCTCGAAGATAACATCCTGGGCTTCCAGTTTTCCGGCATTCGAGATCGCTCCCCCTTCGAGATCTGCACGGTTATTCAAAAAAATGCTCTCTTGTACAAACATTTCGCCCTTGTTATCCATCGCGCTGCCAAATTCAGCCTCGTTATGGATGAATTGGCAATGAACGATCTCAGCTTTGCCACTATTTTGCAGGGCTACGCCGAATGACGACGGGTATAGATTGTCCCGAAAGATGCAATCGTCGTGCAGTGCCAGCCAGCCGCTGTTTTGAATTGCAATTGTGTCTGTCAGATCGGCGAAGGTTATATGGATTACGGTCAACGCTGAAGCAGCGGGAACCTGGATCAGCACGCCGATTCCATCGCCGGTCAACGCAATGCTTCCCCCAGCGCCATCAATGGTTAGCACCTCTGCGATCGCTGGCAGCGGTGATAACAAAGTAATGACCCCGTCCACAGCAAATTGAATCGTATCCGCTCCAGGCGAAGTGTTTGCCAGTTCAATTGCCTCACGTAAGCTGCCCGCACCCGAATCCGCCAACGAAGTCACAAGAAAGATGCTGGTTGCCCGCGCCGGAGTTGCAACATAAAAATAATGCCCGGCGATCAGCAAACAGCCGCAAACCGCCAGGCGAACAAGAATTCTTGCGTTCATTGTTTTCCTCCTAACGAGTGAATATCCAATCCCTAAAGGTGGATTAAAATAATTTTGCGCCGCTAAATTGCAGGCTCACTGCGCGCGACGCAACCCCAAGATAACATTTAGATTAATTTCATTGTAGCATCACCTATGATTAAGTCAAGCGACACCCGAACACAGCCGCTTTCTTAAAAGCCAAGACAGAAGTGTGTCACACCTTGATCCAGAAGTCATCGCCGCGGCCACAAGCTGGATATAATTAATGCATCCCCCAGCATCAGGAGTTGAGTCATGCAGATCACCAAAGCTGAAGTTACGCCAGTCGAATTGAAACTCAAGCAAGCTGTCCAAATGGCCAACATCCCCCTTATCCAGGCTGTGACGGCTGTTTTTGTGCGCCTGGAGACGCGTCAGGGGCAAAGCGCATGGGGCTGCACCATTGCTCACCCGCAGTTGAATGACAGCTCACCAGAGGATGTCGTGCGCGCCTGCCGTGAGTGCGCCGCCAAAGCGGTGGATTTGCACCCCCTCAATGTGGAATATTCGCTGGCCGAATTAGCTCCACTGTGCGAAAAAGCGCCTTCTGCCTTGTGCGCCTTCGACCTGGCTTTCCACGACTTACTGGGTCTGGCAGCCGATATGCCTCTCTATCGTCTGCTGGGCGGTTATCGCAACCGTATCCAGACTTCCATCACCTTGCCTATTGCCTCAGAGTCCGAGTGTGTAGAAATGGCGTTGATGTTCGCCCGCCAGGGATTCCGCATTCTCAAGATTAAGGGCGGCTTGGATGCAGAACAGGATGTACGCCGTGTACAGGCCATCCGCCGCGCTTTGCCGAACGCGCTGCTGCGCCTGGATGCCGATGGCGCTTACAGTGTGCAACAGGCGCTGGATGTCGCACACGCTTTACAAGGCGAGCTGGAATTCCTGGAACAGCCCACCCCGCCCGGCGATCTGGAAGCGCTACATCAAATAACGCGCCTCAGCCCGATCCCTGTGTTGGCTGATCAGAGCGCTTGCGGCCCAGATACAGCTTTGAAGATCGCCGCACAGCGCGCCGCCAACGGGCTGTGTGTCAAGCTGGCCGCCTGCGGTGGCTTGCGCGCCGCCCAACAAATAGACGCCATTGCACGCGCCGCACGTATGGCCGTCATGGTGAGTTGTTTAGTGGAACCGGCGCTGCTTATCGCTGCCGGTCTGAGTCTGGCGCTCAGCAGTCCCAACGTACAATATGGCGATCTGGACGGCTTTTTGTACCTGCTCAACGACCCCTCACAACCCGGCTTTTTCTTGCAAGACGGTTGGCTGATCGCTTCCGATGTTCCAGGACTGGGTTATTCGGTGAACCTGGGCTGAGCAGATCCTACAAGCTAAGTTTTCTCGCGCTTCCTGCTCCGGCTAATCAGCAACCCGCCGATCAAGAACATGCTGCCCAGGGCAGCAGCCAGAGCTGTCACGCCAACCCAAACGCCGCTCCAATCCATTGGAACAGCGGCGCTGCCCTCATTCATCGGTTCAGCCTCAGCCCGCAGATAAGGGTATAAGGCGTCAATAGCAGGCGTTGGCAATCGCGAAGTGTTCAACGCTAAGAATTCGTCCACAAGATGCTGGACTTCGTCACGTGCGGCGCGGGCATGCCCTGCTAAAGCCACTTCCATCTCATCACGCGCCAATAGTCGTTGTAAAAAAGCCACCAACACCGGCTCAGGCAACCACTCGAATTGCCTCAATCGGGCAGGCGTGATAGGCACACCATGATCACGCAAGATGCGAAAGCCCTCCCTGATGGCGCGCACGCCCAGAACCAGCAGATCGCGCGTGTTTACCAAGCGCTGCCGATCGCAACCGGCGGCGTAAAAGGCAGGCGCCAGGGATGGAAATAACAGGGCCACATGCGTCTTCAACCAGGCATCCATGTCTTTGCGGATTTCGACCTCATAACCAGCCATACTGCGCAGCGCATCGGCAACCTGCTGTGTGCGCGGTCGCGTCACACCATCCACCTCGCCAATCGGTATAACCGCTTTCTGTTGCGGCGAACCTCCCAGATAACGTACCGCATAACCTTCAAAGTAACCAGCAGAAATGGGAAAACCGATCATTACCCTTTCTTTGCCCAAAGCATTAACCATCTCTTCTGGCCCAGCAGCATTATTCATCAAGAAAAGTACCGTAGGGATGTTTGGATTGGCCGCCAAAACTGGCAGCGTCTCGGTTACGTGATTTTTGCGCAGGATCACCAAAGCCAGATCGTAAGCTTCATTTGAATCCAATTGTTCAACCAGAGGAACTTGGGTTACGCTCTGGCGACCACTGCGGGCTTCAATCAATACCACGCCATGCTGACGTAGATCGGCTAATCGCTGACCACGAGCCAGCAGAGAAACCTTATGCCCGGCCTCTTGCAGACGAACAGCGAACAGGCTCCCCAGCGGGCCGGCGCCATATACAAGAATATTCATATACACCTCAGTAACTTTAGAAACACTTAGCGCGCCCAGGCGATGCGCGAATCAATGTGACATAAGAGACAACGCAAAGAAGTTCAATTCAAAGTCTTAATGCTGTCTAACATTGGCAAGAAGACATATTGATACAGCGACTGGTATTCATCCGTAGAGCTTTGCAGCAGCACCAGAATGGATTTCCCCTCCGTTTCAGCGATAGCCAAAGCCAGAGGCAACCCGCGCACATGTAAGGCATACAGATTCCAGGTCAGGCCATTGGCTTCTCGCTGGCCTTCGCTTTGAGGAACCTCTGCCAAGCCAAATTGACGGGTAAGTTGCTGTAAGAGGATCTCGGCGCTAACGGGCGAAGCCTGCGCCAACACCAGGGTGGCGTCCAACGGGTTCGCCTGGCGCGAATATACGCCCGTGTTGACCTCTTTCCAACCGGCTGGAGTCAACCCTTGAATGCCCATCTCTTCATTTGAGAAAGGGGTTAACTCCAAAGGAGCAACAACTGGGACGCTAAACTGCGGCGCGCTCATCTCCTGAATGCAATCACCATCGGGAGCTTGTGAAGGACTCTCGATAAAGGCAAGCATGATCTGTCGCGGGCATTCCCGCGCCACACTCACGCCATGTCCCATGCCTGGAAATTCGAAGAAATACGCGTTGCCCAATGATACCGATGTTTGCCGGCCCCATTCTGGCGGAGTAACTGGGTCAAACTGGCCGGCCAGAATCAGAGACGGAATGTCACTGACAATGGGTTGATTCAACGATGCATCTGGCACGGCGGGTGTAAGACCCATTGCTGTGCAGATATCAAAAATACTTTGAATAGAACTCTGATCAAAATAATCAGCGTAATCAGGAAAAGCTGCCGCCGCCAAACGGATCTTCTCCGGGCTGGTGAACGGCGCTTCTTCACTGCATTGCAACGTATAATGCAACCCATCGCTCAGCGCGCTTTGCGTTGCGATCACAGACCCTGTTAGCAATGAGATCAACTCATAATTGCCCTGGCTCACGTTATAAATCAATCGCGGCAGCAGGGTGATGACATCTGTATCATACAGAAATTGAAAAACCAAATCTATAATATTATCGCCAGAGATTGCTACTGTGTATGAAATCCCTGTCAATGGATCGGAAGATTCGTAATGCGCATTCTCCTGGTTCAATTTTGCAACCGTGTCAAAAAACACTTGCCGCAGATCTGGGTACGCCGCGTTGCAAGCCTTATCATTGGCGCAGCTTTGGAACAACAGATCGAAAGCTGCTGCCAGATTAGCTGGTTGTTCGCCGTACAGGTCAACCTCCGCTGGCACCACAGAATCCAATGTCGCGCTGCGCACCAAGATTGGATTGCTGCGCATAATTTCAAGCGCCAAGCGCGACCCATACGAAATACCCCACAAATTGACGGTTTCATAGCCAAGCGCTGTAATCAGGTCAGCCACGTCCTCAGCGCTGGCGCGAGTAGAAAAATCGGTCAAATTGGCTTTGACCGCCAGATTCCTGGCGCAAGTTTCCATTGCGCGTATGATCAGCCGATCCATTTGTTGTTCTGTAAGCTGACGACCGTTCATCTCGTTGTCCAGTAGTTCGTAGAAAAGGCGGTCTTGCTCAGGGCAATCCAGCGCGGGGCGGGATACGCCCACGCCGCGCTGATCGAACAGGATCACATCTCGCCCGCTGACCAACAGCGGTTTGAAATTGCGGTTATATGTGAGGTACAGGAACTCCAGAACGCTTCCACCAGGTCCACCCTCCAGATAAAGAATTGGATCCGATTCTGTGGCGCCGTCTTCGGGATGCAATACAGCAACAGCAAGCTGCAACGTACCGCTATTGGGCCGCGAGCGATCTGCAGGCACAGAGAGATACCCACAATGGAGGTTAACGCCCTCGCGCAACCCATCCGGCACTTTAAAAGGGCAAGCAGCGCTGATAAACCGCGACGAAGTGCGAGTCGCGGAGCTGAGAGGCGGTGGAGTATCCAGCGGTGGTTGGGCAGGCGTGGGCGTCGAGGTGATTGTAGGCGTGTTTGTGAGCAGCGGGCTCGTCGGCGGTGCAATTGTCGGCGACGCAACTGGCGAAGGAGGAGCAGTCATCGTCGCGGCGACGCTGGTCGGAGAGGGGGACGGCTGGCAAGCGACAAGCGAGATCGCCAACGCCAACCAAAAAATGAACAGCCGGGCGATAAATTTCATAACGAACAAATCCTGTCAATAAAGCGAAGCAAGAACGATCAGCAGTTGATTTATTATATCCCGAAGATCAGATCCCACACGCGCTCTTCGAGAAGTCTGTGGAATCGTGCAGGCGGAGCTTGTCGAAGGGTGCGGGCGTTCCAGTTATCAACTGGCATGCTTCGATAAATTCATCATGCGAACCATTACTCCCATACGACAAGGTGAAAATTGGTCAACATCAACTTTTATATTCATAGTAGAATTTGGCGAGATTTTTCTATGCGTCGCATGGGATATTTAAGGGTGAATCCAGAACAGACAATCCCATACCATGCCCGGATGATCGAGTTTATCAGCAACCTTTCTTCTAAAATAATAGCAACCCGTGACGGCTGATCCGTGTTTTGTCATCTTCCTCATCCACTGCCTGAAATAACCGAGCTGAAACTTGCTCTTCGTATCGCCAAAGAATCTCGTTTGTTTTGGAGGAGGAAACATGTCTAAGATCTTGCGTGCTTTCGTTACTGCCTTTGTCATTGCGCTAACCATCGTCGCTTTGATCATCGGTTATCTGAACCTGGCCTGGAAACCGCAAACCGCACAGAAATCCTTTCCCCAAACTGATGGAGAACTCCAACTTGCCGGCTTGGACGGTCCGGTGGACATCTACCGCGACCGCATGGGCATTCCGCACATTTACGCCAGCACCTTGCACGACCTGTTCATGGCGCAGGGTTATGTCCATGCTCAAGACCGCTTTTGGCAAATGGACTTTTGGCGGCATATTGGCTCTGGTCGGCTTGCCGAAATGTTCGGCGCAGGTCAGGCGGATACCGATGCTTTTTTACGTACGCTGGGCTGGCGTCAGATTGCCGAGCAGGAGTATGAGCAGTTGCTATCCGCCGAATCGAAAGCGATACTGGACGCCTACGCAGAAGGTGTCAATGCCTATATCCAGGGTCGCAAGCCGGTGGAACTCAGCATGGAGTACGCTATCCTGACCGGCATTCTCAATCGCGCCTATCAGATCGAACCCTGGACTCCCATCCATACCCTCACCTGGGCAAAAGCCATGGCGTGGGATTTACGCGGCAACATGGATGTGGAAATCGAACGCGCCATCCTGCTCAAAACATTGACCCAGGAGCAGGTGGATGAGCTTTTCCCGCCTTATCCATCTGACCACCCAGTGATCGTGCCGGAGATTGGGGAATTTGGCGCCGCTTCGACGCAAAGCTCTGACCACAACGTTTCTGTGCCCAGAGAGATACTCGCGTTAGATTATGAAAGTCTGGTTACGCGCCTTGCCAGGCTTGAACCGATTCTGCCGCCCGGCAGAACAGGCATTGGGTCCAATAGCTGGGCAGTGGATGGCACGCGTAGCAGCACAGGAAAGCCCTTGCTGGCTAACGATCCGCATCTCAGTATTCAAATGCCATCTATCTGGTATCAAATTGACTTGCATTGCGCACCAAAGAGCGATGACTGTCCCTTCGAAGTGAGCGGATTCTCCTTCGCCGGAACGCCCGGTGTGATCATTGGTCACAACGACCGTGTCGCCTGGGGCCTCACCAACGTCGGCCCAGATGTGATGGACTTGTATATCCTCAAAATCAACCCACAAAATCCAAACCAGTATGAGTACAACGGGAAATGGCTCGATTTTGACACCCGCGATGAGACCATCCACATCGCCGGAGGTGAAGCTTTGCCATTGACTGTGCGTATCTCGCGATTTGGACCCGTCATTTCCGAAGTATATGGCGCGCTCAAAGACAAAGTGGAGCCGAAATCAGACGCCACTCCTTTCAAAGATCAGGCTGGCATCGAACTTCCCTCGCCCTATGCCATTGCCCTGCGCTGGACAGCGCTCGAACCCGGCTCTGTTTTCGAGGCGATTTGGGGCTTTAATAAGGCGCAAAATTGGGAGGAGTTTCGCGCCGCGGCGCGCAATTTTATCGTCCCTGCGCAAAACCTGCTCTACGCGGATGTGGACGGCAACATCGGTTATCAAATGCCAGGAAACATCCCTATTCGAAAAAATGGCGATGGTCGCCTGCCTGTCCCCGGCTGGACAGATGAATATGAATGGCAGGGATATATACCCTTTGAAGAACTCCCTTATGTTCTAAACCCGCCCAGCGGCTATATCGTCACCGCCAATAACCAAGTTCCACCAAAAGATTATCCCTACACCGTCAGCACGGACTGGGATTATGGCTTCCGCGCCCAACGTATTGTGGAGATGATTGAACAGGCGCCAGGAAAAATAGACATCGCCTATTTCCAGAAAATGCAAGGGGACAACAAGAACCTCAACGCCGAAACGCTTGTCCCTGCACTGGCAGCCCTCAACACCCACTTTGCAACACCCAATCAAGCGATCGCATTTGACATTCTCAATCACTGGGATTACCAAAATACAATGGATTCGCAAGCCGCTGCCATCTTTGAATGGTACTGGTGGAATTTGTTAATGGACGTCTTCAAAGACGATCTCCCTGAGAATTATTGGCCCGCAGGCGGCTCACGATGGTTTGAAGTGATGCGTTCGCTGATCCAAAAGCCCGATTCTCCCTGGTGGGATGACAAAGCAACTGCCGAAGTCGTCGAAACCCGCGATGACATGCTCCCGCGCGCCTTCACCGAAACGATCCAGCAGCTAGAAAAAGAGTATGGTAAGGATCCGAATAAGTGGCCTCGTTGGGGTGATTTACACGCCGCGGTTTTCCGCAACAGTACATTGGGCAGATCGGGCATCGCGCCGATCGAAAACCTGTTTAACCGCGGGCCTTTCCCAACCGGCGGCGGCGATTCAATCGTCAACGCTACAGGTTGGGATGTGGGTGAGTCCTTTGAAACCAACTGGCTGCCCTCTATGCGCATGATCGTAGACTTGAGCAACCTGAACAACTCACTCACCGTGCACACCACGGGTCAATCGGGGCACGCCGATCACCCCCATTACATTGACATGGCTGACCTTTGGCGTAATATTCAATATTACCCTATGTTGTGGGACACACAACAGATCATACGCGAGGCTGAAGCGCATCTTTTGCTTATTCCATAACCCATAATTTACATACGGAAGCCACCCAATGCCGACTCATCACCGCACAAAGATAGCATTTCCATTCATCATGTTCATCGCCTTTCTGGCTGGTGGATTGCTCGCCACTCTGCCCACTCGCTCCTTTGCTGATAGCGCGGGCTATGCGCTCTATTTCGACGGGGTCAACGATTACGTTCTGTTGAACCAAACCAACCTCATCATGCACAGCGACTGGCGCAACGAAAAGACTATCCACTTGTGGGTGCGCCCCATGGGGAACTCCAAAGTCTGCCAGTTCCCCGTCCCCGGTTGGTGCGATAACATCTTCGGCGACCGCCCGCGCTGGTGGGGCATCTCCCGCGGCGTCATCAACGGTCAGGACGGCATCTGGATTTGGAACAATTCCGAAACGTTACGCATTGACTATACCATTGGGGAATGGGTGAACATTGCCCTGGTGCACAGCGGCGGGATGTTGCGCGCCTACAAGAACGGCGTCGAAGTGGGCAGCGTTCCCAGCGGAACCACCCTGCAACCCCCAGCCCAACCTGTGCTGCAATTGGGCGGCGTGATTAACACCACCACACGTGTGTGGACATTTGAAGGCGAGATGGACGAGGTGCGCATCTGGAACCGCGGCCTGAGTACAGCAGAGATCAGCGGCTCAATGTACAACAGCCTCAGCGGCGGCGAGCCAGACCTGGCGGCGTATTACAAGATGTCCAACGGGTCAGGGTTGTCATTGACCGACGACAGCGGGCATGGCTGGACGGGGACACTGTTGGACGGCGGCGGCATCGTCCCGCCCAATGGCGCCCCGCCCTTGTGGGTGATTTCTGGCGCATTTGGCGAGGTGCCCGTTACCGACACGCCCACCCCTACCATCACCGATACGCCTGGGCCGGTTACGGACACTCCTACTCCCACGATCACCAACACGCCAGGTCCAGTGACCGACACACCCACACCCACCAATACCTTCACTCCTGCTCCGCCCACCCCCACCTCAGGCGCCGGCGCACTCTTCTCCGACGGCTTCGAGAGCGGCTCCTTCTCTGCCTGGTCTTCCGCCGTCACCGATGGCGGCGATCTGTCCGTCCAACCCGCCGCTGCCCTGGACGGCAGCTTCGGAATGCAGGCGCTGATCAACAACACTTCCCCCATCTACGTGCGCGACGATACCCCCGCCGCCGAGAGCCATTACCGCGCCAGCTTCCTCTTCGACCCCAACTCGATCAGCATGGCCAACGGCAACCACCACATCATCTTCATGGCTTACTCACCTGCCAATTCCTTCGCCCTGCGCATCGAGTTCCAATTCGTCAGTGGACAGTATCAGGCGCGCGCCTCTACCCTCAGCGATAGCAACACCTGGGTTGTCACCCCCTGGGCAACACTCAGCGACGCGCCCCACCTGCTAGAACTGGATTGGCAGGCTTCCAGCGCGCCCGGAGCCAACAACGGCAGCCTGGGCTTCTGGTTGGACGGGCTCTTGATCGGTCAGGTCAACGGCATAGACAACGACACCCTGCGCATCGAACACGCTCGCCTGGGCGCCATCTCTGGCATTGATGGACAGACTGCTGGAACATACTACTTCGACGCTTTCGCCTCATTCAACACACCCAGGCAGTAACCGCAACAGCCCATAAAGAGCGATTGTGCGGGCAGGATCATACTCCTGCCCGCTTTTTCATTCCACATTTTTGTGAGTCTCGCCGCGTCAAATACTTGACTTGTGGGGTAAAAAATGGTATCCTCAAACTACCGAACGGTCGGTAGGGAACAGCGATGACGCGAGATGACATCCTGACGGCGGCAGCCCAGATGTTCAGTCAGAAGGGCTTTCACGCCACCTCCATGCAAGACATCGCCCAGGCGGTGCATCTTCAAAAAGCCAGTTTGTATCATCATGTCGCCTCCAAGCAGGAGATCCTGGTCGGCGTGCTGGATTGGGCGCTCGATCTGCTCATTGAGCGTATGGAGAGCGTGATGAACCAACCTCTGCCCGCCGATGCAAAGCTGCGCCAGGCGATTCAGGTCTATCTCACCACCCTGCTCGAACATCGCGACCTGGCTGCTGTGTTGTTGCTCGAACACCGTTCACTAAAGCCCGATTTGCACGCTCGCCACATCCCCCGCCGCGACCGCTATGAGCAGTTGTGGCGGGATTTGATTCTGGAGGGCATACAAAGCAGCGATTTCCGTAAATGTGACCCTGCCATGGCCGCCAAAGCCTTGCTGGGGGTGATGAACTGGTGCATCACCTGGTATCGTTCAGATGGACCTCTTTCACCGCAAGAAATCGCTGCCCAGTTTGCCGATCTGTTTCTGGAGGGGCTGGTTGCACACGCTGAAGCAGTGAACCGGCCAGAACCGCATGAGCCAAACACCTCAGCTTGAATTGCAGCGTTTTCAAACCGCCGGGGGGGCGGAGGTCTTTCAGCTTCCGCTGCGCCTGTTCCCGGGCATGGGCAGTTTTGCTCCCTTGCAAGGTTACGCTTATCTGGCGCTGGTTGACGGCGACGATGGTCCTTATCGTGTGCTGATTGACGCCGGCAGCGGCCTGGGCGATTCCAACCCTGATCTGGAAGCTGGATTTCAAGCTGTTTCGATGCTGATCGGTCAACCGATCCACCTGCCCGATCTGACGCATATTCTCATCACTCATGCCCATATTGATCATTTTGGGGGATTGACGTATCTTGAGTCGCGCACACCGGCCAAGATCGGCATCCACGAGCTGGACTTACGCGTGTTGACGAACTATGAGGAGCGCCTGACGCTGGTCGCCCGCCGCCTGGGAGAATTTCTCATTGAAGCTGGAGTTCCGCAAGAGCAACGCCAAAACCTGATTGGCATGTACCAATTGAGCAAGCGTGTGTTCCACTCGGTGCGAGTTGACTTTACCTTCGAAGCGATCGGTATGCGCCTGGGACCGTTCGAAATGCTGCACACCCCGGGACATTGCGCCGGGCATGTCGTCATCCGCCTGCATGATATTCTCTTCAGTGGCGACCATGTGCTGCGCAATATCAGCCCGCACCAGTCCCCGGAGCATCTCACGCTGTCCACCGGACTGGATCACTATTTGAAATCACTGCAACGATTGCGCGCCTGGGTAGATGAGGCGTCGTCGCCGATCCGGTTAACGTTAGGTGGACATCAAGCGCCTATTGACGACCTCATCGGGCGAATTGATGAGATCGAGCGCCTGCATCGTCAGCGGCTGGAGCAGACGCTACAACGGATGAAACAGCCATGCACAATTCGCGAAGTCTCCCAAGCATTGTTTGGGGATGTGCATGGCTACAATGTGTTGTTGGCTTTGGAGGAGGCCGGCGCGCATGTGGAATATTTGTATCAGCGTGGGCTGTTGAGTGTGGAAAATCTACAAGAATTGGAAGCATCCGACGCGCCCATCGCGGTGCGTTACCGCTGCCTGCCTTGTCCGGATTAATTAGCAGCCAGCGCGCCCCCTCAGCCAGCAGGTCTGGTATCAGTTATTGGCGGTCAAAATTCAACCGCTAATAACCGGCGAAAATAAAAGGAAAAGGAGGAACCCATGTATTCGTTTGATCCTACGGAAGAGCAACAAATGTTGGTGGATGCCATCCGAAAGTACGCAGCCAACGATCTGCGTCCGAAGATGCGTGAAGCCGATGAGGAAAAGGAATTGCCGAAAAAATTGATTGAAAAGGGCTGGGAAATTGGCTTCGTACAGGGTTCGATCCCAGAAGAGTATGGCGGCTTTGGCGAACGTTCAGCGGTGACCGGCGTGCTGGCCGCAGAAGAGCTGGCCTACGGCGACCTGGCCGGAGCAATGGCAGTGATGACGCCCAACCTGTTCGCTCTGCCCATCCTCCTGGCAGGCAACGAGGAGCAGAAGAAGCGCTATCTTCCAGGCATCGTCGCCAAAGACTGGCAGCCGTTGACCGCTGCTTTTATCGAGCCGCGCATTGACTTCGACCCCAACGATATGCGCTCTCTGGCAGTGGAGGAAGACGATCATTACCTGCTGACCGGCGAAAAGACCTATGTTCCCTTCGCCGCCGAAGCGGAAGCAATGATCGTCTACGCCCGCAAAACCGGACAGACCGCCAGCCTGGATGGGATTACACAGGGTTTCATCGTCCCCAAAGGTACGCCAGGGTTAGTGATCGGCGAACGCCAAAAAACGCTGGGCATCAACGCCTTGCCGCTCTATCCAGTTTCGCTGCGAGAGGTGCGCGTACCGCGTCAGAATCGCCTGGGTGGGCAACACGGCCATGCAATAGAACCGTTACTGGCTTCTATGCGCCTGGCTCTGGCTGCGATGGCGGTAGGCATGTCGCAGGCTGCGTTGGATTACGCCATTGATTACGCGAAAGAACGCGAAGTATTTGGCGTCAAAGTCGCCCAAAAACAGGCTATTGCCTTTATGTTGGCTGAAATGGCTACCGAAATCGAAGCCATTCGCCTGCTCACCTGGGAGGCGGCCTGGATGCTGGACGTGGGCAAGCAAGACGCCTACAAAGAGGCGTATCTGGCTCTCGCTGGCGCGATGGATATG
>Ga0226835_1001068_pt1 | contig 17988 bp, 13 predicted proteins | sample LAC_MetaG_1_FD_163627 | JGI IMG/M metagenome (GOLD analysis project Ga0226835, IMG submission 163627) | Anaerobic ammonium oxidizing microbial communities from anammox membrane bioreactor (MBR) in UC Berkley, California, United States -... | ecosystem: Engineered > Bioreactor > Anaerobic >...
TTCCAGCACCACTTCTGCTTTGAATTCCGCTGTAAAACTCCGTCGTGCTTTGCCCATTGTAGCTTCTCCCTTTTCTGGACTCTAGTTCCCTCTTAGCTCCATGTCCAGTTTTTGGGGTCCACTACAATACGGCAGCCAGCACCCGCGCCATTTCAACCGAATTCCACACACTCCGCGCATTTTGCGCAGCGTGCGCGCGGGCTTGCTTTCGGCTACAATACTGCTGAGGAGGGCGAGCAGCATGGCCGACGAACGCGAATTCTATGACGGCTACGACGGGGAGCAGGACGATGCGCCGGACTTCCCGTATGAGGTGGACACGCCCGGTGATGAAGTGCTCACTGCCGGCGAGTCCCCTTTGCGCTCGATAGAGGATTTCGACCGGCAACTCAGGGCGCTGGAAGCCTATGCCCCGGAGGATGAGGGCGGGGCGGCGCTCGATGAGGCGTTGGGCGCGCTGCCCGATGAGCCGGTTCTGCCGGAAGCGGTGCATGCAGCGCAGCCCCGCGCGGAGATGGATGCGCAGCGCGCCGAAGCAGCGCACGCGGAAACGGCTGTCAGCGCGCTCGATCAGACGGAGCGGCTACGCGCGCCGCGCGCGCAAGGCTTCCGCCGTCGCCTGCGCCACCAGGTCGGGATGCTGCCGCTGGCCCTGCTGCTGATCGCGCTTGGCGCGTACCTGCTGGCGCGCGCGCATGACCTGGCCGACGTGCCCGATCTCTCGTCTCTGGCCCTGATTGAGCTAACCGCGCTGGGAGTCGGCTTCACCTTCATCTTCCACGCGCTGCTGTCCGGGCGGCGCGAGCGTGGCTTGCTGTTTCTGGGACTATACATCTGGATCACCGCCGGCGTGCTCGGCGTGATCGCCTATGGCATTGATCTGCAGCCCGACGCGCGCGAGTGGTGGCCCGCTTTGCTGTGGTCGCTCGGCCTCACGCTGCTGGTCACATTCCTGCTGGAGCGCGCTCACGATGCGCGGCTGGTGCTGCTGGCGGTGCTGGTGACGGTCGCCGGCGGCGTGGCCTACTGGGTGACGAGCGGCGCAGCCGACGCGCAACTGCTGGACGACATTGCTGACTACTGGCCGCTGCTGCTGACCGTGCTGGGGGTAGGGCTGCTGCCGGCGGCTTTCCGGCGCGGCACAGGGTGAGCGGCGATGCGGGCGCTCACCCTCGCCATTGACGCCAGCCAGGCCACGCGCGCCCGGCGCACGGGCACCGAGAACTACGCTTTGCAGCTCATCCGCGCGCTGATCGCGCTGGAGTCGCCGCATCACTTCGTGCTCTATTTCCGCGACACCCCGCCGCGCGATCTCTTTCCGGCGGGGCCGCGCGTCACGCAGCGGGTGCTGCGCTGGCCGCGCGCCTGGACGCACACCCGCCTGGCGCTGGCCCTGATGCGCGCCCGCCCGGACGTGACCTTCGTCCCGGCGCACACTCTGCCGCTGTGGTTCCCCGGCCCGGCGGTCGTCACCGTGCACGACCTGGGCTATATCTACTTCCCCGAAGCGCACAATGCCCTGGCCCGGCGCTACCTGGCCTGGTCTACGCAGCACAGCGTTCGCCGGGCGACGCGCGTCCTCGCCGACTCGCTGGCGACGGCCCGCGACATCGCCGCCCATTACCGCGTGCCTGAGGATCGCATCGCGCTGGTCTATCCGGGCGTGGATACGACGCTCATGCCCGTCAGCGATCCGGGGCGGCTGGCGGCGGTGCGCGCGCGCTACGGGCTGCCGCCGCGCTATCTGCTCTTTATCGGCACGCTGCAGCCGCGCAAGAACATCGCGCGCATCGTGCAGGCCTATGCGCGCTGGCGCGAGGCGAGCGGGCGCGCAGACGTGGCGCTCGTGCTGGCCGGGCAACAGGGCTGGCTCTACGACCCGTCCTGGACGGCGGGCGTGGAAGGCGTCATCCTGCCCGGCTATGTGGACGATGCGGACGTGGCGGCCCTGTACAGCGGGGCGCTGGCCCTGGTCTTCCCCACGCTGCACGAAGGGTTCGGCTTCCCTGTGCTGGAGGCGATGCGCTGCGGTACGCCGGTCATCACCAGCAACACGTCTTCCCTGCCAGAAGTGGCCGGCGACGCGGCATTGCTGGTGGACCCGCGCGATGTGGCGGCTATTGCGGCGGCTCTGGGCCGGGTGGTGGACGATGAGAGCCTGCGCGCCGACCTGCTGCGGCGCGGATTTCGCCAGGCAGAGCTGTTCACCTGGGAGCGCGCCGCCGAGAAGACCCTGCATGTCTTGGAGCGCGCGGCTGGCGCGGCGTCATGATTCCGTCAGGCGAACAGAGTTTGCCAGAAGCAGGGGCCTTTTCTATAATCCCGAACGCAGAATCCTGTGCCAAGCGAGTGGTAGTTAGGAAGATTGCCATGCGAAACCTGACGATCTGGACTGTGATCGCCGCGCTGACTCTTGCGGCAATGCTGGGGCCTGGAGCGCTTGCGCCGGGCCTGACGAAGGTGGCCGAAGCGAACCCCGGCACACAGTGGAATGCCCAGTACTTCAACAACATCTCGCTCTCTGGCGGCCCGGTGGTCGCGCGCGTTGACGACCGGATTGACTTCAACTGGGCGGGTGGCTCGCCCGACCCGGCGGTGCCTGCCGACAATTTCAGCGCGCGCTGGACGAAGACGGTCAACTTCCCGACGGCGGGCAAATGGACATTCCGCGTCGGCGCCGATGATGGCGTGCGCCTGTGGATTGACGTGACACCGCTCATTGACGAGTGGCACGGCAACCCCGAAGGCTATCGCACCTATGAAGTCAGCATTGACCAGCTTACGGCGGGCAATCATGATCTGAAGGTCGAGTACTTCGAGGCGACGGGCAACGCCGGGATCAAGGTCGAGTGGTGGTACAGCGCGGGCGGCGGCGCGCCCGGCGGCGGCGCGGGGACGGTCTATGGCCCGGCCACGTGGAATGCGTCGTATTACAACAACCTGGACCTTTCCGCCGCCCCAACCCTGACCCGCGTGGATGGCGACATCAACTTCAACTGGGGCACCGGCTCGCCAGGGGGCGGCGTCAACGCTGACAACTTCAGCGCGCGCTGGACGACGACCGTCAACATCCCGGCATCGGGGCACTGGCGCTTCCAGGTGGGCGCGGATGATGGCGTGCGCATGTGGATTGACGTGACGCAGATTCTCAACGAGTGGCACGGCAACCCCGAAGGCTACCGCACCTATGACGCCGATATCTACGCCCTGACGGCAGGCAATCACGACCTGAAGGTCGAGTACTACGAAGCGACCGGCGAGGCGCGCATCCTGGTGCGCTGGTTCCAGGTGGATGGCACCGGCGCGGGCGGCGGCGGCGCTGCTCCCGCACCGGTTGCGCCACCGTCGCCCCCGGCGGTGGTCAAGGCCGGGGTGACCGGCTATCGGGTCAACGTGCGCACCGGGCCTGGCCTGGGCTATCCGGCCATCGCGCAGGTTTTCTATCCCACGAATTACCTGGTGCTCGGCGGCGTGCCCGACCTGTCGTGGCTGCTCATTGACCTGGGCGACGGCACCGAAGGCTGGGTCAGCAACGACTGGGTCTACCTGTTCTCGACCGATGCCGCCAAGAACAAGGATACCACCGGCGGTGGTCAGCCGGACTTCGTGGATGATATTCCGCGCATCGCCCTGGACGTGGCGCCGCCCGCGCTGCCGCCCGATGCTCCGCCGCGCCGCTTCTTGCAGGGGCAGGCGACGGACACGGTGCGGATGCGCGACGGCGCTTCGCTCTACGCTTCGAAGATCATCGCTTCGGTGCCGCTGGGCGCCACTTTCGAGGTGGAAGCGCGCAACCGTAACGGCGCGTGGTACCTGGTGAACTACCAGGACATTCGCGGTTGGGTGTCTGCGCCTTACGTCCGGCTGCTGGACGGGACCGAGAGCGAGCTGGTCGTGAGCGGCGAGATCGTGCCGGTGCCGCCGCTGGGCGCGGTCTTCGTGCCTGGCGCGGAGTCTGGCACGGCGGTGACGGTGCGCGGCGTGGCAGCGGCCAACCTGATCGTGCGCAACGCGGCCAGCACCCAGGGTGCAGAAATTGGTCGGGTGGCAGAGGGCACCGAGTTCGTCGTGCTGGGCCGCAACACGACCGGCGCGTGGTACCTCATCCCCTTCGAGGACGGGCAGGGCTGGGTCTACTCGCCCTTCGTGACGCTGACCGAGGGGCGCGTGCCCGATCTGCCGATCCGTTAACGGGATTTGCCCCAATACGCACGCTGACGGCTGCCGCCCCGCGTCTGGCACAGATGTGGGGCGGCTCTTTTGAGAGATGAGACAGGCGATGGGCATTGACTACATCGTTGATCTGGACTGCGCGCCCAAGCGCGCGCTGAGCGTCGAGGGCCTGATGGGCCGCCTGAAGGGGCGCGACCGGGCTGCGAAGATCATCCAGCTTTATCGCGACCAGGGCGATATGCGCTCGCCCGCGCAGATGGCCTTCGAGATGGTGCGCCGCCTGCCGGATGGCTCTGAAGAGGTGGAGCTGATCGTCGTGCAGGACCTGCTCGACGCTGCCCAGGAACTCACCCCCTGGGAGGGGGAGTGCGTCGGCTGCCCGGCCAACGCAGGGCGGCGGGCGTTCGGCTGTACGGGCACGATCAACTACCCGCTCTCAGAGGCGAGCGAGCGCTGGCTGCTGGCGCAGCTTCCCACCAACGAGCATCCGCTGCTCTTCATGCTGCTGGGGCGGGCGCTGCGCGATATGGGTTACAGCGGCGAGCGGGGGGCGGCGCTGCGCGCTGAGCCGGGCGTCATCCTGGCGAGCGCCCAGGCCCCCACCCGCGACCTGGGCGCGCTGACTGTCAGCGGCGACCAGGTTTTCGAAATGCTCTTTCTCTCTGGCCCCATCTACCCGGCGCACGGCTCGCTGCTGCTCCAGTTCTTCGGCGCGGCGCCGCCCGACCTGGAAGCGGACGTCATGATGCAGCTTGCTGATCCGCCGTCGCAGGCGTGGATTGACGCGCATTTCCCCTTCCGGCACGCGCCCGACCCGCGCGACGACGGGACAGTTGGCGCGCTCAAGGCGTTCTTCTACGCGCTGTACGCTGCCTATTGTCTGGGCGTCCCGCTGCTGCTGGATGTGTGAGAGTCCACGAACAACCTGTCGCCAGGGGAAGCTCGACGCGCCTCGCCGCCCCCTCTCCACGCAGATGGAGAGGGGGCGGCGAGGCGGGGGGTGAGGTAAAGCTCTGCTGCGCCCCCCTTGACCTCACCCCCGCTCGGCGAGTCGTGCGCCAGCTCTTGCCCCCTCATCCCCGGCCCTTCCCCCTCGCCGGGGGGAAGGGAGCAGAGCGCGCCCGCTGAGCTTCTCCCTCACCGGGGCGAGGGGTTTGGGGTGGGGGAAAACAGCGCCCTGGCTGACCTCACCCCCGCTCGGCGCTGACGCGCCTCGCCGCCCCCTCTCCACACGCGGAGAGGGGGCACGCCGAGCGTAGCGAGGCGGGGGTGAGGTCACCGCCCCCGCTCGGCGAGTCGTGCGCCAGCTCTTGCCCCCCTCATCCCCGGCCCTTCCCCCTCGCGGGGGGGAAGGGAGCAGAGCGCGCCCGCTGAGCTTCTCCCTCACCGGGGCGAGGGGTTTGGGGTGGGGGGAAACAGCGCCCCGGCTGACCTCACCCCCACTCGGCGCTGACGCGCCTCGCCGCCCCCTCTCCACGCAGATGGAGAGGGGGCACGCCGAGCGTAGCGAGGCGGGGGGTGAGGTCAACCTTTGCACGCACCCCCTGTGCAAGTCCCCTGGGACGCGGCCCGCAGGGGCGGTATACTTGAGGCGGTGATCCGCACACAGGGAGCCGTCCATCCGCCATGCGCCTTGAGCATCTCTCCCTTCAGAACTTCCGCAACTACGCCCGCCTGGAAGTCACCCTGCCCGACGGGCCGATCCTGCTGCACGGAGCTAACGCCCAGGGCAAGACCAGCTTGCTGGAGGCGATCTACTACCTGGCGACGGCGCGCTCGCCCTATACGGCGACCGACCGCCAACTGATCAACTGGGGCGCGGAGCAGGACGTGCTGCCCTTCGCCAAAGTGAGCGCGCAGGTCGCCCTGGCCAGCGGGCTGTACAACCGCGTAGAGATCACGCTCACCTACGCCCCGGAGAGCGCCAACGGCGCGCGCCTGAACAAAGAGATTCGCGTCAACGGCGTGCCGCGACGGGTGATGGACCTGATCGGGCAGGTCAACGTGGTCATGTTCCTGCCGCAAGACCTGGCGCTGATCGAAGGCCCGCCCCCCGAACGCCGCCGCTACCTCAACGTGACTCTGTGCCAGACCGACGCCGCTTACTGCCAGGCGCTCGCCCAGTTCGAGAAGGTGCTGGGGCAGCGCAACGCCCTGCTCAAGCGCATTGCCGATGGCGAGTCCAGGCCCGATGAGCTTGACTTCTGGGACGAGCAGATCACGGCGTCTGCCGGAGTGATCGTCGCCGGACGGCAGCGCCTGCTGCGCGAGCTGGAGATCAAGGCGCGGCGCGTCCACGCCGACCTGTCGGGGGGCGCTGAAGACCTGGAGCTGCGCTACCAGCCGGGCTTCCTGGCCACGCCGAACAACTCCGGCCAGCTCTCGTTCGACGTGCCCGGTCTCGACCTCAACCGGCAGATCAGCAGCGCCGAGATCGCCCGGCAATACAGCCAGCGGCTGGCCCAGACGCGCGCCGAGGAAATCGCGCGCGGCATGACGCTGAGCGGCCCACAGCGCGACGAGCTGCGCCTGCTGGTCAACGGGCGCGATCTGGGGCTGTTCGGCTCGCGCGGACAGGCGCGCACAGCGGTCATGGCCCTCAAGCTGGCCGAGCTTTATTGGATGCGCGATACGCTGGGCGAGTGGCCGATCCTGCTGCTGGATGAGGTGGTCGCCGAGCTGGACGGCGACCGGCGCGCTTACCTGCTCAGCCACATCAGCGGCGTGTCGCAGGCGCTGCTGACGACGACCGAGCCGGACATCTTCACCGAGGACTTCCTGCGCCAGGCGGCGCGCTGGGAGATTCACCAGGGGCAGATTGTCGCCATCTCTGGCCCGGCACGCTGATCAGTGCACCAGAGCGGAAATGAGCATACAGCCTGGCCTGGTTCAGCCCCCATCCCCAGCCCTTCTCCTCGTGGGGGGATTTGGGGTGGGGGGACAACGCGCAACTGCCGGTGGGCTTCCGCCAGTCTGTATTAGAGCGGGCGCTTGGAGGGAATGCCGGGCCGCCGGGGGTACTGGGGCGGCGTGGCGGCGATTTTTTCGATGACGACCAGGTGATGCGTCTCGACGACCTGGGGCAGCTCGACGGAGATGATCCGGGCCAGGCGGCCCCCCAGGATGCGCAGGGCGTCCTGGGCGCTCTGAACTTCGGCGGCGGCGTGTTCGCCCTTCAGCGCCACGCAGCGCCCCCCGACGCGGCACAGCGGCAGCAGGTATTCGGCCAGCACGGGCAGCGGAGCGACGGCGCGGGCCAGGGCCAGGTCGAACTTTTCGCGCGTGGCCGGGTCCTGGCCGGCGTCTTCGGCGCGCGGTGAGGATGCGCACGTTGGTCAGGCCGAGAAGCTGGACGAGGTGCTGCAGAAAGGCGGTCTTCTTGGCGGTCGCTTCGAGCAGGGTCAGCTCAATTTGCGGGAAGACCAGGCGCAGCGGCAGGCCAGGGAAACCCGCCCCCGTGCCCACGTCAACGACGCGCATCCCCGTGGTGAAGGTGACGGCCATCTTGACCGACAGCGAATCGAGGAAATGGCGGGTGACGATGGTCTCCGGATCGGTGATTGCGGTGAGGTTGACGCGCTCGTTCCAGGCCAGAAGCTGTTCGGCATACAGGCTGTAGGCGCGCTGCACATCTCGCCCCAGCTCCAGATCGAAAAGCTCGCGGCTGCTGCGTACCAGTTGATCGGCGGTCATGAAGTGCCGCCATGATACAGGGTAGTCACGGCTGTCTCAGTGAGTGCGAGGCGCAAGGCACGTCTCCGCCATTATAGCAGGAAACGGACGGCGGCAAATAACACCCGCGCGGGCGTCTGCGCGGTTTCGGGGGACTCATGCGACGACGTATCTTGTCCAGCCTGTGTCTGATCGCTGTCATCCTGGCCGGCTGCACGGCACTCGTCGGGCGAGAGCCGTCCGTGCCGCCCACTTTCACGCCGGAGCCGACCAGCACATCCGCCCAGTTGGGGGTATCTACCGGCGGGCTGCCCGATGCCGCCGGCCTGCTGGACGGGGTGTGCTTCGAGTACCTGTATGGCCTGGGCGGGGCAACGCTGGTCTGGAACACGGCGGACGAGCAGCGTGCCTTCTACGACGCAGCCGATGCGTCGGGCGTGTGCGCGTCTCCGGCAGCGCGCCCGGCCTTCGACTTCTCCGCGCAGATCGTCGCCGGGACGGTCAGCGCCATCGCCGGCTGCGACGCAGCGCATCACCTGGTCGCGCTGGAGCACGACGACGCCGCCCGCCGGGTCACGCTGCGCCTGGCGCTGGAAGTGCGCGCTGGCTGTCCCTATGAGCTGGTCGAGCCGTTCCTGGTGGCGCTGCCGCGCCCCCCGGCGGGGTACGCGGTCGAGGTCGCGGTCAGCGGGCGCTGAGCGGCTGGTCGCTGGGCACGGTCGCGCATATAATGGGCGGCAGGTACCACGACGCGCATACCTGGGGGTGCCGGATGCAGATCATGCCTATTGCCTGCCATGCCTGGGCCTATAACAATCTGTCGCTGGACGAAGCCGTGGGCACGATCGCCCGGCTGGGATTCCGCTGGATAGACCTGGGGTCTGGCCCGCACCTGGACTTCCACCGCGCGGCCACTGATCCGGCAGGCGAGGCAGCGGCGATCCTGGCGCTGCTGCGGCGCTTCGATCTGGCGATCGCCGACCTGTACCTGATGTTGCCCCACACCAACGCCCCCGATCCCGCCCAGCGCGAGGCGCAGCTTGTCATGTTCGAGCGGCTGATGCCCTTCGCCGTCGCGCTGGGCACGCCCGGCATCACCGTCTCGCCGGGGATCGTGCACTCGGACGGCCCCGATCACAGCCTGGCCCGCGCCGTGCCCGCGCTGCTGCGGATGCTGCAAGCGGCGGAAGAAACCGATCTGCGCGTGTCATTCGAGCCGCACATGGACTCAGTGGCGCAGCGACCGGAGCAGGCACTGCTGCTGCTAGAGGCGGTGCCCGGCCTCAGCGTGACGCTGGATTATGCGCATTTCCTCTACCAGGGAATCGTCAGCCGCGAGATCGCGCCGCTGCTGGAGCATGTCGCGCATGTTCACGTCCGGCAGGCGCGGCGTGGCGCGCTGCAAACCGCCCACAACGAGGGGACGCTTAACATCCCGCAACTTCTGCAGGACCTGCACAGCGCCGGCTATCGTGGCGCGCTGACCGTCGAATACATGACGACTTTCGGCTGGCACCACATGCAGGTGGTCAGCATCAGCAACGAGACGGTGCGCACCCGCGACGCGCTGCGCGCGGCCCGCACCCGGCTGCTGGCGCCTTCGCGTCCGCGCTGAACCGGCGCGCCCCACAAGCCCATCACCTGATCGTCAATGAGGCTCCGGCCTGCGTCGCGCTGGCCAGCGATAGCCCGCTGCGCCGCGCTCAGTCAGCCGCGCTGGAGGCGAGGCGCTCGTCCGGTGGGACCCAGACTGCGACGCTGAAAGGCCGCGCATCGGTGGTGATCGTCGTGCCGTCGGCGAGCGTGACGACGGCGTACACGGTGTGCTCGCCCGGTTGCAGCGCCCACCAGTGATCGAAGGGCGCTTCGCTGGCGGTGGCGAGCAGCGCATCATCCAGCCAATAACTCACCTGGGCGGTATCGTCCGGCGCGCTGACGGTCAGACGGATGCGCTGCAGGTCGGCGGGCAGCAGCGGCGTGAGCCGGAAGATGGTGTACGGGTCGGGCGAGAGCAGCCGCACGCGCCGCTCGTGCTCGCCGACGCGCTGCGCCCCCACCGGCGGCTGCGCAATGCCGCGACGCTGCGCCCAGTCGCGCGCTTCGGGCGGCAGCACCAGGTAGACGCGCGTCTCGCGCTCCTCCGGCGGCGTGGATTCGTCGGCCAGCAGGCCCGTGCGCCGGTCGAGCACGAACGGCTGGTACAACGTGTCGTGAGTGGTGGGGACGGTGCCCTCGATGAACCATTCCCAGCGCGTGCGCGGGCAGTAATCGGTGGGCAGCAGCCCGGATGTGGCGCAGACTTCCGCCCGCACCAGCCCGGCTGGCACAGCGAATTCCTGTTTGGGCTGGCCGCGCAGCACGCGGCGAACGAACTCGTGCCAGATGGGGCCAGCCCCGCTGATGCCGCTCACCTCGACCATCGGCGTGTTGTCGGCGTTACCCACCCAGGTGCCGACGACCAGGTTGGGCGTGTAGCCGACCGTCCAGTTGTCGCGAAAGTCGGTCGTGGTGCCGGTCTTGGCGGCGGCGGGCCGGTCTATGTTGAGCGGGCTGGCCGGGCCGAAGGAAGGGATGCGCGCCTGGTTGTCGCTGAGGATGTCGCTGATCAGGTAGGTCACGCGCGGGTCGAGCACGGCGTCGCGCTGGGCGGGCGGCGTCCACTCGTACAGGACATGGCCGGCGCGGTCGCGCACTTCGAGCAGCAGCGCCGGCTCCACCCGGAAGCCGCCGTTGGCCAGCGCGCCATAAGCCGCGGTGAGATCGAGCAGGCGCACTTCGCCGCCGCCCAGCGTCAGCGACAGGTCGAGGCGGCTGACATCGGTCAGCGTGCTGATGCCCAGCCGGGTCAGCAGGTGGATCAGGGCGTCCACGCCAATATGATCCAGGGCGACGACGGCGGGGATGTTGTAGGAAGAGGCCAGCGCCTCGCGGATGAGCACCGGGCCGTGCTCCACCAGCCCGAAATTGGCCGGGGAGTAGCTTTCCAGGCGGCGCGTGACGAACGGCGTGCTGACGTCGAGGATCATCGTCGCCGGAGTCCAGGGGTTGGCGCGCTGCGGGTCGAAGGCCGCCGCATAGGTGAACGGCTTGAGCGCCGACCCAGGCTGGCGCGGGGCCAGCGCCGCGTTGACCGCGCCGTCAATGCGCTCGTTGAAGTAGTCGGGGCTGCCGAGCAGGGCTAGCACCTGGCCCGTGTGCGGATCGAGGGCGACCAGCGCAGCGTTGTGCGCATTGTGCGGCGGCTCGCCGGCGGGAGGATCGTTGAGCCGGCCCAGGTGACGCCGCGCCGTATCTTCGGCGGCGCGCTGCCAGGTCAGGTCGAGCGTGGTGATCACGTCCAGCCCGCCGGCCAGCAGCTCGTCGGGGAACTCGCGCTGAAGCTGAGTCCACACGGCCATGACGAAGTGCGGCGCTTCGATGGGGAAGTGAGACGCCGCGTACTGAAGCTCCTCGGCATACGCCTGAGCAGCTTCGGCCTGCGTCAGATGCCCCTGGCGGACCATCAGGTCGAGCACGATGCGCTGGCGGGCCTTCGCCCCTGTTGGGTTGCTCAGCGGATCGTACAGGGCGGGCGCTTGCGGCAGCCCGGCCAGCATCGCGCACTCGGCCAGCGTCAGCTCCTCGACTCCCTTGCCGAAGTAAGCGCGGGCCGCAGCGCCGACGCCGTAGGCCAGGTTGCCGTAGTAGGTCTGGTTGAAGTAGAGCGCCAGGATTTCGTCGCGCGAGTAGCGCTGCGTCAGTTGCAGGGCCAGCACGCTCTCGCGCAGCTTGCGGCGCAGCGTGCGCTCGGCGCGCTGCTGCGGGTCGAGCAGCAGGTTGCGCGCGACCTGCTGGGTGATCGTGCTGCCCCCGGCGACGACCTCACCGCCGCGCACGTTGATCCACAGGGCGCGGGCGATACCTTGCAGGTCTACGCCGGGGTGACGGTAGAAGTTGGCGTCTTCGGTCGCCAGCGTCGCCTGGATCAGGCACGCGGGCAGGTCGTCCAGCGCGACCACCTGGTTGACGCCCGTCTGCGGGTCGGCGATCTGGTAGAGCAGGCGGCCCTGCCGGTCGTAAATGCGCGTGCTGGGCAGGGCCATGCCGCCTTCAATGGCCCCCACGTCCGGCAGCCCGGCGAATACCCAGGCGTAGAGCGCGGCCAGCGCGCTGAGCAGGATCGCGCCCGACAAAGCGGCGATCTTCAGCCGGCGGCGGCTGCTCTTCCAGGCTTTCCAAGGACGCGCGAGAAATCGCATGGCGAAGGCTCTCTCACTCACCCGCTACCTCACCATTGTACTCCGGCCAACGGGGTGGCGGGCCGACGGTTAGCGTGCGCCTTCCCTGCGTGAACCCACTCCGTCCGGGTCGCCAGCGTCGTCTGTCCCTTCGGCGAAGGCTTCGGAGGGCGCGATGACTTCAAGGTCGCCATGTTCCGGGTCGTACTCGACAGCCCAGCCGGTCAGCGCCGCGTCCGGCGGCTGGCCGAAGTCGGCGAGAATTTGCGCCCAAAGGTCTCTGTCCAGGGAGACGCCGCGCCGGCCAATGGGCGTCTGGACGATGAGGGTCACGCCCGCCCGGCCCCGCTGGACTTGTGTGATGACGCCGGTGTATTTCATGCGATTCTCCTTGTGTGGGGCGGGCGAGCGCGTCAGCCGGGCGATCACTTGTCGGGCGGCAGCCAGGCCGGGTAGCGCGGGGTGTCGCCGGCGGGCGCGGCTGGCTCAGCGCCAGCGGTGGAGGGTGGCGACTCAGCCGCGCCAGGGGCGAGGGGCCTGGCCGCCGCCGGGCTGCGCACCTCGTACGTAGCGGTCGCTCCCTCAACTGCGCGCAGGGTCTCGCTCATCAACTGGCGCGCGGGGTTCATGTGCGTCACGTCGCGCGCGCCATGTCCCAGCTCGCGCGCCACGTCCATGAGTTCCTTGCCTTCCGGCCCGACTTCCTGCTCCAGATCGGCCAGCACCCCGGCCCACGTCTGGCGCGCTTTGCGCACGAAGCGCCCCAGCTCGCGCGCCCATTTCGCGGTGTTCGTCGGCCCGCCGATGATGAACAGCGCCAAGGCGATGATCACCATTTCGGCCAGGCCAATGCCGAAGATTCCATCCATCGCGTTCCCTCACAACCAGGCTCAGCCGTCGAGCAGGGCGGGCATATCCTGTGCTTCGGCCCGTTGCGCTGGCTGCTCGCGGCTGGCCACGCCGATTCCCAGCAGAATCAGGGCCGATCCGGCGATCTGAACCGGCACCGGCCACTCCTCCAGCAGGGCCATTGCCAGCAGGCCGCTGCCGATTGGCTCCCCCAGGATGACCAGGCTCACGTAAGCGGCGGGCAGATAGCCCAGCGCATAATTGAAGGCCGAGTGGCCGAGGAGCTGGGGCACCAGGCCCATCAGGATCATCCACAGGTAAGCCGTGCCGGGCAGCCCGCCCACCTGCGCGCCGGAGACGATCACCACGATCACCAGCAGCAGGGCAGCCACCCCGTACACCAGCCAGGCATAGACCAGCAGGCCCCAGCGCGCGCGCAGCCGCCGCCCGATGATCAGGTAGACCGCCGCCGCGACCGCCCCGATCAGCGCCAGGCCGTTGCCCAGCCAGGGGTCGTGGCGGGTGGGTGGGTCGCCCGCCGAGGCGCTGGTGGCCACCAGCACGCCCCCGCCAATGGCCAGCACCAGCCCGATGATCGTGGCGCGGGTCAGGCGCTCGCCGAGCAGCAGCGGGGCCAGCAGCGCCACCCACAGCGGACTCGTCGTCACCAGCGTCACGCTGTTGACGACCGCCGTGTACTCCAGCGAAGTGATCCACGTGGCGAAGTGCAGCCCCAGCACTGCCCCTGAGACGATGGCCCACAGCAGGTCGCTGCGGCGCACTGCGCGCAGCTCGGCCAGGTGGCGGCGCAGCACGACCGGCGTGAGCACCAGGGCAGCCACGCTCAGTCGCGCCGCAGCCAGCACCAGCGACGGCGCCGATTCTTTTTGCGCAAGCCGGATGAAGATCGCCGCAAAAGAAACGGCGATCACGCCGATGAGCATGGCGGCATAGGGACGCCAGGCGGCTGGCGCGTGTGTGGAAACGGGGGGTTCGGTCATGATATGGTCACGGCTTGGCGGCATGGGCTGTGGTTCATCCTGGCTGACGTGCTCAGCAGGCGATTATGCCAGATGCGGCCCATTCCGGCGAGACTGTACGATCCCAGGGGGGCGTGCAAAACCTGTCAGGCGGGGGCGCTGCACCGCTATCCCCCGGTTTACCTCACCCCCACTCGGCGCGTCAGCGCAGCGAGGCTGGGGGTGAGGTCACTGCCCCCCGCCCGGCGAGTCGCTGTCAGCCTTTGCACGCACCCGATCCCAGGGCATATCCCAGGCGAGGCAGGATTTCCCGAACTGCTGGGGTGCAGAGGACGCAGAGCAAAGACGTCAAAAGCTCTCCTGGCTCTTCCCCGCGCCCTCTGCGCCCCTGCGGTGACGTTTGATCCCGACAGTGAAGCGCGTCCGCCGTCACAGCACCGGCGTCACGCGCAGCCACTCGCTGCTAGACTCGTTCTCTTCGGCGATGGCCCGCGCCGACCCCAGCACGACGACAGTGCCCGCCTCGTTGAGCGCGGCCAGCGTCTCCCCGAAGCGATGGAAATCGGCGGGAGTCGTCGCCAGCACCTCGTCGCGCAGCCGCTGCAGGTCATCGTGCGTGTCGCCGGCCAGGTGGCGTTGCAGCGCCAGGTAGCCTTTGGCATCGGGGAACAGGTAGGCGTCCAGCGCGCCGATGGCGCCGATGATTGACTTGGTCAGCTCATCGTCGGACAGCGCCAGATCGCGCAGGTAGCCCGCCGCCCGATCATACGTCTCCAGCGTCTGGCGCAGGTTTGGATCGCGGTACGACAGGAAACTGAAGAGACCAGAGCGCCGGTCGAAGGTGCAGAATCCGCCGTAAGCGCCGCCGTGTACGCGCACGCGCTCCCACAGCCACGTCGTCTGGAGCAGGTTGGTGATCGGGATGATCGAGCCGTGCAGCTTGTAGCCCAGCGCGTAGAGGTTCGCGCCCTTGCCGACATAATTCACCTGGGCCGGGATCACCAACCCTTCGTGCCCGTCGGGGAAGTCGGGCTGCCACGGCTGGGGCGCGACCGGCGTGGCGGGCAGCGCACCCAGGAAGCCGGCAAGCTGCGGCTCGACGCCGGCCCAGTTGGCCGCGTCCAGTGTGACATTGGCCAGCAGCGCGCCCTGCGTCACCAGCAGCCGGCGCAGGGTTTCCAGCGCGTCCTGCACAGCGGGCCAGTCAGTATCCACCCGGCGGGCCAGGTCGCGCAGGAAGAAAAGGTAACTCACCCCGCCCATCTGCTCAGCCGCCCAGTCCGCTTCGCTGAAGTGGGCTTGCAGGCGGCTCCTGACCACGCGATGCCCCGCCGGGACCAGCCCAGCCTCCTGCGCCGCCTTCTCCTCCAGGACGATCTGGCGGAAGCGCTCGCGGTTGTCCAGGCGGGCGGTGAGCAGCACATCGCGCAGGATCGCCAGCAGTTCGGGCGTCTGGGCGACGGTCGCCTTGCCGCGCAGAAACTGCCAGACCACTGCCCCGCCGTCTGCGCGCGCCTGGTGGGCGAAGCTATCTGGCTCGATGCCGCCGGTCTTGCGCCCGATACGGCGGGCCAGGCTCACATAATCTTCAGCGGCGGTGCCCATTTCGAGCAGCGCCCGGCCAAAGAGGGGGGCATAGGGCAGCAGCGATTGGGGCAGGACGTGCAGATCGAAGCCGACATCGAGATAGAGGATGCCGTTGGTGAACAGGTCGTGATACAGGACGCGCGCAGGGGCGGGCGCGCGCACTTCGTTGGGGAGGCGCGGCTGCTCGCGGTCGAGATCGCTCAGCGCCAGGCGCGGGATCGTCGCCAGGGCTTCGGGCGTGTCCGGCGTCTCCTGAATGTGCTTGAGCGCGCGCGTCTCGTCTGCCAGGCGGCGCAGATCGCTGTCGCTCAGCCCAGCGCGGATCGCGGCCAGGCGTGCCTGCTCCTCGGCCTCAAGCCGCTGCTCTAGCGCGAGATCGGGCGTCAGGATGACCGTCGTGCGGTGCGGATTGTCCAGCAGATAGGACTGGATCAGCGATTCGAACAGGCGCGGATCGCCCGCCAGCCGCTCCTTGACGGCGTTGAGCGGCGCTTCGAAGGCCAGGGCAGCCAGCGGATCGCCACCATAGAGCCAGCTTTGCATGGCTCGCCAGCCGAGGATGATGCCGCGCGGCATGCGCCCGGTGTTGTTCTCGCGCAGCGCGAACTCCGTCGTGTTGAGCGATGCCTCGATCATCTCGGCGTCAATGCCGCGCTCCGCCAGATCGGTCAGCGTGCTGATCACCAGCGATTCGATGGCGTGCGCCTGGGCTGTGTCGGTGCCGCGCAGCCCGGTCGAGAAAGTGCTCTGGCGCAGGTCGAGGTCCAGCCCTGAGCCGGCCAGGTCTTCGCCCAGGCCCGAATCGATCAGGACTTTGCGCAGCGGTGAGGCGGGCGTGCCGATCAGGATGTGGCTGAGGACGCTCAGCGCCAGCAGCGTTGCGGGCGACTTATCTTCGGTCAGCGCCCAGTTGACGGTGACCTGGGCCTGGCGACCGGCTGCCTCGGCGCTGTCGCTGGCGGCGAAGGGCACGGTCACCCGGCGGGGGGCGGTGAAACGCGGCTGGAGCGCGATGCTCTGCTCAATCGTCTTTGGCGCGAAGTCCTTGAGATAGGTGTCCGCCAGGCGCAGGCGCTCTTCGGGCGGGTCGTCGCCGCAGAAAAAGATGCGCGCATTGGATGGGTGATAATACGTCTCGTGGTAGCGACGAAACTGCTCGTAGGTGAGTTGGGGGATGACCTGCGGATCGCCGCCGGAGTCCTCGCGGTACATGGTGTCGGGGAACAGCGACTCCTGGATGTGCTGGTTCAGCAGATCGTTCGGGTTGGAGTAGGCCCCCTTCATCTCGTTGAAGACAACCCCTTTGTAAACCAAGGGGGCGGAGGGATCGTCCAACTCGTAGTGCCAGCCTTCCTGCTGGAGGGTGTGCGGCGTGATGTTGGGATAGAACACCGCATCCAGGTAGACGTCAATCAGGTTATAGAAGTCCTGTAGATTCTGGCTGGCCAGCGGGTACATGGTTTTGTCGGGGAAGGTCATCGCATTGACGAACGTCTGCAGCGACCCCTTGAGCAGCTCGACGAACGGCTCTTTGACCGGATACTTGCGCGAGCCGCACAGCACGCTGTGCTCCATGATGTGCGGCAGCCCGGTCGAATCGGGCGTCGGGGTGAAGAAACTGATACCGAAGACTTTGTTCTCGTCATCGTTTTCCAGCGAAAGAAGCTCTGCGCCCGTCTGAAGATGCCGCCACAGGCGCGCCGACGTGTTCAGCTCGGGAATCTCACGCGCGGCGATCAGGGCGAAGCCGTGCAGAGGGGTGGAGCTGCCCCCGGTATCATCAGGCATAGCGGGTATCCTCCAGTAAGGTGCGGGGTCGCGAGGTGCGGCCCCGCCGATCCAGTCCGGGCAGATTGTACCACCGCTCGCCGCCGGACAGGTACCGCAAAATCATCGCGCGCCCCCGCGCGCACCATTGACAAACCCCCTGCCGTCGGCTACAATTCCGCCCACTTCGAGCGGTGTGGACTTACCCTTGAGGCGGCGCTTTGGTCATGGTAGAATGACCTGTGCCATGCCGACGTAGCTCAACCGGCAGAGCAAGCGCCTTGTAAGCGCTAGGTTATGGGTTCAAGTCCCATCGTCGGCTCTCCGGCAGCGTGCCGGCTTACCAAACGAACTGGGTCGGTGTCCCGAGCGGCAAAGGGGGCGGACTGTAAATCCGCTGGCAGACGCCTTCGCAGGTTCGAGTCCTGCCCGGCCCACCTGCAAGCCTCTGGCTTGTGTCCGTGTGCCTACGTAGCTCAGTTGGCAGAGCACGCCCTTGGTAAGGGCGAGGTCATGGGTTCAAATCCCATCGTAGGCTCAGTATTGTTCCTGACCGATCCGCAATAACCGTGGCCATACCCCGGCCAGGGGTATCATCTGGAGGAATTGACTGAAGATGGGCAAGGGGAAATTTGAGCGGACGAAGCCCCATGTGAACGTGGGGACGATCGGCCACATTGATCACGGGAAGACGACGTTGACGGCGGCGATCACCAAGACGCTGGCGTTGAAGGGGTGGGCGG
>Ga0226835_1001069_pt1 | contig 17970 bp, 15 predicted proteins | sample LAC_MetaG_1_FD_163627 | JGI IMG/M metagenome (GOLD analysis project Ga0226835, IMG submission 163627) | Anaerobic ammonium oxidizing microbial communities from anammox membrane bioreactor (MBR) in UC Berkley, California, United States -... | ecosystem: Engineered > Bioreactor > Anaerobic >...
GGTTGGGGGTGAGGGCGCGCTTGACGCTGCAACGACAAGCGAAACAAAGCTGAACGAACACTTCTCCCCCCTCTCCCGTTGGGAGAGGGGTTGGGGGTGAGGGGCGCTTGGCAATGCAACTGCACGAAAAAATTTTTGTATAATAGAAAGCAAGTTATCTATTTTCTGGGAGGATGCGATGGATTCGCAAAACACAGCTCCATCTACTCATACATTCAAAGCCGAAGTCAAACAATTGTTGTACATTCTCGCGCACTCGCTCTACAAAGAGCGCGACATCTTTTTGCGCGAATTGATTTCCAACGCGTCGGACGCGCTGACGCGAATGCACTTTGAAATGTTGACCAACCGCGAGGTGTTGGACCCTAACGCGGAATTGGCGATACATCTTGAAACGCCCGAAGCGACAGGCGACGAACCGAAAAAATTGATTATCAAAGATTCGGGTATCGGTATGACGCGCGCGGAAATGGAAATGAATCTCGGCACCATCGCGCAGTCGGGCGCGCGCGCGTTCATCGAACAAATCGGCGCAGGACAGCTTGACCCGAGCGACGTGATTGGACAATTCGGCGTCGGCTTTTATTCCGTGTTCATGGTGGCGGAACAGGTGCGCGTCGTCTCGCGCAGTTATCACCTCGAGGGCGAAGCGTGGGCGTGGATTTCCGATGGCGGCGAAAATTTTTCGATTGAACCCGCCGAGAAATCCGATAGGGGAACCGAAATCCACATCACCTTGAAAAAGGATGCGGAAGAATTCGCACAAGCATGGAAATTGCGCCAAGTTATCAAGAAACATTCTGACTTTGTGCGCTTTCCGATTTATGTGGGAACGGAACGCGCGAATCAACAAACGTCGCTGTGGCGCAAGAACGCGTCGGAAGTGAAACCCGAAGAGTATAAAAGTTTTTATCAACAGCTGACGCTCGATTTTGAGGAACCGCTCGCGACGATTCATTTTTCATCCGACGCGCCCGTGAATGTGCGCGCGCTCTTGTTTATTCCCGCGCACCGCGAAAAAAATATCCTCGCCGCGCGCAAAGAGCCGGGGCTATTGCTCTATTCGCACAACGTTTTGATTCAAGAATACTGCACCGATTTATTGCCCAAGTGGTTGGCGTTCGTGGATGGCGTGGTGGATTCCGAAGATTTGCCGTTGAACGTTTCGCGCGAGACAGTGCAAAACAATCGCGTGATGAAACAATTGAGCGAAACGATTCGCAAACGCGTTTTGCGTGAATTGAAAAATATCTCCGAGAACGACGCGGACAAGTACGAAAAATTTTGGAACGAGTACGGGCGCGCGTTCCGCGAAGCGATTGCGACGGACATGGACGCGAAGGAACAGGTTCTGCCGTTGTTCCGTTACGCGTCGTCAAAATCGGACGGCAAATTGATTTCGCTCGACGAATACGTCAAGGAAATGCAAGAGGGGCAGAACGAAATTTATTATGTGTTGGGCGATGATTTGAAATCGGTGGCGCACAGTCCACATCTTGATCCGTTCCGCGCGCGCGATTTGCAGGTGTTGTATTGGATTGATCCGCTCGACGCGTTGATTGCGCCGATGCTCGATGAATATCAGAACAAAAAATTTCGCAACATTGACGACGCGGAATTGGAATTGCCAGAGGAAAAACAAGAGGACAAGCAGGAAGAAGAGCAAACGCCCGAATATGATTTCAATGTTTTGCTGGGGCGCTTTACGTCGGTATTGGGCGAACGCGTTTTGGATGTGCGCGCGTCAAAAGTTTTAAAAGACAGCCCCATTCGTCTCGTGTCGCCGAAAGATGATACGGAACGGGAACGCCAACGCTTGAGTCGCTATTTCGACAAAGAGTACAAGGTACCGAAAAAAATTCTAGAGGTGAATCGCAACCATCCATTGATTGCCAATCTCGCGCGCATGCTGCATGACCATCCCGATTCGGAATTGGCAAAATTGATGATTGAGCAATTGTACGACAGCGCGCTGGTGCAAGAAGGTTTGCATCCGAATCCGGCAGAGATGCTGCCGCGCATTGAAAAGTTGATGGAGTTGGCGGTGGAGCAAGAATAGCTCTGCGCGGCTTGTCCCACAGATTCGTTTATGAATCCGTGGGACAGCTGCGAGGGTCAGTTAATTTACGGTCGTATGCCGCGTTTTGTGTAAAATCCGCAGTTTGAAAGCTGCTGGCAAGCGATTCAGCATTAATGCGTTGAGATTCCCTTGCCATGACGGTTTTAACCTCAGGACGCGAAATTTACACAACTATCGGCAAACCGCTTAATTTACCCGGGTCGAGACCGCTTTGTAGCCCCCACCATCCGGATACACCCAAGCCCCAGTCAAGGAGTTGCCGTCTTTGCTAAACTGACCTTTGTAGTATGCAGGCGATCCTTTTTCTCCCCCCCAAATGGTCAATGTATCGCCTTCCACTTCATACACATAGTCAAAGGTTTCGCCTCCACTGCCATAAAAGCGCGACTTGATATCTGCACTCGGCTCTTCTCCAAACGCCTGAAGGTGTCCGATGATTTCCATGCCTTTGATCTTGTGACCGTCGTGATCAAGGTCAAGGCGCTGGATCAGAAAAAAGCCCCCCTCCATCCACTCGTAGGTGATTTCCCCCGCGATGCCCCCGGATTGTTTCCACGTACCGATCAGCCGTCCCAACGGTTCAAGGTCGGGGTTCGGTTTGGGCTGCTCGAATTGAGTATAGTCTGCCATGGTATTTCTCCTTGATAAAATCAACCATCATACCTGACCGATTCCTATGGAATGGCACGCGTAGCAAAAAGAGTCTGCTTCCGTCCCTTCGGAACGTTCAGGAGTCTGTTTTACATTCTCGACAAGAGTTCATCGAGTTGTTCGTACCCTTCGATGACTCCGTTTTCCATACCCGCTTGCACCATCCCATCGCGATCGGCAACCGATTGAAAAACAGAGTGCGCGACCAGGCGCGTGCGATTATTCGGCAGAGTTTCAAACGTAAGCGTGTCGAGAACCACATGTCCCGATTCAGGCAACCCTTCGAACTCGAACGTTTGAATCATCCGTTCCGGCGTGACTTCATGGAATACGCCGTGAAAACCATACGCATTGCCATTGTCGTCGCTATGGAGGTAACGCCAACTGCCGCCGCTGCGAGGTTCAAAGGTTTCCAGCTTGATCTGGTATTGGCGCGGCCCGAGCCACTGCACATACAGTTTTGGATCCGTGAACGCGCGATACACTAATTCGCGCGGCGCATCGAATTCCCTTGTAATAAAAAGTTCTTGTTTGCCGGGTTCGGCGGTGATGGTTGTTTTATTTTTTGCTGACATTCTTGCTCTCCTTTTCAAGTTCGCGCAGCACTTTGTCGAGGCGCTCGAAACGCGCACCCCACAGCTGCTCGAGCGTGGTGACCCAATCGCGGATTGGTTTGAGATTTTCCGCGCGCACACGATACAAACGCTGTCGTCCGACGCGTCGCTCGCTTACCAGCCCCACCTTTTTCAAGACGCCAAGATGTTTGGAAACCATCGGCTGCGTCCAGCCAAGTTTTTCCACCAACTCATTCACCGCCAATTCACTCGTACCTAGGACCTCGAGCAATTGGCGGCGTTTCGGTTCGGCGACGGCGTTAAAGGGGTCGAACGTTGTCGGCGTGCGTGGCATGGGGATATTATATTCCGATATAGGAATATGTCAAGAGCCAAAAAGAATTCGCTTGAAAAATGCTCCAAGCGAATTTTCTTTTATTCTCACATCGCGCGCATTTCAAATTGACGCATTTGTCCGTCCAAAATGATATAAAACTCGTTCAGCACATCGCGGCCCAAAAGAATTTCGTTGCCCGCCCATTCAATAACTTCCACATAGTCCATTCGAACGCCGACGATTTCAATCTGAACTTCATAGAGAGAAACCTCGGCAGATTGATTTGCCAGACCAGCAATACCAATCGCTCGTTTTGGCTCAAGCTCCAGTTTAGATATCAATTCGCTTGGAAGTGCAGTAATATCGCATCCCGTATCCAGCTGTGCAATATGCTCAGTCTGTTTGGTGGCGTCGTAAGGATTGCGGCAAATGATATTGAGCATTGGCGCCGGAGGGGACAAAAGAGGACTGTATGGAATCATGGGCGCACAACTCGAATGGAAGGCATGCGGTACACACGCGGCTCTGTCACTTGGTCCATGTAAATCGCGTGGTATCCATATTTGTCATAGACACGCCGAGTCAGCTCAGTACTCGTATCTGCTTCATCTATCATTTCTCCATGATATATCGCGATCCACTTGTTTCGATGAGTCTCTAATAGTTTTGGCAGCCATTCGCGAAAGAGCTCCTTGTCTTGGGTAAAGTATTGTGGAATCTGCCGCCGGGTTGAAAAGGTCTTCCATTCCTGATACGCGCGAAATTCCTCAAACGAAATCACTGCCGCCACCGGCGCGCCGTCCTTTTCCAACACAATCGGCTCGCGTTCCAACTCTGCCGCGTCAATTCCGACTTGATACCATTCGCGCGTCTCGCGCAATTCCAAATGGCGTTCCATGTTCTACCTCATCCAACTATTGTGCAATTTCACACCCGCTGTTACTTTTTGCAATTCGCGCGGCAGCAGAGTTCCATCTCTCTCCATCAACCCGATAATGTTACGCGCAACGTCTTGCACATTTTCTAACGCCTCTGCAACCGTCTCGCCTTCTGCGTGACAACCTTGCAAAATCGGACAAATCGCAAGATAGTCGTCTTCTTCCAATAGTTCAATCTCAATCGGTGATTTGTATTTCGCAGGCCCTCCTCACCCCACCTCTGCCTCTTCACTCTTCACACTCACCACCAGCGGCATCTCAATTCCCTCCGCGCTCTCGCGTTCCTCTGGACTTGGTTTGCGCCGAAACAAAATTTCCTTTTCGTCACTCAAATCCACAAGCACTGTATCGCCCGCGTGAAATTCATTCGCCAATAATTTTTTCGACAAGGGCGCTTCGACGCGGCGCTGTAACGTGCGGCGTAAAGGACGCGCGCCGAATTGCGGGTCGAAACCGATTTGCGCGAGATAGTCGCGCGCCGCGTCCGTCAATTCAATCGTAATATTTTGTTCGCGCAAACGTTCCGCGATGTCGCGCATTTGCAAGTGGACAATCTGTTGAATCTGTTCGCGCGTGAGCGAGCCGAACAAAATCACTTCGTCAATCCGATTCAAAAATTCGGGACGGAATGCGCGTTTCAAATCTTCTTCGACCTCCGCCCAATCCTTGTCCACGCGCGGATTGCGTTCGCGTCCTCCCGCCGAAAAACCGAGCGCGCCGCCCTTTGCCGCATACGCGGTGCCGATGTTGGAGGTCATGATAATGACCGTATTGCGAAAATCAACCGTGTGGCCCTGACCGTCGGTGAGACGCCCTTCTTCCAACACTTGCAAAAGCGTATTCCAAATTTCGGGATGCGCCTTTTCCACTTCGTCAAACAAAATCACTTGATACGGGCGGCGGCGCACAACTTCGGTCAACTGCCCGCCCTCTTCGTAACCGACATACCCGGGCGGCGCGCCAATCAAACGCGCCGCCGAGTGACGCTCGCGATATTCGCTCATGTCCACCCGAAACAACGCATCCGCGTCGTCAAACAAAAATTCCGCGAGCGCGCGCGCCAGCGACGTTTTGCCAACGCCGGTGGGTCCGAGAAACAAAAACGAGCCGATGGGGCGTTTCGGGTCCGCCAAACCAGAGCGCGAACGCCGCACCGCATCGCTCATGGCGCGAATCGCATCATCCTGCCCGACGATGCGTACATGCAGCGCCTCTTCCATCAACAATAATTTATCCGCTTCCGTTTGCAGCATCCGATTGACCGGCACGCCCGTCCATACGCTAATGACTTGGGCAATGTCTTCGCGTTCGACCGTTTCATCCAAACCCTGCGTTTGCTGCCACGCCAAACGCGCCGCGTTAAATTCTTCTTCCAGTTTCACGCGTTCCGCGCGCGCGGCGGCGGCTTGTTCGTAATGGCGCGCGCTCCATGCCGTTTCCTCTTGACTTTGCAATTGGCGAATGCGCGCGCGCAAAGATTTCAAATCGGGCGGCATCGAAAAAATCGCGACGCGCAATTTCGCCGACGCTTCGTCCATCAAATCAATCGCCTTGTCCGGCAAAAAACGGTCGGCGACGTACCGATGCGAAAGTTTCGCGGCGGCGTCGAGCGCGCTGTCGTCAATTTTCACCTGATGATGCGCCTCGTACCGCGCGCGCAAACCTTTTAACATTTCGAGCGTATCTTCGACGCTCGGCTCATCCACAAAGATGGGCGAAAAGCGGCGTTCCAACGCGGGGTCTTTTTCAATGTGCGTACGATATTCGTCCAGCGTCGTCGCGCCGATGCACTGCAATTCGCCGCGCGCCAACGCGGGCTTCATCATATTCGACGCGTCAATCGCGCCCATCGCCGCGCCCGCGCCGACGACCGTGTGTAATTCGTCAATGAATAAAATAATTTCGCCCTTGCTGTTTTGAATTTCTTCGAGCGCGGCTTTGAGGCGTTCCTCAAATTCGCCGCGAAAACGCGAACCCGCCACCATTGCGCCCAAATCCAACTGCGCCACTTTTTTCGTGAGCAGCGGGTCCGGCACATCGCCCGTCACAATTTTTTGCGCGAGTCCTTCCACAATCGCCGTTTTGCCGACGCCCGGCTCGCCAATCAATACGGGATTATTTTTTGTGCGCCGCGACAAAATTTGAATCAAGCGCAAAATTTCGCCGTCGCGCCCAATCACCGGGTCGAGTTTGTTGTCGCGCGCCAATAGCGTCAAATCGCGCGAATAGCGTTCGAGGATGCGATAACGCGTTTCCGCGTTCGGGTCGGTGACGCGCTGACCGCCGCGCACATCGCCCAAAATGTTTTGCACGCGGTCTTTGGTCACGCCAAATTCCGCGAGAATCCGCCCCGCCATGCCGTCGCGTTCGTTCGTCAACGCGAGCAAAAGGTGTTCCGTCGAAACGTAATCGTCTTTCAAGCGCGACGCCTCTTCATTCGCATTATCCACGATGCGTTTCACGCGCGGCGTCACATACACTTGCGCCTGTCCGCCGCCGTAGGGATAATACGTTTTGGGCGTGGATTGTAAATACTCGTCGGTGCGATTGCGAATCGCGTCGGGTTCGATGCGTAACCGTTCGAGAATCGCCTGCACCGCGCCGCCCGATTGTTCGACGAGCGCGAGCAGCAAATGTTCCGCATCCAATTGAGAATGACGATAGCGTTGGAGAATTTCGTGCGCGCGCGCAAAGGCGTCCTGCGCCCGCTCCGTGAATCGGTCAAAGCGCATCATCGCGCGCCTCCGCGTAAAAAGGATTTCGCGCAACGCGAGTTTCTGGACGCGGAACATTTGGTGAATCGGTCAAAGCGCAACATAATTTTTATTCCTTGACAATTGTGAATCGGTTGCAACGCTTGAATTATATTACAACTGTGCGCGCGGTCAATGCGCATCGGATGAGTAAAGTTGGCGCGGAAACTTTTTGTGCGCGCGGCAACTCGCATTATAATCGTTTCGTTTTTTGCATTATCTAATTTCTAACGACATCCGACAATTATGACTGAACCGCTTGCTATTCGTATCGGGAATTTGCTTCGTCAGCAGCACAAAACCCTCGCGCTCGCCGAATCCTGCACCGGCGGTTTGATTGCCTCGTTTCTCACCGATGTGCCGGGCAGTTCCGAATATTTTTTGGGCAGCGTCGTCGCCTATGCCTACGAGGCAAAAGAACGTTTGCTCAATGTGCCAAACGATCTATTGCTGGAACACGGCGCGGTCAGCGAACCCGTGACGCGCGTCATCGCGCAAAACGCGCGCGCGCAATTTGGCGCGGATGTCGCCATCGGTATCACGGGCATCATGGGGCCCGGCGGCGCGACGGCGACCAAGCCATTGGGGCTGACCTATATCGCATTGTCCGCGCCCGATGCGTTTTGGTGCCGCAAATTTATTTGGGACGGCAATCGTCTGGAAAATAAATATGCCTCCGCTATTGCGGCGCTAGAAATTTTGCATGAATATCTAAATCGCTAAACGCGCCGCGCGCGTCGCATCTCGTCATTTATGGATTTCGCTCTCATTTTTCAATCTATCGTTCTCGGCGTTCTGCAAGGACTGACCGAATTTTTGCCCATTTCAAGTTCCGCGCACTTGATTATCGTGCCCTGGCTTTTCGGCTGGGACAATGCCGTCCTGACCAGTTTACCGTTTGACGTGGCGCTGCATCTCGGCACGCTCGTCTCGGTGCTGGCTTATTTTTGGCAAGATTGGGGCCGCTTGCTGCGCGCAGGCGTCGCGAGCGTCGCCGAAAGAAAAATCGGCGCCGACCCCGACCGCCGCCTCGCGTGGCTCATTCTCATCGGCTGCATCCCCGGCGCCGTGATTGGCGCGTTGGCGGAAAGCAAAGTGGAAGAAATTTTTCACGCGCCCAACGCGCCGCTCGCGCTGCCAGCGGTGATTGCGATGGCGCTCATTTTCGCCGCTTTGGGTTTGTTTTTGTTTCTCGCCGAACGTCTCGCCAAACACCTGCGCGGCATGACGCAAATGAAATTTTGGGACGCCATCCTCATCGGCGCGGCGCAAGCGCTGGCAATTTTTCCGGGCGTCTCGCGTTCCGGCGCAACCATTACGGCGGGCCTCTTTCTCGGCTTGAAGCGCGACGATGCCGCGCGTTTTTCCTTTTTGCTCGGCGCGCCAATTATTGCGGGCGCAGGGCTCAAGAGCATGTACGATTTGTACCAAGACGCGCAGCGCGGCGCGTTCGGCACGGGCGATTTATTCTTGTATCTCATCGGTTTTGCTTCCGCCGCCATCACGGGTTTTTTGACCATTCGATTCCTCCTCAAATATCTTCAACGCAACTCGACCGATATTTTTGTGTATTACCGCTGGGTGATGGCTGCCGCTATCGTCGCGTTAGCGCTGCTGCGCGGCTAAAGGATGAACAAGCAAAATAGTTTGACGACGATTCCAAGCGCGGCGCGCGCGTCGAGCTTGCTTGCCGCTTGTCTTTTTTTGCTTGGCGTTTTTGCGGCATGTCGCGCGACGCCAACGCCTACCGCGCCCACACATTTTCGTATCGGCACGGCGGACTCGACCCAGTATATCGCGCGCGAAATCGGCGCCGCATTTCGCGCCGCGCATCCCAACACGACGTTTGATTTTTTCAAAACCAACTCGGCAATGACGCTACGCCAACTCGCCTTTGGACAATACGATTTTGCTTTTACCGAACGCAACCCGCGGGCGGATGAATTGGAACGCGCCAACGCCATTGCGTACGAACTGGGCCGCGACGGCGTGTTCATCGTGACGCATCCCGCCAACGCGTTGGAAAATCTTTCGCGCGACGAATTGAAAAAAATTCTCGGCGGCGAAATCAATCGGTGGTCGCAACTCGGGCTTGACCCGCCCGACGGTCAAGATGTTATTCAAGTTTTGACGCGCGAAGATGGCGCCGGCACGCGCGCCGTCCTCGAAGAGCAAATCATGCAAGGCGCGCGCACGACGCCCACCGCGCTGGTCCAACCGACCAACTTGGACATGCTCGATTACGTCGCCGAACATCCGAACGCCATCGGTTATGTTGCCGCCAACATTTGGGACAATAACGCCCACACGCGCGCGGTGGCGCTCGACGGCGTTGCGCCCACGCGCCAAAATATCGCCAACGGAACGTATCCGCTGCTGCAAACTGTTTTTTTGATTGTCCCCAAAACCGCTTCCGCCGACGTTACCGGTTTCGTTGACTTTGTCGCGTCCGACGAAGGGCGCGCCATTTTGTATCGGCGTCTTGGCGCGCGACAAACCAATTAACGCGCCGCGCCAAACGTCGGCGCCGATTCGTTATCAACTCGTAATCCCCACCCTCTCGCCTCGCCGCGCCATTTGTGTTTTAATGGACACAGAAAAATTTTTCACGAGGCAAAAATGCAATATCCCGATTACGCTTATGAAACTGGATCGGACCCGACGTCAGAAACCGGGGCGTACGCCAATTCCGATTCACGACTTTTGCCATTGACGGCGAATCCGCTCGCGCCCGCGCCGACGGCAAACCGCCAGGACGCGCTCGCCCTCGCGGCAGCGCTCCAATCCATCCAACAAACGCAACTACAACAAATGTATGCGCTGCGCGGCATGGAGACGCGGCTCGCGCAATTGGAACAGAACGCTTGGACGGCGCGCGGCGGTCAGAATTCCGGCGCGTCCGATTCGTTCGAGCGCGCGACGTGGTGGGCGCTGTGGGGCATTCTCATGCTCATTCTCGGCGGCGCGCTAATGAGCGTCATAATGCTCATTTTGCTCAACGCGCAGATTTTGTGACCGCAACCAACACTTGGCTTTTGCAAGCCGCGACGCAGGATGGAACAAAAACGGTTCCGCCTGCGTCTTTATTTTGATTTCAAACGTCATTCTTGTTCAACTCATCAAGCGAGAACCGACATGCCAAACATCATTTTTCAAACCCCCTTTTTGCAATTCAAATCGCGGCGCGCGCTTTTGACCGCGGGCGCCATTCTCGCGCTGCTCGCGCTGGTCGCCATCGCCGCGCTCAATACGACCGCAACGCCGGTCAGTCCAATCCAAATTCAAATTCAGGGTTGGGTCAACAACCTCAAGGATGAACCGTTGACGGCGGCGCGGCACAATGCCCAACGCAATCTGGAAGCCGCGGGCGAAAATGCGGTGCCGCAATTGCTCGTCGCGCTGCGCTCGAACAATCCAACACAGCGCCGCAACGTCGCCGACGTATTGAGTTATATCGCGTCGCCGCAAGCGACGGACGCGCTGCTCCAAGCCATGCGGAATGATCCCGTGCCAGCCGTGCGCCGCAATGCGGCGTATGCGTTGGGCGAAATTCAGGACGCGCGCGCGTTGAATGAATTGCAAAAAACCGCCGTCGCCGACACCAGCGCGAGCGTGCGCGGCGCCGCAGCCGATTCGTTGGCGCGCGTCCGCGCGGTCTTTGCCAAGCGCGCGGGCGTGAATGAACAAACCATCGGCGCGTATGCCGCCGCGCTGACGCAGCCCGAAACCGTTTATCTCACCGCCAAACGCGATGTCTGGGTGAGCCATGACGGCGGCAAAACATGGCGCGTCTTGGCAAATGCGCTGCCCAGTCAGGCGACCGCGCTGGCGGTCAGTCCGACGAACGCGCAAGAGCTGTATAGCGGCGTTGAAGGTTTGGGCTTGTTCAAGAGCGTGGACGGCGGCGCGACGTGGAGCGCCATCAACGATGGTCTCACATTGACGCCCGGCGCGCGCGAAACGATTGCGGCGCTTGCGATTGACCCCGCCAATGCAAACATCGTGTATGCCGCGCGCGGCGTTTGGGTCGGCACGAACGCGGTGCAATATTTCCCCACCGGTTTGGCGCGCAGCGTTGACGGCGGCGCCACCTGGACCGCGCTCAATGCGAGCGTTACGGATGGGCGCGACGGCATCACCCAGTTAGCGTTCCGCGACGGCCAATTGTATGCGCTCGCCGGCAATCGCGTTTTAACGCTCATCACTCCGCAATAAGAAAGAAACAGCAATGACAATTCTGGTTGTGTTGGTCGGCATGTTGGCGGGCCTCGCTTGGTTCTTGCCGGAAGACGAAAGCAAAGCGGAAGGGTCCATCATTCTCACCGCAGACGAATACGAAAGTGAAAAACCCCGAACTTAGTTCGGGGTTTTTGTTGGCGCGCAAAATATTTTAACTCACGGTCCGCATTCGCGTTCCCAATCCGACAGCCAAAGCGCTGCGGAACGTGAGTTATAATCAATTCGTACGACCCAAATTCATAAAGGGAGAAACACATGCCGCCAGAATTACACATTGTCACGGGCGCGTTCGGGTACACCGGAAAATATATCGCCACGCGTTTATTGGAACGCGGCGTCACGGTACGGACGTTGACCAATTCGCCGCGCCGCGCGAATCCATTCGGCGACAAGGTTACAGCGCAGCCCTTCCATTTCGACGATCCCGCCGCGCTGACGGAAGCTTTGCGCGGCGCGTCCGTGTTGTACAACACGTACTGGGTGCGTTTCAATTATGGCGCGGACAAGGAATTCGCGCACGCGACCGCCGTCGCCAATACGTTAAAACTTTTTGACGCGGCAAAAAAGGCGGGCGTGACGCGCGTCGTGCATACGAGCATCACCAATCCATCCGAAGATTCGCCGCTCGAATACTTTGCCGGCAAGGCGCGCTTGGAACGCGCGCTGCGCGAGTCGGGTCTCGCGTACGCCATTTTGCGCCCCACCGTCATTTTTGGCATAGAGGATATTTTGGTCAACAATATCGCGTGGATTCTGCGCCATCTCCCCGTCTTTGGCGTATTCGGCGACGGACAGTACAAGTTGCAGCCAATTTTTGTAGAGGATTTTGCCGCGCTCGCGGTGGCGCAAGGCGCGGCGCGCGAAAATTGCGTCATTGACGCCATCGGGCCCGAAACGTTCACCTATCGCGGTTTGGTCGAACAGTTGGGCGAAATCATTGGCGCGCGCCGTCCCATCATTTCCGTGCCGCCCGCGTTCGGCTATTGGACCGGCGCAGTGATTAGCAAACTGATGGGCGACGTGACGATTACGCACCAAGAGATTGAGGGCTTGATGGCGAATTTGTTGTACACCGATTCCCCGCCCGCCGGCGCGACCAAACTGACTGCATGGGCGCGCGCGCACGCCGAAACATTGGGCAAACATTACGCCAATGAGCTCAAACGCCGCCAAAACCGCGTCAGCGCGTATGAAAAATTGTGATTGACGCCGCGCCCGCGCTCGGTTATAATGCGCGCCATAGAACAATTGTTTTAATTCTTTTGTCAGGTCCAACAAATTTCAATCCTCGAAACTTGTTGGGGCTTGCTCTCTCAGCTCATGAACACTGTCGGTTACGTCGTCGGCGAAGTGCGGACCGATGAATTTACTTTTGTGACCAATCGCGAAATCGCGCCGCCGCGTTTGGAATATATTGTCGTACAAGTTCAGGACCCCGAACGCGCGATACAATACGATGTGTTGGCGCAAGTAACCAAACTTGCAGTCTCGTCGCGTTTGCTCGATACGTCGCTTTCGTACAACGAAGTCGCGCAAATTCTCAATCGTATTTCCACCTCGCAGCCCATCATCGTCGGCACAGCCCAAGTGTTGGGGTATCTCGACGGGCGGACGGTGCGCTATCCGCGTCACGCGACCATGCCGGGCAATCCCGTCACGCAAGCGCCCGACGATTTGTTGAAACGCTTTTTCTCCCAAGACGTTGAAAGCGGCATTGACATCGGTTCGCTCATCAACCGCGATAACGTGAACGTGTTATTGAATCCCAATGGTTTGCGGCGGCACATGGCGGTCATCGCGCAAACCGGCGCGGGCAAGTCGTACACGGTCGGCGTGATTTTGGAAAAATTATTGCAGCTCGGCGGTTCGATTGTGATTTTTGACCCCAACAGCGATTACGTCAAAATGCGCCGCGATGAAAGTATGCGCGTGACGCCGTTCGCCGACCGCGTCGAAGTGTATCGGATGCCGACGAATCAAAAGGGACGCATCAGCGACGATGAAATCGGCGGCGCGAAAAAATTCACCATGAAATTTTCGGCGCTCGAAGTGGAAGAAATTTGCGCCATGACGGGCATTCCCGAAGCGTCCACCAACATTCGCAAAGCGCTGCAAACAGCGCACGATAATTTGCGCGGGCGCGATTACGCGCCGCACGAATTTTTGCGCGAAATAGAACGCATCGCTGCCGCGGGCGGCGGCGACGCCGGCGGTGAATGGATGCCGCGCGGTCCCGAACGCAAGCGTTCCGACCAAGAATCGCTGCCCGAAATGCAAGATTTTCATCGCGCCGCGTACGCCAAAGCGAATCTCGATGTGGACTGGGAAGATTTTGGCGTTGACGCGTCGGAGGACGCCGAAACGCCTATCGTCGCGCCGCCGCGTTCGGAAAAAAATAACGGCGACGGCGGCAAGAGTTTATCGCTCGACGCGATTGCGGGCGCGCAAAAAGCTATCAAATATGTGGAACGCTTGACGCGCGTAGATATTTGGGGCTTTGAGCAAGTTCCGCTTCAAGATTTATTGCGCCCGATGAATCTGGCGGTGATTGATTTGGCGGGCGTGGACAGTTGGATTACGGAATTTGTGGTGGACAAGGTTCTCCGCGACCTGTGGGGCGAAGCGACGACGAATGGGCTGCCGCGTCCGGTCTTTTTTGTTTTGGAAGAGGCGCATAATTTTGTGCCGGGCGGACAGGGCGCGAAATCTCAAGCGGCGCACATTATCAAACGTATCGCGTCGGAAGGGCGCAAGTTTGGTTTGTTTCTCGTTCTCGTCACGCAGCGCCCGTACAAAATTCACGGCGACACGCTGTCGCAATGCAATTCGCAAATTATCATGCGGCTCACAAATCCCCAAGACCAACTCGCCATCAAGCAATCGTCCGAAGGCATCAGCGAAGGATTGCTGGCGGACTTGCCGGGGTTGAATGTGGGCGAAGCGGTGATTTTGGGTCCGATTGTGCGCGTGCCGGTGATGGTTCGCATCGGACATCGTTTGAGCGCGCAAGGCGGCAACGATATTGACGTGGTCAAAGCGCTAGAGGACGCGCGCAGCGCGGTCGTGATTGATAAACGCGAACGCCAAGTGAAACAGGAACGCGCGCAAACGAAAAAAACGGAATGGCTCGAAGAATTGGACGCGTGAAAATCAATGCCTGAACGGCGCGCAGAGTCCCGCCTCGTTCAGGTTTTTTCGATGCAATGTACAACGAAATTTTTCAACACTCGTGCGAACGGATGCCCGAACTCGCGGACGCCAGCGTGGATTTGACCGTCACTTCGCCGCCGTATTGGAACGCGATTGATTACGACGCGCACGCGCGCGACGCCGCGCAAAATTATCGCCCGCGCCAAGCGGAAGATTATGCGACGTATTTGGATTTTTTGCGCCGCGCGTTCACGGAAACGCAGCGCGTAACAAAACCGGGCGGACATTGCGCGATTGTGATTGGCACCGTCTTGTTAAATGGCAAGCACGTGCCGACGCCGTATCACGTGACCAACCTGATGGAAGAAATTGGTTGGGAATTTCACCAAGACGTAATTTGGGCAAAGGTGACAGGCGGCGTGAAACGCGCGGGCGCGACGATTCAACATCCGTACCCCGGTTATTATTATCCGAACTTGATGCTGGAATATATTTTGATTTTTCGTAAAGCGGGCGCCAAGAAAATCTATCAAGACAAAACAAAACGCGCCAAGGAGCGCGACGCGATGGAACTCGACGCCGTTTTTACGCGCGACATTGCCAACAACATTTGGCACATTGCGCCCGTGCCGCCGAATCAACTGCCGCACCCCTGCCCGTTCCCCGAAGAGCTCGCGTATCGGCTCATCCGCCTCTTTTCGTACAGCGGCGACCTCATCCTCGACCCGTTCGCGGGCATCGGCACAACCTTAAAAGTCGCGCGCGCGACGGGGCGCCATTACGTCGGCTATGAATTAAAAGACGAGTATGTGAAATATGCGACGCAACGCGTGCGCGAGGAATTGAAATTGCGAAAACAGTTGATTGCGGATTTTGTCAAGGTCGCATACGGCGAAAAAATGGCGGCAAAGAACAAGGCGCGCGCGCCGTTTCGGAGAAAGCGAACATGAACTCAGTATTGAGATAGATAAATTGCTCAAGGGCGCTGGTCCATTCGCAAAATTGGGAGAACGCGTCTTTGATGATTATTGGATGTATTATTTGACGACGGATATGGCGCGCGCGGCAGAGCTGCCCAAACGTCCCTACAATAATCTGCAAAGCTATCTGAGATTCAAAGGTCGCGAATGAGTTCACTGCCACGCGAAATCAATCACGTTCTGGTCCCGCCTATTAAATGTCAAGGGATTAAAACTAAACTCGTGCCATTCATCGCTGCAAATATCCGCTGGACGGGACGCGGAAGATGGATTGAGCCATTTCTTGGTTCGGGCGTCGTCGCGTTCAATATACAACCCGAACGCGCGCTCTTGAACGATAGCAATCCGCATATCATCGCGTTATATCAACAAATTTATGTGGGCAAGCTCACGTCGCGTCAAGTAAGCGAACATCTCTCGCGCGAAGGCGCTGAATTGTTGGCTAAAGGCGACGAACATTATTATTTTGTCCGCGAACGGTTCAACCGGACGACTGACCCGCTCGATTTTCTATTTTTGAATCGCTCCTACTTTAACGGCGTTATGCACTTTAATCGAAAAGGACAATTCAATACGCCATTCTGCCGCAAACCGGAACGTTTTCGTCGCGCGCTCATCACTAAAATTGCCAATCAAGTGACGGATCTGGCGCGCGTGATGCATAACAAACAATGGGAATTTCGCGTCGGCGCCTGGCAATCCTGTCTACAAGAAATCTGTCGCGACGATTTTATTTATCTTGACCCGCCCTATATTGGAAGACACGCTGACTATTTCGATTCTTGGAACGAACAGGACGCGATTGATTTGGCGAGCGTCGCGCAAACATTGCCCGCTGGTTTCGCGCTCTCGATGTGGAAGGAAAATAAATATCGTCGTAATGAACACCTTGACCTATTTTGGCGCGGTAACGTTCAACGCGCGATCAATCATTTTTATCACGTCGGGCCGGCTGAGAGTTTAAGAAACGAGATGGAAGAAGTATTAATTATTCGACAAGATTTTGCGGCGGACGCTTTCGCTTCAGAAACCAAATCAAAGCAGCTTGCCATGTCAATTGGCGCGTGACCATTTGCCAAATTGACAACAATGCAGCGCTTGGAGTCTGGAAATAGGCAAAAAACACCGCCCATTTAGATTACAATCCGATTACAATCATGCTATAATTGTTTATTGTTCATTGCCGTTAGCCCGCGCTGAACAAGACAGTATATGGCATATCAAGATTTTACCGTTACCCTTGCGCCGCTGGGAAATTCGGAACGGTATCGCGTGGTGACGCACAGCCCGACGAATGGCCAAGCGGTCGCGGACTTTGTTTCGCCATTCGGCGAAGAGCGCATCCACACCTGGCAAGCGGGACTGAATCCCGACGAAATGCGTATGATTGGCGCGCTTTTGTATCGTCGGCTATTTTCGTCCGGGATTGGCGAAGCGTTTCATGCCGCACAGCGCATAGCCGCGCGGCAAGGATTAGCGCTGCGTCTCAAATTGACGGCGTCTGACGCCTTGACGCAATTGCCGTGGGAATATCTGTACGACCCGGACACAAAACAGTTTCTCTGCCTTGACGGCGGTCTCGCGTTGACGCGTTATTTTCCGTCCACGCGCGCGCACACGCAAACGCGCTTGACGCTCGAAACCGGAATTTGTTTTTACGCCCGCCCCGACGCCGCGTATCAACTTGACGCGGTGAATAGCGCGCTTGATCTTTGCGCGCTGCCGCTCGACACGACGGCGTTAGAATCCGCCACGTCGCACGCTATCCCGATCCAAGCGCTGCATTTACGTTCCGAGTACGGACGCGACCCGGCTGGCGGAGAATTTGCGCTGCGCGCGTCGGACGCTTGGCGCGACCATTGGCTCGACGCATTGGACTTGATGCGCTGGTTCGACGCGAATCCAGCGGTGCAACTAGTCGTCATTGACCAGACGCCGGGCGCGGAAACGACCGCGCGCGCAGGTTCAGCCTTTGCGGCAGAGCTGGTCACGCGTCAATTTGTGCCGGCGGCGCTCGCGTTTCAATATCCACTCAAGTCCGAGTTACGCGATGCGTTTTTCAAAACATTTTATCGCGCCTTGACGCAAGATACCGGTTTAGATTTGGCTGTGACGGAAGGACGGCGAACGCTTGCGGCGATGGATGGCGCATGGGAATGGGGCGCGCCCGTTTTGTTTTCCGCCCTCGGTGACGACCAACCCAATCCCCTATCCGAAATCTTTGCAACGAATCAAACGTCTGTTCAATCGGTCGCCCTGTCAGACCAGGCGAAAACCCAAGTCATGAA
>Ga0226835_1001070_pt1 | contig 17929 bp, 17 predicted proteins | sample LAC_MetaG_1_FD_163627 | JGI IMG/M metagenome (GOLD analysis project Ga0226835, IMG submission 163627) | Anaerobic ammonium oxidizing microbial communities from anammox membrane bioreactor (MBR) in UC Berkley, California, United States -... | ecosystem: Engineered > Bioreactor > Anaerobic >...
TGCGCGTCAACGAGATGGCACCTCGCGTCCACAACTCGGGGCACTGGACGATCGAGGGCGCGACCACCAGCCAGTTCGAGAACCACCTACGGGCGATCCTCGGGTGGCCCCTCGGCGACACCGCACCCCGGGGCGTCGCCGCCATGGTCAACTGCATCGGGGCGCTCCCCGACCCGGCCGCCGTGCTCGCGGTGCCCGGTGCCCACCTGCACCGCTACGGCAAGGAGCCGCGCGCCGGCCGCAAGGTCGGGCACGTCACCGTCGTCGCCGCCGACGAGGCGGCGCTCGAAGGACGCCTGTCCCGCGTGGAGGAGCTGGTCGGCGGGGCCGAGGGTGCCGCGCCGGGGCCGCCCGGCCCCTGAAGCGGACTCGAGCGGGACCCGGGCGTCACCGGGCCGCCGGCCGCCGGGATCGGGTGGTTCAGGCGACGGCCCCGGCCGTGCGGAGGGCGGCGACCTCGTCGGGACCGAACGACCACTCGACGAGCACCTCGTCGGTGTGCTCACCGGGCCACGGCGGCGGGCGGCGGATCGACGCCGGGGTGGCCGAGAAGCGCGGCGCCGGTGCGGGCTGGACGACTCCCCCGCTCTCCACGAAGGTCTCCCGGGCCTTCATGTGAGGGTGCTCGGCGGCTTCGGCCATCGACAGGACCGGCGCGAAGCAGGCGTCGCTCCCCTCGAGCACCTCGGACCACTCCGCCCGCGTCCGGCCCGCGAAGACCTCGCGGAAGCGGCGGCGCAGCTCGGGCCAGCCCGACCGGTCCATCTGGTGGGGTAGGTCCTCGCCGGCGAGGCCGATCCGCTCGATGAGCTCGGCGTAGAACTGCGGTTCGATGGCACCGATCGACACGAACCCGCCGTCGGCGCACTCGTAGACGTCGTACCAGGGCGCCCCGCTGTCGAGGAGGTTGGTGCCGCGGTCGTCGCTCCAGATCCCCATGGCCCGGAAGCCCCACATCATCGTCATGAGCGCGGCGGCGCCGTCGACCATGGCGGCGTCGACGACCTGGCCCCGTCCGGTCCGCGACGCCGAGAGGATCCCGCACACGATCCCGTAGGCGAGGAGCAGCCCGCCGCCCCCGAAGTCGCCGACCAGGTTCAGCGGCGGGGTCGGCGGCTCCCCGGCCCGCCCGATGTGGGCCTGGGCCCCGGCCAGCGAGATGTAGTTGACGTCGTGGCCCGCGGCGTGGGCCATCGGGCCGTCCTGACCCCAGCCCGTCATGCGCCCGTACACGAGCGCCGGGTTGCGTCCGAGGCAGACGTCGGGACCCACCCCGAGACGCTCGGCGACCCCGGGGCGGAAGCCCTCGATCAGGGCGTCGGCCTGCTCGGCGAGCCGCAGCACCACCTCCACCCCCTCAGCCGCCTTGAGGTCGACACCGACCGAGCGGCGGCCCCGGTTGAGCAGGTCGAGGTTGCGCTGGCCGAACAGCGCCGGGTTGACGGAACCGGCCCGGTCGACCCGCACCACCTCCGCACCCAGGTCGGCCAGCATCATGGCGCAGAAGGGCCCGGGCCCGATCCCCGCGATCTCGATCACCTTCACGCCCGCCAGCGGTCCCGACATCATCCGTCTCCTCACCTGTGCTCACCCGTGGGGCGTGGTCGTCGGCACGCCCGGGCGGGCGATCGACCCCGGCCGGCGGCGGGCGACGGCGAACCACCGGCGCCGACGGCGGGCCGCCACGGTAGGCAACCCGGCCCGGCGGCTCAACGTGGGGACCCCGGTGGGATCAGCGGCGGCGGCGCGCCCTGCGCACGGCGCGACCGACGGCCAGGACGCCGATCAGGGCCACGGCCTGGAACCCCAACACCACACGGAGGGCGTCGACGGCCGGGCGCCACGTGACGTCGTCGCCCCGCACCACGTACACCCCCACCGGGCGGGCCTGGAATCCGAGGCCGCCGCCACCGCCGCGGCCGGATCCGTCGGGTTGGGTGCCGCCCCCGCCACCTCCGCCGCCCTTGACGGCCGCGACCGGGATGACGACGACCTCCCCGGCCGGTATGGGTTCCCCGAAGACCTGCTTGATAGTCGCGACATCGCGGAGGCGCTCCACGATCCGCCAGAAGTCGCGGCTCTCGGCGTCGGCCCCCCGGGCCTGCTCGTACGCTTCCATGGCTCTCCTCCTCGTGCCGTGTCGGTCCGGTTCGTGACGTCGCCCCCATCGGGGTCCCGTCGAGGCTCGATCAGGGGCGGACCGCCCGCCCGGCGCTCATGGTCCCGAGGACCGCCGACCCGGCCCGGAAGCGGTGCAGCTCGGCGAGGCGGAACCCGGCGCGCTCGAGGGCCGTGGGGGCGTCACGGGTCAGGTGGCACCCACCTCCCAGCCGCTTCTGCAGCGGTTCGAGGCGGCGCTGGCGCCGGGCGACGCCCGGGTCGGGCGCCAGGCCGTGCTCGAGGAAGTGGACCGCGCCTCCGGGCCGCAGCAGGCGCCGCGCCTCGCCGAGCGCGGCGTCGAGGTCGGGGATCGTGCACAGGGTGAACGTCGCGAGGACGGCGTCGGCGGTGGCGGCGGGAAGCGGGACGCGTGCACCGTCGAGACCCACCCACTCGACGGGCGGCTCGGGATGGCGCTCGAGGCGCCGGCCGGCCAGGTGCCGGGCCGTGGCGTTGGGCTCGACGGCCAGGACCCGCTCCACCGCCGGCGGGTAGAGGCCCACGTTCGAGCCCGATCCGAAGCCGAGCTCGACCACCGTCCCCGACAGCCCCGCCAGGGCCGGTCGCCTGATGCGCGCCATCCCCGGGGTGCCCAGCAGGACGTGGACGGCCCGGGGCAGGACCTGTGCCTCGTAGAAGCCCACCGACCCAGACTACGGCGCCCGCGGCCGGACGCCTCCGGGGGACCTGGCGCCGGCGACGCGATCGTGCCCCCGGGCCGGGTGCGATACATTCGCACCACGATACGGCGGGTCGGGGTCGCCGGAGAGCGGACGGCAGCCCCTCCGACCGCCCCGCCCCCGGAGCCGACCGGGCCGCCGCCCAGCGAGGTGCCGAGATGACCCCCGAGCCGACCCCCACCCCAGGCGAGATGCGCAAGCTCACCACCGGTGACTTCGAGCGGCTGCTCGGCTTTCGCACCGGGCTCCGCCGCTTCCTGCACTGGAGCCAGGAGCAGGCCCGCTCGGTCGGCATCACGCCGGCCCAGCACCAGCTGATGCTGGCGGTGCGGGGCTTCGACGACCGGCGAGGCCCGAACCTCGGCGACCTCGCCGACCTACTGCTCCTGCGCCACCACAGCGCCGTGGAGCTCGTCGACCGGGCCGAGGCCGCCGGCCTGGTAAGGCGCCGGACCGATCCCGACGACCATCGCGTCGTGCGGGTGCGCATGACACCCCTCGGCACCCGCCGGCTGAACCGGCTCGCCGCGCTCCACCTGGCCGAGCTCGACCGCATCGGCGACGGCCTGGAGCCCCTCTGGAGCGGCCTGCCCGTCCACCGCAGCAACGGGGTCACCGACGGCAACCGGAGGGTCCGGTGAGCGCGGGAACCCCCCGGACCCGGATCGTCGTGGGGGTCGACGGGTCCAAGGGATCGGGCCGGGCGCTCGACTACGCCGCCGACGTCGCCGAGCGCATCGGCGCCGAGGTCGTGGCCGTGTACGGGCTCGGGCCCCTCGCCGAGTTGGCCATGGGAATCCCGCCGTCCCGCCCGACCACCTGGAAGCGCGACCTCCAGGACGAGATCCACGACGTCTGGTGCCGGCCGCTCGCCGACCGCGGCATCAAGTTCCACGCGCGCCTCGTGGAGTCCGACCCGGTGGGCGCGCTCATCGACACCGCCGACAAGGAGCAGGCGCTGATGATCGTCGTGGGGGCCAACAGCCGGGGTGAGCTCGCCCACCGCGTCCTGGGCGGGGTCACCTACCGCCTCGCCCACCGGGCCCACCATCCGGTGGTCATCGTGCCGCCCACCCGCGACGGGAAGCCCTGACCCTGCGCATCGCGACCTGGAACGTCAACTCGCTGAAGGCCCGCCTCCCTCGCGTGGAGGAGTGGCTCGGGTACGCCCGGCCCGACGTGCTGTGCCTCCAGGAGACGAAGCTCGCCGACGACGCCTTCCCGGCGATGACCTTCGCGGCGCTCGGCTACGACGGCGTCCACCACGGCCAGGGCCGCTGGAACGGTGTGGCGATCCTCTCGCGGGTGGGCATCGACGACGTCACCACCGGCTTCGGCGACGGCTTCGAGGACCCCTACGACGGCGAGGCCCGGCTCGTGGGGGCGACCTGCGGCGGCACACGGATCGCGAGCGTCTACGTGCCCAACGGGCGTGAGGTCGGCAGCGAGTTCTACGACCGCAAGCTGGCCTGGCTCGACCGCCTGCGCGAGTGGCTCGCGGCCCACCACTCCCCCAGCGAGCCGCTGGCCGTCCTGGGCGACTTCAACGTGGCCCCCGAGGACCGCGACGTGTGGAGTGTGAAGGCGTTCGAGGGCGCCACCCACGTGACCCCGGCCGAGCGCGACGCGCTGGCCCGCCTGCGCGACTGGGGGCTCGTCGACGCCTTCCGCGCCGTGCGGCCCGAGGAGAAGCTGTTCAGCTACTGGGACTACCGACGTGGCGACTTCCACCAGCACCGGGGTATGCGCATCGACCTCGTGTACGTGACCCGGCCCGTCGCGGCCGGGGTGGCGTTCGCCGTCGTCGATCGCAACGCCCGCAAGGGCACCGCGCCGTCCGACCACGCGCCCGTGATCGTCGACGTCGCGCCCGCCGGCGACTAGGCGCCCCGACGGCCGGGGGGCGGATGCGGCCGGCGGTGGTTCGGGGTCAGGTCGCGTCGTCGACCATGCCCCTCAGCCGCGACAGCGTGCGGGCGAGCAGCCTCGACACGTGCATCTGGCTGATCCCCAGCCGGTCGCCGATCTGGGACTGCGACAGCCCCTCGTAGAAGCGAAGGCGGATGATCTCGCGCTCCCGCGGCGGGAGCACGTCGACCAGGCTCGCGACCAGCATCCGGTGCTCCACGGCCTCGTGGCCGGACTCCTCCGATCCGATCTGGTCGGCGACGGTGCCCGCATCGGCGTCGGCGGTGAGCGGGGCATCGAGAGACCCGACGGCGAGGACCCGGTTGGCCTCCATCGCCGCCAGCACAGCCTCCTCGGAGAGCCCCGACGCCCGAGCCGTCTCGGCCACCGTCGGCGACCGGCCCAGCACCTGGTGCAGGTCCTGGATCGACCGGGTCACGGCCAGGATCTGCTCCTGCACCTGGCGCGGCACGTGGACCGTCCAGGCCCGGTCGCGGAAATGGCGCTTGAGCTCCCCCAGGATCGTGGGCGTCGCGAACGTGGTGAAGGCCAGCCCACGGGACGGATCGAAGCGGTCGACCGCCTTCACCAGGCCCAGCAGCGCCACCTGGTTCAGGTCGTCGGCCGCCTGGCCTCGGTTGCGGTAGCGCCGCGCCAGGTGCTCGGCGAGGCCCATGTGCTGTTCGACGAGCGCGTTGCGGACCCGGCGGTCACCCGTGCGCCGGTACTCGCGGAACCGCTCGAGCGTCGTCTCGCTGGCGGACACCCCCGGGGCTCAACCGTCCTGCTGCCCGTGCTTGACGAGGCTGAACCGGCGGGCACCGTCGCCCAGCTCCATGCGATGGTCGTCGCAGACCGCGGAGACGATGGCCCGGGAGAGATCGGTCTGCGGCGGCAGGCCCCACGAGTCGGGGCAGAGGAGCACGCCCTCGATCTCGACCGTCGCCCCCGAGGTGCGGTACGTGAGCGTCATCGACTCGTCGACCTTGTCGTAGCCCATCACCGCCGAGCACAGCTCGTCCACCGCGATCCGCAGGTCGTCGATCTCCTCGAGGGTGAAGCCGGCCCTAGTCCCGAAGTCGGCGGCCGCCAGCCGGGCCAGGCGGAGGAAGGACGGATCGCCCGGTATCACCAGCTGGACCACCACCGGGTCGCCGGACTCCGGGTCGGGACCGGGCCCCGGGGACGGTCCGGTGGGTTCGTTCACGATGGTTCCCATGGGTGCTCCGGTGCGTCGCCGCCGTCCCACCGCGGCCGGGGCTCGGGTCGCGTACCCGACCATTGTGCCCGTAGGCACATCCTCGCGCGGCTCCGGACCGGCCGTGCCCCTCCCCTGCACCCCCGTGGACGCGCCGGAGGCGGGTGGGGACCACGTCGGGAGATGCGCGATAGCCGCGATCGCGCGATGATCGACACCCGCGCCGGCCGCCCGGGAGACACCCCGAGGGCCGTCCATGTGACGTCGAGACGGGAACCAGGAACGCAACCGACCACGCGACCACGCCCGCACCGGCGGTCGGGTTCCGGAGGAGGCGGGTAGATGGGCACCAGCCCCAGCGGCGCACCGGAACCCGGTGCCGACACCGTGGAGATGCACCACGAGGCCGGGTCCCGGCCCGACGAGCTGATCGTGACCGTGGCCGGCGAGCTCGACGCCGCCAACTCCGCCGCCTTCGGCCGCGAGCTGGCCGGGCTCATCGACGCGGGAGCCCGCGACGTCGTGATCGAAGCCGAGGGGCTGTCGTTCATCGACTCCTCGGGTCTCCAGGTCCTGGTCGAGGCCCTCGACCACGCCCGTGAGAGCGGCGGGAGCCTGACCATCCGCTCGCTGTCCGCACCCGCACGCAAGGTGTTCGAGGTGACCGGCCTCGCCGGGCTGTTCGCGCTCTAGGCGGGGCGGGGCCCGGCCGGGCCTTCCTCAGGCCCCCGGCGGGGCGACACCGAGCTCGAACCAGACGACCTTGCCGGCGTCGACCTCCCTCACACCCCAGCGGGTCGAGAGCGCGTCGACCAGGACCAGGCCCTTCCCGCCGCGCGCCCGGCCGGAGTCGAGCCGCGGGAAGGCGGGCCCGGAGTCGGCGACCTCGATCCGCACCGAGCCGGCATCGGTCGAGACGGCCACCGTGAAGGCCGACCCGGCGTGGCGGACGGCGTTCTGCGCCAGCTCGCAGGTGAGGAGCGCCGCCGTCTCGATCACGCTCTCGTCGACGAGACCCGCCAGCCGGCCGGCGACCATCCGCCGCGCCGCGGTGACGCTCGTGACGTCGGCGGAATACTGCTGTGGTGCGTCCATCCCCGCCTCGGTAGGTCCACCGACCGTGATGTTCACCGACTGACCGCTCCCCCCGGCGCTGCTGGACCGGCACCTCGCTCCGTCGTGTGCGTACGGGGAGTGATATCCGCGGGGGAAGCCGTCGAAACCCCCGATGGTCGACCGGTCGGGAAGCGGGCGCGTCCGGCCACCGGGGGCGGTACCCTGGCACGCGCGGCGGAGACGACGGGCAGTGCTGCTGCCGACCGGACCGTCTATCGGATCGCTCGATGGAAACCCGACCGCGAACCACATCAGAAGATCACGATCGGACCGACGGCTTCCTTCGAGGCTTCGTGACGTCCCTGCCCGGCGCGGTGGTCCTCGTCGACCGCGACCTGGTCGTCTGGGGCGCCAACCCCGCCGCCGCGGAGCTCCTCGGCCGGCCCGTCGACGGGCCCGACGGCGTCACGGGCCGGCCCGTGCTCGACCTGTTCGCTCTCGGCAGCACGCGCGCGGCCACCTTCGCCGCCGCGGTCAGGGGCGCGGCCCGCCGGCCCGACCCGCCGGGAGGCGCTCCGGGCGGGCTCCTCGCCACCGAGCCGCCCACCACGTTCACCCTGGTCCCCTCGGCGGCCCGGACCCCGGGCGCCTCGCTGCGGGTATCGGTGGGCCACGTGACGATGGGCGACCACCGCTTCGCCACGTTGGTCCTCGACACCGACGAAGGCGTCGGAGGGAACGCGCGCCTCCGGTTCACCGGCCAGGGCGCCGACGCCCCGGTCCCGCTCTGGATCACAGGTGTCGACGCCACCACCACCTGGTACAACGCGGCCTGGTCGGAGATGACCGGCTACCCCGCCCGGCTCGACCTCGACGAGTGGGCCGACCTCATCCACCCCGACGACCGCGACGCGGTGGTGGCCGCGTACCGGGACGCGGTCTCCGCCCGGCGGGCGTTCGAGCTGCAGTACCGGCTGCGTTCGGCGACGGGTGCCGCCCGGCACGTCCTCGATCGCGGCGCCCCGTACCGCGACCACCACGGCCGCTACGCGGGCTGGGTGGGCTCGACCGTCGACGTCACCGAGCTGGTGGAGGCCAAGGACGCCCTCGAGCGGCGCGAGCACCGGCAGGCCGCGGCGTCGATGCTCGGACGCATGGCCCTGGGTCCCGCCCCGATCGAGGAGATCCGCCAGGCGGCCGTCGACCTCCTCCACGCGGAGCTCCACACCGACGCCGCCGACTACTTCACGCCGATCGACGACCTGCCCGGCTGCGTCCTCCTCGCCCACGCGAGCGGCCCCCGGCCCGACCGCGCCGGCGGGACCTTCCCCCGCCACCAGCTCTTCTGGACGAGGGCGTCCGACGCCGAGCTCGCCGACGGGCTGCTGGTCCCCGACTGGAGGACCGAGACCGGGTTCGTCCCCGGGACGTTCGTGGCCCAGTACGGGTACCGGTCGAGCATGGCCGTGGCGGTCCCGGGCGAGACGGGCCGGCCGCCCGACGTCATCGTGGTGCACGGCACCCGGCCGGGCCTGGGCCCCGAGGAGCTCGCCCACCTCCGGTACCTGGCGCAGGTGGTGGGCGCCGCGGCGACGGAACGCCGCACGACGCGGGCCCTCCTGGACCGCGAGACGGTGCTCACCCTCTCGATGGAGGCCGGGCGGATGGGACACTGGGTGTGGGATCGGGCGACCACCGAAGCCCGCTTCTCGCCCGGCCTGGAGGCCATCTGCGGGCGCGAGCCCGGCGAGCTGGGCAACCGGTGGAGGGCGTTCTCGCGCTTCATCCTCCCCGCCGACCGGTGGCGGGCCCGCCGGGAGCTCTTCCCCGCGGACCCGGCCGAGACCGAGGTGCACACGGAGTTCCGGATCACCAAGCCCGACGGCGACGAGCGGTGGCTCGAGATCCGGGGGCGGGCGGTCCCCGGCTCGTCGCCCCCGGGGACGCCTCCGCGCCGCTGGGTGGGGGTGGCCATCGACGTCACCGAGCAGAAGGCCGCGGAGCGCGAGGCGAGGGTGATGGCCGGGCTGAGCGACCTCTTCGCGTCGCGCCACGGCTTCGACACGATCCTCGAGCGGGTCGTCCGCGCCGTGGTGCCCCACCTCGCCGACACCTGCTCCATCCACCTGGTCGGCGACACGCCCACGGCCCGGCGCTGGTGGCTGGCCGACACCGACCCCGAGGTCCAGCAGCGCATCGACGAGGCCCAGGCCCGGCGCGACTTCGACCCCCTGACCATCCTGCCCGACCTCGATCGACCCGGGCACCACAAGCCCATCCTGCTGGCGGAGATCACCGACGCCGACCGGCGGCGCGCCGCGCGCGACGATCGCGATCTCGAGCTGTTCGGTCGCCACGGCGCCACGTCGGCCATCGTGGCACCGCTCGAGGCGCGGGGCCGGGTGCTGGGGATGTTGACGCTCGAGCTGCGGGGCACCACGGGACACCGCTACGGCGAGGCCGACCTGCGCGCGGCCGAGGAGCTCGCCCGGCGCGTGGCCAACGCCGTCGACAACGCCCGCCTCGAACGCGACGCCCGCCAGGCCCGGGACCGCCTCGACGTGCTCGCACGGGTCGGCAACATCCTGACCGTGTCGCTCGACTCCGACGCCCGGCTCCGCGCGGTGGCCCAGGCCGTGGTGCCCAGCTTCGCCGACGCGTGCCTCATCCACTCGGGCCCCGCGGGCGGGAACCTGATGCTCAGCCACGTGGCGACCGCCGACCCGAAGCTGGGCGAGCTGGTCGCGGCGACCCCCCATCCGGCGTTCTCGATGGAGTCCGACGTCCGCCCGGCCGAGGCCCTCCGCAGCGGACGTCCCATCCTCCTCGACGACCCGGCCGAGTTCGAACGCCTCGACACGCCGCTCGCCCGCCTGATGGTCGACCAGGGGATGCACAGCTCGCTGATCGTCCCCATGCCCGTGCCCGACGACCCGGACGCGACCCTCAACGTGATGAGCTTCCTGCTCTTCGACCCGATGCGACGTTTCAGCCACGAGGACGTCGCGCTCGGCGTGGAGCTCGCCCGCCGGGCCGCACCCGCGCTCGAACACGCGGTCAGCTACGAGCGCGAGCAGCACACCGCCGAGGTGCTGCAACGGAACCTGCTGCCGGACCGCCTCCCCTCGCTGCCGGGGGTGACGTTCAGCGCCTGCTACCTCCCCGGCCTGGCCGGGGTGAGCGTGGGGGGCGACTGGTACGACGTGCTCCCGCTCACCGACGGGCGCGTCCTGCTGGCCGTCGGCGACGTGGTGGGCCTGGGGATCCCCGCCGCGACCAACATGGGGCGCATCCGCACCGTCCTCCAGTACTGCGCCCTCGAGGACCCGGACCCGGCGACGGTCCTGGCGCGCCTCAACGCGTACCTGCGTGCCCTCCCCGACGCCGAGATGGCCACCCTCGCGCTGCTGCTCTACGACCCGGGGTCGGAACGAGGGCTGCTGGCCAGCGCCGGGCACCTCCCGCCCCTGCTCCGGCCGGCCGAAGGCCCGGTCCGCCAACTTCCCGGCGGCGGTGGTGCTCCCCTCAGGGCGTCGGCCGCCTCCCGCTACGAGAACCAGGAGGTGCGGATCGGGAGCGGGTCGACCGTGGTCCTCTACACCGACGGCCTGGTGGAGCGGCGCGGGGAGTCGCTCGACGAGGGCTTCGCCCGGCTCTCACGCGTGCTCGAGTCGGTCGACGGCGCGCCCGACGACCTCGCCGGGCACCTGGTCGAGCGCATCATCGGTGACCGGACACCCCCCGACGACACCGCGGTGCTGACGATGCACGTCTGCCCCCCGGCCGACCTCGAGCTGAGCCGGCCCGCCCGGCCCGCGGAGCTCGCTCGTGTCCGGGCCGCGCTCCGGCGCTGGCTCGGGAGGTCGGGCGCGGCCGACGACGAGGCCGCCGAGGTGGTGCTGGCCGTCAACGAGGCCGTGGCCAACGCGGTGATCCACGCCTACGGGATCGGGGGCGGCGAGGTCATGCTCTCGGCCCGCATCCGCTCCCCCGCCCGGACGGCCACCCCGGAGCGGGCGCGCGCTCCCGAACGCGCGACGGTGCCGCCCGGCGACATGGAGCTGGAGGTCGTGGTCCGCGACACCGGCCGCTGGAGGCCACCGGGCCGGTCCGGCTCGAACGGCGGGCGCGGGTTCCAGATGATGCGCGGCCTGATGGACGAGGTCGCCGTCGAACGGGGCGAGCACGAGGCTTCGCCGGGGACGACCGTGGTGCTGAGGCGCCGGCTGACCGGGTCCCCTACGCCATGAGCACCGCCTACGAGCTCCGCCTGGACCGGGCGGGTGGCGTGCTGGTGGCGGCGCTCGGCGGCGAGGTCGACCTCTCGAACGTCGACGAGATCGAGGACCGCATCGCGCGGGAGGTGGGGCCGGACACCACGGGGCTCGCGATCGACCTGCGGGAGCTGACCTACCTCGACAGCAGCGGCGTCCGTCTGCTCCTGAACCTGAGCGACCGGCTGCGCGGCGTCCGGCGCGGCTTCGCGGTGGCCCGGGCGCGCGACGGCGTCGTGGCGCGGGTCGTGGAGCTCGTACACCTCGGCGACGAGGTAGCCCTGACCGACGACATCGAGGGCGCCGTCGAGGCCGCCGGCGGGTCCGGCTGATGAGCCGGGCGGGGGTCCGCCGGCGCCCGGCGGGCGCCGGCGGTCCCGGTCAACCCCGGGCCCGGATCGCCTCCACGATGCGGGGCACGACCTTGGTGGCGTCGCCGACGATCCCGAGGTCGGCGACCGAGAAGATCGGCGCCTCCGGGTCCTTGTTGATGGCGATGATCGTGTCGGAGCCCTTCATGCCCACCAGGTGCTGGGTGGCGCCGGATATGCCCACGGCGACGTAGAGCTTGGGCTTGACGGTCTTGCCGGTCTGGCCCACCTGCTTCGAGTACGGGACCCAGCCGGCGTCGACGATGGCGCGGGTGGCGCCGCTGGCGCCGTTGAGCAGGCCGGCGAGCTCGTCGACGAGCGGACCGTAGTTCTCGGCGCTCCCGATCCCGCGCCCGCCCGAGACGACGACCGCCGCCTCCTCGAGCTGCGGACCCTCCCGCTCCTCGACGTGCTTGTCGAGGACGGCGGCCTCGCCGGAACGGCCGAGCTCGAGGTCGCCGAGCGACACCACCTCGCCCGCCGCCGCGCCGCCCGGCTCGGCGGCGAAGGACTTGGGTCGCACCGCCACCAGCCACGGCTGGTCCGAGGTCAGCTTGGTGTCGACGAGGGTGTTGCCCCCGAACATCGCGCTCTGGGCCACCACGGCGTCGCCGTCGACCCGCACGTCGACGGCGTTGGTCAGCACCGGTCGGTCGATGCGGGCCGAGAGGTGGGAGATCGCGTCGCGACCGTCGTAGCTCTGGGCGCACAGGACCACGGCGGGGGCCGACGAGGCTACCACCGACGCCAGCGCGGCGGCGCCCACCACGCCGGAGAGCCGACCCTGCGGGTCGGCGGCGTGTACCACCGAGGCGCCGTACTCGCCGAGCTGGGGAGCCACCGCGGTGGCGTCGGCCGAGACGATGACCGCCTCCACGGAGTCGCCGATCTCGCGGGCTTTGGTGAGCAGTTCGAGGGTCGCGCTGCTGACGGCGGCGCCGTCGGCCTCGGCGAACACGAGGACCTTCCCGATTGCCATCGGATTCTCCTTGGGAGGTTCGAACGTGGGTGCGGTGGGTGTGCCGGCCGCCCGCCCGCCGAGCGGGCCCGGGCAGGACTCAGATCAGCTTGAGCTCCTCGAGGAACGCGACCACGCGCTCGTGAGCGGTCCCGTCGTCCTCGATCTTCTCGCCCGCCTGGCGCTCGGGCGCGGCGGCCACCGAGACGATCTCCTGGCGGGCACCGGACCAGCCGACCTGGTCACCGGACAGGCCGAGGTCGGACGGCGTGCACTCGTCGATCGGCTTGTTCTTGGCGGCCATGATGCCCTTGAAGCTGGGATACCGGGGCTCCACGACGCCGGCGGTCACGCTCACGACCGCCGGCAGCGGAGCCTCGACCACGTCGTAGCCGGCCTCGGTCTGGCGCTGGATCGTGACCTTGCCGTCGGCGACGTCGACCTTCTTGGCGAAGGTGAGCGACGGCCAGCCCAGCAGCTCGGCCACCTGGCCCGGGACCGTGCCGGTGTAGCCGTCGGTGGACTCCGTGGCGGTCAGCACGAGGTCGGCACCGCCGGCGCGCTCGACGGCCCGGGCGAGCACCCGGGCGGTACCGAGGGAGTCGGAACCGGCGAGGGAGCCGTCGGAGACGAGCACCGCCTTGGCCGCCCCCATGGCCAGGGCGGTGCGCAGCCCGCCCTTCTCGCTGTTGGGGGCCATCGATACGAGGGTCACCTCTCCCCCGCCCGCGGCGTCGACGAGCTGCAAAGCCATCTCGACGCCGTACATGTCGGACTCGTCGAGGATGAGCTTCACGTCGCGCTTGAGCGTGTGGTCGGGGTCGAGCTCGCCCGGCAGGGCGGGGTCGGGGATCTGCTTCACGCAGACGATGACGTTCATGGCGCTCCCGTTGGGCGTGGGCGCGTCCGGCCGTCGGACCGCCTCGGCTGATCTCCCGATTCTTCCCCGGTCCGGCCGCGCCGGCCAAACCGAACGGCTCCGCCCGGGCCCGGCGGCGGATCGTCCACCCGCGTCGGCACGCCGGCGCCGGCCGTACCGGGCGTGCTCCGTGCGGCGCCGGGCCGCGGTCGGCACCACCGGGCCGAGGTCCGCGACGATGGACCCACGCAGCAGCCCGCCGCGGACGCGCCGGAGGGAGGATCACCATGTCACCCGAGGAGCTGGTCGAGATCGAGGCGATCAAGGTGCTCAAGCACCGGTACATGCGCGGGGTCGACCTGAAGGACTGGGACCTCGTGGAGAGCTGCTTCACCGACGACGCCCGGGCCCGCTACGGAGGCGTCCCCGACCTCGACGGTCGCGACGCGGTGCTCGCGTTCCTCCGGGACTCCCTCAGCGACGAGGGCTTGGTGACCAGCCACTGCGTCTCCCAGCCGGAGATCGAGCTCCTCGGCCCCGACCGCGCCCGGGGGACCTGGCTGCTCCGCGACGTCGTCATCGTCCCCGCCGCGCAGCTGACGCTGCGCGGGGCCGCCTTCTACGAGGACGAGTACCGCCGCGTGGACGGGCGCTGGCTCCTGTCGAGCACCGGGTACCGGCGGGTCTACGAGGAGGTGGAGTCGCGCCGACCCGAGCCCGACCTGCGCCTCACGGCCACCTGGTTCGGCGGGGCGTCGGGCCCGGCCACCGGCGGCGCCGCCGGCCCCGGCGCGTGACGGACCGGCGGGACCCGGACGGTCGGCACACCTGCGACGTCCTCGTCGTCGGTGCCGGGCCGGCCGGCATCGCGGCGGCGCTGACCGCCGCCGGGCGCGGCCTCGCGGTGCGCGTCGTCGACAAGGCCGGGTTCCCGCGCGACAAGACGTGCGGCGACGGCCTGACCGCCGGGGCGCTCCGCCGCCTGGAGGCCCTCGGCCTCGACCCGCGCCGCCTCGCCGGCTGGTCGCCCGTCGACGAGACCGTGGTGGTGGCGCCGTCGGGGCGCCGGGTCCACCTGCCGCTGCCCGCCGGCCCCGGCCGTTGGTCGGTCGTCGTTCCGCGCCGGGAGCTCGACTCGGCCCTCGTCGACCTCGCCCGGTCACGCGGCGTGACCGTCGACGAGCGCACCTCTCTCGTGGCCGTCGACCGTCAGGACCCCGTCGACCCCCGAGCCGCCGGCGGGGCGGACGGTGCGGTGGTCGGGGAGCTGGAGTACGACGGCCGGAGGTCCGGGTTCCGGGCCCGCTTCGTGATCGCGGCCGACGGCCACTGGTCCCCCACCCGGCGCCTCATCGCCTCGCCGCGGGCCGGGCGCCGGGATCCGGGCCCGGGTGGTGTGAGAGGCGGCGGCGGCGAGTGGACGGCGTTCCGGCAGTACTGGCGAGGCGTCGCCGACCCGCGGCTCTGGGTGATCTTCGACGCCGGCCTGATCCCGGGGTACGCGTGGGTGTTCCCCCTCCCTGACGGCCGGGCGAACGTCGGCTTCGGCCTCCCGCGGCGGTCCGGGCTCGACGGCAAGGCCCTGGCCCGCACCTGGCGGGAGCTGCCCGACCGCCCGGCGGTGCGCGCCGCGCTCGGCCCGGCCGCGGAGCCCGACGGTCCCACGCGCGCCTGGCCGATACCGTCGGGTTACGACCCGTCACGGCTGGCCGACGGGCGGGTGCTCTACGCCGGCGACGCGGCCGCGGTCGTCGACCCGATGACCGGCGAGGGCGTGGCCCAGGCGCTGGAGACCGGCATGCTCGCCGCCGTTGCCGTGGCCGAGGCCTCCGGCGACCCCGCGGCCGCGTACTCGACCGCCGTCGAGCGCGCCCTCGGCGTCGACCTGCGCTTCTCCCGGCTCCTCCAGCGGGCCCTCGCGCACCGGCGGGGGGCGGAGTGGAGCCTCCGGATCGTCGACCTCAACGACTGGACCCGGCGCAACTTCGCCCGCTGGATGTGGGAGGACTACCCCCGCGGCCTGATCCTGACCCCGGGCCGCTGGCGGGGCGCGACCCTCCGGGGCCGCGGCGCCTACCCCGACCTCGACCGGACCGGCACCGCCGCGTCCCGCTCGCCGGCTCCGCCCGGGGCCCGCCGCCCCGACGGGGGCTGAGACCCCTTCTTGACCGGCCCGGCGGCGTGCCATGACACTTCCCGCGGGGCCGAGCCGCACCGGTCGCCGGCCCGGCGGCGCCGCGTACCACCGACGTGCTCCCGACCCCGCTCCCACCCGCCCCGACTCCACCGAGGACCCGCCGATGATCGACTTCACCCTCTCACCCGAGCTCGACGCGATCCGGGGCCGGGTCCGGACCTTCGTCCAGGAGGTGGTCCGACCGATCGAGGAACGCATCGACGAGTCCGACCGCCGGTCCCTCGTCGAGGGGGTCGTCGAGATGCGCACCCGCGCCCGCGAGGAGGGGCTGTGGCTGCCGCACATGCCGCCGGAGTGGGGCGGCATGGGGCTCGGGCACGTGGAGCTGGCCATGGTGCAGGCCGAGGCGGCCAAGAGCCGCTACGGGTCGTTCGCCATCAACGCCCAGGCACCGGACGAGGGCAACATGCACACCCTCCTGCACTGGGGCACCGACGCCCAGAAGGAGAAGTACCTGCGCCCCCTGTGCGAGGGCGTGATGCGCTCCTGCTTCGCGATGACCGAACCCGAGGTGGCCGGCTCCGACCCGACCCTCATCCGCACCCGCGCGTACCCCGACGGCGACGAGTGGGTCATCGACGGCCACAAGTGGTTCATCAGCGGTGCCAACGGGGCCCGCTTCGCCATCCTGATCTGCCGCACCGAGGACGACCCCGAGATGCCGAAGGCCGCCAACACGGCCTTCATCGTCGACCTGCCGGCCGAGGGCTGGAACCAGGTGCGCGAGATCGAGACGTGGCACGGCCCCCACGGCCACGCCGAGATCGTGATCGAGGGCCTCCGCGTCCACGGCGACCAGATGCTCGGCGGCCGCGGGCAGGGCCACATGCTCGGCCAGTACCGCCTCGGGCCGGCCCGCCTGGCGCACTGCATGCGCTGGATCGCCCAGGCCGAGACCGCGCTCGACATGATGGTCGACCGCTCCCTGAAGCGCTTCTCGCACGGGTCGCTGCTGGCCGAGAAGCAGGGGATCCAGTGGATGATCGCCGACTCGGCCATGGACCTGTACCAGTCGAAGCTGATGGTCCTCCACGCGGCGTACCGGATCGACCGCGGCGACGACTTCCGCTCCGAGGTGTCGATGGCCAAGCACTTCGTGGCCAACGCGCTCAACCGGATCGTCGACCGGTCCGTGCAGGTGCACGGTGCGCTCGGGTACTCCAAGGACACCCCCCTCGCCGACCTGGCCCTCAACGCCCGGTGGGCGCGCTTCGCCGACGGCGCCGACGAGGTGCACCAGATGCGCATCGCCGAGCGCACCATCGCGGCCTACCGCGACCACGGGAGCACCGCCGCCGCGACCGGCGACCTGCCGATCTGAACCGTCCTTGCCCGCCGTCTCCGGACGGACGGTGACGGAAAGCGCGAAATCCGCGCGTTCCCGGTGCCGGGGGGGGATACTCGATCGACTTCACGTCCGGGAGGGGAGGTACCGGGATGGGTGGGACCCCGAGGCATCGGACACGACGCGCGTTGCTGGCCGGATTCGGCGCGCTGCTGGTGGTCGCCGGATCCGCGGGCATCGCGGCGGGCGCGGCCACGCCGTGGCAGTCGGCCGAGGTCTCCCCGTCCGGCGACCTGTCGTCGAACCCCCGGGTGTTCGCGTCGGCCTCCACCCTGGGCGACGGATCCCGGGCCGTCCTCTTCGGCGGTGGGGTTCCCGACTCTGTAACGCCGTACGCCGACACCTGGGTGTTCGACGGCCATGAGTGGATGCGGGCCTGCGGCGACCCGGCCGAACCGTCCGACGCCTGTGGCCCCGGCGGCCGGTTGCTCACCGGACTGGCCGGCACGCCGGACGGCGCCGTCCTCTACGGCGGCACGTCGTTCTTCGACCTGACCGACGCCATGGCCGACGAATGGTCGGTCGACGCCTCCACCGGCGAGTGGACCCCGATCTGCGGGACGGGCGCGCTTCCGGTCTGCGCGCCGGGCCCCCGGACGATGCACGCCATGGCCGGCCACGGCGGCCGCGTCGTGCTCTTCGGCGGCACGGCCGGCGAGGACCCCCTGAGCGACACCTGGGTCTCCGACGACTCCGGCGTGACCTGGACCCAGACCTGCGGAGGATCGCTGCCGGCCTGCGGTCCCGCGTCACGCATGGGAGCCTCGCTGGCCTGGGACGGCGCCCACTTCGTCCTGTTCGGGGGCATGATCCCGAGCGGGAGCAGCAACACCCTCCTGGCCGACACCTGGGTGTTCGACGGCAAGACCTGGAGCCCGGTGTGCGGAACCGGCACGCTGCCCGCCTGCGGCCCGGGCGGCCGC
>Ga0226835_1001071_pt1 | contig 17925 bp, 17 predicted proteins | sample LAC_MetaG_1_FD_163627 | JGI IMG/M metagenome (GOLD analysis project Ga0226835, IMG submission 163627) | Anaerobic ammonium oxidizing microbial communities from anammox membrane bioreactor (MBR) in UC Berkley, California, United States -... | ecosystem: Engineered > Bioreactor > Anaerobic >...
CTTCAGCATGGAAATGAGCAACGAGCAGATCGTCCAGCGCCTGATTTCGTCCGAGACCGGGATCAACACGCAGAACCTGCGCCTCGGCCAGCTTGACGACCGCCAGTGGACCCTGTTCGTCGAGGCCGCCGGCACCCTGAGCAATGTGCGCATTTTCCTCGACGACACGCCCGCGCAGTCGCCCATCCAGATGCGCACCAAGTGCCGGCGGCTGTATAGCGAGCACGGGCTGGATCTGATCATCGTCGACTATTTGCAGTTGATGAACTCCGGCATGGGGCGCAGCGAGAACCGCGTGCAGGAAATCAGCTTCATCTCGCGGCAGCTCAAGCAGCTCGCGCGGGAACTGAACGTCCCTGTGCTGGCCGCCGCGCAGCTTTCACGCGCGGTCGAGCAGCGCCAGGATAAGCGCCCGCAGCTTTCGGACCTGCGCGAGTCCGGCTCGATCGAGCAGGATGCCGATGTCGTCATGTTCATCTACCGCGAAGAAGTCTACAACGAGAATACCGAGCGCCAGAACCAGGCTGATATCCTCGTTTCCAAGCACCGCAACGGCCCGACCGGTGTCGTAACGCTTTACTTCCGTAAGGAACTGACGCAGTTCGCTAACCTGAACCGGACCGGCGTCGACCTTGCCGGCTTCTAGCAGATGGCCGGCGCTTCAGAGGAGCAGGCGCGTATGCAACGCTTCGACGGCTTTCCGCCCGGCAGAGCGCGAACGGTCGCGGTCCCTGCCCTGTTCTTCACCGACCTGCTGCCGATGATTGACGATCTGGCAGAGCTGAAAATCACGCTGCATCTGTTCTGGGCGCTGCAGCAGCAGGAAGGCGAATATCGTTACATGACCCTGCGCGAGCTACTGCAGGATGCGCGTTTCCTTCGCGGGTTCGACGTCGATCCGGACGCCGCCGCGAGCGCCGTGCGGACCGGGCTGACGCGCGCCGTCGAGCGCGGCACGCTGCTGCACGTCCAGGTCGACGGGGTTGACGGCCCCGAAGACGTCTACTTTGTCAACACCGTGCGGGGTCGGAACGCGGTGCGGGCCATTGAGGCCGGGCGGTTCGTGCCGGGAGACCGCGAATATCCGATCGCGCTGGTGGACGAGCGCCCCAACGTCTTCACCCTCTATGAGCAGAACATCGGACCGCTAACGCCGTTGATCAGCGAGCAGCTTCGCGCCGCGGAACAGGACTATCCGCCGGAGTGGATCGAGGAAGCCATACGCCTGGCCGTCGAGCGCAACGCGCGCAACTGGCGCTATATCGCGGCGATTCTCCAGCGTTGGGAAGCTGAAGGGAAGGATCGTGGAGTCACTCAACAACCAACTCAGGCGGATCGCTACCGGTATGTCCGGGGATCACTCTCGGACATCGTCGACTTCTGAGCACAAGCCGATGACGTCTACCTGCACCATCTGCGGCGGTATGGGATTCGTCGTCAAGGATGTCCCGGTCGATCACCCGGACTTTGGCCGGGCATTCCCGTGCATCTGCCAGCGCGATGCGCTGCTGGCACGCCAGACGGCCAACCTGCGCAAGATGAGCAACCTCGATGCGCTGGCAGATAAGACCTTCGACACCTTCCAGCTCGATCTCCAGGGCCTTAGCGACGAGCAGCTTTCCGCCCTGCGCACCAGTTTCGAGCGAGCGCAGCGCTACGCCATGCAGCCTCAGGGCTGGCTGCTCTTTCAAGGCAACTATGGCAGCGGCAAGACTCATCTGGCGGCGGCCATCGCCAATTACCGCCTGGAACAGGGCGATCGTGTGCTGTTTGTCACGGTACCCGATTTGCTGGACCACCTGCGCGCGTCCTTCGGGCCGACGTCTGAGATCGCCTACGACGAGCTGTTCGAGCAAGTTCGCACGGCGCCGCTGCTGGTGCTCGACGATCTCGGGGCCGAAAGCGCCACGCCCTGGGCCGAGGAAAAGCTCTATCAGTTGATCAACCATCGCTATCTGCACGCCCTGCCAACCGTGATCACGACCAATTGCGAGCTGAAAGAGATCGATCCGCGCATCCGCAGCCGCATGGTTGACTGGCAGTTGACCCAAAGCATCATCATGGACCTGCCGGATTACCGGCGCGTCGATACGGCGCAGGAGCCTAGCCCGGTATCCAACCTCAGCCTGTACGGCGAAATGGTCTTCGAGACGTTCGACCTGCGGGAAGACACGTTGCCCCCTGAGGAGCGGCGCAATCTGCGCGAAGCATACGAGATCGCGCGGGCCTACGCCGAGAACCCGCGCGACTGGCTGCTGTTCATGGGTGAGCACGGCTGTGGCAAGACCCATCTCGCCGCTGCAATCGCCAACTATCGCCACGCGCGCGGCGAGCATGTCATCCTGGTCACCGCGCCCGACCTGCTCGACTACCTGCGGTCTGCCTTCGGCCCGGCAGCGGCCACGTCATTTGACAAACGCTTCTATGAGATCCGCGCGGCCCCCCTGCTGGTCATCGACGATCTCGACCTGTCCAATGCGTCGTCCTGGGCGCGCGAGAAGATCCGCCAGATCGTCGATTACCGCTACCTCGCGCACGCACCAACGGTGTTCACCACCACGCAGACGCTCGAAGCGATCGACCCGATGATCCGCAGCCGCCTGTCCGACACGCGCCGCTGTCGCATCTTCGCACTCACCGTTCCGGACTATATGGGTGGGTTCCGCCGCCACCGCCGGCCCAACGCCTAGGCACACCCGCCTCTCAAGAAAAACGCCCGGCTGCTCTCACCTTGCGCCGGGCGTTATGCTATCTGGCCGGGTTGGCGTGCTAGACACGCTCACCGAGGCGCCGCTCCGTCCCCTGAATCAGGCTGTAGATATTGCGGCGATGTCGCAAGAAGACCATGTAGCCGACGAGCAAATAGACGCTGTAGACCGGGTCGAGCCGGCCCAATACCAGCATAATAAAGATCGCCACTCCTGCGACGCCAACAGCGGTCAGCACGGCCAGCGAGACATAACGTGTGATCAGAATGATCGCGGCAGCCAGAGCCAGGCTCAGCGCCACGATAAAGGTCGGTGCCAGCAGCAGGAACGTCCCCATTGCCGTCGCAGCGCCCTTGCCCCCGCGAATACTGCCCGTGATGATGGTCGCCAGAAACGACCAGTTGTGCCCCGCCACGACCGCCACGGCCCCAATCACACTCGCCGCGGTGCGGTCCTCAGGGAAGATTGCGCGGGCCAGCAGCACAACCAACACGCCCTTCAACCCATCCCAGGCCCACACCAGCAGGCCATACCGCCAGCCGAGCGCGCGCGTGACGTTGGTCGCGCCCATGTTCCCGCTACCCACCGCAAAGATGTCTACACCTTTTGTCCGCGCGACCAGGTAAGCCGTCGGAAACGAACCGATCACATAGCCGGCGATAATCACAAAAAAAACGGATAGGGGATCCATGCACTGCCCTCGCTGATTGATTCATCCTCCCCGATGATACTACTTCAAACACCGATCCGCCCAATTCGATACGCTGTGATGCAGAATCATCAGACGGGCTGTGCGCCGGTTTTGTCTGATGGCGTTTTTCGATCATAATAGACGGTGCCAGCCAGCGCGTTTTAACGTGACGCCACAGACCAGACCCGCGGGGAGATGGGCCGTATGACCACCCGAAGACGCTCGATCATGGTGTTGCTCGCGCTAGTCATCGCGCTCGTCGTCGCCGCTTGCGAAGAGGCGGCGCCCAACCCCACCGCGCCCGCCGGGCCGGGCAGCGAACTCGGCAGCCTGCCCACGCGCACCGTCAAGCCGATCGTCAGCTTCACACCCCGATTCACCGCAACCCCGCTGCCCAGCATGACATTCACCCCTTCTGCCACGCCGCGTGCCACCAATACCCCTGTGCCTCCGACAGAAACGCCCACGCCCGCGCCATCTCCAACACCGACCGTCGTCGGCGAGATCCGCTCCACCGAGCGGGTGAATCTCCGCGAGGGACCCGGCTTCAACAACCCGATCGTGCTGAGCGTGCCGTCCGGTACCCAGCTCGGCGTGATCGGCATGCAACAGGATAATGAAGGCCGGTTGTGGTACAAGGTGGTGTATACCGACGAAAACGGCGACGAGCAACGGCTATGGGTCCTGGCCCGGCTGGTGATCACCGACTATGAACAGGTGATCGCTCAGCCTCCAGCGACCGAGCCGCCACAATCGGGCGAGACCACCGGCGCCGAGAGCGCGCAGGTCGCGACGCCCGCGGTTCAGGCCGGATCGCTCTCCACGCCAGACGGCAGCCGGGTTAATATCCTGGCCTACTGCCGCCAGAAGCGCGTCGCTCCCCCGCGCGTCACAACCAACGACAACGTGTATGTCGAGTGGAGCTGGTACGTCGCCCTGCCGGATTACATGGACGAACACCTGGAAAACGCAAACTATGAAGTTCGGCTCGACGGGCAGCTACTGGACAACTGGGAACAGTACGCTGAGGAAATGAAGCGCGAAAGCGGCGTCTGGATCATCTACTGGTATTATCCGGTCGGCAAGCTCTCCGCCGGGGAGCACGAGATCACCTACCGGGTGACCTGGGACGAGGCAATCAGCGACGGCTACGAGCGCTTCGGCCCGGGGACGCCCAACGAGGACAACACCGGCAACTGCCCATTTACCGTCGTCCAGGCCGGGTAGCGGATCACCTCTGGCACCCGGCGTCTGATCGCCGCTCCCGGCGCACCAGCCCTATTCGCTGGTGCGTTGTTGTGCCGGGGCAAGGCACTTTCGGACAGTCAAGAATTAACGTATGATTGAGGCCGTACATGCCCGCTTATGGACGGATTCGGGACTATGACCAGCAAACCCGCTTGGGACGATCTGATCGAGCAGCTTCAAGACCCTGAGCCGAAAGCCCGCCGCCGTGCCGTGCGCCAGATGGCGAAGACGCGCGATCCGCAGGCAATTCCCTTTCTGCGCAACGTGTATCTTCAAGAAGACGATGATGATGTGCGCGATGCCGCAGAAGCCGCCCTGAGACAGTTCCGTGCGCTCCAGCAAGGCAACCTGCCCCAGCGGGGGCCGATCAGCGACGCCGTGTTGAGTCGAAGCCTGCTTGTGCTGGGGGTGATGTTTCTTGCCCTGCTGATCGCCAATATCGGCGTGCGCCTGATCGACTTGCCCGGTGGTGACGACGGGATATTCGCGTCTGGCGGCCCGGTGCCAGAACGTAGCGAGCTTGAGCGCGCTTTGCAGGACCGGCTCGACGAAACGCGATCCAGCGTCGCTGCGCTGCGCGAGAGCGATCGCGTCTACCGCGAAAGCGGCGCCTTGCTGTGTCCATCCGATGTCATCCGCCCTGCCCCGCTGGAACTTTCACCCGCAACGCTTGAGACCTACCGGGGCGATCTGGCCGGGATTGCGGGCCGGGTCAACACCACGCTCAACCTGCTGCGAATCGCGCAGACACGCTGGGATCACATGTGCGGCGCGGGCCAGGCAAGCATGGCCGAGCTGGTGCGCGCATCCGCCGAGCTGGATCAGGTCGAGGTCGACCTGGCCCTGCTCGAACGCGATCTGGCTACGGCGATCGCCAGCCCGGCCCCCACGTCCGGCCCGTCCCCAACGCCGCTGCCCACCGCCACACCGCCGGCGTCGCCCACGCCAACGATCGACCCCAACCAGCCAGCGATTGCTACGCCGCCGCCCCCCTCCGAAACGCTGCCGCCCAGCGATCTCCCGGCCCCCACCGGTACACCGACGCTCACCCCGACCGTCACGCCGACTCTTTCGCCCACGCCGCTCCCGTTGCCCGACCTCGATTATCCGGAGATTCTACGCGAGCTGAACCGGCGCCTCGCCATTCTGGGAGATTTGCAGCGCCCGTACAAGAACGGGATACTTGATAACTGGCAACGCAGCCAGTCGGGTGAGATACTAAGCCCGTCGTCCTGCGCGCTCGATCCCTGGCCCGGTTTGTTCGAGTGGACGGGCGAGCAGCGCGCGCAGCTTGACCGCCGCGACGCAGCCGATCCGCAGCTTGAAGCAGCGGTGCGCCTGATCAACGAAGGGCTGGCGCTGGCAACTCAGGCGCGCGCGCTCTATGAGCCATCCTGTTATGCCCAGACCCTTGCCAGCACAGCTGACACAGGGATACCGCTGGCGACAAGCGCGCTGGAAAAGCTGACGGAAGCCCTGCACCTAGTGGAGCAAATTCGCCGTCGAGCATCATGAGAAACGTCAACAAGTTCCCGTTGCATCAGGGCGGGTGGGTGCTTGCGCTGGCAGCCTGCCTGGTCGTCGGAATGGTGGTGGCCGGGGTGGCACCGGCAGCAGCGCAGGATGGCGCCGCCGCGCAGCCCGGCACGACCACCATTCACATCGTCCAGCGGGACGAAAATCTCTTCCGCATCGCGCTGCGCTACGGCACCACCGTTGAGGCGATTGCTATGGCCAATGGCATCGCCGACCCCCGCACTATCGCGATCGGCCAGCGCCTGCTGATCCCAAACGCACAGCCGGGGAGCGTCGGCGCGCTGACGACGCATACCGTCGCCCCCGGTGATACGCTCCAAACGCTTCTGGCGCGCTACCAGACCACCGCGCAGGCGCTGGCCGCTGCCAACAATCTGTCCAACCCGAACCTGCTGTACATCGGGCAGCAGCTTGTCATCCCGGCGGGGGCCGGGGTAGATGGCAGCCTGCTTTCCGGCGCAGCGCCCGAAGCGGTTCACATTGTGCGCCCTGGGCAGAATATCTACCGGCTGGCGGTCCAGTATGGGATCCCGGCGTACCGGTTGGCTGCGGCCAATCATCTTGCGTGGCCGGCGCCGCTCTTCTTTGGCCAGACGCTGCGGATTCCGGGTGTTCCGGCATCCGATCATGCTGCCGACCTGCCCTATCCGCTGGTCGACGCACAGTTTCGCCCGCTCCCGGTCGTGCAAGGCCGGACGCTGAGCATTCACCTGGTCACCGATGGCCCGGCCACTCTCAGCGGGACGTTCCTGGAGCGCCCGCTGCACTTCGTGACCCATGACGCGAACCAGCACGACGCCGTCTTCGGCATTCATGCGCTGGCCCGGCCGGGTATCTATCCGCTAACGCTGGCGATTGACGCTGCCAACGGGCAACACGCCGAGGTAACCTTCCGCGTGCAGGTCGAATCGGGGGGCTACCAGGCGGAACAGATCGTCCTGACGGCCGAGCAGAACACCCTGCTGGATCCGGCATTGACCGGACCGGAAGACGAGACCATCACGCGCATCATGTCCGGCTTTACCACGCGGCGCTTTTTTGACGGGATGATGGGCCTGCCGTCTACCGGCGCCATCACGTCGCAGTTCGGCACACGGCGCTCGTACAACCAGGGTGCGTTGAGCACCTTCCACACAGGAGCCGACTTCGGCAGCGGACCCGGCGCCCCGATCCTGGCCCCCGCCGCCGGCACAGTCGTGATGACCGAGACACTTCCCATCCGAGGCAACGCCACCATCATCGACCACGGCTGGGGGGTATATTCTGGCTTCTGGCACCAGACCGAGATTAAAGTTAAGGTCGGAGACATCGTCGTGCCGGGCCAGGTTATCGGCACCGTCGGCTCGACAGGCCGCTCGACCGGGCCACACCTGCACTGGGAGTTGTGGGTCGGAGGCACGCCGGTAGACCCGCTGCAGTGGGTTCAGCAGAGCTTTCCCTAGCGGAGCAGATACGATGTGCCCACACCACAGCCAGCGCCCGCCGATCGTCCCTAACCGAGTCTATACGCGCGACGAAGTGGCCGAGATTCTGAACGTGAGCCTGAGCACGATCAAGCGCCTGCTCGCCAGCGGAGAACTGCGCGCGAGCCAGCCGCCGGGGATGCGCCGGGTCTTCATCACCGGTCAGGCGATCCTGGAGATGTTGGAACGGAACGAGACGGTGGGTCACAGCCAGCGATCGGGCGGGCGCGCAAACCCGGCACAACGCCCGCCCAATGCGCAGGACTCGCTAGGAGAAGGACGCCCGGAATAGCGACACAACCGCGACGATAATCATCGCAACCACGACGGCGATGGTGATAGCCTCGTTGCCCAGTTGGATCGCCCCGCCGACGATCAGAATCACCAGGAACACGATGCCAAGCAGCAGCGCGCAGCCGCAGCTCACCACCCAGCGCGACAGGCCGCGCAATGTGTCAAAGAAGTCGTTGCTGCCGCCGCGCCGGTTGTTGGCTCCTAAGATTCGCTCTAGAAGGTCCACGCTGGTTCTTTTCCTCTGTGCCGGGTGATAGCTATTCGCGTTCGAGCATCGGCTCGACGATCTCGTAGTCGTGCGTAATCGTGACAGCGCACGCCAGCGTCGCCGAGACAGAGCAGTATTTTTCGTGCGACAGCGTGATAGCCTGTTCGACCTCGCGCGGCGTCAGCCCCTCGCCCGTGATGATATAGTGCACATGGATGCGCGTGAACGCCCAGGGTGGGGTCGGGTTTTGTTCGCCCTCAACCTCGACCTGCACATCGACCAGCCGCTTGCGTTTCTTCATCAGGATGTTGACCACGTCGAACGCCGTGCACCCGCCGAGCGATACCAGCAGCAGCTCGCTCGGTTTCATGCCGGTTCCGTTCGCCTCGTCCGGCGCCGACAGCACCACAGAATGCTTGGTGCTGTCCGTCGCCACAAACTCCAATCCGCGCACCCAGCGAATGATAGCCTTGCCCATGCCCCAATCCGTCCTCGCATATAGACTGAACCCGCGCTCATTATACCTGCTCCCCATCCGGAGCGACACCTCTAACGAAATTCTGTTAGAAAGCCGGGACAATTCACGGTATGATGTGCATCAGACAGCGCAACCCATGCCGGTTGGCCGCATCTAAAGGGTGTTAACCGTCAACGGAACAAAAAAGGAACCCCTAACCATGCGTCTGATGGACAAAGACACCCAAGACCAGGTGCGTAACCTGTTGTCGGCTGTGCGATCACCCGTCACAATCCATATGTTCACCCAGGATTTCGAGTGCGGCTATTGCAAGGAGACCCGGCAGATTGCCGAAGAAGTCGCCGAACTCTCGGATCAGCTCACCCTGCATGTACATGACTTTTTGAAGGAGAAAGAGCTGGCCGAGTCAATGGGGATCGACAAGATCCCGGCACTCGCGATCAATGGGGAGAACGACCGCGACTATGGCATTCGCTTCTACGGGATCCCTTCGGGCTACGAGTTCACCTCGCTGCTCGAAGCGATCCTGGCCGTCGGCACAGGGGAAGTTGATCTTGATCCCGCCACGCTCGAGTTCCTCGAGGGCCTCGAGACTCCCCTGCACCTGCAGGTTTTCGTGACGCCCACGTGCCCATACTGCCCCCAGGCAGTCGTCCTGGCGCACCGGCTGGCGATGGCCTCAGATAAGGTGCGCGCCGACATGATCGAAGTGACGGAGTTCCCACATCTCGGGCAGCGCTACAGCGTGATGGGTGTCCCGCGCACTGTGATCAATGAGGACACCTACATCGAGGGTGCGGCGCCCGAGTTCATGCTGCTGGAGAAGGTCAAGGCCGCGGTCGCGCTGTCGGCGAACTAGTCGTGCGTTGACTTGTGCGAACGCCGGCGCTGGTGCGCGGGCGGGAGCACCCACAACACTCTAAGACGCGAAGGAGAATCAAAGACATGGGCGACAAAGTCAAGATCGAACCACTAGGCGCGCGCGTGCTTGTCCTGCCGGTTGAGGGCGAAAGCCAGACTGCCGGCGGCGTCCTGCTGCCCGAGACGGCCAAAGAAAAGCCGCAGCAGGGTACGATCGAAGCGGTCGGTGAGAGCGAGGACCGGACCACCGACCTGAAGGTGGGCGACCTTGTGCTGTTCCCCAAGTACACCGGCACCGAGATCAAGTACGAAGGCAAGACCTACTTGCTGATGAACGAAGACGACGTGCTGGCCCGCATCAACAAGTAAGCATCAGCGCGCCTCACGGCAACGTTGCCAGAAGCCGGGGCTGTCCCCCCGGCTTTTTGGATCCCACACGCCGTCTGCAGGGAGTCATGGAGCAGTCCGCGCCAGGAAGTCGAGCAGCGCCGCCTGAAACTCATCCGGCGCCTCGTGCATTGGCAGATGCCCCACGCCATCCAGCTCGACGCGCTGCGCACCCGGAATCATCTGCGCCAGGCGGGCGCCATCTTCCGGCGACACCCAACTATCTTCCGCGCCCCATACGATCAAGGTTGGGACACGAATATCGCCGAGCGGCAAGGGCTGCGCACTCCGGCGGCTGTCGCGCAGCATACCCAGCAGGCTCAGTTCCCACCCCGGCGTGTGCAAAGCGCGTTCATAACCCGCGACCAGCTCCGGAGATAGCACGGCATCGTTGGCCGCCGCATCACGCAGCAGATCCGCGAGCATGTCCGGCGCCGTGCGCCGCAGCACGATCTGCGCCCAGCGCCGTACGAAGGGCACATCCCACACCACGCCCGGAATACTCCACGCCGCGCGGTCGCTTAGAATCGCTGCATCGACCAGCACCAACCGGCTGACTCGCTCCGGGTAGCTCAGCGCCAGATGCGCCGCCACGCTCCCGCCCATCGAGTGTCCCACGATCGTGGCTCGGTCGATCCCCACCGCGTCCATCCACGCCGCCACACGCCCGGCCTGGGCCGCATGGCTATAGTCTGCCCCCCAGTCTTTGTCGCTCAAGCCGAAGCCGCGCAGATCGAGGGCATACACATCGTAGCCTGCCGACGCCAGCGCCGGGATCGTCTCGCGCCACGATACGGTTGATCCGCCGAACCCGTGCAGCAGCACAACCGCCGGCCCCGGCCCTGGCTCATGCACCGCGTAGAGCGTCCCATCTTCCAGCCGGACAAAAAGCCCATTGGGATCCGCCAGGGCATGTGGCGGCTGGATTTCTGGCCCGCCGAGCGGAACAAAAAACGGGAGCAGCATCAAGCCGAAGATAGCGGCCAGCAGCGCCAGCGCGACCCACACCGGCCAGTCGACCGCGCGGCGCACACGGGGATTCCGCGCCCACCAGTCATCCAGCACCCGCCGCAAAAGCGGGTACCCTTCCGGGTTGGGCCGAGGATCGGGCATGGACATCTCCTCTCGTACCAGGCGCAAAAGAGGATATAACACATTATAGCACGCGGCCTTTCCGCAGTGGTGCGCAGCACGCTTTGATGTTAAAATAAAGATAGACCATATGAGCTATAAGATGAGCTATAAGGGATCGCCTGCCATGACCGCGCCGCACTCGGTGACCGACGTCCGGCCCTCGCCGATCGCAGGGACGTGGTATCCGGGTCATCCGGAGCAGCTCGCCCGCACAGTTGACGCGTATCTCAACCGGGCCGAAGTCGCGCCGGTGCCGGGCCGGCTGGTGGGCGTGCTGGCCCCCCACGCCGGGCACCGCTACTCCGGTGCTGTGGCAGGCCACGCGTTTAAACTTCTCATGGGGCGCCAGGTTGACATCGTCGCGCTGGTCGGACCGTCCCACTACGCCTATCGCGGCGCGGTGCTGACCACCGGGCACGACGCCTACGCAACCCCACTGGGTGAGGTCCCCGTCGCACACGATCTGCTGGAGCGGCTGCGTGCAGACATCCCGATCGAAACCGTGCGCGAGGACCCGGAGCACTCGCTGGAGATCGAGCTACCTTTCTTGCAGCGCACCCTCGGCAGCTTTCGCCTGATCCCTTTGGCAATGGTGGACCAGTCGCTGGCCGTCGCCGAGGCGCTCGGCGCTTCCCTGGGCGGGCTACTGGCGGGTCAAAACGCGCTGCTGGTCGCCAGCTCGGATCTATCGCACTTCTACCCACAGGGCGTCGCCAACGAATTGGACGCGGTGGTGCTGGGCGCCGTTGAGGATTTTGACCCCGTGGGCGTGGTGCAGGCCGAAGAAGAAGGGCGCGGGTTCGCCTGCGGGCGCGGTGCGATCGCGGCAGTTATGATCGCGGCGCGCGCTCTGGGCGCCACCAGGGCACGCGTCGTCGGCTACGCGACATCGGGCGACACGACCGGCGACTATTCCCGCGTGGTCGGCTACGGCGCGGCGATCTTTTACGCGCCTGCCTAGCGCACCGGAAACCCTGGGCTGGCTGGAATCTCATGGCATTCGCGGAAATCGCGGTCAACCGCCCCGTACAATCCACCTTTCACTACCACATCCCGCTGGAGTTGGATGGAAAGATTCAGCCGGGCCACCTGGTCAAGGTCAGCTTCGGTACTGCGTACACATCGGGGGTGGTTGTGGCGCTGCACGACTCCGCGCCGATCCCCGAAACAAAGCCCGTACTGGAACGCCTCGATCCGCTGCCGGTGGTGACGCCGGCCCAGCTTCGCCTGGCCGCGTGGTTAGCGCAGCAGACCCTGACCCCGATCGGCATGGTGCTGGGGTTGATGCTGCCGCCCGGCCTGGCCAAGCGGGGCGACATCCTGTACACGCTGCTCGATCCGGACGCCGAGGGCGAATCCGCCACACAGGTGCGGATTCTGAGCCTGCTGCGCCGCCGTGGTCCACTACGCGGGCGGCAGCTCTCGCACGCGCTGCCGCGCACCCGCTGGCAAAGCTCGATGAGCGGCCTGGTCGAGCGCGGGATTGTCGCGCAAGAGCCGGTCCTCGATCCGCCGGATGTTAAGCCGAAGACCGTTCGCACTGTCCAGCTTGCCATCCCGGCCGAACGTGTGGCCGATGTCGCGACCCGGCTGGGGCGCGAGTCGCGCCGCGCCAACGTCCTCGAAGTCCTGCTTGCTGCTCGCGATCACCGGTTAAGCCTGAGCGCCCTGTGCCTGGCAGTCGGCTGCACCGAGGGTCCTGTTCGCGCGCTGGCCGAGTCCGGTGATGTGACCATCGAGCCGAAACGCACCTGGATCGAGCTGGCACTGCCAGCCGCCGAGATCGCAGGCCGCCTTGAAGCCGGAGAGTACGACCGGGCGCCGGTCCAGCGCGGCGTGCTCGAAACTATTCTGACCGCCGAAGGTCCCGTGCCCTATGATGCGGTGCATGCGCAGGCGGCGCGGGCGCTGGAAAGCGCAGGAACGGTCTACCGCTGGACCGACCCGGCCATGGTGGAGCTGCGCATCTCCCCGCAAGAGGCCGAGCAGCGGATCATCGAGCTGCGCGGCGGCCAGCCCTACCTCGATATTCTGACATTCCTGGCCGGGCGCGGTGAGGCAACGAGCCTGCACGATGTCTACGCTGCGACCAAAACCGATCTGGCCAAAATCCAGCGCCTGGCCGAGGACGGGCTGGTGGTGTTGGGCGAAGCCGAAGCGTGGCGCGATCCGCTGGGCGACCGCGAGTTTATCCCGACCCTGGCACCACCTCTGACGCTCGATCAGGAGCGCGTGTGGAGCGAGATCCGGGGCTACATGGATATGATCCACTGGGGCGAGCTGTCGCCTTCCCCCGAGGAGCCGGGTGTCTTTCTGCTGCACGGCGTCACCGGGTCGGGCAAGACGGAGATTTATCTGCGCGCTGTGGAGCGGGCGCTGGCGCAGGGGCGGCAAGCGATTGTCCTGGTTCCCGAGATCTCGCTGACCCCGCAGACCGTCCGGCGCTTTGCGACGCGCTTTCCGGGCCGTGTTGCGATCGTGCACAGCGAACTAAGCCCTGGCGAGCGGTACGACACCTGGCGCCGGGCGCGGGCGGGCGAGATTCACGTCGTCGTTGGCGCGCGCTCAGCGCTGTTCACCCCCCTGCCCGACGTGGGCCTGGTCATTCTCGACGAGGAACACGACGACAGCTACAAGCAGTCGCCCCCTATCCCGCCGCCCTACTATCACGCGCGTGATGTGGCGATTGAGTACATGCAGATCACGCGCGGGACCGTCGTCCTGGGCAGCGCCACGCCGGATGTGGTGACTTACTTCCGCGCCCAGGAAGGTCCCTACCGCCTGCTCAAGCTGCCCGCCCGCGTGATCGCCCACCGCGAACGGCTGGCCGATCAGGTCCGCCGGCTGAACGCGCCTGCCGCCCGCTACCATCCGATCGACGGTGCCGACGCCATGAGCGCCGAGCTGCCCGTTGTCCAGGTTGTTGATATGCGCAGCGAGCTACGCGCGGGCAATCGCAGTATCTTCAGCCAGGCGCTGCGCACAGCCCTCAACGAGGTCCTGGCGCGCGAGGAACAGGCCATCCTGTTCCTCAACCGGCGCGGGACGGCTACCTTCATCATGTGCCGCGACTGCGGATACATCGCGCTCTGTCCGCGCTGCAACACACCCCTGACCTATCACGGCCCGCGCCACGCGCTGATCTGTCACTACTGCGGCCACACACAGGACCATATCACAACCTGCCCGGATTGCGGCAGCCCACGCATCAAACACTTCGGGCAGGGCACCGAGCTAATCGAGGAAGCCGTCCGGGCCGAATTCCCCGCAGCGCGGACGATCCGCTGGGATCGCGACACGGCCACCGGGCGCGAGGCGCACGAGTTCATCCTGCAGCACTTCAGCGATCGGCACGCCGATATCTTGATCGGCACACAAATGATCGCTAAAGGGCTGGATCTGCCGCAGGTGACGCTGGTTGGCATCGTCTCCGCCGACACGGCGCTGGGCCTGCCGGACTTCCGCGCCGGCGAGCGCACATTCCAACTGCTGACCCAGGTCGCCGGGCGAGCCGGGCGCGGCGTGCTGGGCGGGCGTGTGGTGCTGCAAAGCTACCTGCCCGATCACTATGCCATTCGTGCGGCGGCGAATCACGACTACGAGCAGTTCTTCCGCCATGAGATCGCCTTCCGCCGCGAGAACGCCTATCCCCCGTTCCGGCGGCTGGCGCGCATCCTGTTTCAGTTCACCAGCCCGGCGCGCGCCGAGCGCGAAGCCCGCCGCGCCGCGCAGACCTTGCAGCGTATTCTCGCCGAGGGCCACTTCACCGCCAGCGAGATCATCGGGCCGACGCCCTGTTTCTTCGCCAAACGGGCCGATTTCTTTCGCTGGCATTTGATCTTACGCAGCCCCGATCCGGCAGCGATCCTGGCGGCGTTAGATATCGCTGAGGGCTGGTTCGTCGATATCGATCCGGTCGATATGCTGTAAAACTGAGGATGAATCGGCTGGTGCCGGCTGAGGCGAATCCTCTACAATTGCAGGTAACCTTGTGCGTGCTGCCAGCCGTCAGAACTGGAGCGCAGATCATGCGTTCGACATCCGAATGGGTCAGCTTGGGCGAAGCGGCGAAGATCATCGGTGTCCATCCCGCCACCATCCGCAACTGGGCAGAGCGCGGCGATTTGCCGTTTCGCCGCACTCCCGGCGGCCACCGGCGCTTCCGCCGCTCCGACCTGAAGGATTGGCTCACCAGGCATCCACCTCATCCGCACGGGCACGAGGCTCAACTCGTGGTGCAGAGCGCGCTCGGCCGCACGCGGCTGGAGATCGCTGACCGCCACAAGCTGCGCGAAGAGGCGTGGTATCAGCATCTGAGCGAGGCGGGCCGCGAGGCCATGCGCCAGCACGGGCTGCGGCTGATGGACGGCCTGATCCACCACCTGACAGCGCCTGAAGACGACACCGGTTTGGGAATCGCGCGCGAGATCGGCACCATCTATGGGCGCGTGCTCCGCAGCGAGAACCTGTCCCTGTCGATGGCGCTGCGGGGCTATCTGTACTTCAGCGATTTCTTGCTCGAAGCCGTGCTGCAAATGGCAGAGGCCAATGCGGGGCACACTGCGCTGGACTGGAACGATATGCTCCGCCGGGTCAATACCTTCACACGCCAGATCCTGCTGAGCATGATCGCCGTCTATGAGGGGTAGTGGGTTTGTGCGGCTGTGCGAGCGCTCTCCGTGTGCCCGCTCAGGCAACCGGCGATGGCATATCTTCGGGTGCGCTGTGCGGGTACGGCCGGGTTCCCAACCGGGTTAAGATCACCGCGCCCAGCCCGATCGCGCTGATGATCGTCGAGAGCAGGAACCCGATCCAGCCGGTAAACCACAGCAGGTCCCAGATCATCACGGCCAACCCCAAAACCAGACCGCCGGCTGCCGCCTGGACCATCGGCGGCTGGGGTGTCAGACCGGCTCGCCGCAGCACCCATCCGCCCACCGGGAAAGCAAACGCCGCCCAGCCGACCAGCAGCGCCAGGCCCAGCGCCAGCCAGGCCAGCAAAAACAGCGGCAGGATCAGCAGCGGCACAACCAGGATGAGTGAGAGCGCGTAGACGGCGCTGATCCCGACCGCGGCAACCAGCGTCAGGCAGCCGATGCCGGCGCTGGCGAGCGGTGCGCGCAGCACAGACCCCGACATCCGGCGCAGGCTGGTGGGAAACAGAACCATTCCCAGGGCGGCGATCGCGCTCAAGAACAGCGTGCGGCCAAACGTGCCCAGCAGCCGCGTCAGAAAGCCCGGCGCCCAGCGATCGCGGCCTTCCCCGATCAATCGGTCGAGCGTGGCCCGGTTCCCCGCCGCACATTCTTCTTGCAGCGCGCCCAGAACCTGCGCCCCTGGCTCCACGACAGCCCGATCGGCGCAATAGGTCAGATCGCCGGTCACACGGGCGGCGTCACCCAGGGTGAAGGAACTCGCGACCACGGTCAGGCTGCCGTCCACCAGACCGCCAACAATCACCTCGTCGCCGATCAGCGTCATATCCCCGCGAACCCGGCTCTCCGGCTCGAACACCAGCCGGCTGCCCACCCAAAAGCGGTCGCCGTCGAGTTCTTCTCCGGCCCCCAGCCGGAAAGCATCGTCAAAGCGGAAGCCGCCAAGCCGATCGCTCTCGAACGAACATCCGGCCAGCACCAGCGCCAGCAGCACCAATAACCCCCACCGTACAGCCCGCCGCTCTGCCAACCGTCTCGCCCCGATCATGCTTGTCTCTCGCCTATCCCCACCAAAGCCGCATCCATCCCGTGACTTACGCTGCCAGCCGCTGCATGAGCCAGCGCGGCCCATCCAGCAAATACCACACCAGCCACCCCACCAGCATCGCCAGGGGAATCGAGGTTGTCAGCAGGGCGGGGACCATCGGAGTTTCGTGGATCAGAGTCTGTACGCTCGACGAGAACTCGCCGGCCAGCCCCCATGCCAGGCCCAGTGCCGAGACACCCAGCGCCATGAGGCTGTTAAGCGCCCCCGGGTCGGAGAGCGTATCGAACAGCGACGCGACCCCATACCCCAGCACGGGCAATGTCAGTGCTGCCACCAGCGCCATGCTCAGCATCAAGCTCAAACTGAGCCGGCGGTTGAGCATGTGCGGGAAGGTCATCGCCGCCACCGCCGCCATCACCCGCGCGGCGAAATCCGGCGAAGGGGCGAGCATCGGGGCGCTGCGCAGCAGGGCTTCGACGCGCTGCAGGCGCCGCTCCAGGGGTTCGCTGGACGCTGCCGCCGGCTCGCCCCCTAGCCGGGCACGGAGCGCTTCCATCTCGCGCCCGGCTCGCTCGTCCTGTCCGGCTTCTTCCGGCTCAGGCGCGTTCTGCATCTGATAAGCGTGCTTTCCTTGATCGTCTTTCATCATGATCCTTCCATAGCAGGGTTGAGAGTCGACATCGACCTGGACTCAAGGCGGTTGGCAAGTGCCTGTCGGGCACGAAACAGCCGGCTCTTGACCGCGCTTTCCGTCGTGTTGAGCATCTCGGCAATCTCGGCATACGAGAGGTCATACCAGTAACGCAGGACGACCGCGATCCGATATTCCGGACTGAGTTCATCCAACAACGCCTGCACTTCCTCGCTCCGTTCATGGTCCAACGTGGACTCTTCGGGGCCGGGCACGTCGCTGGTGAGCGCAGGGTGCGGCGGCAGAGGCTCCTCGAGCGACAACCACGTCAGCCGCCGGCGGCGGATGCGATCGATGCAGTGGTTGGATGCAATCGAGAGTAGCCACGTCTTAAAAGGCCGCGCCGGATCGTAGCGATCCAGGTTCGCATACGCCCGCAAGAACGCTTCCTGCGCTGCATCCTCGGCTTCGCCGCGATTGTTCAACATCCGGTACGTCAGGTTGAACACATCGCGCTCGTAGCGTAGAACCAGGTTCCCGAACGCGTCCTGATCGCCTGCGAGTGTTTGTTCCACCCACAGAG
>Ga0226835_1001074_pt1 | contig 17875 bp, 14 predicted proteins | sample LAC_MetaG_1_FD_163627 | JGI IMG/M metagenome (GOLD analysis project Ga0226835, IMG submission 163627) | Anaerobic ammonium oxidizing microbial communities from anammox membrane bioreactor (MBR) in UC Berkley, California, United States -... | ecosystem: Engineered > Bioreactor > Anaerobic >...
CCTGGTCCTGTTCTGCGCGGCGCGCACCTCCACCACCTGGCCGCGCATCCGCTCGGCCCGACGCTTCGCCGTCAACATTCTCGGCGACCACCAGGAGGACGTGTCGCGCCTCTTCGCCACCAAGGGCGCCGACAGGTTCGGCTCGGTGGCCTGGCACGTGGGGGTGAGCGGCGCGCCCTTGCTCGACGACGTCCTGGCCTTCGTCGACTGCACGATCGAGGCCGAGCACGACGCCGGCGACCATGTGATCGTGGTGGGGCGGGTCCTCGACCTGGGCATCGGTGCGGAGTGCGGCCCGCTCCTCTTCCACGGCGGCGGCTACGGCCGTCTCCTGGGCTAGCGGCGCCGGTCGACGGTCGCGGGCCGGCGGGATCCGAGAGGCACGGGTCGACGGGCGTGGCGGGGGGCTTCGACTTCACGGCCGGGGCCGAGGCGGCGCGGGTGGCGATCGGCTGCGTCCTCGTCGCGTCGGGGGTGCTGAAGCTGGGCCGTACCGGTCCCGCCGACGTCGCGGCGCTCGGCGTGCCGGCGCCGGCGGCGACGGTGGCGGCCGCGGCGCTGCCCGTGGTCGAGGTGGTGCTCGCCGGCTACGTGCTCCTGGTCGGCGGGCCGTGGCCGGCCGCGCTGGCGGCGGGGCTGTTCGCGCTCTTCACGGCGGTGGTCCTGCGGGCGGCGGTGCGGGGCGCGGCGGTCCCGTGCCGGTGCTTCGGGTCGCTCTCGTCGCGGCCGGTCTCGTGGCTCACCGTCGTCCGGAACGTGTTCTTCCTCGCCCTGGCCGTGGTCGCGCTCGTGGGGGGCGGCACCGGGGCCCCGCCGTCGTGGCCCGTGCTGGGCGCTCTCCTGGGCGTGTCGCTCGCCTTGATCCTGGCCGCCTGAGGCGGTCAGGCTCTGCGCCATGGCCGAGCTCGAGCGCTCTTCCGTGATCGATGGCGTAGTGGTGGTCACGCCCCGGGTCTTCGCCGACGACCGGGGGATGTTCGTCGAGACCTTCCGCCAGGAGTGGGTTCCCGGCGCCCCGCCGATGGTCCAGGCCAACCGGGCCGACCGCCAGCGGGGGTGCCTCGTGGGGCTGCACTTCCACCGCCACCAGGCCGACTACTGGTACGTGCCGTTCGGCCGGGCGCTGGTGGCCCTGCACGACCTGCGGGAGGGTGGCCCCACCGACGGCGCGTCGGTGACCCTCGAGATCGGCCCCCACGACCATCGCGGCGTGTACATACCGCCCGGGGTGGCGCACGGCTTCTACGCGTTGACCGACCTGACGATCACGTACCTGGTCGACCACTACTACGACCCCGACGACGAGCTCGGCGTGGCGTGGGACGACCCGGCGCTCGGGATCGACTGGCCCGACCGGTCCCCGATCCTGTCGGAGCGCGACCGCACCAACCCGCTACGGGCCGACATCCCGGCCGAGCTCCGCCCCCGCCACCACGGCTGACGGGCTCGGGAGCCCCGGGGCGCGCCCGTACCCGTCCGCCCGCCGTGCCCGCGGCCGGCCGCACCGGCCGGTCAGCCGCCGCCGCGCGGGTGCTCGACCCGGCGCCGGACCCGTACCGCGAGGTTGATGCCCGTCGTGGCCTGGAGGGCGCAGTGCGCCGCCACCACGAGGGCGAGCAGCCAGGCGAGGAACGCCAGGTCGAGGAGCCCGAGACCGGTGGCCAGGACCAGGACCACGGCCAGCGCCCCGTAGGCGAAGCGGGTGGGTCCGGGGTCCTCGAGCGTGGTGGGCGGCCCGGCGCGGGGGGCCACGACGGTGCTCCACAGGCGCTGGAAGGGCGCGACCCGGGGTTCGACCGCGCCGAGGGCCAGCACCACCGCCCAGGCCGGGATCACGTACCAGAAGTGGAAGACGAAGCCCCCGAACAGCACCACCGCCGCCACGGCTTCGTCGGAGCGCAGCATCCGGGCGTCGACGGGTGGAGGCGTCGGTCGCGACGGGGGAGGGGACGCGGGGGGAGGATGCGCGGGAGGACCGGCCACGGCGCCGAGAGTACCGGCGGGTACCCTGGGGCCGCGGCAAGAGCAGCGGCGTCCACGCCCGGACCCCGGCCCCGGGGTGGGCGGGCCGGAGCGCCCCGGCGCCTTGCACGCGGCTACGCGGGGGACACGTGACCAACGACCCGACGGTCAACGACAAGGAGTCGCGGCGCGCCGGCTGGCGGCTCATGTGGAGCGCGACCCGCCCCGAGACCGGGTGGCTCGTCACCGGTGTGGTCGCGGGCCTGGTGTGGACCGGCGCCAAGCTGGTGGTCCCCCTCCTCGCGGCCCGGGCCGTCGACGACGGCATCCGGCGGGGCGACAGCGGGACGGTCGTGCGCCTGGTGGTGGCCATGCTGTTCGTAGGGCTCGTCCAGGCCGTGGGCACGGGCCTGCGGCGCTACGCCGCCTTCCACATCGCCCTGCGAGCCGAGACCGACCTCCGCCAGCGGCTCTTCACCCGGCTCCAGAGCCTCCACTTCTCGTTCCACGACCAGTCGCAGACGGGCCAGCTCATGGCCCGGGCCAACACCGACATCCAGCAGATCAACACGGCCCTGGTGCTGATCCCGCTCACGGTGGCGAGCTTCATCACCCTGGCGGGCGTGGCCGTGATCATGGTCCTGAAGAGCCCGTTGCTGGCGCTCCTGGCCCTCGGCACCCTGCCCTTCCTGAGCCTCGCCGCGACCCGCTTCAGCCGGCGGCTGGCGCCCGTGAACCTGGCCCTCCAGGAGGAGCTGGCCGACGTGTCGGAGGTCGCCGAGGAGACCGTCGCGGGCGTTCGGGTGGTGAAGGGGTTCGGGGCCGAGGCCCGCCAGGTGCGGCGCCTCACCGCCGAGGCCGACGCCGTCCTCGATCGGGCCCTCGACGCGGCGCGGCTGCGGGCCCGCTTCCTGCCCCTCGTCGACTTCCTGCCCACCCTGGCGATGGTCGCCATCCTCTGGTACGGCGGTCACCTGGTCCTCGACGGGCGCCTGGAGGTCGGCGACATCCTCGCCTTCAACCTCTACGTGCTGATGCTGATCTGGCCCCTGCGGATGGCCGGGATGCTGATCGCGCAGGCGTCGCGGGCGTCGGCGTCGGGGGGGCGCATCCACGAGGTCCTCGCCACCGAGCCCCGGATCAGCGATCGCGCCGGGGCCGCCGCGCTGCCGCCCGGGCGGGGCGCGCTGGCCTTCGAGGGGGTTCGCTTCGGCTACGGCCCCGGCCCGGCGGTGCTGAACGGTCTCGACCTGCGGATCCGCGGTGGGGAGGCGGTCGCCCTGGTGGGGGCGACCGGTTGCGGCAAGACCACCGTCGCCCGGCTCGTCCCCCGCTTCTACGACGTCGAGGGCGGGCGGGTGACGCTCGACGGCGCCGACGTGCGCGACCTGCGCCTATCGGAGCTGCGCCGAGCGGTCGGGATCGTCTTCGAGGACACGTTCCTCTTCTCGGGCACCGTGCGCGAGAACATCGCCTTCGCCGACCCCGACGCGCCGATGGACGACGTGCGCCGGGCCGCGCGCCTCGCCGGCGCGGCCGAGTTCGTGGAGGCTCTCCCCGACGGCTATGGGACGCTGATCGGCGAGCACGGCTACTCGTTCTCGGGCGGTCAGCGCCAGCGCATCGCCATCGCGCGAGCCGTGCTCGCCGACCCGCGGGTCCTGATCCTCGACGACGCGACGTCGGCCGTCGACCCCACCAAGGAGCACGAGATCCGCTCCGCGCTCCGTGAGGTGATGGCCGGGCGCACCACGCTGATCATCGCCCACCGTCCCGCGACCGTGGCCCTGGCCGACCGGGTGGTCCTCATCGACGGGGGCCGGGTGGCCGCCGAGGGCACGCACGAGGAGCTCCTCGTGACCTCGCCCCGCTACCGCGCCGTGCTGGCCGCGGCGGAGCTCGAGGCTTTGCTGCGCACCGCCGGTGACGACGCCGCCACCGACCCCGGCGACGCCGACGGTGGGAGTGCCGGCGGCGCGACTGCGGGCGGCGAGGACGCCGGTGGGGTGACGGCCGCCAGCAGCGGCGACGGGGGCGAGGGTTGACCCCGGTCGCCGCCACCGACGAGCGGCTCAGCCGGGCCGACGCCACCCACGTGGTGCGGCGCCTGGCGTCGATGCTGCGCGACCGGCGGGGTGAGCTGGCCCTGGCCACGGCCGTCGTGGTGGGCCAGACGCTGTGCCTGCTCGCCGGCCCGTGGCTGGTCAAGCGGGGCGTCGACGCCGGCCTGATCGGCGACGACCCCCGGGCGCTGAACGTCGCCGCCGTCCTCTACCTCGTGTCCGCGGTCCTCGGCCTGTTGTTCGGCCGCTGGGCCATCTGGCTGGTCAACCGCGTGGGGGAGACGTTCCTGCGCGACCTGCGGGTGCGGGCGTTCCGGCACGTCCTCGACCTCGGCATGGACTTCTACGAGCGCGAGCCGACCGGCCGCCTCGTGTCGCGCCTCACCTCCGACGTCGACATCATGGAGCAGCTCGTCTCCCAGGGTCTCGTGATGTTCGTCCAGAACGCCCTGCTCCTCGTCGGCGCGGTGGTGGCGGTGTTCGCCATGAGCTGGCCGCTGGCCCTGTGCACCCTGGTGATCGTGCCGCCGGTGGTGTGGGTGACCCGCTGGTTCCAGCGGGCGTCGGGCCAGGCCTACGTGGCCGTGCGGGAGCGCATCGGCGAGAACCTGACCACCCTCCAGGAGGGCCTGGAGGGGGTCCGGGTCGTGCAGGCCTTCAACCGCCAGGGTGGCTTCATCTCCAAGTTCCGCCGGACGAACGAGGCCCAGTACGAGGCCAACCTGGAGGCGGTCCGGATCTCGGTCCGCTACTTCCCGGTCATCGAGCTGGCCGGCGTGGTCGGGATCGCCGTGATCGTGGGCATGGGGGCGTACTTCGTGGACCGGGGCACGATCACGGTCGGGGTGGTGCTCGCGTTCGTCCTGTACCTCAACAACCTCTTCGAGCCGATCCAGCAGCTCGGCCAGCTCTACAACACGGTGCAGCAGTCCGGCGCCGGCCTCCACAAGATCCTGGTGCTGCTCGACACCCCCTGCTCGGTTCCGGAGCGTCCCGACGGCGTGGAGCTCCCCCGCCGGGGCGACCTCGAGGTGAGCGGCGTGTCGTTCGGCTACGGCGACGGGGTCACGCCCGACACCGACGGCGTGGTCCACCCCGCCGGCCCCGACGTGCTCAGCGGCGTCGACCTCACCGTGGCCGCCGGGGAGCGCCTGGCCCTGGTCGGACCGACGGGCGCGGGGAAGTCGACGCTGGCCAAGCTCCTGGTGCGCTTCTACGACCCCCGGCGGGGCCGGGTGAGCTTCGGGGGCGTCGACCTGCGTGACGCCCGCACGTCGAGCCTGCGCGACCGCATCGTGGTCGTGCCCCAGGAGGGCTTCCTGTTCGCCGGGACCATCCGCGACAACATCGCTCTCGGCCGGCCCGACGCCGACGCCGCCGCGGTGGAGGCCGCCGTCGACCGGCTGGGACTGGCCGGCCTGTTCGAGGGCTTCCCCGCCGGGCTCGACACCGAGGTGCGCGAGCGTGGCTCACGCCTCTCCGCGGGCGAGAAGCAGCTCGTATCGCTGGCGCGCGCCGCGCTGGCCGACCCGGCCGTGCTCGTGCTCGACGAGGCGACCTCGAACCTCGACCCCGGGACCGAGCAGCGGCTCGAGGAGGCGCTCGACCACCTGACCGAGGGCCGGACCGTGGTGGTGGTGGCCCACCGCCTCACCACGGCCGCCCGCTGCGACCGCATCGCGGTCGTCGACGGGGGCCGGCTCGCCGAGTTGGGCTCACACGCCGATCTGGTGGCCCGGGACGGCCACTACGCGCGTCTCTGGCGGGCGTGGGACTCGACGGCGCCCACGGGAGGTACGGCCGCGGACCTTCCGTGAGGAGAAAGCGAGCCGCCCGCGCCCCGGGACGGCGCGGGCGGCTCGTGATCCACCGACGGAGGCCGGAGGATCGATCGTGGGCCGGGTCCGCCCATCCCGACCGCCGGTCTCTTGGCGGTCCTCCTATCCGAGCCGGTCGTCGGTCCGGTCGTCGTCCTTGCGACGGCGCCGCCGGCGCAGCCCCATCAGCGACGCGCCGGCGGCGGCGAGGCCGAGGCCGGCGGAGGCCTGGTCGAGGAGCGCCGAGCCGGTGAAGGCCAGCACGCCGGCCTGCTCGGTCGCCGCCGTGGCCGAACCGCCGAAGGGTGCGCTGGTCCCGGGCCGGCTGGTCACCTCGGGGATGACCTCGATCGGAACCTCACCGGGCGTGACGGGCGGGGTGACGGGCGGGGTGACGGGCGGCGGGTCGCAGGCGTCGTCGTGGTCCGCCTGGCAGACCCGCACGAAGGAGTGGTTGCCGACGACGAACGCGTCGCCGGTGCGGATCACCGCGTTGCCGGCGATGTGCGACACGTCGACGGACTCGCCGGTGGCGTCGGCGACGGCGACGGCGTCGGGGTCGGCGGTGACGACCGACACCGAGATGTTGTCGCCGGTGTTGGCGAAGCTGATCCCGATGTTGAGGACCGCGCTCACCTGGCGGACGCTGACCGACGCGTTGCCGGGCATGCCCTCGTCGACCCCGGCCAGCGTCTCGGCGGCGCTGATGTCGCCGTTGACGGAGAGCAGCGCGCCGCCGAGGTCGATGGCCTCCTGGACGGCGGCGAGGTCGGTGCCGGTGAACGACGGGTCGGTGAACAGGGCGATGAGGCGCTGGAGAGCCGACTCGGCTGCCTCGACCTGGGCCCGCACGCCGGGGTCGACGTTGGCCAGCGTGAGCGACGAGCCGGCGGCGTTGAGGCCCGTGTTCGCGACGCCGAGACCGAAGTTCCCGACCATGGCCTGCTGGTCGGCGGAGGCCACCCCGCCGGAGACCGCACCCTGCACCTGCTGGAGGATCCCCGTGGTGGAGTCGTTGCCGACGGCGAGGGCGGTTCCGGCCTGGATGGCGGCCGTGCCGGCCGAGCCGCCGGAGAAGGCGCCCTCACCGGCGGCCGAGGGGGAGATGCCGAACTCGTCGAGGAGCGACTCGATCACCCACTGGATGAGCTGGGCCTGCTCGGGCGAGATGCCCGACGCCCAGGCGGCGTTGAGGCCGGAGTTGGCGAGAGCGATGCCCACGTTGACGATCACGGCTCGCTGGGCGACGGTGAGGACGCCGCCGTTGCTCGCCACGGCCATGGTGATCTGGACGATGCCGGAGTCGGCACGGTTGCCGATCGCGCCGGCGGCGCCGGTGCCGATGTCGGCTTGGGCGCTGCCCGACGTGCTCCCGACCACCGCGGTGGCCTGGGCGTTGGGGGAACCCTCGGTGTAGAGGGTGCCGACCGCGAGGTTGGTACCGGTGTCGCCGAAGCCGATGCCGATGTTCAGGACGGTCACGACCTGGCCGGTGGACGCACCGCCGGTGATCTGGGCGGCCTGGATGACCTCGGTCGTGGCCTGGTTCCCGGTCACGTTGGCGTTGCCGGAGCCGATCGCCGCGCTGCCGCCGGTGCCGGCCACGCCGGGCCACGCCGACGCGGCGTTGATGCCGGAGTTGGCGCCGGCCAGGCCGATGTTGATCACCAGCCCGACCTGGAGGACCTCGATCTGGCCGCCGGAGCTGGCCGTGACCTGGACCTGCTGGTCGATGCTGGACGTCGACTGGTCACCGGCGGCCACGGCCGGGCCGCTGCCCACGCCGCTGATGGCGTTCCAGCTCGCGCCCTCGGTCCCGGTGCCGCCGGGGTTGCCGGTCCCGTTGCCGATGGCGACGTTCGACCCGGTCGTGGAGACCGCGGCGCCGCTCGTGGTCACCTGGGCCTGCTGGTTGGTGGTCTGGGTGGGCCAGGCGACGTCCTCGACGGCGCCGCTCGGCGGGGGAGCGGCGGCGGGGGGCGAGTCGGCCGGGGTGGGGTCGGCGGCGTCGGTGCCGACGACGGCGTTCGTCTCCGGCGCCGCGGGCGGGGCGGGAGCGGGCCAGGCGGCGGCCGGCGGGGGGCTCGACTGCTGCGAAGGCGCCGCGTCGGGCGGGGCGTCGGCGGCGTGGGCCCGACCGGCGAGGACGACCATCGCCACGAGGAGCGCGCCGGTCACGATGAACAACTGGAAGGTGTATCGAAGCCCTCGGTACACGACTGACCCCTTACGTCGTTTCCCGGAACGTCCCGGGGGTGTCTGGTCCGGGGCCGTCCCCGGGTGGCCGAAGGGGTGACGGGGGGAGGGAAGCCGTCACCGGATCCCTCCCCCCTCGTGTCACCTCTTCGTACGTGTGACTCAGCCGTTGATCGAGCTGCCGCTCGAGTTGCTGCCCGCGCTGGCGGAGCCGCTGTTGGACTGCGTCACGGTGGTGCTGCTGCTGTTGCTGGCGCTCGCGTTGCCCGTCACGACGGACGCGCTGCTCGTGCCGGTGTTGGACGACGACGCCGAGTTGGAGGCGTTGCCACCCACGTTGCCGGCCGTGATGCCGCTCGAGCACTCGACGTTCCCGCCGGAGACGCTCGAGGAGGCACCCTGGCTGGTGCTGTTGCTCCCGCTCACCGAGCTGGTCGCGGAGTTGCCGCCGGTGTTGGCCGACGCGCTCCCCGAGGTGCTCACCGAAGCGGACTGGTTGACCCAGAGGCTGGCCCCGTTGTTGCTGCTGATGAGGCTGAACCCGTGGCCACCGTTGATGCTGGACCCGCTCGAGTCGGAGTCGGCAGACGCCCCACCCGAGTTGTCCTGGCTCACCGACGTGTCGGCACCGTTGGACGCGTCAGCGGCCCCCGTGTCGACGTCGGCCTGGCTGTTGCCGGTGTTGTCCGACGTGGCGTCGTTCGAGCAGTCACCACCGGTGTTGCCGAGCGTCGAACCGCTGGAGTCGACGGCGTTCCCACCGCTGACGTCCGTGCTGCAGTTCTGGCTGGTGGAGTTGCTGCCGTCCACGCTGCTGTCGGCCGAGTTGTCGCCGGTGTTGGCGTCGGCGGACCCGTTGGTGTCCACCGAAGCCGACTGGTTGACCTCGGCCTCGGCACCGTTCCAGCTCTCGATGATCGACTCACCGTGGTGGTGCCAACCACCACCCTCGCCGCCACCCGCGAACGCCGGGGCGCCGAGCATTCCCAGCGCCAGTCCCGCCGCGGAAACGACGGCCAGGGTCCGTCCCTTGCTCCTGTTCATCCGTCTCAACTTCCGGCCTCCTGTTTGGATATTCGTGCCGTTCCCCGCCGCCGGATGACAGCGGTTCGCACCCGTGTGGCAGGTCACAGCCCGATCACTCAGAGTGCTCGACCACCGAACCACGAAGCCCGCCGAGCGTGAAGGACAGAACCCGGGCAATAGACCGACAATTCTCCGTCGCCTGACCGGCGGCACGCCGACGGAACATCTCGTGGAGCGATATGACGCTCCGGTGCCCGGAGGTTGCTCCACCGCTGAATGCAAGGAGCGCGTGGCGGTCGACCACTACGCGCAGAGCGCGCCGACCGCACGGGGGCACGACCGAGCTTGCGAAGCGGAGAGTGGTCGACCGGCTACGCCTAGCCGTTGGCGACGAGCCGCCGCCGGTCGCCCCGGCGGCGCTCCTCCCCGCGCCATCCGCGCGAATCTCTCGCGGAAGGAGTGTGGGCCTCGGTGTGGTCGGCGAGGCGGAAGCCCACGCCGCGGACCGTCAGCAGGAACGCGGGACGGTCGGGTGCCGCTTCGATCTTCGACCGGATCCTACGGATGTGGGCGAACAGGCGTTCACCGTCGTAGAGCGGCACGCCGCGCCAGATGCGTTCGCAGAGCGTTTCGGTGGGCACCACCGCCCCGTGCGCCTCGACGAGGACCTCGAGGATGGCGAACTGGAGCCGGGTGAACTCGACCGGCCGGCCTTCCCAGGTGGCTCGGCGGGTCCGGGTGTCGAGGCTCAACGGGCCCCACTCGATCGTGGATCCCGGGTCCGACTGGCCGACGAGGTCGAGGAGCACCGCGGCCTGGGCCGAGACCAGGGCGGGGTCGGTGCCCGCCGGGACCTGGGCGTGGACGCCGAGCTCGGCGACCTCCGCAGGGCTCAGGGGCTCGGACGCGACGACGACGAGCATCGCGCTGCTGACGGAGCGGAGGTCGCGCACGAACCCCCTGGTCACCTCGGGGTCGGCGAGGGCCACGACCACCACCCGGGGCTCACCCACCCGGACGTGGTGCAGGCCCCGCAGGGTGTCGGGAGCGAGGGTGGTAACCAGCCCGTTCCGAGCGAACGCGCAGACCAAGGAACCCGCGACGGAATCGTCGTCGGCGCACAAGAGGACCCCGGGTCCGCCGCCGTTGGTGGATCGGTTCATTGCCAGCCTCCCGCCTCTCCCGCGGGCGGACTCTAGGACATCGGCCGCGCCACCGCACGTGGTCGCGTCATGGACTCGACAGGTTGCCGGCCCGTGACATCAGGCACATGCGCCCCGCGCGGCACGGGAGCGGCCGCCAGGGGCGCGCGCTCAGCGCGCGGCCGGCGTGGGCTCAGGGGCGACTCGAGCCGGTTCGAAGGTGGCCACCGGCTCGATGCGGGCGACCGCCCTGCGCAGCGCCGCCAGCACCGGGCCGCCGACGGCCAGGACCAGTGCCGCGTTCACCAGGGCGCCGGCGGCATCCCAGGCAAACGACGTCGCCACGTAGAACGACCAGTAGCGGCCGGCCGTGGCCGCGGCCCCCATGCCCGGCTCCCACGACAGCGGCCCGCCGTCGCGGACGAACGGCCAGAACCACAGGTTCAGGATCGCCCCGTACGCGAACCCCCAGGCCCACCCGTAGGCCGCCAGCGCGACCACCTCGAGCCGGGGGCGGAGCCGAACGGTCAGCCGCCCGACCCAGCCGGCGCCGGCGCCCATCCAGCCGAGGCCGAGCATCTGGAAGGGAAGCCACGGCCCGACCCCGCCGGTCAGCACGGCCGACACTGCCATCGCGCACAACCCCAGGAGCAGTCCGAGCCGGGGGCCCAGCGCGGCTCCGGCCAGTACCACGAGGAAGAAGATGCCGTTGCCACCGCCCGGCAGGTCGAGGAGCCGCATGAGGCCGGCGGCGGCCGAGAGCACTCCGAGCACGGCCACGCCCGCGGCGGTCATCGTCCCCTGGCGCACCTCCAGGGCCAGCACGACGACGACGAGTAGGCCGACGGCGGCCGCCACGAGGGGAGCATCCGCGCTGTGGGCCTGACCGCGCACCGACCCGTCGGGCAGCCAGAACGGGTACAGGAACGCCGCCAGGCCCAGGAGGGTGGTCGTCGCGTAGACCGCGACGGCGCGACCCGGGCCGGCGGACCCGGACCCGGCCGGCGCCGGAGCGGGGGCGCCGTTCACGGGGTCGCCGCCGTGGCGAGCGCGGCCGCGACCTCCGTCACGGTGAGGAACGGCGGGAGGACCCGCAGCACCTGGGGGGCGAAGAGCGACCCGGACAGCACTTCGCGCGCCGGTCCCGAGGCCACGGTCTCGCCGTCGCCGAGGACCACCACCCGGGTGGCGCACCGGGCGGCCAGCTCGACGTCGTGGGTGGCGAGCACCACCGCGCCGCCCCGGTCCGCGTGGGTGCGGATGGCGGCCTCGAGCGCGTCGCGCGACGGCCGGTCCATCCCCCGGGTGGGCTCGTCGAGGAGCAGGAGGGCCGCGTCGCCGACGGCCACCGCGGCGACGGCCACACGCTGGCGCTCGCCCCCCGACAGGCCGCGGGGGTGGCGGCCGGCCACGTCCTCGAGCCGCAGCGCGGCGAGCCACCGGTCGACCGCGCCGCCGGGCCCGGGCCGGCCCAGGAGGCGCAGGGTCTCTTCGACCTCGGCGCGGACGGTGGGGGAGAACAGGAGGGCGTCGGGGTCCTGCGGCACGTAGGCGACCGTGCCCGGACGGTCGATGACGCCGGCGGTGATCGGCAGCAACCCGGCCAGGGCCCTCAGGAGCGTCGTCTTGCCCGCGCCGTTGCGTCCGAGGAGCGCCACCACCTCTCCTTCGGCGACCTCGAGGGCCACGCGGCGCAGCACCGTCGCTCCGCCGAGGGCGACCCCCACGTCGCGGGCCGAGACCAGCACCTCGCCGGGCGCGGCCCCGGGCGGCCCGGGAGCGACGGGGACGCCCGCGTGCGACTGCGCCCGACCGGGGAGGGGCACGGCGGAGCGGCGGGCCCGGGCGCGTGCGTCACGGACCGTAAGCGGAGGAGGGTCCCAGCCGAGGACGCGCCCGAGTTCCGTAACGCTTGCCGCGCCGGGGTAGGTCGCCAGCGTCGGCCCCGGCGGGCCCGGGTCGCCGGCGCGGCCGCCGTCCATCACCACCACCCGGTCGGCGAGGGGGCCGGCCCGCTCCAAGCGGTGCTCGGCGAGGATCACCGTGGTGCCGAGGTCGTCGTTGATCCGTGACAGCGCGGCGAGGACGTCGTCGGCGCCCTGCGGGTCGAGCTGCGAGGTCGGCTCGTCGAGCACGAGCACCGGAGGCGCGAGGGCCAGGGCGCCGGCGATCGCGCAGCGCTGGCGCTCGCCGCCCGAGAGCGTGGCCGGGGAGCGGCGCCGCAGGTGGGCGACGCCGAGGGCGTCGAGGACCTCCTCGACCCGGCGCCGCATCGCCACGGGATCGACACCCAGGTTCTCGAGGGCGAACGCCACGTCGGGCTCGACCCGGTCCACCACGAACTGCGCCTCGGGGTACTGGTGCACGAAACCGACCAGGCCGGCGAGGTCGCGGGGCCGGTGGTCGCGGGTGGATCGCCCCAGGGTCAGCACCTCGCCCCCGAAGCGGCCGCCGCTGCCGTGCGGCACGAGGCCGTTCACGGTGCGGGCCAGGGTGCTCTTGCCCGAGCCCGACGCACCCACCACGAGCAGCACCTCGCCGGGCTCGACGTCGAGGTCGACGCCGTCGAGCGCCGGCGCGCCGGTGCCGCCGCCGCGCCCGTCGCCGGGGTAGCGGAAGCGGACGGCCCGCATCTCGACGGCCGCGCCGGTCACGATTCCCTCCCGGGCAGCAGGGGGGCGAGCAGGGCGGCCAGCGCCAGGGCCACGAGCGGCGAGAACGCCGGCCAGGCGAGGGGCGTCGCGCTCCAGGTGAGCGACCGCTCGTCGCGCGCGGCGAGCAGCGCGACCGCGACCGGCGCGGCGAGGCTCACGGCCATCGTCACGGCATCGGCGCGGGTGAGGCGCCGGGGCCGGTACCGCGAGCCGCCCCGGGCCCGGGACGCCAGCGCGACGGCGGCCGCGATCGCGACCGCCCCGCCGGCGGCGAGGAGCGCGGCCACGGGCCGGGCCCGTCCCACCAGTGCCACCAGCGCGCCGCCGAGGGCGACCACCCCCACCAGCCCGCACCACGCGGCGGCGCGGTCGCGGTCGCCCGGCGGCGACGCCCCGTAGCCGCGGGAGTCCATCGACTCGGCCAGGGCCAGCGCCCGTTCCAGGCCGCGCTCGAGGACGGGCACGACCTGGCGGGTGAGGCGCCCGCGGCGGACGGCCCGCCCGCCGGTGCGGGCCCGGTCGGCCTCGCGGACGGCCTGCACCGACTCGATCGTCGACGGCACGAACGCCAGCGCCACCACCACGATCAGGCCGACCTCGTGGAACGCCCGCGGCGCGGCCCCGATCAGCTCGTGGTGCGACACGACCGCGTTGAACGCCCCGAAGACGGCCATGATCGCCACGATGGTCATGCCCTCGGCGGCGACCTGGAGGATCACCGCCAGCTCGACCGGCCCGCCGACGGTGAAGCCGCCCAGCGCGCCGGGAAGGGTGAGCGAGGGCGTGGTGAAGAGCACCGTGCCGCCCAGGCCGGTGTGGGTGGTGGCCGCGGCGAGCACGACGCGGACCGCCGCGAAGGCCACGCCGAGCGCGACGAGGACCGGGAAGGCGCGGGCGTACGGCCCGGGCGGGGCGTGGACCTCGACCACCAGCGCCGCGATCCCCACCACGAGGAGCGCGTAGAGCGGGTTGGGCGCGAGCTGCACCGACACCGCCCCGGCCAGCGCCCAGACCAGCCACGCGACCGAGTGCCGCCGGTGCTCGACGGCCCGGGGCGGGGCGTCGTGGTCCGCTCGCGGCTCGGGGCGTGATGGCGCGGGCGCCGGCGGGTGGTGGGGTGGATCCGGGTGAAGCGGCGCCGCGGAGCTGCGGACGGCGGCACCGGCCAGGGCGCCGGGGGCGCCGGGGGCGCCGCGGGCGGTGTCGGAAGAGGCGGAGGCACGGGCGGCGGAGCCCGGCGTTGCATCCGCGGGCGGCATGTTCCTACAGTGCGCATCCGACAGCGGTCATGCGCAACCCGGGCCTTCCACCCGGGCCGCACGGTCCGGCCGGGGCCTCCGAGGCCTCCGAGCCGGGCGGGGGAAGTCGGTGCAAGTCCGACGCTGACCCGCAACTGTGAGCCCGACGCCCGAGCGTCGAGCGAGCCAGAGCACCCGCCGCCGTCCGCCGGTCCGCCGGCGTTCCCGGTCACCACCGGCCCGGGTCCTCCCCGGGGCGGTCGAACAGGGCCCTCGAGGAACGGGGTCCACGGAGGATGCAATGGGCTCTCCCCACCGCCACGTCCCGTCGTCCGCGCGCGCCCCGCGCCACCGCTCCGCGCGGCTTGATCGTCTCCGCCCGCCCGGCCGGGCCCGCCGGGGCCCGCGTGCCGTGTGGGCGACCGTCGCCGTCTCGCTCGCGCTGGCCGGCGGGCCGCTCGCCGCGGTCCCCGCGGGCGGCGCGCCGTCGGCCGCCGACCGCCCCACCGTCGACGCCGCCGCGGCGTGGCTGCGGAGCCAGCAGCAGGCCGACGGCGGGTTCGAGGTGGCGGGCTTCGCCGGCTTCGAGACGCCCGACGCGGTGCTGGCCCTGGCCGAGGCGGCCCAGACCGGTTCCACGTGGGACGCCGACGCGGCCCGGGCCGCGGTGGCGGCCGTCACCACCGGTGGGAAGAGCCCTCTCGACGCCCTCGACGCCTTCGCGTCCTCCGGCCTCGACGTGGGGCAGGCCGCCAAGCTGATCGTGCTCACCGCCGTGCCGCTCGGCCTCGACCCGGCCGCCTTCGACCCGGCCGGCGACGGGTCGCCCGTCGACCTGGTGGCCGTGGTGCGGTCCGGCGCCCAGCCCGACGGGACGTACGGATCCGCGGCCGCGTTCACCCAGACCCTCTACGCCGCGCTGGCCCTGCGCCTGGTCGACGGCTCGGTCCCGGCGGCCACGGTCGACGCCGTGCGGTCCCGCCAGCAGGCCAACGGCGGGTGGAACTTCAGCGGCGACCCGTCGGGGAGCGACGTCGACCCCGACACGACGAGCCTCGCCGTGCAGGCTCTGATCGCCGGGGGCGCGGGGGTGGCCGACCCGGTGGCGGGCGACCCGGCGGTGGAGGACGCGCTGGGTCTGCTCGCGGACGAGCAGAGGGCCGACGGCTCGTGGGCCAGCCCGTTCGACGACGGCAACCCCAACTCCACCGCGATGGCGATGCTCGCGATCGCGGCCGCCGGCTTCGACCCCGACTCGGCGGCGTGGCGCAACCGGGTCGCCCCCATGTCGACGGGGAGCCCCTACGCCTCGCCGTCGGCCTACCTGCGGTCGGTGCAGGCCCCCGACGGGCACCTGGCGTCGCCGAACGACTCGTTCCCGCCGGTTAACACCTTCGCCACCGCGCAGGGGATCCAGGGCCTGAGCCGCGGCTGGCTGCCGGTCGTGGCCGTGGTGTTGCCGGTCGGGCCGGTCGAGGTGGGGCCGAACCCGGGGCCGGGGGTCTCGCGCTCCGAACCGCCCATCCAGGTGGCGGGAGCACGGCGCGCGGTACCGGTCGCGGCCCGGCCGTCGTTCACGGGCTGATCCCCCCGTGGACGGCCTGACGGCTGGCTCCGACGGGCGGGCCGGCGTGCGGGCTCCGGCGCCGGTCCCGGCGGCGGCGCGGCGGTCGGTCCTGGCCGCGGCCCTGGTCGCGTTCGCGGCGGCCCTGCTGGTGGCCGGCTCGGCGACGGGCGCGCCGGCGATGGAGCGGGCGGGGCGCCTTGGCGCCGCTCCGTCGGATGGCGCGGTCGCGGCCCGGCCGGTGGCGACGGGTACGAGCCGCGCCGCGGTGATCGTCGACACCGGGTCGCGGGTGATCCGCACCGTCATCTCCTTCGACGGGTCGATCTCGGGCGCCGAGGCGCTGCGCCGGGCCGGCGCGGATCCCGTCTTCACGATCTTCTCGGGGGAGGGCGCGGCGGTCTGCTCGCTGTACGGCGTCGGTCACGGCCCCGGCGACTGCTTCGGCGTCGCCTCCGGCGACGGGCGCTACTGGGGCTACTTCCGGGCGCCCGCCGGTTCCACGTCGTTCCGGTACTGGGGTGCCGGGGCGTCGTCGACTCTGGTGCACGACGGCGACGTGGAGGGCTGGAGCTTCGGGGCACGCCCGTCGGCTCCGGCCTACGTGTCGGTGGCCGAGCTCGCTGGGGATCCGCGCCCGGGGGGGTCCGGATCGGGCTCCCCGGGTGGGGTGAAGCCCGGCACGTCGCCGGGGGCCGGGACGGGCGGAGGTGCGAGCCCGCCGTCGACGGCCGCCCCCGCCGGCGGCGGGTCGGGGTCGGCGCCGTCGACCGGTGGCGGAGCCCCGAGCACCGCCCGGCCGGCCCCGTCGGTGGAGGGGGCCGTAGCCGAGCGACCCGGCGCCGCGGCGGGCGACGGTGGGACCAGGCCCGACGAGCACGTACCGGCCACCCGCGACCGCTCGCGTGGGGAGGCGTCCTCCGGCCCGGCGCGGGAGGCAGCCGCCCGGCGGGGAGCCGGCGCGGGGGCGGGCGGCACCGGTGGCGGCTCGGCTTCGTCGCTGGCGTGGTTCGCGGTGGCGGCCGTCGCCCTCGGCGCCGGTCTGGTGATCGCCCGCCGGGTGCGGACGGTTCGGGGTCGCCGCGCCTGAACCGGCCGCGCCGGGCCGGGCACGGCCCGCCGGTGGCGCCGCCGGACCTCGATGCCGATTCGGGGGCCCGGCGGGAAGCCCGTACCATCGCGTGGTTGCCGCGAACCCCGTCCCGCTCACGTCGTGGCGGGCCCGGTCCGAGGGCCGATCCCGGTGCCGATGATCCTCGCCGAAGTGACCCAGCAGAACGTGAACGTGCTGATCGCGTTCGGCGGCGGGGTGATCTCGTTCCTCTCGCCGTGCGTGCTGCCGATCGTGCCCGCGTACCTGAGCCTGATGACGGGCCTGTCGGTCGGCGAGCTCCAGTCCGCCGAGCGCAGCGACCTGGCCCTGATCGCCCGGACCACGCTCCTGTTCATCGCCGGGTTCACGGCCGTGTTCGTGATCCTCGGGCTGGTGAGCACGTCGCTCGGCCAGACCGTGTTCCGGAACCAGATCGTGCTCACCCGGGTGGCCGGGGTGATGGTGATCCTCATGGCGCTGTACCTCGCCGGCTCGCAGCTGCTCATGGCGCCGGCCCTGTACCGGGAGGCGCGGTTCCAGCCGCACCTCGACCGCCTCGGCCCGTTCGCCGCGCCGGTCGCGGGGGCCGCGTTCGGCCTGGGCTGGACGCCCTGCATCGGGCCGGTGCTCGGCGCCGTGCTCAGCGTGGCCGCCACGAGCAGCACGGCCCGGGGCACGTCGCTGCTGCTGGCCTACTCCGCCGGCCTGGGGATCCCGTTCCTGATCGTGGGCCTCGGCCTGGGGCGCCTGGCCGGCCCGCTGGCGTGGGTGAAGCGGCACTCGAAGGCGATCACGTTGGTCTCGGCCGCCTTCCTCCTCGCGTTCGGGATCCTGCTGGCCACCAACCGGTTCTCGCTGTTGACGGCCCGCCTCACCGACCTCCTCGACGCCATCGGCCTCGACCGCCTCGTCGAGCTCGGCTGACCGGCCGGGCGTGCGCCCGGCGGCGTTGGAGCGCGGGTGGAGGATCGGGTAGGATCTCCGGCACGCCGCGGGGTGGAGCAGTCTGGTAGCTCGTCGGGCTCATAACCCGAAGGTCGCAGGTTCAAATCCTGCCCCCGCCACCAACGAAACCGCAGGTCAGGCCCCACTTTCCGGAGTGGGGCCTTCTGCTGTCCGG
>Ga0226835_1001075_pt1 | contig 17865 bp, 12 predicted proteins | sample LAC_MetaG_1_FD_163627 | JGI IMG/M metagenome (GOLD analysis project Ga0226835, IMG submission 163627) | Anaerobic ammonium oxidizing microbial communities from anammox membrane bioreactor (MBR) in UC Berkley, California, United States -... | ecosystem: Engineered > Bioreactor > Anaerobic >...
GCCCAGACCACACCAACAAAGAAGGAGAAAGCACCCACCTTGACCAAGACCTAAGACCCAAACCATACATGAAGGCGGGTCACTTCTCGGCGAAAATCCCGGGTCAGCTCTCAGCGGAAATCAACAGCCCGAGTTCTGGTCGGAGCACTTCGCCGCGCGCGGCATCCGCATGGCAGCGCGCACTCTCCGCGAGAAGGCCATCAAATCCGGCCTCTGCTACTATGTCGACAAGCAGGTGCTCATATCACCCCGGCAGATCGACGAGATGTTTGTATGGAGTAAGACGCCATGGCGATCACGATCTACAAGCGCGGGAAGTTCTGGTGGCTCACCGGCTATGACGCGGCCGGCAACAGGGTCCATGAAAGCACTGGCGTTACTGGAGAAGACGAAGCGGAGCACATCCGCATCGCAAGGGAAAAGGAAGGGCTCGACCTTAAGCTCCTCGGACCCAAAGCCACCTTCACGTTCGATCAGGCAGCGGTAGCCTATATCACCGCGGGGCGAGACCAGAAATTTCTTGCTCCACTGATCAGAGAGTTCGGCCACCTGCGCATTTCCCAGATGACGGGCACCATGGTCCGAACTGCAGCGCGGAAGCTCTATCCAGATGCGGCATACACCACCTGGAACCGGCAGGTGATCACGCCGGTGCGGGCGATCGTTAATATGAGCGCCGATGCGGGACATTGCCCACCGGTGAAGATCAAAGGCTTCAAGGCGAAGGACCCCGGAGTGAGGCGATCAACGCGCCCCGCGCGCCGCGCAGTTGATCGGGCCTATATCGACGCTTTTCGAGCCGCCTGCGCGAACCGCCACCTCGGCGTAATGTTCCTGTTCATGTACGTGACCGGCGCTCGTCTCGGGGACGCGATCAAGCTCAAGCCGGGAGACCTCGATCTGCCGAACAGACTCGTGACGTTTCGGGACATGAAGAATGGGGAGGATGGGGAGGGGGATTTGACGGCGGAGCTGGTCTACGAATTGCAGCAGCTGGAGCCCAAGGGTGGGCTGGTCTTCGGATACCCGAGCCGTCACGGGTATCTCTACAAGGAGATCAAGGCGACCTGCGCGCGGGCAGGCATTCCCTATCTCGGCACACATCAGCCAGGCCGGCACAGCTTCGGCACGGAGATGATCGTGCGCAGCAAGGTCGACATCGCCACCACGGCCGAGAAGGGGCGGTGGAAGTCGAAGCGCCTCCTGATGGAAACCTATGTCCATCCGGACGAGAGCGGAGTGATTGAGAAGGTGTTCGGGAAAAAGGAACCGAAGGGAACCAAACGGGGAACGAGAGGTCACACCACTCGGATCAAGAAAACAGCCTGAAAGCCGTATCTGGCAAGGCGTTGCGGATGTTCTTCCACGCCCTTAGCAGGGGAGCGCCTTCGACCACTCGGCCACCTCTCCGTGCCGCGCTTTCTAAGGGTTTCCGGGAATTTGGCAAGGATCAATCTTGTAAAACGATGCGGCGGAATACGGCACGATGCAGGAACCCGCCGGGGTAGCGGGAGGGGGAAGGGTTCCCTGCCTGTTCTGTCGTCCACAATTTTCAGCGCCTGTAGATGGCACGCCACACCGACCTTTGCGACCTGACCGAGGTAGCCGGCGCATACGCCGCCTTCCTGCCGCTCACGGAAATGACCGGGCGGCAGCCGCAACCCTGACCCGCCAAACCGGCGGCAACCGCCCATGACCCGATTGATCGGGACACGACGAGGATGCTCCTTCAAAGCCCGGGACCGGACAGCTAGCGGAAGTCGCGCGAGCGGATGCGGATCGCCTCGTCGGCGCCGGAGGCCGCCGCATCGTGGTGGCGCAGCCCGCTCCCCCGTCCGGGCGGCGGCAGGGGGGAAGGCCCGTCGCGCTGGCCGATGCCGGCGAGGTCGTCCGTCAGGTCGACGAGGTGCCGGGCGACGACATGCACCACCTCGCCCTCGCGCTGGATGCGGCCGCGAACGCCGATCATGCCGGCATTGAGGATGACGCCGCGATAGGCCTCGAACACTTTCGGCCACACCACCAGATTGGCGATGCCGGTCTCGTCCTCCAGCGTGATGAACATCACCCCCCTGGCCGAGCCCGGCCGCTGGCGCACCAGCACCAGGCCCGCCGTCTCGATCCGGCGTCCGTCGCGGCCGGCCGCGGCCTCAGCGCAGGTGACGATGCCGCGGCGCGCGAGATCGGCGCGCAGGAAGGAGACGGGATGGCTGCGCAGCGTCAGCCCGACGCGGCAATAGTCCTCGACCACCTCGCCGCCCGTCGCCATGCGGGCGAGTTGCACCGTGGGCTCGATCTGCTCCGGCATCGCGCCTTCCTTCCGCTCCCGCGCGGCGGCGGCCGAAAACAGCGGCAGCGGCTCGTCGCGCAGCGCCCTGATCGCCCACAGCGCCTCGCGGCGGGCGAGGCCGAGCGACGGCCGGAAGGCGTCGGCCCGGGCGAGCTCGACAAGAGCGGCGGCGGCAATGCCGGCGCACCGCCACAGCTCGTCGACCGACAGATAGGGCCGCCGCGCCCGCCCGGCGACGAGGCGGTCGGCGTCCGCCCGGCCGAAGCCCTTGACCATGCGCAGGCCGAGCCGCACGGCAAAGCGGTCGCCGCCGTCGCGCGGCTCCAGCGTGCAGTCCCAGGCGCTCGAATTGACGCAGACGGGGCGCACCTCGACGCCGTGGGCCTCAGCGTCGCGCACGATCTGCGCCGGGGCATAGAAGCCCATCGGCTGGGAGTTGACCAGCGCGCAGCAGAACACGTCCGGGTGGTGGCACTTCACCCAGGACGAGGCATAGGCGATCAGCGCGAAGCTGGCGGCATGGCTTTCGGGAAAGCCGTAGGAGCCGAAGCCCTCGAGCTGGCGGAAGGTGCGCCCGGCGAAGTCGCGGTCGTAGCCGTTGGCGACCATGCCGGAAATCAGCTTCTCGCCGAAGGTCGAGATGGTGCCGGTGTTCTTGAACGTCGCCATGGCGCGGCGCAGCCGGTCGGCCTCGCCGGGCGAGAAGCCGGCGCATTCGATGGCCACCCGCATCGCCTGCTCCTGGAACAGCGGCACGCCGAGCGTCTTGCCGAGCACGGCCTCGAGCTCCGGCTTGGGGTAGACGACAGCCTCCTTGCCGTCGCGGCGGCGCAGATAGGGATGCACCATGTCGCCCTGGATCGGGCCCGGCCGCACGATGGCGACCTGGATGACCAGGTCGTAGAAGGTCTCCGGCTTCAGGCGCGGCAGCATCGACATCTGCGCCCGGCTCTCGATCTGGAAGGTGCCGAGCGTGTCGGCCTTGCGGATCATCGCATAGGTGGGCCCGTCTTCCGCCGGGATGGTTGCGAGCTCGTAATGCTTGCCCTTGTGCGCGGCAAGCAGATCGAAGGCGCGGCGCATGCACGACAGCATGCCGAGCCCCAGCACGTCGACCTTCATGAACTTCAGGACGTCGATGTCGTCCTTGTCCCATTCGATCACCTGCCGGTCCTCCATGGCGGCGGGCTCGATCGGCACCAGGTCGTCGAGGCGGTCGTGGGTCAGCACGAAGCCGCCCGGATGCTGGGACAGGTGCCGCGGCGTGCCGACGAGCGCGCGGGCGAGCGCCAGCGCCAGCCGCAGCCTGCGGTCGTCCGCATTGAGGTTGAGCGCCGCGGCGTGCTCCTCGCCCACGCCTTCCGACCATCGCCACACCTGCGCGGACAGCGCCCTGGTCATGTCCTGCGGCAGGCCGAGCGCCTTGCCGACGTCGCGCAGCGCGCCGCGGGCGCGATAGCGGATGACGGTGGCGCACAGCGCGGCCCGGTCGCGGCCGTAGGTGTCGTAGACCCACTGGATGACCTCCTCGCGCCGCTCGTGCTCGAAATCGACGTCGATGTCGGGCGGCTCGCGCCGTTCCTCCGACACGAAGCGCTCGAACAGGAGCGCGCTTTCCACCGGGTCGATGGCGGTGATGCCGAGCACGTAGCAGACGGCGGAATTGGCCGCCGAGCCCCGGCCCTGGCACAGGATTCCCTGCGAGCGCGCGAAGCGCACGATGCTGTGCACCGTCAGGAAATAGGGCGCGTAGTCGAGCTTCGCGATCAGCCGCAGCTCGTAGTCGAGGCTTCTCGCCACCTTGTCCGGCACGCGGCCGCGATAGAGCAGCATAGCCCCTTCGCGCACCAGCCCTTCCAGCGTCTGTTGCGGCGTCAGCCGCGGGTCGGCCCTCTCCTCGGGATACTGGTATTTCAGTTCGTCGAGCGAGAAGCGGCAGCGCTCGGCGATCTCCAGCCCGCGGGCGAGCGCGTCGGGATAACGCGAGAACAGGCGGTGCATCTCCCGCGGCGGCTTCAGGTGGCGGTCGGCGAAGCGCTCGCGCCGGAAGCCGAGCTCGTCGACGGTGACGTTGTGGCGGATGGCGGTGACGACGTCCTGAAGGATGCGCCGCTCCGGCGCGTGATAGAGCACGTCGTTGGTGACGACGGCCGGCACGCGCGCCTGTGCCGCCATCGCCGAAAGCCGCCACAGGCGAAGCTGGTCGTTCGGCCGCCGGCGCAGCGTCAGCGCCATGTAGGCCCGGTCGCCGAAGGTGTCGCGCAGGCGCCGCAGGCGCAAGGCGCAGGTCTCGTCGGCGACGTCGGGGATGAGGACGGCGACCAGCCCCTCAGCATGCGCGGCGAGGTCGTCCCATTCGAGGTGGCAGCGGCCCTTGCCGCCGCGCTTCTTGCCGCGCGAGAGCAGCCGGCACAGAAGCGCATAGGCCGGCCGGTCGGTCGGATAGGCAAGCACGGCCATGCCGCAGGAAAGGTCGAGCCGGCAGCCGACGACGAGGCGCACGCCCGTCTCCCTGGCCGCCTCGTGGGCGCGCACCATGCCGGCAAGGCTGTTGCGGTCGGCGATGCCGAGCGCCTCGATGCCCAGCTCCTTCGCCTGCGCGAACAGCTCCTCGCAGCCGCTCGCCCCGCGCAGGAACGAGAAGTGGCTGGTGACCTGCAACTCGGCATAGCGGGCGCTCATGCGAAGATCCCGTGCAGGAACCAGCCCTGGCCGCCGCTTTCCGGGGTCTCGCCGTCGCCGGCGCGGAAGATCCAGTAGCGTCCGCCGGCCTCGTCCTCGACGCGGAAATAGTCGCGCACGGCCGCCATCTCGGCGTCGCGCTTCCACCATTCGCCGTGGATGCGCTCCGGCCCGTCGGCGCGCCGCACGCGCCGGCGCACGCCGCGCCAGCGGAACCAGGCCGGCGGATGGTCGGGCAGGAGCGCCATGGTCTCGATCGGCTCCGGCCGCGGCAGCAGGCGCGGCGGACGCGGCCATGCGTCATCCCATGTCGCGCCGGTTTCGGGCGCCAGCGGCGAAACGCGCGCCACCGAGCGTTCCGGCACGTCGCTGTCGACGGGCGCGAAGCGGTACAGGCGGTCCTCGCCGACGCGGTTGGCGAGGCTGTCGATCAGGCCGGACAGGTCCGGCCCGGATTCCCGGCCCAATGCCGAGACCGTCTGCCGGGCGGCCAGCGGCTCGACCATGACGGCCGCGAGCGTCATCGCCTCGATGCCGAAGCCGGGGTCGAGCGTCTCGATCTTCTCGCGCAACAGCCGCGTCAGGCGGGCGGCGTCGCGCACCGGCCGCGCGGTGCCGATGCGCGACGCCTGGAGCGAGTTGTCGACGCGGCGGATGCGAAGGTCGAGGCGGCGCACGCCGAGGCCCCGCTGCTCCAGCGCCGCGCACAGGGCCGTCACCAGCTTGCCGACATAACGGGCGATGGTCTCGGCCGCCGCGATCGGCTCGGCGAAGACGCGGTGCGCCTCGACGGGATCCGGCGGGCGCAGCGGCTCGATGGGCTCGGCAGCACAGCCCAGCGCCTGGTCGAGCCGGCGGCCGGGCTGCGGGCCGAAGCGCAGCGCAAGCGGCGCGCGCGGCCGGTCGATCAGATCGCCGATGCGGGTGAGGCCGAGCGGGCGCAGCGCCTCCACCAGCGCGCGGTCGAGCCGCAGCGCCGCCGCCGGCAGCGGCCGCAGCATGGCCTCGGCCCCGCCGGGTGCAACGACGGTGGCGGTGGACCTGAGGAAGCGTGCCGCGGCATGGGCCGCGCCCCACGTGTCGGCGACCGCCGCCCGCGCCTCGACGCCGGAGGCGGCAAGGCGCTCGACCATGAAGGCGAGCATGGCCGCCTCGCCGCCGTGAAGATGCTCGGTCCCGGTGGTGTCGAGCACCAGCCCGTCGGGGAAGTCGACGGCGACGACCGGCGCGATGCGTTGCAGCGCCCAGAGCGCCAGCCGCTCCAGCCCCAGCGCGTCGGCCTGCGGGTCGGCCTGCCTGAGCACGAGGCCGGGGGCCAGCGCCTGGGCTCTGGCCACAGCCATGCCGGCGCGCAGGCCGAGCCCCTCGGCCTGCGCGTCGAGCGCGGCGACCACGCGACGGCGGCCGTCGCGGCCGACCAGCACCAGCGGCGCCTCACGCGGCAGCGCCGCGTCGGCCGATTTCCTCCTGAGGCGGTCGGTCGGCCACCTGGGAAGGAACAGCGAGACGACCCGTGCCATCACATGCCTCCACGATGAAATCCGCGGCTTCGCCGCCGCGGCAGCGCACCAGCTCGACCAGCCAGCGCGCCCTGCCGACGCCCGGCACCGGCAGCGGCCGCGACGGCAGCGCCGAGACCCGCCAGCGCGTGACGGCGGCGGTGGGCTGGCCGAACCCGGCCGCCTCGGCCGGCCGGCGCCAGCGCCGCACGGCAAGGCCGATGGTGCCCGAGCCCTCGGCGGCGAGCTGGAGCCGGCGCGAGGCGGCCATGGGAAGCCGCGCCACCTCGGCCACCGCCGCGCCCAGCCCGCCATGGCGCAGCCCCTCCTCGAAGCAGGCGAGCAGCGCCTTCTCGTCGCCGGCCTCGACATGGATCAGCCGGTCGGGCGAGAGGCCGACCTGCGCCAGCCCCGGCGCGAACAGGTCGTGGCGCGCCACGCACCACAGCACCTTGCCGCTCGTGCGCGCGGCGATGCCGGCGCAAAACAGCGCGGCGGCCGCGCCGTCGACGGCGCCGTTGCCGCCGCCGGCCACCTCGTGCAGCGCGCCCAGCGCCAGCCCGCCGCCGGGCAGCCGGCGGTCGATCTCGCCGAGGCCGAAGGGCAGCGCCGCGCGCGCCCGCCCGGCCGCGCCCTCGATGCGCTCGATGCGGGCGCGCAGCTCGGCAATGACGGAATTGGGGGCAAGATTGGCGGCACGGTCCGGCATCGACGGCACACGGCTCCTGGGGTCTCCGGTTGTCTTGTCGTATGTTCTCTATTTGTTCCAAAACGGAAGCAAGAGTCAACCGGGCTCCGACAGGACGATGCCGCGGCCCGGGCGCGCGCCCGGACATGTCCGGGCTCACAGGCGTGAGCGGGGCCGATCGCGGGCGCGGGCGGCCGCGACGGGCGGGAACCGGAAAGCCGCTTTCCGGCTTCCGCCGTTTGGGATACGCATCCGGTTCCCCGCCGCGCCCGGGCGATCCGCTCATCGGAGGTTGACCTGATGCCGTCATCGACCGGTCTTCTGGCTTTCGCGCTCATCGCGCTGGGCATGGTGCTGACGCCCGGCCCGAACATGATCTATCTGGTCTCGCGCTCCATCTGCCAGGGCCGTCTGGCGGGGCTGATCTCGCTCGGCGGCGTCGCGCTCGGCTTCGTCTTCTACATGCTGTGCGCCGCCTTCGGCATCACCGCGCTGGTGCTGGCCGTTCCCTATGCCTACGATTCCATCCGCCTCGCCGGCGCGCTCTACCTGCTGTGGCTGGCCTGGCAGACGGTCCGTCCCGGCGGGCGGTCGCCGTTCCAGGTGCGCTCGCTCCCCGCCGACAGCCCGCGCAAGCTGTTCGCCATGGGGTTCCTGACCAACCTCCTCAACCCGAAGATCGCGGCGATGTACCTGTCGCTGCTGCCGCAGTTCATCGATCCGGGCAACGGCAGCGTCTTGGCGCAATCGCTGGTCCTCGGCCTGACGCAGATCGGCATCAGCGTGTCGGTGAATGCCGTGATCGCCGTCTCGGCCGGATCGATCGCGGTGTTCCTGGTGCAAAGGCCGGCATGGGCCACGGTGCAGCGCTGGCTGATGGGGACGGTGCTTGCCGCGCTCGCGGTGAAGATGGCGACGGAAGCGCGCCGCTGATTCTTGCGCCTATCCCCGACCCCTATCCCCGGCGCAGGCGATGGCCGGGAACGGCGTAGACGCGGGCCTCGCCCAGCATGTGGGCGACGAGGCTTTCGCGGCAAAACAGCCCGTCATAGGCGCGGTCGAGCACGTTGAGCGCGCCGGTGAAGGCGCCGAAGGCCGGCATGACGAGGCGGTCGCCGTCGGTGGCGAAGCAGCGGCGGCGCACCGCGCGGCCGCGCTGCACCACCGTCGCGCCGGGGTGGAGATGGCCGGCGATCTCGCCCGGCGGCGCGCCGGGCGCCGGCTCGTGGCGCAGGCGCAAGGCGCCGACGGCGACCTCCTGCGCCACCATGCCGGGCAGGCCGGCGGGCGCGGCCGGGTCGTGGTTGCCGGCGATCCATATCCATTCGCGCCCGGCCATCAGCGCGGCGAGCCTTTCGCGATAGGGCGCGGGCATGCGCGCCGCGCCGCCGTCGTCGTGGAAACTGTCGCCGAGGCTGACGACCGTCTTCGGGCGGTGCGCGGCGATGACGGCGGCGAGCAGGTCGAGCGTCGCGCCGGTGTCGTAGGGCGGCAGGAGACTGCCGCGCCGCGCCGCCGCCGAACCCTTCTCCAGATGCAGGTCGGAGACGACGAGGAGGCCGTGGTCGGGCAGGACGAGCGCGCCGCGCGGGTCGGCGAGCGCCGCCTCGCCGGCGATGGCGATCAGCCCGGCGCGGTGCGCAAAACCGTTCCTGCCCGGCGCGACGTTCATCGTTCTCCCATCGCCTCGGCGACCAGCTCGTCCTCGACCTCGGACAAAAGCGCCTCGTCCGCCTCGCCCTTCACCCGCTCCTTGCCGATCTCCAGCATGACGGGGACGGCGAGCGGCGAGATGCGGGCAAGCCCCTTATGCACGATTCGGCCGCGGATGCGCGACAACAGCCCCGCCAGCCGCCCGACGTCGAGCAGGCCGGCGGCGGCATCGGCCCGGGTGGCCTGCAACAGGATGTGGCCGGGATCGTGGGTCCGCAGCACATCGTAGATCAGGTCGGCCGAGACGGTGACCTGACGGCCGGTCTTCTCCTTCCCCGGGTGGCGCTTCTCGATCAGCCCGGCGATGACGGCGCAGGCGCGGAAGGTGCGCTTCAGCATCCAGCTCTCGGCGAGCCAGGCGTCGAGGTCGTCGCCCAGCATGTCCTCGTCGAACAGCTCGGCAAAGGGCAGCTCGCCCGCCTCGTGCATCGCGCCGATGTCGCGGTCGGCCCACACGGCGAGCGAATAGTCGGTGGCCACGAAGCCGAGCGGCCGCGCGCCCGCCCGCTCCAGCCGGCGGGTCAAGAGCATGCCGAGCGTCTGGTGCGCCAGCCTGCCCTCGAACGGATAGGCGACCATGTAGAAGCGCTTGCCGCGCGGAAAGGTCTCGACCAGCAGCTCGCCGGCGCGCGGCAGCAGCGACACCCGCTTCTGGATCGAAAGCCATTCGGCCACCTGCGGCGGCAGCGCCGCCCAGCGCGCCGGATCGGCCAGCATGGCGCGCACCACCGAGGCGAGATAGGTGGAAAGCGGGAACTTGCCGCCGGCATAGGCCGGCACGCGCGCATCCTGCCCGGCGGCGTCGGAGACGTGGCACTCGTTCTCGCGGATGCCCTCGAAGCGCAGCATCCGGCCCGAGAACAGGAAGGTGTCGCCCGGCGACAGCGTCTCGACGAAATATTCCTCGACCTTGCCGAGCGACAGGCCGCCTGCCCCGCCGCCACGCCCGCGCCGGACAAGCCGCACGGTGAGCAGCGGCTCCTCGACGATGGTGCCGACGTTGAGCCTGTATTGCTGGGCAAAGCGCGGATGCGAGACGCGCCACAGCCCCTCCCCGGTCCTGCGGATGCGCGCGTAGCGTTCGTAGCTTTTCAGCGCGTAGCCGCCGGTGGCGACGAAATCGACCACGCGCGAAAAGGTCCCGGCGTCGAGGCCGGCATAGGGCGCTGCGCTGCGCACCTCGGCGAGCAGCGCCGCCTCGTCGAAGGGCGCGGCGCAGGCCATGCCCATGACGTGCTGGGCGAGCACGTCGAGCGCGCCCTCGGCCAGCGGCGGCGTGTCCTGCGCGCCTTCGCTCGAGGCTTCGAGCGCGGCGCGGCACTCCAGCACCTCGAAGCGGTTGGCCGGCACGAGGATGGCGCGGCTCGGCTCGTCCATGCGGTGGTTGGAGCGGCCGATGCGCTGGGCAAGGCGGCTTGCCCCCTTGGGCGCGCCGACATGGATGACGAGGTCGACGTCGCCCCAGTCGATGCCGAGGTCGAGCGTCGAGGTGGCGACGACGGCGCGCAGCGCGTTCGCCTCCATGGCGCTTTCGACGCGGCGGCGCTGGGAAACGTCGAGCGAGCCGTGATGCAGCGCGATCGGCAGCGTGTCGTCGTTGATGCGCCACAGCTCCTGGAACAGGAACTCGGCCTGGCTGCGCGTGTTGACGAAGATGAGCGTGGTGCGGTGCGCCTTGATCGCCTCGTAGATGTCGGCAATCGCGTAGCGCGCCGAATGGCCGGCCCATGGCAGGCGCTCGGCCGAATCAAGGATGGTGACGACCGGCTTCGCCCCGCCCGCGACGGCGATGAGGTCGGCCATCGCCCCCGGCGGACCTTCCACTCCGTTCTGCGGCACCAGCCAGCGGCGCAGCGCGTCCGGCTCGGCCACCGTGGCCGACAGGCCGACCGTCTGGAGGCCGGGCGCCAGCCGGCGCAGCCTTGCCAGGCCGAGCGCCAGAAGGTGCCCGCGCTTCGACGTGACCAGCGAGTGCAGCTCGTCCAGCACCACATAGCGCAGGTCGGCGAAGAAGCGGCCGGCATCGGGCCCCGAGATCAGCAGCGCGAGTTGCTCGGGCGTGGTCAGAAGGATGTCGGGGGGCGCGAGTTTCTGGCGCTGGCGCTTGTGCTGCGGCGTGTCGCCGGTGCGGGTCTCGATGTCGATGGCAAGCCGCATCTCGGCGACCGGCCTGCCGAGGTTGCGCTCGATGTCGACGGCGAGCGCCTTGAGCGGCGAGATGTAGAGCGTGTGGATGCCATGCCGCGCCGCGCCGGCCTTGCGCTTGCCCCGGCCGGCCAGCTCCGTCAGCGACGGCAGGAAGCCGGCGAGCGTCTTGCCCGCGCCGGTCGGCGCGATCAACAGCACCGATCTGCCCGCCCGCGCCCGCGCCAGAAGGTCGAGCTGGTGGGGCCGCGGCGCCCAGCCACGGCCGGCGAACCAGCCTGCGAAGGGCTCGGGCAGGAGAGACGATTCGGAGGCGGCGAGTTCGGACACCGCCAACAGGTAATGCGGCACGGCGACCGCGCCAAGCCTTCCCGCCGTCGCCCGCCGGACCTATCTATGCGCCATGCAGCCGCGCGACCTGCTCCACCCGCGCCCGGAAGGGCTCTATTGCCCGCCGGGCGACTTCTTCATCGATCCCGTCCGGCCGGTGGCGCGCGCGCTGATCACCCACGGCCATTCCGACCACGCCCGCCCCGGCCACGCCCATGTGCTGGCCACCCGCCAGACCCTCGACATCATGGCGCTGCGCTACGGCGAGGCCTTCGCCGGCGAGCGCCAGGCCGCCGCCTATGGCGAAGCCGTTTCGGTCAACGGCGTCAGGGTGTCGTTCCACCCGGCCGGCCACGTGCTGGGCTCGGCGCAGATCGCCGTCGAGCATGGCGGCGTGCGCATCGTCGCCTCGGGCGACTACAAGCGCGCGGCCGACCCCACCTGCGCGCCCTTCGAGCCGGTCGCCTGCGACGTCTTCATCACCGAGGCGACCTTCGGCCTGCCGGTGTTCACCCACCCCCGCGCCGGGGACGAGGTGACGAAGCTGCTGCGCTCGATGGCGCAGTTTCCCGAGCGCGCCCATCTCGTCGGCGCCTATGCGCTCGGCAAGGCGCAGCGCATCATAAGGCTGGCGCGCGAGGCCGGCCACGACGCGCCGATCCGCATCCACGGCGCGCTGGCGAAGCTGTGCGACTATTACCGCGCGCAAGGCATCGACCTCGGCCGGCTGGAGCCGGCGACGCTCGACGCCGCTCCAAAAGGCGATTTCGCCGGCGCGCTCGTCGTCGGCCCGCCATCCGCCTTCGCCGACCGCTGGGCGCGGCGCTTCCCCGATCCGGTCGCCTGCTTCGCTTCGGGCTGGATGCGCATCCGCCAGCGGGTGCGCCAGCGCGGCGTCGAGCTGCCGCTGATCGTCTCCGACCATTGCGACTGGGACGAGCTGACGGCGACGATCCGCGACACGGGCGCGGCCGAGGTGTGGGTCACCCATGGCCGCGAGGAGGCGGTGGTACGCTGGTGCGAGCTCGCCGGCATCAGGGCGCGGCCGCTCCACCTCGTCGGCTACGAGGACGAGGCGGAGTAGCATGATCCCAGGAAGCGGAAGCCGGGTTTCGGACAAGATCATGTGGGTGAAACAGCGATGAAGCGCTTCGCCGGGCTGCTCGACCGGCTGCTTTTGACCCCTTCGCGCAACGCGAAACTGCGGCTGATGGCCGACCACTTCCGCTCTGTGCCCGACCCGGACCGGGGGCTGGCGCTTGCCGCGCTGACCGGCGGCCTGGCCTTTTCGGCGGTGAAGCCGGCGCTGTTGCGCGCGCTGATCGCCGAGCGCATGGACCCGGTGCTGTTCGCCTGCTCCTACGACTATGTCGGCGACCTCGCCGAGACCGTGTCGCTGGCGTGGCCGGCCCGCGAGGCGACGGGCGCCAGCGACGACGACCTGTCGCTTTCCTTCGTGGTCGAGGCACTGCGCGGGGCGAGCCGTTCCGATGCCGGCGCCGTGCTTTCCGGCCTGCTCGACCGGCTGGGGCCCGACGAGCGCTTCGCCGTCATCAAGCTGGTGACGGGCGGCCTGCGCGTCGGCGTCTCGGCGCGGCTGGCTAAGCAGGCGCTGGCCGATTACGGCGGTGTCGACATCCACGACATCGAGGAGATCTGGCACGGGCTGGAGCCGCCCTACGAGGCGCTGTTCTCCTGGCTCGACGGCCGCGCCCCGAAGCCCGCCCGCGCCGCGCCGGCGCTGTTCCGGCCGGTGATGCTGGCCAATCCGGTGCAGGACGGCGATCTCGACCGGCTGGAACCCGCCGACTACGCCGCCGAGTGGAAATGGGACGGCATCCGCGTCCAGGCGGTGTGCGAGGGCGGCCGGCGGCGGCTCTATTCGCGCTCCGGCGACGAGATCTCGGCGGCCTTTCCCGACCTCGTCGAGGCAATGGACTTTACCGGCGCGCTCGACGGCGAGCTGCTGGCAGGCCGACCGCCGGCGCATGTCGGCGCCTTCTCCGACCTGCAGCAGCGGCTGAACCGCAAGACGGTGTCGGTCAGGATGCTGCGCGACTTCCCGGTGTTCATGCGCTGCTACGACCTCCTGCTCGACGGGGAGGAGGACATGCGCGCCCTTGCCTTTTCCGCGCGCCGGGCCCGGCTCGACGCCGTCGTCACGCGCCTCGACCCCGCCCGGTTCGACCTGTCGCCGCTGGTCTCCTTCGCGGACTGGCAGGCGCTGGAGCGGCTCAGGCTTGCGCCGCCGCACCCGATCGTCGAGGGCGTGATGCTCAAGCGGCTCGATTCGCCCTATGTGCCGGGCCGGCCGAAGGGGCCGTGGTTCAAGTGGAAGCGCGACCCGCACGTCATCGACGCGGTGCTGATGTATGCCCAGCGCGGGCACGGCAAGCGGTCGAGCTTCTATTCCGACTACACTTTCGGCGTGTGGAAGGGCGAGGAGCTGGTGCCGGTCGGCAAGGCCTATTTCGGCTTCACCGACGAGGAGCTGAAGGAGATCGACAGGTTCGTGCGCGACAACACGGTCGAGCGTTTCGGGCCGGTGCGCGCGGTGCGGGCCGAGCCGCGGCACGGCCTGGTGCTCGAGGTCGCCTTCGAGGGGCTGAACCGTTCGAGCCGGCACCGCTCGGGCGTGGCGATGCGCTTTCCGCGCATCTCGCGGCTGCGCTGGGACAAGCCGCCGGCCGAGGCCGACCGCCTCGAGGCGCTGACGGCGATGCTGGACGCATAGCGGGCAAGGCCCTGCCATCGAACGGCACCTTGTGCGGTTCCGCTCAACCGGAGCCGTGCGAGAGCCGACGAAGGGCGCGGCAAAGCGGCGGGCGCGCGCTCAGCGCCGGCGCGCGAGCTCCGCCATCAGCTCGCGCAGCCGGCGCGGCCCCGCCGCCAGCGGCGCGGCGCGGTCGAGCCGGTCGATCTCGGCGAGCGCGGCCCGCGCCGGGTCGGTCCCGTCGGGCAGGCCGAGAAGCCAGACCAGGAACACGTCTTCCGGGCTCGTCCGCGACGACGGCCAGCTCGCGGCCGGCCGGCCTTCGCCCCTTGCGGCGCTTATCGTTCCGGCGGCGAAGGCCATCCTCACGCCTCCGTCGCCATGGACGTGCCGCCGCCGGGCACAGGCGCCCGGCCTTGCACGAACGCGGCAGGAACGGACAGGAGAAGCGGCAGCCCGGATTCATCCGGCCGTCCGCCGCTCACGGGCTTGGGACCTTCCCGTCCCGGCATCGCGTGGCACATGCGCAGTTCATCCCTTCCGAAAGGGACCGCACGCGGTGGCGATGAGGGAGAAGCGCCCCGGCATCCGGCCCGGCATCCGGCGTGGGCCTGCCTGAAGCGCATTCGCCTCGTGACCGCCCACCGCGGTCAGTCGGTTGCATCGGGTCCCTGGCTGGTTTCCGGACTTCGGAGCCGTCCCTTCCGGGACCGTCCCGACGCCTTCCCGGGGTTTTCCCAGTGGCATCGTGTCGGGACTTCGGGCTCCGCTACCGTTGCGGGGGCAGCGCCGGCTTTCGACCGGCTTCCCAATTATCCGCCGCGCTTCCCGCGCGCCGGCACCTTGGACGGCCGCACCATAGCACGAAAACGGCGGCCGCAACCCCGCAAATCGGCGTCTCGCTGCGCCGCAGCGCGGCATCCGGGGGGCGGCGGAATGGTCAATCCGTCGCACCCTTGCCCGCAACCATCGGAAGAATCTGCGGTTTTCACGCCAAGTGCGACAAGGTGTCCGCGCGCATTGTGCAGATGCGGCATAGTTTTTTGCGCAAGCGCAAAGTCCGTGCGCGCTGCCGTTCCTACATTCCAGCCATCGCAAGCAGCAAGGTCATTCAAGGAGACAGACCATGTTCACGAGACGCGAAGCACTTCTGGGTGTCGCAGGCGCTGCCGCTGCCGTCGCCGCGCTGCCCGGCATGCAGGTCGTGGCGCACGCGGAAGAGATCGCCAACCTGCCGCGCGAGAAGGTGACGCTGGTCGCCCCGCCCTTCGTGCACGCCCACGAGCAGGTTGCCACCGGCGGCCCCAAGGTCGTCGAGTTCACCATGACCATCGAGGAGAAGCCGATGGTCGTCGACAACGACGGCACCGAGCTTCAGGCCATGACCTACAACGGCACCATCCCCGGTCCGATGATGGTGGTGCATGAGGGCGACTATGTCGAGCTGACCCTCATCAACCCCGAGAGCAACGAGATGCCGCACAACGTCGACTTCCACGCCGCCACGGGCGCGCTGGGCGGCGGCGCGCTCACCTTCATCATGCCGGGCGAGCAGGTCAAGCTGCGCTTCAAGGCCACCCGTTCGGGCGCCTTCATCTACCACTGCGCGCCCGAGGGCATGATCCCCTGGCACGTCGTCTCGGGCATGCACGGCACGATCATGGTCCTGCCGCGCGACGGCCTCAAGAACGAGAAGGGCGAGCTCGTCAGGTACGACACCGTCTACTACATCGGCGAGAACGAGTTCTACATCCCGCGCGACGAGAACGGCAACTTCAAGAAGTTCGCCTCGCTGGGCGAGAGCTACGAGGAGACGATGGAGGTCATGCGCGGCCTCATCCCGACCCATGTGGTCTTCAACGGCCGGGTCGGCGGGCTGACGGGCGACAACGCCATGAAGGCCAAGGTCGGCGAGACGGTGCTGTTCGTCCATTCGCAGGCCAACCGCGACTCCAGGCCCCACCTGATCGGCGGCCACGGCGACTATGTGTGGGAGGAAGGCAAGTTCGCCAACCCGCCCGCCAAGGACCTGGAGACCTGGTTCATCCGCGGCGGCTCGGCCGGTGCTGCGCTCTACACCTTCCTGCAGCCGGGCGTCTACGCCTACGTCAACCATAACCTCATCGAGGCCGCCGAGCTCGGCGCGACCGCCCACGTGGTGGTCGACGGCGAGTGGGACAACGACCTCATGATGCAGGTCGAGGCGCCGGGGCCGATCCCGACCAACTGATCGGGACAAGGGCATCTCGACCTTTGCTGCGGCCCGCCCTTCTCCGGGGGCGGGCCGCTTCCTTTTCGGGCTCCGGGATATGCGGGCGCCCGGCTTTTCCGGCGCTGAAGTTGCGTAAAAACAAAGAGATAGGGCGCATCCGCGCTATCATGGAATCGTAACCGCCGATGCGGAGGCAAGACATGAAGATCCGTATTTCCGCTGCCGTCGCCGCCGTCGCGGCGCTCTCGGCCGCCGCCCTTCTCATCCCGCCCGCCGACACGCCCGCGCCCTCCGGCCGGCCCGGCGTCCTGGCGCCGATCGAGACGGTCGCGGTCGCGCCCGGCCGCTTCGAGTACCATGTCCCCGGCGAGTTCCGCAGGTCGGGCCGCGTCGTCGAGGGGCCGGCGGTGGAGAGGCAGTTCCGCCGCGGCGTCGAGATCATGAAGTACCAGGTCAGCGTCGCCGAATATGCCGCCTGCGTCGCCGACGGCGCCTGCCAGCCGGCCGACACGCGCGCCGGCGGCGACGCGCCGGTGACGGGGGTGAGCTGGCGCGACGCCGTCGCCTACGCGGCGTGGCTGTCGCACAGGACCGGCGAGGTCTGGCGGCTGCCGAGCGACGAGGAATGGGCCTTCGCGGCCGCCGAGCGCTTCGGCCCCGAGGCCAACGGCATCGTCGAGGACGACGACGGCGCCAATCCGGCCGCGCGCTGGCTCGCCGCCTATCGCTACCGCGCCGATCCGCGGGAGCGCGACATGCAACCCAAGCCGCGCGGCCATTACGGCGTCAACTCCAACGGCCTGGCCGACCTTTCCGGCAATGTCTGGGAGTGGACCGACACCTGCTACGTGCGCAACCGCGTCGACGCCGCCGGCCGGCTGGCCGAGTCGACCATCAATTGCGGCGTGCGCGTCGTGGGCGGCCAGCATCGCGGCTACATGTCGAACTTCCTGCGCGACGGCAAGAGCGGCGGCTGCGCCGCCGGCATGGCGCCGCCCGACAATCTCGGCTTCCGCCTGGTGCGCGAGCCGACGCCGGCGATCGGCGTGGCGCTGCTGCGCCGCCTCGTCGGCCCCGAGGCGAGAGGGTAGCGGCCGCTGTCGGCACGCCCCCGCCGGGGGCCCTTCCGCGGGGGACGACAGGAAGCCGCGCATCCTTGCCGGGATGCGCGGCTGTGCCCCTGCCGGCGGTGCGAACCGGAAGCGGCGGGCATGCGTCAAGATGCCCGCCGTGCGGCTGCGAAACCGCTCCAGATCGTTTCACCGTTTCACGGAAACGGCGAAACGACCCATCTCTTTGCTTTCACGCAATTGCGGATGGAAAACCGCCTCGCATCTTTCGGTCCGATGCCCTCGAGCGGCGGACGCCCGGACTTGTCCGGGCTACCGCTCTATCCGTTTGTTCCAGCCGCATTTATGCGACGTCAAGTGGCTCCACTTGACTGCAAGATGCTCTAGTTGGTGCCAAGATCGCCGAAGAGCGCGGCGAAGTGGTTCTTTGCCTTGCCCGGATGCTTGACGGCCTTGGCCTCCTCGGCGTTGACCGGCTCGCCGGCGACCACCAGCATGATCATGCCCATGGCGTAGTGCGGCG
>Ga0226835_1001076_pt1 | contig 17854 bp, 14 predicted proteins | sample LAC_MetaG_1_FD_163627 | JGI IMG/M metagenome (GOLD analysis project Ga0226835, IMG submission 163627) | Anaerobic ammonium oxidizing microbial communities from anammox membrane bioreactor (MBR) in UC Berkley, California, United States -... | ecosystem: Engineered > Bioreactor > Anaerobic >...
CTCCCGAAGATGCCATCCAGCAGCGTGATCTCATAGGGGCGCAGGTCGGCGGCGGATTTGTCCTCGCGATGGAAGACGAACTCCGTCTTCTCGAACATGCCGAAGACGCCGCCGGTTTGCGTCTGCTCAATGGTCAGATAGCCGCGCTGCGCCAGGTCGACCAGCGTGCCCATGACGTCCTTCATGTCGGCGCGCTCGTCGAGCAGCACGCCGACCACGCCGGGCCGCTCGTCGCTCGGCGGCTCGCTCAGGTATTCGGGCACAACGACGGCGGCCGGGTCGCGGCCATGTTTGGCGTAGCGCGTGTACACGAACAGCGCGCCCACGATCGCGATCAGCAGCCCCAGCGCGATCAGGATGACCGAGACGAGCGGCTGCCAGGTTTCCTCGTACTCGCGCTGGAAGTCATACGTGCGCTGCCAGCCGGGCCGGCTCATGGCGGGGTCGTGCGGGTATTGGACGCGCACCTCGAACCAGTCGCGGCTGCTCAGGCGGCGCGGCGCCGTCCAGGTGATCGTCGTGCCGTCCACGACGTGCGGCCATTCGTCCGGATAGCTGCCGATGATCTCGGGCGGCCGGTCGGCGGGCAGCGTGACCGTCACGCTCGCGCTGAGCACCGGGAAGGGCAGACCCTCGGGGATGGCGACCCAGTAAAGCTGGTCGCCGCCCTCGTAGGAGCGCAGCGCGCCGCGCACCACGTACACCAGCGCAATCGTCCGCGTGGTCCCTGTCTGGGCGGGCGAGGTGAAATGATATTCCAGGTCAAGGCTGCCGCCGGCGGTTGTCACGCAGTATGTCCCCGCGCGGCCATCGCAACTCTGACGCAGGGGCTGATCGTTATCGTAGACCGCCATGGACTCGATGCGCTCCAGGCGATCGGTCGGGATGCTGGCCGTGCCGAAGGTGAACGGCCCGCGATCGATGCGCAGCCGGTACGTCTCGGTCACCCGGAAGCGGTTGGCGGCGGTATCAAACTCGTCGATCCGCACATCGTAACGCTCCCACACCAAAGAGCGGCCGTCCGCTTGCGCCGGGTCGCTGGCGGCGCTGCGCGGGACAAGGCCGAATGCCAGCGTGATCAGAATCACCGTGACGGCAAGGATCAGGCGTGCCAGCATGTGTCGCATAGGCTTCTCCAATCCGGGCTGTGCCCACCCTATTCTACTCGATCGTAGCGCGGGCGCACGCGCTTGTCTGCCCTAACAATTGGGAGAGCGCGACCACGGCGCGCAAGAAGTGCGTAAACTTATCTAAGAATGGGCTTAGAAACGTTGACAGTGATCGACTAAAGATTTAAGATCATGATGCCACGTGCGGGGCGCAGTGGCTTTATTGTTGTGGACTCATCCGGTACCTGTCTGGACCGTGATTCTGAGCATGTGGGGCAGCATAAGAGGCGATGGAATATCGGGACTACTATAAAATCCTCGGCGTCGATCGCAATGCGTCGGACAAGGAGATCCGCAAAGCATACCGGCGGCTGGCGCGCCAGTATCATCCGGACGTCAACCCGGGCGATCCGTCGGCTGAGGAGAAGTTCAAAGAAATCAACGAGGCGTATCAGGTTCTGTCGGACGCTGAGAAGCGCGCCAAGTACGACCAGATCGGCCAGAGCTACCAGCAGTGGCAGCGGATGGGTGGCCAGCCGGGCGGCTTCAACTGGTCCGAGTGGATGACCGGCCAGCCGGGCGGCTTCCGCGTGGAATACGCCGATTTCGACGGCACCGATCCGTTCTCGGACTTTTTCCGCTCGATCTTCGGCGGAATGGGCGGCAGCACGCGCACGACCTATCAGCGCCGGGCCACCAAAGGTCAGGACCTGGAAGTGACCGCCCAGATCACCCTGGAGGAAGCGTATCACGGCACGCAGCGCACGGTGCAGATCGGCGACCGGCGGCTGGACGTGCGGATTCCGGCGGGGGCGCGCGACGGAATGCGCATCCGGCTGCGCGGGCAGGGCGAGCCAGGCTATGCCGGCGGGCAACCCGGCGATCTGTACGTCGTGGTGGAGCTGCTCGATCACCCGATCTACCGGCGCGACGGCAGCGATCTGCACATGGACTTGAAGGTTCCGCTCTACACGGCGGTGCTGGGCGGCACGGTGACGGTCCGCACCCTGAGCGGCGATGTCTCGCTGCGCATCCAGCCGGGGACGCAGTCGGGCCAGACCATCCGGCTGCGGGGCAAGGGGTTGCCGCAGGCACGCCAGAAGGATGCATACGGCGATCTCTACGCGCACGTGTTGGTGCAGGTGCCGACCAACCTCACCGAGCGGGAGCGCGCACTGTTCGAGGAACTGCGCGCGCTGCGACCGGGCGGATAACACGCGGCAGCGGCCCCGCGCCAGCCGCGCCCTTTGACTCGTTGGCTGTTGGCGTGGATAAAGGGAAGGACGATCGGTATGGGATGGCAGTTTGAAGATTTCGATCTGGTCGATGGGCGCGAGTCTGAACCCGAAGAGCCGCGCCGGCGCTCGCCGGGGGCGTGGCTGCTGGGGGCGCTGGTCGGCGTGGTGACGCTGGTGGTGATCACCTCGCTGGTGCTGAGCATGATCGGCGTCTACGCGTTTCTGGACGACGAGGCGCCGGCGTCCTTCCGGGCGTCGCGGAGCGGCCCTTCGCCGGCGGACCTGCGCAACGCGAACTACCGGCCTAGCGACTGGCAGATCGCCAGTCCGCAGTTGGCGCCGACGCCGACCGCCCTGCCGCCGGAGCTGATCGAGCAGGCTGACCTCGAATACACCCTGCTGGCGAATCTGTACGAGCGGGCCAACCCCTCGGTGGTGAACATCGAAGTGGTGTCGGGCTTCCACCGGGCGACCGACATCATCGATAGCAGCGGCTCCGGCTTTGTGTACGACGACCAGGGGCACATCGTCACCAACGCGCATGTGGTGCGCAACGCCGAAGAGGTGATCGTCACCTTTTCGATGGGCTACGTCGCCACAGCCGAGGTGATCGGCGTGGACGATTACAGCGATCTAGCCGTCATCAAGGTCGATCCGTCTGAAGTGCCGCTGGTTCCGCTGCCGTTGGGCGACAGCAACCTGCTCCAGGTCGGCCAGCGCGTGGTTGCCATCGGCAATCCGTTCGGCCTGCAAGGCAGCATGACAACCGGGATCATCAGTGCGCTGGGGCGCTCGCTGCCCTCGGCTGAACTGCTCGACACGAGCTATGCCGGTTACAGCAACCCGTCGATCATCCAGATTGACGCGGCGGTCAACCCCGGCAACTCCGGCGGGCCGCTGCTCAACTCGCAGGGTGAGGTAGTGGGCGTCAACACCGCGATCCGCACCGAGAACGGCGGCTTCCAGGGGATCGCGTTCGCCGTGCCGTCGAACACGCTGCGGCGTGTTATCCCGCAGTTGATCGAGGGTGGCGCGGTGCGCTATTCCTGGCTCGGCATTTCGACGCCCAGCACACCGCGGGGCAGCTTTAATCTGGGGCTGGTGGCCGATGCTCTGGGGCTGCCGGTGCGCCAGGGTGTGCTGATCAGCGAGGTGTTTGCCGATTCGCCGGCGGATCGCGCCGGGTTGCAGAGCGGCACGCAGCGGAGCGTGGTGCGCGGCGTCGAAATCCCCGTGGACGCAGACGTCATCGTTGCCATCAACGGTAGCACGGTGAACGACATCGACGATCTGGTGGCCTATCTGGTTGAGAACACCTCGCCGGGCGACGTGGTTACCCTCACGATCGTGCGGGGCAATCAGACGCTCGACCTGGATGTGACGCTCGGCGTGCGGCCGTAGAGGGCGATTGCGAGCGAGGGAGAACGGTATGGGTGACAGAACACCTCGTGACGAACCGTGCTTCACGATCGGCGTCGTCGCGCGGATGCTCGATCTCCATCCCCAGACCCTGCGCAATTACGAGCAGCTTGGGCTGGTCGTGCCCCGGCGCAGTCAGGGCAACATTCGCCTCTATTCGGAGCGCGAAGTCGAGCGCCTGCGCAAAATCAACCGCCTGACTCAGGAACTGGGCGTGAACCTCGCCGGCGTTGAGATTATCCTGCGCATGGCCGAGCAGATCGAGAGCTTGCAAGACGAGCTGAACAGCCTGCAGGCCCAGACGGAGCGCCGGCAGTCGGGCGCGCAGCATTAATCCTGGGATCTGGCCCGGCCAGTCTGGCCTCTGGGGGGGCGCGGCTGCTCTCCGCCACGAACCGGGTGGGGGGCAGGGGCGCTCCCCTGGCGCGAAGACGTGTTAAGGAAAGGGCGTATGTCTGCCACACCGACGCATCTGCTCGACCGCCTGGCGATCAACACCGACCTGGCGCGGCGCATTCTCGTCCTGTTTCTGCGCGACGCGGTGACCAAGGTCGGCTTCCGGCGCGCCGTGCTGGGCCTGAGCGGCGGGCTTGATTCGGCCCTGGCTGCCTATCTGGTCGCCGAGGCGCTGGGTCCGGAAAACGTGCTGGCGCTGCGGATGCCATACCGCACCTCGTCGCAGAACAGCCTGGAAGACGGGCAGGCGGTCATCGACGCGCTGGGGATCCGCAGCGACACGATCGACATCACGCCAATGGTCGATCCGCTGCTGGAGCGGTTTCCGGATGCGTCGCGCGTGCGCCAGGGCAACATCATGGCGCGGATGCGCATGGTCGTGCTGTACGACCAGTCGGCGGCGTTCGACGCGCTGGTGATCGGGACCAGCAACAAGACCGAGTTCCTGCTCGGCTACACGACCATCTATGGCGACAACGCGGCGGCGGTCCAGCCCATCGCGGACCTTTACAAGACGCAGGTGCGCCAGCTTGCCCGCGCGCTGGGGGTGCCGCAGCAGATCATCGACAAGGCGCCGTCGGCGGACTTGTGGGCGGGGCAGACCGACGAGGGCGAGCTGGGCTTCACTTACGAGCTGGCCGACCAGCTTTTGTATCTGCTGGTGGACGAGCGGTACACGGTGGACGAAGCGGCCGCCGAAGGGTTCGATCGCGCGCTGGTCGAGCAGATCTGGCGGCGCGTGCGCCTCAACCACTACAAGCGCACCATGCCCAGCGTCGCCAAGCTGAGCCGGCGCAGCATCGGCCACGACTTTCTCTATCTGCGCGACTGGTCGGGCTGAGAATAGCCAAGAGCAGCTAAGAACAGCTAAGAACAGCTAAGAACAGCTAAGAACAGCTAAGAACAGCTAAGAACAGCCAAGAGCAGCTTTTTAGCTGTCCTTAGCTGCCTTTAGCTGCCTTTAGCTGTTTCTAGCTGTTTTTAGCTGCTTTTTGCTGCTTTTTGCTGCTTTTAGCTGTCTTTCGCTGTCTTTCGCTCAGATCACCCAATTGTCTTCCGGCGTGGGGCGGAGCGTGGGGTCGGCGCCTTTCGAGCGCTTGCCCAGCCGGGTGCGGATCGGGGCGCGCTGGGCCTGAACGTGAATCTCCTCGGCGATCTCCCAGGCGGCGTTGGGCCGCCCCAGCGCCTGCGCCCGGGCCGACCGCTCGGCCAGTGCGGCGGGGCCTTCCGCCAGCCAGGCCGCGACCGTGTCCGCCACTCTGTCCGGCCCTGGCGCGTAGACGCCTGCGCCGTTGTCCACCACGTAGGTGACGTTGCCGTCTTCCTGGCCGGGGATCGCGCCGCTGAGCACGATCGGCAGGCCCGCGATGCACGCCTCGCAGATGGTGGCGGGTCCGGCTTTGGTGACCAGGATGTCGGCAGCGGCCATCAATTCGGGCATGTTGGTCACGAACGGGTGGATGATCGTCGGCTGGTTCCAGTGTTGCGCTTCCAGGCGCCGCTTCAGCAGGCGGTTGCGCCCGGCGATGATGACAAGCTGGATGTCCAGCCGCTTCCGGTTGAGGGCGGCGGCGATGCTGAACAGCGGCCCCATCCCATCCCCGCCGCCCACCACCAGCACGGCGGGCTTGTGCGGGTCCCAGCCCAGCCTGGCGCGGGCCTGGTCCTTGGGCAGCAGCCCCTCGACGAAGCGCGGGTGAACGGGCAGCCCGGTGATGCGCATCTGATGCGGCTCCATGCCGAACAGACGCCCCCGGTCGTAGGCAGCCTGGGTGGGGACCAGACAGCGCTCGACGCGCCGCTCGTACCAGAAGGCGGGTGTCGAGACGAGATCGGTGATCACGGTGACGAAGGGGGGCCGCTCGAGCAGAGTGGCTTCCAGGGCGCGCATGGCCGGGCGGTTGAACAGCGAGTGCACGCTGACCAGCACATCGGCGGGATGCTCTTCCACCATGCGGCGGATGCCCTGCTTCCACATCTGGTTGATCACCGCCATCGCCAGCCGGTTGCGGCTGCGCGAGTCGATAAACCACAGCCCCAGACCCCAACTGGTCGGCATGTGGTTAACCCAGCGCGGGTAGATTTCGGGCATGAAGTTGAACGGAAACGGCGTGTAGCGCCGGTAAACGTCGATAAGCTGGTAGGTGTACTGGCCGGGGTAGCGCTGCTCCATCGCGGCGCGAATGGCGTCTGCGGCGGCGCGGTGCCCCCCGCCGGTATCCGACATCAGGAAGACGACTCGCTTCTGTTTCATATCGCCCCGTTCGATCCGTCCGGGCGACCCGGCCGCCCGGCGGGGAAGAGCTTTTTGACGCTGCGCTCGAACTTGCGGCGCGGCAGCATCACCCGGCGCTGGCATCCCAGGCAGACCATGCCGACATCCGCCCCCACGCGGTAGATGCGCCAGCGATCGCTGCCGCAGGCGTGCGGCTTGCGCGTCTGCACCTCGTCGTGGATGTGAATCTCAATCGGCATCGCTCGCTCCCTGCGACGCACCCTGCACGAGCCGCGCCGCGGTTCGATTGTATCCGGATCGCCGGTCGTGTCGAGGCCGGATTCCGGAGCGTGTTTTGTCCATTTGGAGACAGGTTGCCCCGTGATCCCGCCCGCAAAGTTGGCCTCTTGATCTCATTGTAAAACACCCGGCGCATGGATGGCGACACGAGTTTGGCTGCAATCCAGGCTGGATCTGTTCAAGCGGCCGATTTTGTCGGAAAATAGACCGGTTATGACGCGCCCGATCGTCCGCCACTCCCGCCAGCGCAGTTAGGGTACGAGGAACACAGCGTGATAAAGACCCGAGACGACATCCGCAACATCGCCATCATCGCGCACGTTGACCACGGCAAAACGACCTTGGTCGACGGGATGCTCAAGCAGGCTAACGTCTTCCGCGACGCTGCCGCCGCCGGCGAGCGCATTCTCGACTCGAACGCGTTGGAGCGCGAGCGCGGGATCACGATTCTTGCCAAGAACACGGCCGTCACCTGGAACGGCGTGAAGATCAACATCGTCGACACGCCCGGCCACGCGGATTTCGGCGGCGAGGTGGAGCGCGTGCTGAACATGGTCGACGGCGCCCTGCTGCTGGTGGACGCGGTCGAGGGGCCGATGCCGCAAACGCGCTATGTCCTGCGCAAGGCGCTGGCGCTGGGGCTGCGCGTGATCGTGGTGATCAACAAGGTCGATCGCCAGTACGCGCGCGTCTCGGATGTGCTGAACGAGACGTTCGACCTGTTCATCGAGCTGGGCGCGTCCGACGAGCAGGCCGAGTTCCCGCTCATCTACGCGATTGGCCTGGAAGGGGTGGCGGGCTATACGCCGGAAACCATCGGCGACGACCTGACTCCGCTCTTCGAGACGATCCTGCGCGAGATCCCCGGTCCCACGGTGGACCCCGACGCGCCGGCCAGATTGCAGGTCACGACGCTCGATTACGACAACTACAAGGGGCAGATCGGCGTCGGGCGTTTGCAGTCCGGTGTGCTGCGGCGCGGGATGGATGTTGTGCGGCTGACGCCTCAGGGCCAGCGCACGCCCGGCAAGATCGTCTACCTGTTCACCTATCACAACCTGGCCCGCCAGGAAGTGGACGAGGTGCAGGCCGGCGACATCATCGCGTTTGGCGGGCTGGACGAGATCGGCATCAGCGACACGATCGCGCATCCCAGCGTCGAGCAGCCGCTGCCCGCCATCAGCATCGAGGAGCCGACGGTGCGCATGACCTTCGGCGTCAACACGTCGCCGTTCGCCGGGCGCGAGGGCAAGACCGGCTGGGGCACCTCGCGGCGGCTGCGCCAGCGGCTGTACGACGAGACGCGCAGCAACGTCGCGCTGCGCGTGCAGGACCGCGCCACGCCCGATCGCTTCATCGTCAGCGGGCGCGGCGAGCTGCACCTGGCGATCTTGATCGAGACCATGCGCCGCGAGGGCTACGAGTTCGAGGTCAGCAAGCCCGAGGTGATCTACCGGCAGGACCCGGACACAGGCGAGATGTTGGAGCCGGTCGAGGAGGTGTTCCTCGAAGTGGCGGATGATGTGGTGGGGACGGTGGTCGAGCTGCTCGGCGTGCGGCGCGGCCAGATGCAGGAAATGAGCACCCACAACGGCACAACCTATCTGCGCTATCTGGTTCCCACGCGCGGCCTGCTCGGCTTCCGCTCGCAGTTTATGCGCGCCACCAGCGGCCTGGGCACGCTGAACACGCTCTTTCACGGCTACGCGCCGCTGGCCGGGCCGATTCCGGGGCGGCAGTTCGGATCGCTGGTGGCGTGGGAGCGCGCGGTGGCGACGGCCTACGCGCTGACGCATACCCAGGCACGCGGCACGTTCTTTATCACACCCGGCACCGAGGTGTACGAGGGGATGGTCGTCGGCGAGCATATCCGCGCGGAAGACCTGGCGGTGAACGTCGGCAAGACCAAGCAGCTAAGCGCGATCCACACCCGGTACTACGGCGAGGAACTGCGCCTCAACCCGCCGCGCCAGATGAGCCTGGACGACTGCATCGAGTTCCTGGCGGACGACGAGTTGCTCGAGGTCACGCCGCACAGCCTGCGCATCCGCAAGCGCATCCTGAACAACGAGGAGCGCCAGAAGGACCAGAAGCGGCGCGAGCGGATGCTCGAAGGTGAGGGCTAGCGGTCGAAGCGGCTGTTTTTTCGGGCGCCCGCGCGCATCCTGCGCTCGATGCAGGGGCCGGGCACGCCTGGCCTGTCTGCATACCTGGCGCGGCGCGATGTGCCGCGCGGGCGCGTTGACGCTATGATCTGGCGTGCCGGGCTGCCCTGCCCGTGACCTGAACAAACACGCTGGAGAGCGCCGTGCTGTATAACCTGACCCCGGAGATTCTGATTGGCCGCGTGATCGGTCTGGTGATCGGCTTCACGCTGCACGAGTGGGCGCATGCCTACATCGCCTATCGCCTGGGCGACTACACCGCCTATCGTCAGGGGCGGCTGACGCTCGATCCGCGCGCGCACATCGACCCGCTCGGCATCTTCCTGGCGCTGATCGCGGGCTTTGGCTGGGCGCGGCCCGTGCCGGTCAATCCCCGCGCCTTCTACCCGAACGAAACACGCGGATTGGTGATCGTCTCGCTGGCCGGCCCGCTGATGAACCTGCTGATCGCGGCGGCGGTCGGCCTGCTGATCCGCACGCTGATCGCGGCGGGCATGATGTCCGGCTTCCTCTACACCGTGCTCGCCACGGTTGTGATCTTCAACATCGTGCTGTGCCTGTTCAACCTGCTGCCGCTCGCCCCGCTGGACGGTTACCGGATCGCGGTGGGCGTGCTGCCGTACCCGTCGAGCAGCGCGCTGATCCGCTACGAGCGCGAGACAACGCTGGCGCTGATGCTGCTGATCATGCTGGGCGCGATCACCAACGGGCGGCTGGACCTGCTTGGCACGCTGCTCGGCCCGCCGATCCGCTTTTTGTTCCGCGTGCTGGTCTAGGGTGCGGCAGATGAGCGCCGTCTATCGCATCCGTCAAGGGCTGCGCGCGCTGACTGCGTGGCTGGCGCCGGTCGATGACGCGCAGGCCGAGCAGCTTCTGACCCCGGACCTTTACGCGCTGTACCGGGCGATGCGCCGCTCCGAGCGCCAGCACAGCCTGCGCGTGCTGCGGGACCTGCGCGCCGCCGGACATACCGACCCCGATCTGCTGACCGCCGCGCTGCTGCACGACGTGGGCAAGCGCCGGGCGCGGTTTGGCGTGGCGGCCAAGACGCTGGTCGTGCTGGTGCGGGCGGTCGCGCCCGCGCTGTACTGGCGCTGGGGGAGCGGACCGGCGCGCGGATGGAGAACTCCCTTTGCGGTCAGCGTGCGGCACCCGGCCTGGGGCGCGGAGATGGTTGCCCAGGCGGGCGGCTCGCCCCTGGCGGTCGAGCTGATCGCGCGCCACCAGGACCGGCTCGACGGCCCGCCGCGCACCGAAGCGGATCGCCTGCTGGCGGCGCTGCAAGCGGTCGACAACAACAACTAGCCGCAGCATTAAACGCTTCCGGCGCTCAGCGGGTAAAATAAACACAGAACAATCCCCTCAGACCAGAAGGACAGGACGATGCACGTTCACGTCACGATTATCGGCCTCAACCGTGTCGGGACTTCCGTCGGGCTGGCGCTCAAGCGCTATCAGAGCCAGCCGGCCGCCCAGCACAGCTTTACCATCATCGGCAGCGACAACGAGAACGAGCCGATGAAAACCGCCCACAAGATGGGCGCGATCGACAATTTCCAGCGCGATAAGCTGAAGGCGGTCGATGGCGCCGAACTGATCTTCACCAATCTGCCCTATGGCGAGACGGAAGGGTTGTTCGCGCGGATCGGCCCGGCGCTCAAACCGGGCGCCGTCGTGCTGGACCTGTCGCTGCTCAAACAGCCGGCGCTCGGCTGGGCAGACGAGTTCTTCGTCCGGAACGCGCAGGGGAGCGCGCTCGCCTACCTGGTCGGGATCACGCCGATTCTCAACGCGAACGCGCTCTACAGCGGCGGCATCGACGCCCAAGACGCTCGCGCCGATCTGTTTGACGATGCAGAGATCCTGATCGCGCCCGATCCGCAGTGCCCTCCGGAAGCGGTGCAGTTGGCGGAAGATGTCACCCGGCTGCTCGGCGCCAGGCCGCGCTTTATGGACCCGGCTGAGCACGACGGGTTGATCGCGGCCACCGAGGAACTGCCCGCCCTGCTGGGCGCGACGCTATTCTACACGCTGGAACAGTCCGACGGCTGGACGGAGCTGCGGCGCATGGTCAACCCGACGCTGGCGCTCGCCTTCCAGAGCCTGCGGACCCGCACCCAGGCAGACGCGCTGGCCCTGCTGACTCATAACCGCGCCAATGTGCTGCACCACCTCGACACGCTGATCGCGCGGCTGGGCGAGGTGCGGCACGCGCTGGCGGCCGGGGGAGATGACGCGGAGCTGGAAGCGTTCCTGGGGCTGGTGTACCGGGCGTGGCAGAAGTGGGACGCCAAGCGCACCAGCGGCAACTGGGACGAGGGGCGCAGCGTCGAGCCACTGCCGGGGCCGCTCGGCGCGATGGGCGGGATGCTGTTCGGGCGCCGGCTCAGGAAATCGGACAACGAAGACGCGGATTGAGGGTGATGAAAACAAACGGCGCGCCGGGCAACCGGCGCGTTGCTTGCAGGGCAGCGGGAGTGTATGGGAGTCGAACCCATCGCGGCCCGCGCTGTGCGACCCGCCGCCAGTTTTGAAGACTGGGAAGCCCACCGGGACTCATACACCCCCACTGATGATGATAGCCGATCACAGGGCGGATTTCCAGGGAAAGTGCGGCGCGTTCCGCTGGTGAACGCGGCTGGCTGGCGGCGCGCAGGGCAGAACCTGCCGCTAGCCGTTAGTTGACGGTCCCAGTTTCGACCAGTCGCCCGGCCCGCGCACGCGCTCGTCGCCGCGCCGCCGGGTGATCGCCAGCGCGTCCAGCCGCTCCAGGAAGTCAATCGCGTAGCGGCGCGTCGTCCCGAAGTGGTCGCGCAGCACGCCGACGGTGAGCGGTTCGCCGCGTTCCAGCCGGTCGCGGGCGAAGGCGATCCACTCGGCCAGCACGGCGGGCGTCAGGATGACCTCGCTGCTGATGCGCACCAGCTCGCCGCGCTCGATCAGCCCGTTGAGCACGGCGTCGCCCACCCACTCGCGGGCCTGCGCGACTGTGGGCGGGGTGTGTGGCTGGGCCTCGAAGGCGCGCCACAGGCGGGCGAGGGCTTCTTCTTGAGCCGGGCTGAGCCGGACGCTGTGCTCCGGCAGGTGGATCGCGCCGCCTTCCGCCAGGGCGATGATCCCCTCGCGCGCCAGCCAGTCGCGCACCGCCGCGAAGGCGTCCGGTTCCAGACGCAGGCGGCTGCGCAGCGCCTCGGGCGGCATGCCCAGCCGGAGCGGCTCTTCGGCGTGGAAGCGCGCCAGCACGCGCCGGGTCTTGTCCACCAGCCGCGCCCAGCCTGCGGGATGGATCGCCCAACCCTGCCCGTCGAGCAGCAGCTCGCCGCGCGCCGCCGCCCGGGCGCTCTGATCCGGCGCCAGACCAAGCGTCTCCGCCGGGACGGGACCGCGTGCGTCTGCCAGCCGCAGCAGGGCGATCGCCAGCGAATCGCCCGTCGCCAGCGTCTCGAAGCGGGCGATCACCTCGGGGCGGCCACGCTTCCAGCGGCGGCCCGGCGCGGCATCCAGCACCACGCCGCCGCCCACGGTCTCGGCCGGCGAAGCCCGGCGGATGATGTAGCGGTCGCCGGGCGCGGCGACGACCGGCCGCTCCAGACGGATCTGCACCCAGCTTTCCTCGCCGGGCAGCACGCGCTCGCGGTCCAGCACGCGAATCCGCCCCATCACTTCAGCCGAGCCGATAAACAGCTTGACCGCGTCGTTGTGTTCCAGCGGGCGCTGCGCGTCGTGCAGGTAGCGCAAACGGGCGTCGATCAGCGTGGTGGGACGCCACGCGCCCGGCAGCCCCAGCACATCCCCGCGCGCCAGATCGCTTTTCTCCACGCCGCGCAGGTTGACCGCGACGCGCTGCCCCGGCCCGACGCGCTCCAGACTTTGCTCGTGCGACTGCAAGCCGCGCACCCGCGCCCGCACGCCCGCCGGCAGAACCTCGACTTCCTGCCCCACGCTCAGGCTGCCGCCGCTCAGCGTCCCGGTGACGACCACGCCGAAGCCGCTGATGGTGAAGACACGGTCGATCGGCAGGCGCGGGCTGCCCAGGTCTGGGCGGGGCGGCAGATGGTCGAGCAGATCGGTCAGCGCGGCGATCAAATCGTCCAGGCCCTCGCCCGTGCGCGCCGACACCGGGATGATGGGCCGCCCTTCGAGCACCGTCCCCTGCACCGCGTCGAGGATGTCGAGCGTCACCAGCTCGCGCCATTCCGGGTCCGGCACCAGGTCGATCTTGGTCAGCGCGATCAGTCCGGCGGGGATGCCCAGCAGGTCGAGGATCGCCAGGTGCTCGCGCGTCTGCGGCATCACGCCCTCGTCGGCGGCGATGACCAGGATCGCCGCGTCGATCCCGCCGACGCCCGCCAGCATGTTCTCGATGAAGTCGCGGTGGCCGGGTACGTCCACGATCCCGACCCGCTCGCCGTTGGGCAAGTCCAGCCACGCGAAGCCAAGGTCGATCGTCATCTCGCGCCGCCGTTCTTCTTCCAGGCGGTCCGGATTGATGTGCGTTAGCGCGAAGGTAAGGGTGGATTTGCCGTGATCGACGTGCCCGGCGGTCCCGATAACATGCATAGGCTATCCTTCGCTGGCCGTGAGAGCATGCAGCGCGACGATCAGCGCGTCGTCCTGTTCGGGAAGCACGGTGCGCGGGTCGAGCAGCAGGCGGTCATCCGCCACGCGGGCGATCACCGGCGGATCCGCGTGGCGCAGGCGGTCGGCGGCGGTGTTCGGCTGCGCGACGCGCGGCGCGAATGCCCACGTCGGCAGCGTCTCGCCGGGCAGGCTGCCCCCGCCCACAGTGGACTCCGCACGGACGATCTCGCCGGGCACGGCTGCCGCCCAGCGCTCGGCTCGCGCGCGGATCGCGTCGGGCGACAGGCTGATCATGCGCCAGACCGGGACCTGCTCCAGCGCCTCGCCGCGCCGGTAATGCTCCAGGGTGGCGGCCAGCGCGGCCAGGGCCAGCTTGTCTGGCCGGATGGCGCGCGCCAGCGGGTGGCGCCGCAGCCGCTCGATCAGATCGACGCGCCCGACCAGGACACCGGCCTGCGGCCCGCCGAGCAGCTTGTCGCCGCTGAACAGCACCAGGTCTGCCCCCGCGCTCAGGCTTTCCTGGACGGTCGGCTCGTGCGCCAGGCCGAAGGCGCCGGTATCGAGCAGCGCGCCGCTTCCGAGGTCGTCCAGCACCGGCAGGCCGCGCGCGTGCGCCAGCGCGGTCAGCGCGTCCAGCGGGACCGACTCAGTGAAGCCGACGACGCGGAAATTGGACGGGTGCGCCCGCACGATCAGGGCCGTCTCCGGCGTGATGGCGTTCGCGTAGTCGTCGAGGCGCGTGCGATTGGTCGTGCCGACCTCGACCATCTGCGCGCCACTCTGGCGCATGACGTCCGGGATGCGGAACGCGCCGCCGATCTCGATCAACTGGCCGCGGCTGATGATCGCCTGGCGCCCGGCGGCCAGCGCGCTGAGCGCCAGCAGCACGCCGGCGGCGTTGTTGTTGACGACCATGCCCGCCGGGGCGCCGGTCACCGCGCGCAGGAGGCGCTCGATGTGCGTGTCGCGCTGGCCGCGCGCGCCCGCTTCCAGATCGTATTCGAGCGTGCTGTACCCCGCCGCGACAGCCTGCATGGCCGCCAGCGCCGCCGCAGAGAGCGGAGCGCGCCCCAGGTTGGTGTGGATGATGACGCCGGTGGCGTTGATCACCGGGCGCAGGCTGGGCTGCGCGTCTTGCGCCAGGCGCGCTTCCGCCTGAGCCAGCAGCGCGTCCTGGTCGGGGGGTGAGGCTCCGGCGGCGAGCGCCTGGCGCGCTTCCTCGACCGTCTGGCGCAGCGCCTCGACGGTGCGCGCGTGGCCGTAGCGCGCCACCAGATCGTGTCCGGCGCGCAGCAGCGCGTCAATGCTCGGCAGATCGCGGAAAGAGGTCATGCGCGGGATTATACCATCTGAGCGCAAACAAGACGCCCGGCGTACCCGGCGGTGTGGCTATTGCTGGCGCGTCCGCCGGCGCCGCATGCGGACAATCAGCAGCGTCAGCAGGCTGCCAGCCACCACCCCAGCCATCGCTCCCCAGATGGCGAGCCGGGTCTTGGCGCGGGCGCTGCGGACTTCGGTTTCCAGCTCGTGGATGCGCTCCTGAGCGGCCAGCAGCGGGTGCGGACTGTCAGCAAGGCCCAGCTCGTCAATCGTCTCGTTGAGCGCGGCCAGCGTGCCCGCTTCGGCGGCTCGCTCAGCGTGGCATCGCACGCAGGCAGCAGTTTCGACACGGGCGGTGTGACCGGTCGGGAAGAGAGCGCCGCTTACAAAATGCGCCAGCAGATCCTCTTGCGTGGGGCGGAGCCAGTGACAGTCCATGCAGAGCTGTTCCTGGTGCGTCAGGTGCACGTAATCGTTGCGCGGCTGCTTGTGGCAGCTCAGGCATAGCGCCACGCTGTCGTTGTTGAAGCGCAGTTGAAGCGGGTGCAGATTGTGGCAGGTCGCGCAGGGGATGTATTGGGCGCCGTGGGGACTGTCCCGCCACTCGGCGGCGGTTGTCGGGTGGCAGTCTTCGCAGGTGCCCGGCCCTGGGCTGATTCTCACCGGCTGTCCGGGGTGGCCGGGCGGCGTCAGGCCGTGGCAGACCTCGCAGGTGACGCCTGGGTGCGTATAGCTGCCCGTGCTGGGATCGTAGCCGGTCGTGTGGCAGGCCAGGCACGCGGGATCGTTGCCGACTTCCTGCCAGCGTTCCTGAAAAACCGGATCGACGAACGCCTGGGCGTGCAGGCTCTCCGCCCACGCCGCAGCGACCTCGACATGGCACTCCGAACACGAGCGCGGGATGGACGTTCCGGTCGGGGCGTCGGGGGCCGGTGAGCCGCTATCCGGCGGCTGCGGCGGGTCGCTTTGCCAGGGGGGAGCCGCCTGCGCCCGGCGCTCCGCGCTCGCCAGCATCAAACCGGCAGCCACCAGCACCAGCGCGGCAAAGAGGATCGCGATCTTCGGCACAGGCACTCGCCGCGCCGCGCCAGAAAACGCCCGCGATTTGTCCAGATCCGACATCGCCCCATCCTTGTTGGTCAGCAGCGCGTGCCGCCTGCGATTATACCCTTTCTGTGCAATTCATCACTTCGCGGCGCGGCGGGCTTCCCCTTTCCACGCCGGACGCGGTATGCTTTGAGGCTGGTGCCGCAGGAGTTGTGTTGCAGCGCGAGGAGCAAAATCACATGGCCCTGATTGCCGCCTTTGCGACCCCCACCGGGCCGCGCTATGGTCTGGTGGTGGATGGCATTGTTCACGAGTGGGACGGGAACCCGCTGACCGACCGCCCTGGCACACCGGGCCAGGCGCTTGGCCCGCTGGACGAGATGCCCATCCTGCCCCCCATCCTGCCGGGCAAGCTGGTGTGCGTCGGGCGCAACTACGCCGCCCACGCCGCCGAGCATCACGCCGCCGTGCCTGACGAGCCGATGCTGTTTCTCAAGCCGCCCAGCGCGGTGATCGCCCACGGCGCGCCGATCCAGATCCCGGCCGGGATCGGGCGCGTCGATCACGAGGCGGAGCTGGCCGTGATCATCGGGCGGCGGGCGCGCCGGGTTCGCCGCGAAGACGCGCTCCACTACGTGCTGGGCTATACCTGCGCCAATGACGTCAGCGCCCGCGATTTCCAGCAGAAGGACGGCCAGTGGGGCCGCGCCAAAGGCTTCGACACCTTTTGCCCGCTGGGGCCGGTGATCGCGACCGATCTCGACCCGTCGCGGCTGGCGGTGCGCGCGCGGGTCAACGGCGAGCTGCGCCAGAACGGTAACACGGCAGATATGGTCTTCGACGTGCCCTTCCTGATCGCGTTCATCAGCGCCGTGATGACGCTGGAGCCGGGCGACGTGATCCTGACCGGCACGCCCGAAGGCGTCGGCCCGCTGAGCGATGGCGACGTGGTGCAGATCGAAGTTGAGGGGATCGGCACGCTGTCCAATCCGGTCGAGGTTGGCGGTTAGGCGGCGGGTCCATTACCCCCTGTCGCCTGGTTTGCGTTATTCGTTAGACAAGCTTGGGAGCTGGTGGCGCCTTGGCTGGTGTTCTGGCCGAGGCGCGCACGATCTTGTCCCAGGGTGAAGGAGTCATTTGCGTGTTTGGTTTGATCGATGAGCGCCAGCGCCGGCTGGTGCTCGATTCCCTGTGGTTAGGTGTGGTCGGCGCGGGTGCAGCGCAGGTGTTTATGTGGCTGCTGCATACCGCCCAGCACATCCTGTTGACCGGCCTGGCGGGTTACCGGCCGCCGGGCCTGCCCAGCGAAGGCGGTATGCTGGACGAAGCGATCGGACCGCATGGCCTGTGGCTGATCCCGCTGGTGACGACCCTCGGCGGATTGCTCTCAGGTTTGCTGGTGTTCAGCCTGGCTCCAGAAGCCGAAGGGCACGGGACAGACGCCGCGGTCAAGGCCTATCACCGTGCGGGCGGTTATCTGCGCCCGATTGTCACCCCGCTGAAAATGATCGCCTCAGCGATCACGATCGGGTCCGGCGGGTCCGCCGGACGCGAAGGGCCGACTGCTCTGATCGCTGCCGGGATCGGTTCGATCTACGGCACGCTGCGCCGCCGCGCCGATGACGAACGGCGCCTGCTCTTGTTGATCGGGATGGCGGCTGGATTGTCCGCGATCTTTCGCACGCCGATCGGCGCGGCCCTGCTGGCGATTGAGGTCCTGTACTCCGAATCGGAGTTTGAGGCCGGCGCGCTGCTTTACACGCTCTTGTCGTCGGTGGTGGCCTACACGCTCAACGGGATCATCGTCGGATGGGAGCCGCTGTTTGTGGTTCCCCCTTCGCTCGGCATCGAGGGGGCATCCCAGTTCTTCGAGTTCGCGCTGTTGGGCGTGTTGGGCGGGCTGGTTGCGGCAATCGTACCGTCAATCTTCTACGGCACGCGCGATCTTTTTCACCGGCTCCCTGTGCCGCTGCATCTCAAGCCGGCAGTCGGCGGCCTGCTGGT
>Ga0226835_1001077_pt1 | contig 17846 bp, 14 predicted proteins | sample LAC_MetaG_1_FD_163627 | JGI IMG/M metagenome (GOLD analysis project Ga0226835, IMG submission 163627) | Anaerobic ammonium oxidizing microbial communities from anammox membrane bioreactor (MBR) in UC Berkley, California, United States -... | ecosystem: Engineered > Bioreactor > Anaerobic >...
CGCGTTCGCCGTCCACCTCATCCCGCTCCTGATCGCCGTCGTCGACCGCTTGCGGGCGGCCCTGCCCGGCGCCAGGTTCGTGTGGCCCGTCAGCCGCCTGCTGCGGCCCGACACCATCGCCGCCGGCGTGGCCGGCAGGCACGCGGCCACCCTCGGCGGGGTGGCCGGCAGCCTGGTGGACGACGGGCCGACCCGCGCCGTGATCACGCCCGGGGGCGGCAGGCTCGAGCTCGTGCCCGAGGAGGAACGCTACGCGCACATGCGCGCCGCCGACCTCGCCCTGACCATCCCGGGCACCAACACGCTCGAGTTGGGGATAGCGGGCGTCCCGTCACTTGTGCTCCTCCCCCTCAACCAACCGGAGCTGATCCCGCTAGAGGGCGCGGGGCACTGGCTCGGCCTGGTGCCGCTCGTCGGCAAGTACCTCAAGCGGCACGCCGTGCGGATGTTCGTGAACGGCCTCAAGGTGCCCGTCTCGCTCCCCAACCGCCTGAGCGGCGAGGAGTTGATGGTCGAGCTGAGCGGCCATGTGGACCCGGCCCGGGTGGCGGAGGCCGTGCTGCGACTGCTCGCCGACCCGGCCGACCTGGCGGCGCGACGCTCCCGCTTGCACGAGACGATGCCGCGCCGCGGCGCGGCCGCCGCGCTGCTCGACGCCGTCCTGCCGGCCGCCTCCGGGCGGGCGCGAGCAGACGGTGGCGCGACGCTCCCGACCGCGGCGGCCGGGAGCGGCCGGACGTGAGCGCGACCGCCGGCGGCGGCCGCGCCCGGGCGCGGCCGACCGCGCTCCTGTGGCCCCGCTCGACCAGCGCCTGGCTGGGGGTGGCCGCGGCGCTCGTCGGGGCAGGGCTGCGGGTCGCCATCGTCCCCCTGTTCGTGGCGCCCCTGTTCGACGACGTGTTGCAGGCGCACGACCTGAGCGCCCTGCCGCGCGTGCTGGGCACCGCCGGCGCCGTGGCCCTCGGCGGCAGCCTCGCCCTCTGGGCGCAGGACGCGGCGCTCGGCCGCGCCGCCGCCCACCTGGGCGCCACGTGGCGCGACAGGCTCTACGCCGATCTCCTTGCCTCCCCTCCCGGCAGCCTGCCCGGGACGAGCGGCGCCCTGGCCGGCCGGGTCGTGAGCGACCTGCGCGAGGTCGAGACGTACTTCCGATACGGGCTGGGCACCCTGGTGGCTGAGAGCGCGACGCTGCTCTTCATACTGGCGCTGCTCGTGAGGGCGGACGCGACGGCGGCGCTGGCCCTCTTCGCGCTCGCCCTGCCGGGCGCCCTGGTCCTGCGCCTCGTCGGGCGGCGCTTGGAGGGTGCCACGCGCGGCGCGCTCGAGGGCACAGAGGAGGTGGCGCACCACCTCCAGGAGGGCCTGAAGCATCACGAGCTCGTCCGGGCCTTCGGCGCCGTGGGCGCGATGCGCGAACGTCTCGGGGCGGCCAACCGCCGGACCGCGCGCGCGACGGCCAGGCGCAGCCTGATCGCCGGCCTCCAGACGCCGCTAACGCAGCTGTTCGTCTTCACCGCCATCGGCGTGCTGGTCGTCATACTGGTCGGCGCCGTCGCGCGCGGCGCGGCGACCGTCGGCGACGTGACCGCGTTCCTCACGCTGGTGGCGCTGGCAGCGACCCCCACTCAGCTGCTCCCGCAGGGGTACGCCATGTACCGACAGGCGCGCGCCGCCGCCCGGCGCCTGCACGCGCTCCAGGGCGCCGCGCACTTGTCGCCTACCGCGGGCGCGCACCCGCCGGCTGCGGCAGGCGACGGCCCGAGCGAAGGCGACGCGACCCCCGCCCCCACCAGCTTCACGGTGGCGCGCGCCCACGCTCAACCCGGCGAGGCGCCCCTACTGGCGCTTCACGGCGTGGCCTTCGGCTACGACGCCGCCAGGCCAGTCCTCGCCGGCGTCGACCTCAGCTTCCCACGGCGCGGCCTCGTCGTCGTGGGTGGACCCAGCGGCAGCGGCAAGACGACCCTGTTGCGGCTGCTGCTGCGCTTCGCGCGCCCGACGGCAGGGCGGGTGACGCTCGACGGCGTCGACCTTGCCGACGTCGACGAGGCCGCCCTGCGGAGCCGGCTCGCGTACGTGCCGCAGGGGCACGAGCTCCTGTCGGGGGCGTTGAGGGACGCCCTCGCGATGGGCCGGGTGGCCGAGGACGGCGAGCTGTGGTGGGCGCTGGAGGCCGTGGGCATGGCGGGCGCGGTGCGAGCGTTGCCGGCCGGCTTGGCGACGCGGCTCGCCGAGGACGGCGGCGGTTTCTCTGGCGGCCAACGTCAGCGGCTCGCCGTCGCCCGCGCCCTGCTCGGCCGCCCCGACGCCGTGCTCCTCGACGAACCGACCTCCAGTCTCGACGACGGCAGCGAGGCGGAGATCAACGCACTCCTCGCCCGGCTCGCCAAGGAGCGGCTCGTGCTCGCGGTGACGCACCGCCCGGCCCTCGCCGAGCGGGCGGACGTGCTCGTGCTCGCCGACGGCGTGGGGGCGCCGGCGTGATCTACGACGACGCGCCCGACCTCTACGACCTCCAGTACGCGGCCTACCGCGACGACATCCCGTTCTACCTTCGGCTCGCCGACGAGCTCGGCGGGCCCGTGCTGGAGCTGGGGGCCGGCACCGGCAGGGTCACGGCGGCGTTGGCCCGCGCCGGCCACGCCGTCGTCGCGGTGGACGCCGCGCCGGCCATGTTGGCGCGGGCGGGCCGGCGCCTCCCGGAAGGCGCCACCGTCGAGCTCGTCGAGGCCGACATGCGCGAGCTCGACCTCGGCCGCGAGTTCCCGCTCGTCATCGCCCCCTTCAACACGCTCATGCACGCCTACACCGTGCCGGACCAGGACCGCACCCTGACGGGCGTGCGCCGCCACCTGGTGCCGGGCGGCACCTTCGCGTTCGACCTGTTCAGGCCGCACCTCGGCCAGCTGGGGGTGGTGAGGCGCGAGCCGACCTGGGCAGGGCTCGGCGAGCACATTGACCTCTTCCTCGTGCAGGACCACGACCCCGACGCGCAGCTACTCGAGAGCGTGTACTACCTCGACGTCCGCTCGCCTGACGGCGCCATCACGCGGCGCCGCACGCGCCTCCTGCAGCGCTACTACCACCGCTTCGAGCTCGAGCGCGCGCTGGCGCAGGCCGGGTTCGGTCGGGTGCGGCTCTTCGGCGGCTTCGACAGGGGGCGCCTGGAGGCGTCGAGCGCGCTGATGGTGGGTCTGGCCGGCGGCTGAAGGGCGGCCCCGCCCTCGTCGTGGTCGCTGGACCGTCTCAGGGCGCGCCCCGGGGCGCGCCCGGCTCAGGCGTCGGCCAAGCCCAGGCGCTCGACGATGCGCCAACCGTCGCGCCTTACCACGACGGCCTCGGGCAAGCGGAGCGACTCCCACAGCGTGAACGGATCCAACGAGTTGGCCCGCGCGAGCGCCAGGGCGATGACCGTGCCGTGCGTCACCACCGCCAGGCGCTTGCCCGGCCGCGCGGCCGAAGCCGCGTCCACCGCGGCAACGAAGCGCGCCCGCGCCTCCTCGGCCGTCTCGGTCCCGAACACGAGCACCCCGGGCCGCTCGAAGAAGCGGCGCAGCGTGCGGCGGTGCTCCTCCTCGTCGAGGTAGGGCGCCTTGCCACGGTGGTGCTCCTCCAGGCCCGGCGCTGCGCTCGCCTGGAGGCCGAGGACGAGCCCCAGCGTCCTGGCCGTCGCCAAGGCCTTGGCCTCTTGGCTGGCCACGACGGCGTCGAGTCGACCCAGGCGCGTGGGGTCGCCGGGAGCGGCCAACCTTACGCCGGCGAGGCCCATGCCGAGCGCCGCCGTCAGCTCCATGGCGCCCGGCGCCAGGCGCCACTCCCGTGACGGCGTCGTCCTGGAGGGCGTCGTCGGCGCGTGCCGCACCAACACCAGGTCGCCGACGAGGGCGCTCACGCCATGGCGTCCAGGGCACGTAGCGCCGCCGGGACCGCGACGCCGACCGGGGTGGCGGGCACGACGTCGCGCAGCGCATCCTCGAGCAACTGCGCGGCCGCCACCGCGTCGTAGCGGTCGGCGTACCCGAGCAGCGACGGCCGCAGCAGGGTGGGCGCGAGCTCGTCCTGGCCACCGGCCAGGGTCGCGCCCCGAGCGCGGGCGGCGCGCACGACGTCGGGCGCGCTCACGCCCGCCGGCACGGCGAGGGCCGCCACCGCTGGGCTCGGACGCGCCGCGAACCGACTCATGCCGAGGGCGACCCCGGCCGCCAGCAGCGCCTCGTTGAGGGCCGCCCGCCGACGCCGGACGGCGTCCGGTCCCTCCTCGAGCAGCATGCCCAGGGCGACGTCGAGTCCGGTCACCAGCGACACCGCAGGCGTGTAGGCGGTCTGCCCTCGCGCCTGCTGGGGCCGTTCGCGCCGCAGGTCGAGGTAGTACGCCGCCGGCCGCACCGCGGGCGCCCAGGCCCGCTCCGACAACCACACGAACGCGAGTCCCGGCGGCGTCATCACGCCCTTCTGCGAGCCGGACACGACGGCGTCGAGGCCCCACTCGCGGGGCCTCAGCTCGGCCGCGGCGAGGCTCGTCACGGCGTCGACGATGACCAGCGCCTCGGGGCGCTCGCGTCGCACGACCGCCGCCACGGCCTCGACGTCGTGGAGCACGCCCGTCGACGTCTCGCTATGCACGACAGTGACCGCAGCCAGGTCCGCCGTGGCGCGGAGGCGCTCCGCGACGACGGCGATGTCGAAGTCGCCGCCGGGCGGCGCGCTCACCCTCACCACGGGGTGGCCGAGCGCCTCGGCCATGGCGGCCCAGCGGGCGCCGAACTTGCCGCCCACCAGCGCCAGCACCGTGCCGCCACGGGGAACGGCGGTGGCGAGGGCCGCCTCGAAACCGGCCGTGCCGCTGCCGGTGACGATCAGCACGTCGTCCCCCGGCACCGCCATCACGTCGGCCAGGCGGCGCCGGGCGCGCGCGAACGTGGCGACGAAGGCGGGCGAGCGGTGGTGCTCCACGGGCCGCGCCAGCGCCTCGAGGACGGCCGGCGGCACCTCCACCGGCCCGGGCGCAAGCAGGCGCGGCCTGAACGCGCCGCGCGTCACAGGCGGACCAGCCGCAGGCTGCGGATCACGTCCTCGAGCCCGGCGAGGACCTCGAGCACCTCGCCTCGGGGGGCGCTGTCGAGCGTGACGACGAACATGGCCAGCCCGTGCTCGCTAACGCGCGAGAGCTGCATGCTGTTGATGTTCACGCCGGCGTCGCCCAGAACGGTGCCCACCCGCCCCACGGCGCCCGGCCTGTCGTAGTTCGTGCAGACGAGCATGACCCCCTCGGGCCTGATCTCCAGGTTGTAACCGTCGATGCTGGTGATGCGCGGCTTGCCGGCCAGGACGGTCCCGCCCACGCGCGTGGCGCCCGCGGCGGTGGTGACCGTCACGAGGACGTGGGAGGTGTAGCCGTGGTCGCGCCCGGAGGTCGTCTTGCTGACGCGGATGTCGCGGTCCCTGGCCAGGGACGGCGCGTTGACGTAGCTCGGCGGGGTGTCGAGGAACGGCTCCATCAACCCCTTGATGACGGCGGTGGCCACCGGGTCGGGGTCGCGGGGGAAGTCGCCGGAGAACTCGACCTCCACCGCCAGCACGCGCCCGTCCGCGAGCTGCGCGGCCGTGGCGCCGAGGCGCTCCCCCAGGTCGAGGAAGGCGCCGAGGGCCGACATCACCTGCGGCGCGAGGGCGGGCGCGTTCACGATGTCCACCGAGTAGTCGCCGCGCAGCACGGCGAGGGTGCGGCCGAGGATCTGCTCGCCGACGCGGTGCTGCGCCTCGCGCGTGTTGGCGCCGAGGTGGGCCGTGAGCACGACGTCGTCGCGCCCGAGCAGCGGGTGGTCGGCCGTGGGCGGTTCGAGGACGAAGACGTCGAGGCCGGCTCCGAACAGCTTGCCTGACTCGAGGGCGGCGAGGAGCGCGTCCTCCTGCACGATGCCGCCGCGGGCGGCGTTCACCACGACCGCCCCGTCCGGCAGCGCGGCCAGTTGCGCGGCCCCGATCATCCCCTTCGTCTCCGCCGTCAGCGGCGTGTGCACCGTCAGGAAGTCGGAGCGCGCCAGCATCGCCCCGAGGTCGTCGAACAGGGCGACCTTCAGCTCCTCCGCGCGCCGCTGGTTGATGTACGGGTCGTAGGCGGCGACCTCCATGCCGAGGCCCTGCGCGCGGCGCGCCACCAGCGAGCCGATGCGGCCGAGCCCCACCACCCCGAGGCGCGCCCCGTCGAGCTCCCTGCCGAGGTAGGCGCGGTCCCAACGCCCCTGACGCACCAGCCGGTCGGAGCGGGCCACGCCGCGCGCGGCCGTGAGCATGAGCGCCAAGGCGAGCTCGGCCGCCGACACGTTGTTGGCCTCCGGGGCGTTGACGACGAGGATGTCGCGGCGGCTGGCCGCGTCCAGGTCGATGTTGTCGACACCGACCCCGCCGCGCCCGACGACCTTCAGGCGCGTCGCGGCCGCCAACAGCTCCTCGTCGACCTGCGTGCGGCTCCTCGTGATGATGGCGTCGTAGTCGCTTACGACCTGCAGTAGCTCCGAGCGGGAGATGCCGGCGCGGTCGTCTAGGGTCACGCCCGGTTCGGTGACGGCGCCAAGCTGGATGGAGTCGGTGACGAGGATCCGCGTCATGAACCGAGACTGTAGCACCCGGCGGCGGCGCGGGCGCGGCGAGCCGCGCGGCGGCTCAGCGGACGAAGCCCGTCACCGACCACCCGGCGGGGACGGGGAAACTGTCGACGCCGAGCACGTCCATGTAGAGGTCGCCCTCGAGCCGCACCAGGCTGGTGTAGCCGGCGAGCGCCGCCTCCAAGGCCACGCGGGCCTCGTCTTGCAGCTCGAGGAAGTCGGGGTAGAAGAGGATGTCGATGCGGGAGCTCTGCCCGGCGGCGAGGGGCACGGGGCTCATGTCCTCGGTGGCCATGGGCCAGTTGCCGAGCGTGAGCCCGAGGTCCTTGCCGTAGAGGAAGTAGCCGATCTCGCCCGGGTTGACGGCCTGGAGCACCAACTGCACCACGGGCACGTCGGGCCGCAGCATGAAGACGCGGCTCTCGGCCTCCGCCAGCCTGAGGACGGGGGCCTGAACCGTCTGCCGCGCCAGGGTGGAGCCGCTGACCAGGACCTTGTTGCGGGTCTCGTAGACGTGGGTCGCGGTGGCGAAGCGCACGACGCCCTCGACCCTGAACTGTAGCGGCCGGTCGGCGAAGGCGCGCGCCGCCGCCTTGAGGAGCTCGGCCTGGCCCGCCAGGCTGGTCGCGATGTCGAAGCGAAGGGGCGCCGTGGCGGCCCCCTCGAGGTAGACGTCCGGCGCCAGCGCGGCGCGCGCGACGGCCTTGCCCTCGAGGAAGACCACGTAGGAGACGCTCTCGAGCCTGACACCGAAGACGTTGGGGTTGCGCGCGAGCGTGCCGACCGTGAGTTCGAGGCGGCCACCGGCCCCCGGCGGGTCGAAGCGCTCGATGCTGGTCTGCCCCGGCACCAGCTCGAACTCGACCGGTAGCGTCGTGCCGATCTCCTCGACGGTGCGCACCTCGGTGCGAGGCGTGCAGGCCCCGAGCAGGAGCGCGAGGCACGCGACCAACGGGGCGCCACGCGTCAGCGGGTTCGACGGTCTAGCCACGCCCCGAGTGTACTATCCGCGCCGCGCGCCCGCCCCGGCGCCACCGGCCGCGGCGCCCCGCGCTCCCGGCGCGAACGGCACCAGGACCCCCGCCACGAACAGCACGGCCATGCCGTAGACGGCGCCCGCGACGGCGTCGGGGCTGTAGGCCCTGCTCTCCCAGGCCGGCGTGAGCATGAACGTGGCGAGGAGGTAGTAGACGACGGCCGCCCCCAGCGGCGTCGCCGCCACCCACCAGGGTCGTGAGGCGGTGAAGCGCCGGCCGAGGAGCGCGGCGGCCAGCGCGACCGCCAGGGCCGCCGCCCCGAAGCCGAACATGAGCGCGGGCGCGAGTCCGGCGCGGCCGGCGAGGACGAGGAGGTAGGCTGCGTGCGCCGCCAGCGGCAGCTCGGCCAGCACCGCGACCACCGGGAAGCGGCGCCTGCCGAGGGCCACGCGCAGGAGCGCCCCGACCGCCAGCCCGAGGAGCACCGCGAACAGCCCGAACCGCACCAGCAGCCTCACGTGTACTTCACCCCCGATGGCGAGCCCGATTGCCACTCCCGGCGTCCCACGTCAGATGACCTCCCTCACCATGACGGCGCGGCTCCGCCGCCTTAGCTCGAGCGCGAGGCGCTCCGCCCACGGCGCCGCCAACGCCGGGTCGGCGGCGAGCATCCGCTGCGCCAGGTCGCGCGCCGCCTCGATGATCGCGCCGTCGTCGACGACGTCGCCCACCGTGAGCTCGGGCAGCCCGGACTGGCGGGTGCCGCGCAGGTCGCCCGGCCCGCGCAGGCGCAGGTCGAGCTCGGCGATGGTGAAGCCGTCGGAGTGCTTGACGAGGGCGCCGAGCCGCTCGCGCGTCTTCCGGGAGGCGTCCCCGGCGACGAGCACGCAGTGGCTGGCGTGTGCCCCGCGGCCCACGCGGCCACGCAGCTGGTGGAGCTGCGCCAGGCCGAAGCGCTCTGCGTTCTCGACGATCATCACGGTGGCGTTCGGCACGTCGACGCCCACCTCGATCACCGTGGTCGACACGAGCACGTCGAGCTCGTGGCGCCTGAAGGCGGACATGACCGCGTCCTTGTCGGCCGCGCCCAGGCGCCCGTGCAACAGCCCGATGCGCGCGGCGGCGGGAAGGATCTGCCGCAGGTCCTCCTCGAGACGCGTGGCGGCCAGCACCTCGTCGAGCGCCTCCGACTCCTCGATGAGGGGCGTGACCACGTAGACCTGCCGCCCCGCCTTGACCTGCTCCCACGCGAACCGGTACACCTCCAGCCGCTTGGGCGCCGGCACCAACATGGTCTTGACGGGCGTGCGGCCCGGCGGCAGGCCCTCGATGGTGGTGAGGTCCAGGTCGCCGTAACTGGTGAGCGCGAGGGAGCGCGGGATCGGCGTGGCGCTCATCACGAGCACGTCGGGCATGTCGCGGATGAGGGTACGCCGCTGCTCGACGCCGAAGCGGTGCTCCTCGTCAATTACGGCGAGCCCCAGGTCGTGGAACTCGACGCCGTCCTGGATGAGGGCGTGGGTGCCGACCACGAAGTCGGCCTGGCCCGACGCGAGCCGCTCCCTCGCGGCCCGCCGCTCCCCCGCCGTCATGGCGCCGGTGAGCAGCTCCATGCGCACGTTCAGGGGGAAGAGGTAACGCTGCAGGTTGAGGAAGTGCTGCCGCGCGAGGATCTCGGTGGGCGCCATCAGCGCCGCCTGGGCGCCGCTACGCACCACGACGTAGACGGCGGCCGCGGCCACGGCCGTCTTGCCGGAGCCGACGTCGCCCTGCAGGAGCCGCGCCATCTGGCGGGGGGCGGCCAGGTCGGCGAGGATCTCGCGCAGCGCCCGCGCCTGGAACGGCGTGAACGCGAACGGCAGGACCGCCTCGAAGTCGTCGAGGTACTCCTGCCGCACCGCGAAGCCGCGGGCGTGGCGGCCCGGGTCGCGGCTGCGCAGCAGGGCGAGCTGCAGGAAGAGGAAGTCGTCGAACTTCAGGCGCCTGAGCGCGGCGGCCAGGGCCTCCTCGCCGTCGGGGAAGTGCGCGTTGCGCACGGCACGGTCGAGCGACACCAGGTCGTTGGCATCAAGGAGCGAGCGCTGCAGGTGGTCGGGGAGGGTGGGCATGGCGTCGAGCAGCCGCTTGGCGGCGCGGCGCAGGTAGGCCTGGCTCAGCCCCTGCGTGACCTTGTAGATGCCGACGATGCGGTTGAACGAGAGCGACTCCGCGTCGTCGTCGACCTCGAACCCCTGCACCACGATCTCGACCTGCCTGCCGACACGCTTGACCCGCCCGGTCAGCACGAGCCTGAGGCCCGGGAAGACCTGCTTCTCGAGCCACGGCTGGTTGAACCAGACGGCGGTGACGCGGCGGCCGTCGCCGTCGCTCAGCGCGGCGCGCATCACGTGCAGTCCGCGCCGCGTGCGGTTGCCGACGCGACTGACCACCTGACCGGAGACGGTGGCGTTCACCCCGTCCACGAGGCTGGCGAAGCCCGGCAGGGCGCGCCTGTCCTCGTAGCGCCTAGGGAGGTAGCCGAGCAGGTCGCGGTAGGTGACGATCCCGAGCTCCCTCAGCTTCACGGCGGCCTGCGCCCCGAGGTCGACGGCCTTGCTCGCCAGCGGCGCGTCCAGGTCGAACGTCGTGGTCATGCTGCGCTAGTCTACGCCGCACCCTCACCGCTCCTTAACCGACGGGCGACCGGGCCCACCGCGCGGTTGCGCGGGGAGGTGGCCCGCGCTTATGCTCCCAGAGACGGTAAAACTGCCTGCGCGCCCCGAGGCGCGCGAACGCGGAGGTTGACCTGATGAAGCGTATCGCTACCTTACTCACGGCCCTACTCGTCGCCGGCTCCCTGGCGCTGGCGCAGACACCCGACCTTGGCGGCCGCACCCTGGTCGTCGGTTCCGACACCACCTACCCCCCCTTCGAGACGGTCGACCAGAACGGGGTCATCGTCGGCTTCGACGTGGACGTGGTCAACGCCATCTGCGAGCGCATCAACTGCGTCGCCAAGTTCCAGACGACCGCCTGGGACGGCATCTTCGCGGCCATGGCCAACGGCGAGTTCGACATGATCGCCTCGGGCATCACCATCACCGAGGAGCGCGCCGCGGTGGTCGAGTTCACGGAGCCGTACCACGAGGTCAACCAGGCGGTGGCCGTGCGCACCAGCGACGGCAACCTCACCCTCGCCGACTTCACCGACGGCGACCTGATCCTCGGCGCGCAGACCGGCACCACCAACGCCATCCTCGCCGAGGAGCTCGTCGGGCGCGACCGGCTGCGCATCTACGACGACTTCAACGCCGCCGTCCTGGCGCTCGTCAACGGCGACGTCGACGGCGTCATGATCGACGACTCCTCCGCCGACGCCTTCGTGCAGCAGTACGCGGGCCAGATCGTGGCCGCCATCCGCAACGTCGAGTCGGGCGAGAAGCTCGGCTTCGCCGTCAAGCCCGGCGACGAGCTGGTCGACGCCCTGAACGCCGGCCTCGAGCTGATCCGGGCCGACGGCACGCTCGCGGCGCTCGCCGAGAAGTGGTTCACGGGCGAAGAGCAGTAACGCTCTAGCTCGAACAAGATGGTGCAACGCCGTCGGCGCGTGGTCGTCCGCGCGGGCCCGAGTTCGTGATGGGGCCCGGGGCGACCGCGCGCCGCGGCTTACTCGGCCGCATCAGGCCGAGTTACCTCATCCTGCTGACGGCGCTGCCCTTCGTCGTCTACCTCTTCGTCTCGTCCGAGCGCTACCAGGCGGCGCTGGAGTTCCTGCTCCCCGGCATCGGCACCACCGCCTTCGTGACGGTGGTGGCCTACCTGGCCGCCTCGGCGCTCGGGCTCGTGCTCGCGGGGCTGCAGTTGCTCAGGCAGGGCGAGCGCACCGTCCGCAACTTCCTCGTCGGCTCGGCGGTCCTCCTCGCGGGGGCCGCCGCCCTGTTCGCGTTGCCGAAGGAGCAGTTCGCGCTGATCGGCACCGCCGAGGGGAGGGTCGCGATCGTGCAGGGCACGCCGACCAGCGCGTCGGACCCGGTGAAGCTCGGGCGCTACCCGGGAGCCCCCGGTCCGCAGGCGGTGCGGGCCGTGACCGACGTCGCGGCCGCGCTCGAGCGCCTGGCCTCGGGGCAGGTCAGCTCGGCGCTCATCCCGGTGGCCGCCGTGCCGGCCGGCGCCGACGTCCTGTGGACCACCTCGTTCCTGGCGCCGGGCCTGAAACGCCCGGCCATGCTCCTGCTCGTGCTGGGGGCGTTGGGGTTGGCGCTCACGTTCGCCGGCTGGCAGAGCGGGGCGCACCCGTTGCGGCTCGTCTCCGAGCTCTACGTCGACGTGCTGCGCGGCATCCCGATGCTCGTGGTCATCCTGTACGTCGGCTTCCCCCTGCAGGGCGCCATCCGGGACGCCACCGGTGGGTTCATCGACATGTCGCGCGTGACGCGCGGCATCGTGGGCATCAGCCTGGGCTACGCCGCCTACATGGCCGAGATCTTCCGGGCGGGCATCGAGGCGATAGGCAAGGGCCAGAGCGAGGCCGCTCGGAGCCTGGGGCTCTCCACGTGGCAGACGGCGCGCTTCGTGGTCCTGCCGCAGGCGCTCCGCATCGTGGTGCCGCCCCTCGGCAACGAGTTCATCGCCATGCTGAAGGACACCTCGCTCCTCTCGGTGTTGTCCGTTCGCGACATCACGCAGCGGGCCCGGGAGTTCCAGGCCGCCAACTTCGAGGTCTTCCCCCCCTTCAACACCGTGGCCATCCTCTACATCGTGCTCACCTTGATGGCCTCCTCGTTGGCCAAATCGGTCGAGCGCCGCACGAGCTGGACGCGCTGAGGCGCGCCGTGGTGCCGGGCCACGGCCCGAGCGCCTGGTAGACTCCCGCATGTCCGAGAACCCCGTGGCGCACGTCGACCTGGGCGCAATCGCCCACAACCTCGGGTGCGTCAAGGAGCGCCTGGCGCCGGGCGTGCAGGCCATGGCGATGGTGAAGGCCGACGGCTACGGCCACGGCATCGTGCCGGTGGCACGGCGCCTGGCGGCGGCCGGCGCGACCTGGTTCGGCGCCGCCACGCCGGGCGAGGCCCGCGCGCTCCGCGCGGCCGGCCTGGACCAGGGCGTGCTACTACTCAGCCCGGTGACGGACGCCGCGGTCATCACCGAGCTCTGCGAGCTGAACGTGGCGCTGGTCGCCACCGACGCCGCCTCGGTCGACGCCTACCTGGCGGCGGACCTCCCCCGCCCCTTGCGGCTCCACCTCAAGGTGGACACGGGCATGGGCCGCCTCGGCCTGCCGTGGGGGCGCTCGGCCGAGGTGGCGACGAAGATCGCAGGGGAGCGGCGGCTCGAGCTCGAGGGCGTGTGGACGCACTTCACGGACGCGGACACGCCGTCGCGCGACGCGACGCTCGCGCAGCTCGAGGCGTTCGAGCTGGCGTTGGCCGCACTGGCGCGCCACGGCGTCGACGTGCCGCTCAGGCACACGGCGAACTCGGCCGCCACGCTGGCTTACCCGGAGGCGCACTACGACATGGTGCGGCCCGGCATCGTGCTGTACGGGCACTACCCGAGCGAGGCGGTGGCGGCGGTCGAGCCCCGGCTCAGGCCCGCCATGCGCCTGAGCGCCCCCGTCACGTTCGTGAAGCCGGTCGGGGCGGGCACCGGCGTGTCCTACGGGCGGTTGTGGCGCGCCCCGGCAGACACTCGCCTGGCGACGGTGAGGATCGGCTACGCCGACGGCTACCCGCGCCTGCTCACGGGCGTCGGTTGGGCCAGCGTCCGCGGCGTGCGCTGCGAGGTGGTCGGCCGGGTCTGCATGGACCAGCTGCTGCTCGACGTGGGGGCGGCGGCCGACGTGCGCGTCGGCGACCGCGCCACGCTGTGGGGCGGCGACGGTCCCGACGCGGAGGCGCTGGCGCAGGCCATCGGCACCGTGTCGTACGAGCTGTTGACGCGGTTGATGCCGCGCGTGGAGCGGGAGTACTCGGGCTGAGGGCGGGGTCGCCCCCGGCCGTCAGCCCTCAACCTGCTCGGGGGCGCTCGTCGCCTCTCCCACCGGCTCCTCCGGGAGCCTGGTCGCCACCACGCTCACCACGCGCCGCTCGTCGGCCTGCTCGACGACGAAGCGCACGCCCTTGTAGGTGACCTCCTCGCCGGAGCGGGGGATGTGGTCGAGCTCGTCGATGAGGAAGCCGGCCACCGTGTCGTAATCGCCGTTCGGATCGAACTCGAGCCCCAGTTCGCTCGCGATCGTCTCGATATGGGTGCCGCCCTGGAGGCGGAAGCTGCCGTCTTCCAACCGGACGACGTCCTCCACCTCGTCCTCGTCCGTCTCGTCGTAGATCTCGCCCGTGATCTCCTCGATGATGTCCTCGAGCGTGACCACCCCGGACGTGCCGCCGAACTCGTCGACGACCACGGCCATGTGGTTCTTGCGGGCGCGCATCTCCCGCAGCAGGCTCATGACCGAGAGGGTCTCGGGCACGTACTGAACGGCGGTCATGAGGTCGGCCACCCGCGTGGCGGCCAGCGCCTCCGGTCGGCCGAGGTACGGCAGGAGGTCGCGCGCGTAAACCATCCCCTTGATGTCGTCCACCCCATCGCCGTAGACGGGCAGGCGGCTGTAGCCGTGCTCGGTGACGACGCTCTGCAGTTCCGCCAGGCCCGCGCCGGCGCCGATGCCCACGACGTCCACGCGCGGCGTCATCACCTCCCGCACGACGGTCTCCTCCAGGTCGATGACGCCCTTGATCATGGCCTGCTCCTGCGCCTCGATGACCCCGGACTCCTCGGCGCTCTGGAGCATGAGCCTGAGCTCCCCCTCGGACATCAGCGCGGCGCGCGTCGGTCGGATGCGGAACGGGCGCAGCATCTGCCCGGTCAACCAGTTGAAGAAGATGCCGAGGGGGTAGAGCACGATGGACAGGGCGTACACCGGCCTGAGCACGAGCTTGGTGACCCGCACGGGGTCGTGCGCGGCGATGGCCTTGGGGGCCAGTTCGCAGAAGAGGAGTATGCCCACGCTCACGAGGGCGATGGCCAGGGCCACCGCGCCGGCCTGGCCGATGCCGATGGCGGCGGCGTTGAGCAGCAACACGTCGAGGACGAGCACGGCGATGGCCGCGTTGACGACGGTGTTGCCGATCAGGACGGTCGTGATGAAGCGGGCCGGGTTGCGCTCGAGCAGCACGAACGCGCTGCTGGGCTCCTCACCCTCGGCAAGCAGGCGCCGGACCTTCCACTCGCCCACGGCCGTGAGCGCGGTCTGCGCCGTGGAGAGGAAGGCGGAGGCCGCCAACAGGAGGACGAGGGCCGCGACCTGGAGCGCCGTGACGCCGACGGGCGCCGCGACTCCGCCCGGCTCCTGTGCGAACGCCAGGCCGGCCAGGCTAACGATGAGGGGTAGTGACAGCGGTGGTAGGGGGCGCGGCGAGCGCCATGATCGGTCCGGAGGGTTGTCTTCCATCGGTTCCGGGGATTGTAGCACGGGGTGGTGAGCCGAGCCGCCGTAGCGGACGACCCCCGGACCCCGCGGTATGCTCCCTCCACGTGATGGCTACCATCGTCGTGGAAGGACCGATCGGCGTCGGCAAGACGACCCTCGCTCGCTACCTGGCGGACGACCTGGGCGCGAGGCTGCTCCTGGAGGTCGTGGAGGAGAACCCGTTCCTCGCGCGCTTCTACGAGGACCGGCGGCGCTACGCGTTCCAGACGGAGACCTTCTTCCTCCTGTCGCGGTTCAGGCAGCACTCGGAGCTGGCGCAGGCCTCCCTGTTCACCCCGCACACCGTCGCCGACTACCTGTTCGACAAGACGTTCCTGTTCGCCTCCCTCACGCTCGAGGGCGACGAGTTCGAGCTCTACCGCGAGCTGTTCCTGCAGTTGCGCTCGCGCCTGCCGCGGCCCGACCTGGTGGTCTACCTGCGCGCCGAACCCGACGTCCTGCTCGAGCGGATAAGGCGCCGCGGTCGGCCGTTCGAGGCCGGCATCGAGGCCGGCTACCTCGAGCGCATAACGGCGGCCTACGACGACCTGTTCGCGCGTAGCGAGATCCCCGTCGAGGTGGTCGACGCGGGCGCCATAGATTTCGTGGCCGACGAGGGGCAGCGCGCCGACCTGCTCGCCCTCCTGCGCGCGTCCGCCAAGGCCGCATGAACGAGGGCGGTTCCGGCATCTACGTCGCGGTCGCCGGCAACATCGGCGCGGGCAAGTCGAGCCTCACGCGGGTGCTGTCGGCGCGCTACCACCTGGCGCCCGTCTTCGAGGCGGTGGACGAGAACCCCTACCTCGAGGACTTCTACGCCGACATGCCGCGCTACGCCTTCCACTCGCAGGTCTTCTTCCTGGCAGCGCGGCTGAAGCAGCACCTGCGCGAGGTGAACCCGGGGCGGCGCGTCATCCAGGACCGCACGGTGTACGAGGACGCCGCCATCTTCGCGCGCCTGTTGCACGACGACGGGGTGATGGACGACCGCGACCACGCCTCCTACCGCACCCTCTACCACGCGGTTCTCGCGGCGCTGCGCCCGCCCGACCTGCTCATCTACCTGCGCGCGGACCTGGCGACGCTCAAGCGACACATCGCGCAGCGCGGCAGGCATTACGAGGCCAACATCGAGGACGCCTACCTGCAGCGGCTCAACGAGCTCTACGAGGGGTGGATCGAGGACTACACGCTGTCGCCGGTCGTCGTGGTGCCCGGCGACGACCTCGACTTCGTTAACGACAAGAGCGACCTGCGCAAGGTCCTCGACCTGCTCGAGCGTCACGGGCTGGCGGCGCCGGTCGTAGGGTGAGACCCGCCGCCGACGCCACGAGCGGTCCCGGGGAGCTCCCCCTCGCTGCCCTGTGGCGGGCGGCGGCCGCCCTGGCGCCCGAGCTGTTCGGGGCGCCCACGCAGCGGCCGGCCGGGGACTTGGCTGGCGGGCCGAGCATCACGAGCGTGGCGCAGGACCACCGCCGCGTCGCGCCCGGCGCCCTGTTCGTGGCGCGGCGCGGACAGAAGTTCGACGGCCACGACTACCTGCCGGCCGCGGTGGCCGCCGGCGCGGTGGCCCTGGTGGGCGACCGGCCCCTGGCCGACCTGGCTCGGGTGCCGACCGTGCCCTACCTCGAGGTGCCGGACGCCCGCCTCGCCCTCCCCTACCTGGCGGCGGCGTTCGAGCGGCGACCCTCCGAGCGCCTGCGCGTCCTCGGGGTCACCGGCACGGACGGCAAGACCACGACGAGTTACCTGCTCCACTGGCTCCTGGGTGGGCGGTTCACGGCGGGCCTACTCAGCACGGCGGGCAACCTGCTCGGCGCCGACGCCCTGCCCCCCCTCGCCGGTCACTTCACGACGCCCGAGGCCCCCGAGGTGCAGGCCATGCTCGGCAGGTTCCTGCGCGCCGGGGCGAGCCACGTCGTGCTCGAGTCCAGCTCGCACGGCTTCTCGCTGCACCGCCTCGACGCCGTCGACTACGCCACCGGCGTGTTCACCAACCTGACCCCTGAGCACCTCGACCACCACGGCAGCATCGAGGCGTACCGCGAGGCCAAGCTCACGCTGCTGCGCCGCGCCGAGCGCGCCGTGGTCAACCTCGACGACGAGCACGCGAGCCACTTCCTGGCCGCCGGCCGCCAAGTCGTCACCTACGGTCGTGGTGCGCGCGCCGACGTGCGGATCGACGCGATCGAGCCGCGCCCGGGCGGCCTCGAGCTGCTGCTGCACGTGTTCGGCCGGCGCCTCGCGGCCGAGCTGCCGCTGGTGGGCGGGTTCAACGCCTGGAACGCCGCGGCCGCCGTCGCCGCCGCCACGCTGGAGGGCGTGCCTGCAGAAGAGGCCGCCGCGCGCCTGGCGGCCTTCCCCGGGGTGCCGGGCCGCATGCAGGTCGTGCAGTCGGCGCCCGTCACCGTCATCGTCGACTTCGCGCACACGCCGCCCGCCGTCGCCAAGGCCCTGGCCGCCGTGAGGCGCCCGACGGGCCGCACCATCGTGGTGGTGGGCGCCGCCGGCGAGCGCGACCCGGGCAAGCGCCCGCTGATCGGGCGCGCCGCCGTGCTGGGCGCCGACCTGGCGGTCTTCACGGAGGAGGACTCCCGGAGCGAGAGCACCGCGGCCATCCTCGCCGCCATCGCGGAAGGGGCGGCCGCGGCAGGCGGGCGCGCCGGCACCGACTACCTGCTCGTCCCGGACAGGCGCGAGGCCATCGGGACGGCACTTGGCCGCGCCCTGCCGGGCGACGTCGTGCTGCTCGCCGGCAAGGGCCATGAGCGCACGCTCGAGCGCGCCAACGAGACCCTTCCCTGGGACGAAGCG
>Ga0226835_1001078_pt1 | contig 17821 bp, 14 predicted proteins | sample LAC_MetaG_1_FD_163627 | JGI IMG/M metagenome (GOLD analysis project Ga0226835, IMG submission 163627) | Anaerobic ammonium oxidizing microbial communities from anammox membrane bioreactor (MBR) in UC Berkley, California, United States -... | ecosystem: Engineered > Bioreactor > Anaerobic >...
CTCATCGACGTCGACGGCTCCTGCGAACGCGGCGAAGCTGACGGTCTTGTCGGGGTGGGTCAGCTTCTCCACGCCGAGCGCGAGGGCCACGTCGACGAAGCCGGCCGACACCATGGCGCAGGCCTGGTGGAACGCCGTCGACCCGCTGGCGCATGCGTTCTCCACGTTGACGATCGGGATGCGCCCGACTCCGAGCGGGTGCAGCACGACCTGGCCGCGGATCGACTCCTGGCCGGTGACCGTCCCGGCCGCGCAGTTGCCCACGAACGCCATCTGGACGTCGTCGAGGTCGAGGCCCGCGTCGGCCACGGCGGCCTCGACCGCCTCGGCGCCGAGGTCCTTGAGCCCCCGGTCGAGGTGCTTGCCGAAGCGGGTCATGCCCACGCCCGCCACCACCGCGTCGAAGCGCACGGTCATCGCCTCCCGTAGGAACCGGCCGCCGGCTGTGTGGTCCGGCGCCGGGTGGAATGTCGGGTCGTGGTGTCGCCGGTCACGACCATCAGAGCATCCCGTTGCCCTCGAGGTCGAAGGCCTTCACCAGCCAGGCCAGCTCGGCCTCGCGCCACGGGAGGGGTGCCGGCGCCTGGAACATCCGGTCGTGCTCCAGCTCCTCGACCACCTCGGGGTCGCGGGGGAACGGGGAGTCGGGGTGGTTGAGCTGGAACATCTCCTCGAACGGCTGGCGCGGCCGCTGCCCGCCGCACTCGGGGCTCTCGGCCGGGTAGCCGACCGTCTGCACCACGAGCACGCGGCAGGTGTCGGGGAGGCCGAGGCGCTGCCGGATCCGCTCGTGGTTGGCCGAGCCGAGCAGGCAGGTGCCCAACCCCTGCTCGAAGGCCATCAGGGTGGCCTGGGCGATGCCCTGACCACAGTCGAGGTCGTTGAGGCCCGGCTGCTTGAGCGCCTCGAGGACCCCCTTGTCGACGAAGATCGGGATGAGCTGCTCCTCGAGGGCCTGGTGGCGGTCGTCGCCGTAGCCCAGGGCGCCGGCGTCGACCAGCTCCCGGAGGCGGTCGGGCTGGCGGTCGACGGCCGTGTTGTCGAGATACCAGACGATCGCCACCGGCGCGAGGCGGATCTGGTAACCGGCGACGGGGGAGGGGAGGGCGTCGAGCACCTCCTGTGACGCCTGGTCGCGCTCCACCACGATGGCCCGGAGGCTCCCGACGTTGCCCCAGTGGGACGCCAGGCGGGCCGCCTCGAGCATTCGCTGGATCTTGTGGCGCTCGACCGGCTTGTGCGGCAGCAGGAACCGGGTCGAGCGCCGGCGCCCTATGGCTTCACGCAGTTCCACGGGGTCTCCTCGGGTCTCCTGGGCATCTCGGGGTGTCGGGGGTTCTTGGGGGGCCCTGCCCCTCCTCTCAGAACCTCTCGGCCGCGACGAGGCCGAGCACCTCGTTGCAGCCGTCCTCGATCATCGAGGCGCGGGCGTCTCGCAGGATCTTCTCGATCGGGTACTCGCGGGAGAGGCCGTTGCCCCCGAAGATCTGCACGGCGTCGCTCGCCACCTCGAACGCGGTGCGGGTGACGAAGGTCTTCGACGCGATCGAGTACTGGATGACGGGCTGACCCTCGGCCGCGTTGAAGAGGTTGACCCGGCGGGCGAGCGAGCGGGCCGCCTCCACCCGTGAGAACATCGAGAACAGCCGGGCCTTCACGCTCTGGTGCTCGATGATCGGGCGGCCGCCCTGGTGGCGCTCACGGGCGTACTCGACCGCCATCTCGAACGCGGCGCGGGCCACCCCCACGAAGAGCTGGCCCATGGCCGCGTTGGCGTGGCCGAGCATCGCCTCGAGGGCCAGGGGGTAGAAGTCGGGCCCGACCACCATGTGGTCGGCGGGCAGGCGTACGCCGTCGAAGACGATCTCGCCCTGGTTGAGCGACCGCTGGCCGAGCTTGTCGAGAGGCCGGGGCCGGACCACACCGGGGAGGTCGGTGGGGACCACGAAGACGCCGCCGCCGGCGATGCCGTCGCCTTCGTCGACCGCGCAGAAGAGCACGGCCACCGTGGCGATCGAGCCGTTCGACACCCAGGCCGCCTTCTGGCCGGTGACGACCCAGTCGTCGCCGTCGCGGCGGGCGACGCAGTTGGGGCGCCGTGACGGGTCGGAGAAGTAGGCGTCGGGGGAGGCGACCGTGTCGCTGCCGTGGTCGGGCTCGGTCAGCGCCCAGCACCCGATCTCGAGGCGGGACGGGTCGCAGTGGCGGGCGATGAGCTCCGCGTTGCCGGTCAGCTCCACCCAGGGCTGGTGGAAGTGCGAGAGCCCGAGCGAGATGGCCAGCCCGACGTCGCCTCGGGCCAGCTCCTCGTTGACGATGCCGGTCAGGCGGGCCCGGGCGACCGGGTCGGCCTCCGGGTCGGGCCGGAAGAGGTCGCCGAGGCCGGTGGCCCGGAACCGCTCGAAGGCGTCCCAGAGCGGGGACCCCTCCGCGATGACCTCGGCCGGGTCGGTCAGGCGGTCGAGGAGGATCCCGTGGGGGCGCAGGACCTCGTCGGCGAGCCGCCGGGCGACGGCCTGCACCTCCCGGTCCTCGTCGGTGCAGCCGACCTCGAGGTCGGGCCACGGCCCGGGTGGGGCGATGGTCGTCATCGCTCGTGCCTCCTCCGGAGGGGGTGCCCACGGTCTCGCGGGCGAGGGTAGAGGACCCCGTCGCGCACCGGCCATTCCCGGGGCCGGCCGGGAGCGGTCGGGTGACCGCGGGCCCGCGGGGTCGTCGCGGCGGCGCGCGGCGGTTTCAAGCGGGGATCCGGCCCGTGGGGCGGCGTTGTATCGCCTCCGTACGGGTGCCGGACGAGTACACTCCTTCCAGAAGCTGGTCGTGCGGGCACACGCAAGTGCATACGCATCCGGGGGATCGAGCATGGTCACGTCGAGCGTTGTCCGGTCGAGCAGCGCCCCCGGTCGGGTGACGCGGATGATCCCGCTGTCGCTCGCGGTGGTGCTCTTCGCCGTGGGATGCGGCGGTGGCGGCGACGACGAGCCGGCCGCGAAGGCGTCGACGACCCCGACCACGTCGGCGCCGGGCGCGAAGGCGAACACCCCGGCGTTCATCGACATCCTCGAGTGCGAGAGCGCGGGCGGCACCGGCACGGCGAAGGGCACGATCGAGAACCAGGGCACGGAACCCGTCGCGTACGAGCTCACCATGGGCTTCCACGACGGGTCGGGCAAGGAGCTCGTGACCGGGTCGGCCACGACCGAGGTCGTCGCTCCCGGCGCCGAGGTCGAGTGGACGGTGACGGCCTCGGGCCTCGGCTCCGTCTCCACCGACGACGTCGTGTGCAAGACCGCCACCTTGAAGCCGGTGAGTGGTGGCGCGAGCGCGACCACCGAGCCGCAGGGAAGCTCCGACGAGGAGTTCCCGTGCGACCTGCTCACCGTCGACGAGGTCGCGCAGATCGCCGGCAACCCGCTCGACGGCGACGCGACGACGAGCCAGGTGACCGAGAACGCCCGGTCGTGGCTCGCCCAGGTGTGCACCTGGACGGGGGTCGGCACGGGCGCGGCCGAGGAGGTCACGCTCTCCGTCACCCGCAACGACGCCTTCCCGGCCGGGGAGTCGACCTGCCCGCCGCCCATGGGCGACGCCACCCCCGTTGCGGGGATCGGGGCCGAGGCGGCCTGGATCTGGGACGACCCCGGAACGACCCTGAAGGTCGGGGAGCTGAGGGTGTGCTCCCCTGACGCCTTCGTGACCGTGAGGGTGAGCGGCACGTCCAACGAGTCGCAGCAGCGGGCGATCGCGAAGTCGGTGGCCGTGAAGGCGCTCGGCGGGCTCTGAGCCGTCGATCGCGGGCTACGGCCCACCGTCGCCGGCACGATCCTCGGATCCCCCACCCCACAACCCCCACCCCACAACCTCCACCCTGTGATTGGAGGCGGGGGTGCGAGGGGCGGCTGGTACCCTCGGGCGATGGAGTTCCGGCGCATCAACGCCCTGCCGCCGTACGTGTTCGCGACCATCGACACGCTCAAGATGGACGCCCGGCGGGCCGGCGAGGACGTGATCGACCTCGGGTTCGGCAACCCCGACATCCCGTCGCCGGAGGTGGCCGTCGACAAGCTCTGCGACGCCGCCCGCAACCCCCGCAACCACCGCTACTCGGCCAGCCGCGGGATCCCCAAGCTGCGCCTGGCGATCGCCGACCTCTACCGGCGGCGCTTCGGCGTCGAGCTCGACCCCGACACCCAGGCCTGCACCAGCATCGGGGCCAAGGAGGGGTTCTCCCACCTCATGTGGACGGTGCTGGGCCCCGGCGACGCCGCCCTGGTGCCCAGCCCGTCGTACCCGATCCACATCTGGGGCCCGGTGCTCGCCGGCGCCGACGTCCGGCACGTCCGCCTCGGCCCCGACCAGGACTTCCTCGCCAACCTCATGCTGAGCTGGGAGGAGAGCTGGCCCCGCCCGCGGGTCATCGTCCTGTCGTTCCCCCACAACCCGACCACGACCACCGTCGACCTCGCGTTCATGACCCGCATGGTGGAGTTCGCGCGGGAGCACGACGTGCTGCTGGTCCACGACTTCGCCTACGCCGACCTCGGCTTCGACGGCTACGACCCGCCCTCGATCCTCCAGGTGCCCGGTGCCACCGACGTCGCCGTCGAGCTCTACACCCTCACCAAGTCGTTCTCGATGGCCGGCTGGCGGATGGGCTTCCTCCTCGGCAACGAGGAGGTGGTCGCCGCGCTGGCTCGCCTCAAGTCGTACCTCGACTACGGGACCTTCCAGCCCATCCAGATCGCCTCGATCGTCGCCATGAACGAGGCGCCCGACTACCCCGTCGAGGTGAACCACATCTACCGCAGCCGCCGCGACGCCCTCATCGACGGCCTGGCCCGCGTGGGGTGGGCGATCGACCGCCCCCGGGGGACGATGTTCGTGTGGGCCCCCATCCCGCAGCCGTACGAGGAGATGGGCAGCCTCGAGTTCGCCAAGATGCTGGTGCGCGAGGCGAAGGTCGCGGTGTCGCCGGGCGTGGGCTTCGGGCCGGGCGGGGAGGGGTACGTGCGATTCGCGCTGGTCGAGAACGAGCAGCGCATCGGCCAGGCCGTGCGCGGGATCCGCAGGGCGCTGACCAAGCTGGGCTGATCCCCGATCCGGGGCCGGCCCGGGCCGACCCGGAACCGGGTGACCCTCCGGGCCGGGCCTACCGCGGCCCGCTGAGCCCGTGGAGGCAGAACGCGACGGCGGCGTCGCTCGTCGTGTCGAGCGGCTCGTCACGCTCGATCAGGCAGGAGTGGGCGAGCTTCTCGAGCACGCCGATCACCGCCCGGGCCAGTGTCTGGGGATCCTGGTCGGGGATCTGGCCGGCGACGATGGCGTCCTTCAGGTGGCGGACGGTGTCGTCGATCGCCACCTCCTGGTTGCGGCGCAGGACCGGGGCGAATCGCTCGTCGGTGGCCGCGAACAGCAGCAGGCTGAAGGAGTCGCGGTGCTCGTGGAACCAGCGCATGGTCTCGCGGATCCCGGCCTCGATGCGGCGCAGCGGATCGGGTTCGTCGCCGATGGCGACCCGTTGACGGCGCCGCAGGTCGGTGTGGGCAGCGCGGAGGATCTCGGCGAACAGCTCCTCCTTGTTCTCGAAGTACCAGTAGAACACGCCCTTGCCCACGCCGAGGCTCGTGACGATGTCGGAGACCGAGGTCGGGTGGTAGCCCTTCTCGGCGAAGAGCTCCGCGGCTCGGAGCATGACCTGGTTCCGCCGCTCCCGTCCCCGGGGCGTGAGCTTGCGCTGGATCATCGCGGGCGGGCTCCGTGTGCCGGGCCAGGGTTCGGTCGACGGGCCCCGGTGTGGGGGTTGAGGGGTCGCGGTCGGGGGCGGAGCCCTCCGGGGCGCCCTCGGGCCGGTCGGGCGGCGAGGCTACGGCCGCTTGACCGACCGGTCAATCCGCGCGTCCGCCGCCCCCGGCCGCCATCCGCTCCCGGTGGCGGACCGGGGACCGCGAGCCCCCCGGCGTCATCGGTGGCGGACCGGGGCGTCGGAAGTGCGAGGGAGGGCGCTCAGGCTCGGGCTCGACCCGTCCGATACATCCGTCGGGGTCCTAGATGCTGGACGTAGTGGCATTCCGCAGGGCGTTGGTCATCGCCGCCGGCGTCGCCGGGGCGGCGGCGATGCTGCTCGTCGCGCCGGGGACCGAGCACGCCGGGCGCGCGGTGGCCGTCAGCTTCCTCGCCGCCGCGGTGGCCGTAGGGGCGGCGATCGTGGCCGTGGGCCGCGCCCGGGCGGTACGGGCACCGGCGTGGTACTTCCTGGCCGCGGCGCTGACGACCTGGTCGGTGGGGCAGGTGGGGCGCGCGGCCTGGGCCCTCTCGCACCCCGCCTTGGCCATGCCCTTTCCGCACTGGAGCGACGCCGCGTTCGCGTTCACCGCGCCGCTGCTCATCGCCGGGATGCTCGTGCAGCGGACGGAGGTGATCTCCGTCACCCGGATCCGGCGGGTGGTGGAGGCCTGCATCATGGCCCTCTCGATGCTCTTCGTGGGCTGGGCCCTCCTCCTCGGGTCGGCGTTCGAGCAGGCGGGCGGGGGAGTGCCCGAGCGGCTCCTCGCCGGCTGGTACCTCTCGGGTGGGGTGGCCGCCGTCAGCCTGGCGGTGAGCTTCCTCGCCCGGCTCCGGAGCGGACGCCGCACGATGGGGTGGCTGGCGGCGGCGCTGATGCTGATGGTCGCCACCGACTGGGTCTACGTGTACCGATCGACGGCCGGGGAGTTCCACCCGGGTGGCGGCACCGACGTGGCGTGGGCCGCCACCTCGCTCCTGTTCCTCCTGGGTGCCCTCTCGCCCCGTTCGTCGCAGCGGGCCGAACGGTCGGTGGCACCCGGCGGGGCGATGCTGGCGCTCCCGCTCCTGCCCGTCCTGGCCGTGGTCGGCGTGGCGGCGTGGATCGCCGGCCAGGGCCGCTCCCTCGGGCCGATGCTGGGGACCACGGCGCTGGCGTTGTCGGTCCTGGTGCTGATCCGGCAGTACCTCACGGCGATCGAGAACCGGAAGCTGACCCAGAACCTGGCCGAGCGCATCGACGAGCTCTCCGAGCGCGAGCACGAGCTCCGCCACCAGGCGTTCCACGACTCGCTGACCGGGCTCGCCAACCGGGCGCTGTTCCTCGACCGCGTCGAGCACGCGCTCACGCTGCGCAGTCACCGGCGCCTGGCCCTCCTGTTCCTCGACATCGACGACTTCAAGCTCGTCAACGACAGCCTCGGGCACGGCGCCGGCGACGAGCTGATCACGGTCGTCGGGCAGCGCCTCCGGGCCGTCTCCCGGCACGGCGACACCGTGGCCCGTCTCGGTGGCGACGAGTTCGGGATCCTCCTCGAGGGGCTGAACCGGCGCCAGGACGCCGAGGCGGTGGCCGAGCGCGTCATCGAGTCCGTGAAGAGCCCCCTGACCATCGCCGGCGTGTGCCTGAACACGAGGGTGAGCATCGGGGTGGCCCACACCGAGGAGGCCCGGTCGGCCGGTGAGCTGCTGCGCAACGCCGACGTCGCGCTGTACGCGGCCAAGGGCGAGGGCAAGGGGTCCTGGAAGGTGTTCGCGACCGCCATGCAGGAGGAGGCCCGCGACAAGCTCGACCTCGAGGCCGAGCTCGCCCGGGCCGTTGAGGCCGGCGAGATCGACGTGGCCTTCCAGCCCATGGTGCGCCTCGACACCGGGCAGCTCGCCGGCTTCGAGGCGCTGGCCCGCTGGCGCCACGATCGCCGGGGCGCCATCTCCCCCATGACCTTCATCGGGCTGGCCGAGGAGATGGGCCTCATCCACCGCCTGGGGGTGGCCGTCCTGCGCCGAGCCTGCGGGCAGGCCCGGGAGTGGGGCGAGCGCTATCCCGACGGCCCGGACTGGTGCATGACCGTGAACCTCTCGGCGCGCCAGCTGGCCCAGCCGGGGCTCGTCGACGAGGTGGTCGGGATCCTCGCCGAGACCGGCCTGGAAGCCCACCGTCTCGTCTTCGAGATCACCGAGACCTCGCTGCTCAGCGACGCCGAGGTGGTCCTGCAGCGCCTCCACGAGCTGCGCGCGCACGGGGTGCGCCTGGCTCTCGACGACTTCGGTACGGGCTACGCGTCGCTCGACTACCTGCGGCGCCTGCCCGTCGACATCCTCAAGATCGACCGCATCTTCGTGGACGCCGCGTCGGGTGACCCGGCCAGCGCCCGGCTCCTCCAGGCCGTGGTGAACATCGGCGGCACCCTCGGGCTCCAGACCCTCGCCGAGGGGGTGGAGAGCTCCGAGCAGGCGGCGCTCCTCTCCACGATGGGCTGCGACCTGGCGCAGGGGTTCCACATCGCCCGTCCCGGGACGGCGGCCGAGGTCGACGCCATCCTGGCTCGGATCGCCGTGAACGGGTGGTGCTTCGATCTGCATGAGGAGTCGCGGCCCGCCGTCGTCTCCCACCCGGTCCTGCTGTCCCCCCGGGGCGCCACGGCCTGACTCCGGGGGACGATCCGCCGGACGGCGGTCCGCGTCCCGGACCGGCGCGATCCTCGGTAGGCTCGCCCGCGTGGAGCTCCGGTCCCGGAGCGTGAATCGCTACCGTCCCGACGGTCCGCACGGCACGCGGCGCGGTGGGGTCGGGACCCGGTGGTGTCGGAGGGGGAGCACGTGGCGTACTGGGTGGTCAAGGCGATCCTGGTCCCGGTGCTGCGCCTGGGGTTCCGCCTACGGGTCGAGGGTCTCGAGAACGTGCCCCGCCGGGGCCCGGTGATACTGGCCGCCAACCACCGGTCCTTCGTCGACTCCCTGTTCCTGCCCCTGGTCGTGCCGCGCCGGGTCACCTTCGTGGCCAAGGCCGAGTACTTCGACGACTGGCGGACGGCGTGGTTCTTCCGGGCCGTGGGCCAGATCCCGATCCGCCGCGAGGGGGGAAGCGCCAGCGAGGGCGCCCTGGCCGCCGCGCGCGACGTGCTGGCGAGGGGCGGGGTGTTCGGTATCTACCCGGAGGGGACGCGCACCCGATCCGGGTACATGCACCGTGGCCACACCGGTGTCGCCCGCCTGGCGTTCCAGACCGGCGCACCGGTGATCCCCGTCGGGATGATCGGGACCGACGAGATCCAGCCCACCGACCGCCGCCTCCCCCGGTTCGGCCGGCCCGTGACGATCCGCTTCGGCACCCCGGTACCGGTCCGTTCGGGTCCGGGCGTGGGCGACGACCGCCTGGCCTGCCGGAGGCTCACCGACGAGCTCATGTACGAGATCCGTGAGCTCTCGGGGTACGAGTACGTCGACACCTACGCCACCCGGTCCGGCGCCGACACCCGGGGCGCACCCGACGCGGCGCCGGAGTCCGGGCGGCTCGGCGCCTACGGCGCCCCGCTCGACGTCGCGTCCTGAGCCGGCCCGCCCGTGGGCGCGGCCCAGCCCCGGGCGCGCTCCACCGCCCGGTGCCACTCGGCCTGCATGGCGTCGGCCTCCTCGCCGGGTCGGCCGGGGGTGAACGTCCGGGCGGTCTCCCGGGCGGCGGTGGCCTCGGCGGCGGAGGCCCAGACGCCTTCGGCGAGGCCGGCGAGGTACGCCGCCCCCAGGGCCGTGGCCTCGGCCACGGCGGGCCGGTGCACGGGGACCCCGAGGAGGTCGGCCTGGAACTGGCACAGCAGGTCCATGACGCTCGCCCCGCCGTCGACCCGTAGCTCGCTCACCTCCACGCCGCTGGAGCGCATCGAGTCGACGACGTCGCGGGTCTGGTACGCCATCGCCTCGACCACGGCGCGGCAGATCCGGGCCCGGTCGGAGCCCCGGGTCAGGCCGACCACCGTGCCGCGCGCGTAGGGATCCCAGTGGGGCGATCCGAGCCCGGCGAAGGCGGGGACCACGTAGATGCCGGCGCTGTCGGGGACGCTCTCGGCCAGCGGGCCGACCTCGGCGGCGTCGCCGATCAAGCCGAGGCCGTCGCGCAGCCACTGCACCGCGGCCCCGGTGGCGAAGATGGAGCCCTCGAGCACGTAGGTGGTGGCGCCCTCTACGGTCCAACCGACGCTGGTGAGCAGTCCGTCGGCGGCCCGGGGCCGGTCGGTGCCCGCGTGGACGAGCACGAACGAACCCGTGCCGTAGGTGTTCTTGGCCATCCCGGCGTCGAGGCATCCGTGACCGAACAGCGCCGACTGCTGATCGCCGGCGATCCCGCTCACCGGCACCCGCAGCCCGCCCACGGAGCCGGGGTCGGTCACCCCGAAGCGTCCACTGGTGGGGCGGACCTCGGGCAGGGCCCGCCGCGGGACGCCGAAGAGGTCGGCGAGTTCCTCGGACCAGTCGAGGCGGTCGAGGTCGAACAGGGAGGTGCGGCTGGCGTTCGACGGGTCGGTCGCGTGCACGCCGCCGCCGGGACCGCCCGTCAGGCGCCACAGCAGCCAGGCGTCGACGGTGCCCAGCGCGAGGTCGGGGGAGTCGGGCACGCCGCCCTCGCCGAGCATCCACGCGAACTTGGTGGCCGAGAAGTACGGGTCGAGGACCAGGCCGGTCCGCTCCCGCACCAGGGTCCCGTGGCCGGCCCGCTCCAGCTCGTCGCAGCGGGCGGCCGTCCGCCGGTCCTGCCACACGACGGCCCGGTGGAGGGGATCGCCGGTGGAGCGGCTCCACGCCACGGCCGTCTCGCGCTGGTTGGTGATGCCGATGGCGGCCACCGATCCGCCGTCGGCGGTGACGCGGTGGGCGACCTCGGTCAGGGTGGCGACGGTGGCGTCCCAGATCTCGGTGGGGTCGTGCTCGACCCAACCCGGACGCGGGTAGTGCTGCGTGAGCTCGCGGTAGGCGAGGTGACGGCCGAAGGTGCCGTCGGCGTCCACGGTCACGGCCCGGATCCCGGTCGTGCCGGCGTCGATGCTCACCACCGTGCCGGGCGGCGGGGATCCGCGCCCGGCCGGCCGGCCCGGTTCAGCGCCGGGCATCTTCGGGGCCCGCCGTGGCCGGGCCCGCTTCGGGCCCGGGCCCCGGGGGGTGATGGGCTCGTTCCCGCGAGGGCGGCGGTGCAGGGGCCGTCGGCGGTGGCGGTGCGGGGGCCGGCCAGCCGCGGGGCGCGGCCCGGTCCGGCGTCGCGGCTAGGCCCGGGGTCGCGGACCACCCGGGGGTCATCGACCACCCGGGGGTGATCGACCACCCGGGCGTGGCCGCCCAACCGGGAGGGTTCGGCGGGAGCGGTCGGGTGCGTGGCGGGGTGTCGGCGGGCGGGCGCGGGCCGGGTGGGGCCGGGGGGGCGGTGCCGGGGAGCTCGGCGCCCGTACCGGGTGCCCCTGCCCCGCGTCCGGCGGGTTCGGGTCCGTCGGTGCCCCCTTCGGGGGGGATCGGTTCGCCGGGCCGCGATCTCCCTTCCTCGGCGACGGCGGCTCTGCCGGCCTCGCCGGCCGCGGGGTCGAGATCGCGCGACTCGCGGTTCGCGTCCGGCACGTCCTGGCGGTGGTCGGGCGCGCGCGTCGCCGTGGCCTCCCGGCCGGGGGTACCCGAGGGCACCGCCCCGGGCGCCGGGGCCACAGCCCCGCCGAATGCCGAGACCAGCGCACGGCCCAGCGGGCGGTCGCGGGGCCGGAGCTCGATCACGACCTCGCGGTCGTCGTCGGGCAGCTTGACGCGGACCTGCATCAGCGGTGTCCAGCGGCGGACCGAACCGAGCTCGAGCACCGCGAAGCGCCGGGCGAAGCGAAGGTCGGCCTCGAGCACCGGACGGCCACGGCGCGGGCGGTCGAACACCACCAACCGCCGGTCGGTGACCGCCGCCAGGTAGGGGGCACGGCCCGTGAACGCGAGCGGGACGCCCGGCCGGCGGTCGGCCATCCAGGCGCGGCCGACCTCCACGACCTCCTCGTCGGCCGGGAGCATCGTGGCGAGGGCGGCGACGAGTTGGCGTCTCACCTTGGCGCGCTTCACCGGGCGCGAGGCTACCCACGGCCGCGGCCGGTAGGGTCGGATGGCTACGGTGCGCGCGGATCGGGGGTAAAGGAGAAGCCATGAGGATCGCTCTGTTGACGGGTGGTGGCGACTGCCCCGGTCTCAACGCCGTGATCCGGGCCGTGGTCCGCAAGGGCGAAGGTGTCCACGGCCACCGGTTCGTCGGCTTCCGCCACGGCTGGCGCGGTGCCATGCAGGGCGAGCTCATCGAGCTCACCTTCGACAACACCCGGGGCCTGCTCCAGCGCGGCGGCACCATCCTCGGGACCTCGCGCACCAACCCGCTCAAGAGCGACGACGGCCTCGAGCAGGTGCGCCGTACGATGGAGCGGGAGGGCGTCGACGCGCTCATCGCGATCGGTGGGGAGGACACCCTCGGCGTGGCGCACCAGCTCGCCGGCCTGGGTGTGAAGGTGGTCGGGGTCCCCAAGACGATCGACAACGACCTCTCGGCGACCGACTTCACCTTCGGGTTCATGACCGCGGTTCAGACGGCCACCGACGCCATCGACCGGCTCCACACCACCGCCGAGTCCCACGACCGGGTGATCGTCTGCGAGGTGATGGGGCGGCACGCGGGCTGGATCGCCGCCTACAGCGGCCTGGCCGGCGGCGCCGACGTGATCCTCGTGCCGGAGGTGCCGTTCGACATCGACGAGGTCTGCGAGCGCCTCCGCAACCGTCACCGACGCGGATCGGCGTTCTCGATCGTGGTGGTCGCGGAGGGCGCGGTGCCCAAGGAGGGAACCCTCACCCTCCAGACCGGTGAGACCGACGAGTTCGGCCACGTCCGCCTCGGCGGCGTGTCGTCGCTCGTGCAGCGCGAGATCGAGGCGCGCACCGGGTTCGAGGCGCGGGTCACCGTGCTGGGCCACGTGCTGCGCGGGGGTACCCCGAGCGCCTACGACCGGGTCCTCGCCACCCGGTTCGGCATCGAGGCCGTCGACGCCGTGAACGACGGCGACACCGACGTGATGGTGGCCCAGGAGGGGAGCCGGATCGTGCGGGTGCCGCTCGCCGAGGGCGTGGGGCAGTTGAAGACCGTCGACCCCGGGCTCCTCGACATCGCGGCGGTGTTCGGGTAGCCGGCTCCCGCCGCCGTTACGATCCGTCGCCGTGGGAAGCGCCCTCGACGACCTCATCGCCCTGCTCGACCTCGAGGCCCTCGAGGTGAACCTGTTCCGCGGCGTCAGCCCCGACGAGGACCGCCAGCGGGTCTTCGGAGGCCAGGTCGCGGGGCAGGCGTTGGTGGCCGCCGGGCGCACGGTCCCCGAGGACCGCCCGGTCCACTCGCTCCACGCCTACTTCCTGCGGCCCGGTGATCCGACCGTCCCGATCGTGTACGAGGTCGACCGGATCCGCGACGGGCGCAGCTTCTGCACGCGCCGGGTCGTCGCCATCCAGCACGGCCGGGCCATCTTCAACCTGCAGGCGTCGTTCCACGTCGCCGAGCCGGGGCTGGACCACCAGGTGGCCGCGCCCGACGTTCCGCCCGCCGAGTCGCTGCCCACCCTCCGGGGACGTCTCGAGCCCTACCGCGAGCGCTACGGCGAGGCCTTCGGGCGCTGGATCGACCGGCCGCGCCCCATCGACATGCGTACGGTGGGGGACCTGTCGTGGTTCGACCCCACGCCGCGCGAGCCGTGCCAGGACGTGTGGATCCGCGCCGACGGCGTGCTCCCCGACGACCCGATGCTCCACGCCTGCGTGGTGGTCTACGCCTCCGACTTCACGATCCTCGACACCGCGACCCTGCCCCACGGGTTCAACTTCTACGACAACCGGCTGATGATGGCGAGCCTCGACCACGCCATGTGGTTCCATCAGCCCTTCCGGGCCGACGACTGGCTCCTGTACCACCAGCACAGCCCGATCGCCCACGGGGCCCGGGGTCTGGCCGAGGGGTCGATCTTCACCCGCGACGGCCGGCTGGCGGTGACCGTGATGCAGGAGGGCCTGCTCCGGCCCGTCGATCCCTCCCGCGCCGCCCACTGAGCCGGCGACCCGGCTCCGGCCGCCGCGGTCGCGGTCAGCGGCGGCGGGACGCGAGGGAGCGGACCAGGGCGATGTCGTGGCGCTGCTCGGCGACGTCGCCGGGGGTCTCGAGGATCAGGGGAACCCCGCGCAGGTCGGCGCCCCGGAGGAACCGCCCGAGCGCGTCGGCGCCGATCGTCCCCCGTCCCGGCCGGGCGTGCCGGTCCCGCCGCGAACCCAGCGGGTCGCGGGAGTCGTTCACGTGCACGACCGCGATCCGCCCCGCTCCGAGGTCGCGGATGCCGCGGCGGATCCGGCGGATCCCGGCGGTGCTCCGCAGGTCGTGCCCGGCGGCGTAGAGGTGGCAGGTGTCGAGGCAGACCCGGACGCGCGGGTCGTCACCACAGGCGTCGAGCAACTCGTGGAGCTCCTCGAGCGTCCCGGCCACCATCCACCCGCTGCCGGCCGTGAGCTCGACGGCCAGGTCGATGCCGGGTACGGCGTCGAGGAGCCGGCGCACGGAGGCCGCGGTGCGGGCCACCGCCGCGGCCCGCTCGGTGCCGCGCCCGCTGCCGGTGTGCACCACCACGGCGGCGGCTCCCAGCCGTAGCCCGCGCCGGAGCGCGGCGCGCATGGCCTCGACCGAGCGGCGGTGCACGGTCCGGTCGGGTGAGGCCAGGTTCACCAGGTACGGAGCGTGCAGGAAGAGCGGGAACCCCCGTTCGCCCACCGCGGTCGCGAACGCCTCGTCGGCGGCCGCGTCGGGCTCGGATCGAGGCCAGGAGCGCGGGTTCGACGCGAAGACCTGCAGCGCGTCGGCGCCCCGGTCCTCGCAGTGGGCGAGGGCCCGCCCGATCCCGCCGGCCACCGACACGTGCGCGCCCACACGTCGGCGCCCCGAGGTCATCCTCGGTACCGTACCGGGATGCCCGACGCCGCCGACCCGCCCGACGCCGGCGCTCCGGCCTCCCGGCGTCGGGAACATCCCGGGAACCCCACGCCCTCACGGGTCCTCGCGGTGTACGCCCACCCCGACGATCCCGAGGTCTCGGCGGGCGGCACCCTGGCCCGCTGGGCGGCCGAGGGCGCACAGGTGTGGACGCTCATCACGACCCTGGGCGACAAGGGGACCACCGACCCCGACGTGTCGCCCGACGACCTGGTCCGCCGTCGCCGCGAGGAGACCGAGGCCGCCGCGGCGGTGCTCGGCACCGCGGGCCACCACGAGCTGGGCTACCCCGACGGCGAGCTGCCTGACGACGCGGCCCTGCGCGAGGCGATCGTCCGGCACGTCCGGGAGATCCGGCCCGACACCGTGCTGTGCCCCGATCCGACCGCGGTGTTCTTCGGTGACCGCTACTTCAACCACCGCGACCACCGGGTGACGGGCTGGGCGACCCTCGACGCCGTGGCCTCGGCGGCCGGGAACCCGCACTACTTCCCCGACCAGATCCAGGCCGGCCTCGAAGTGCACCACGTCGGGGCCGTCTACCTGTCGGGGACCCTCGAACCGAACTGCTGGATCGACGTGTCGGACCACGTCGAGACGAAGATCGACGCGATCTTCTGCCACGCGAGCCAGCTCGCCGAGACGGGGGAGTGGTTCCGGCGCGCCCTGCGGGACCAGGCCGCCGAGACGGGCCGCGCCGCGGGGCTGGCCCACGCCGAGGCGTTCCGGCGGCTCTCCTTCGAACGCTGAGGTCGACCGCTCAGCGTGGTGCGGACGGGCCACCGCGCACCGTGGTCAAGCCGGCTACGCATCGCGACCGTCAACCCTCGACGTCTATCTGTACTTCACGGTGAGGTAAGGCCCGCTTCGCAGGGCGGGTGCGGGTGTTCAGGCCGGCGGGGGCTCCCCGGTTCGACGTGGGTCGGGCGGCGATGCAGGGTTCGGGCCCGGAGGTTCGACGGGGCCGGCGGATCGCTCGAGGAGCGGGAACGCCTCCGGGCGACCACGCGCCGCGGCGTGCGGCAGGCGCCACTCGTTCATGGCCCGGAGGACCAGCACCGCGACCACGCCCACGCCGGCGGCCCCGGCGGCACCACCGACGACCGTCCCGGCGGCGACGGCCAACGTGCAGTCACCGCGGCAGCCGACGTCGACGAGTCCCCACCCGATGCCGGCTCCGAGCGCGCCGCCCAGGACCGTGGCGGCGAAGAGGAGGGCCGCCGTGAGGCGTGAGGGCACGCCGGGACGCGGTTCGCCGCTCGCGGTCGGTCCGGTGCCGGGCACGTGCGGATGGTAACGGGAGGCCGGGCCGGCTCCGGTAGCCTGGGCGTCGTCGGGCCGGAGGCGTCCGTGGGGGAGACGGGTTGACGGGGGGAACGGGGTGAAGGAGTTCCTCGTCGCCGGGGCCGTGGTCGAGCACGACGGCCGCCTGCTCCTGGTCCGCAACCGGCGCCGAGGAGGCTTCGTCGACTGGTCGACACCGGGGGGTGTGATCGACGCCGCCGACGCGTCACCACGCGCGGGCCTCACCCGTGAGGTCGAGGAGGAGACCGGCCTACGGGTCCTCGAGTGGGAGGGCCCGCTCTACGACGTCGTAGCCGTGGCCACGGACATGGGCTGGACGATGCGTTGCGAGGTCTACCGGGCGCTGTCGTTCGAGGGCACCATCCGCGTCGACGATCCCGACGGCATCGTCGAGGAGGCGGTGTTCCTCTCGGCTGCGGAGGCGGCCCGGCGCCTCGCCGAGAGCCTGGTCTGGGTCCGTGAGCCCCTGGCCGAGTGGCTCGCGGAGCGCTGGGAGGGCGCCGCCCGGCGCGCCTACCGCTACGAGCTCCGCGGCCGGGAGTGGCACGACTTCGAGGTCCTGCGGACCGCGGCCGGGTGATCGGGCCCGACGACCGCGCCGCCCCCGGGAGGGTCGTCCTCCACGTCGACCTCGACGCGTTCTACGCGTCGGTGGAGGTCCGCGACGACCCTACGTTGCGGGGCCGCCCCGTGGTGGTCGGGGGCCTCGGGCCGCGAGGAGTGGTCGCCGCCGCCAGCTACCAGGCCCGCCGCTTCGGGATCCGATCGGCGATGCCGATGGCCCGGGCCCGTCGCGCCTGCCCCGACGCCGTGTTCCTCGCCCCCCGCTTCCCCGCCTACGAGGAGGCCAGCCGCGCGGTCATGGCGATCCTGCACGACGTCACGCCGCTGGTGGAGCCGCTGTCCCTCGACGAGGCGTTCCTCGACGTGACCGGTGCCCAGCGCCGCCTCGGCCCCGGCCCCGAGATCGCCCGGTCACTGCGGGCCCGGATCCGCGAGGAGACGGGCCTGGTGGCCTCGGTGGGGATCGCCGGCACCAAGATGCTGGCCAAGATCGCGTCCGACCTCTCCAAGCCCGACGGGCTGCTGGTCGTGGAGCCGGGCACGGAGGACGCGTTCCTGCGTCCGCTGCCGATCCGCCGGCTGTGGGGCGTCGGGCCCGCTACCGAGCGGCGCCTCGCCGCGCTGGGCGTATCGACGGTGGGCGACCTCGCCGACCTGCCCGTCGACGCGGTCATCCGGTCGCTCGGCCCCTCGGTGGGGCGTCACCTCCACGACCTCGCGAACAACGTGGACGACCGCCCCGTGGTCCCCGAGCGGGAGGTCAAGTCGATCGGGCACGAGGAGACCTTCCCGACCGACGTCGACCGCCGCGACGAGCTGGAGCGCCACCTGGCGCGCATGGGCGACCGGGTGGCGGCCCGGTTGAGGGCCGCGGGCGTGGTGGCCCGGACCGTCCAGCTCAAGCTCCGCTACGGCGACTTCCGCACCCTGACCCGTTCGACGACCCTGCCCGAGGCCACCGACCGTACGGCCGACGTGACCGGGGCCGCGAGGCGGCTCCTCGCCGGCCTCGACGTGGAGCCGGGGGTCAGGCTCCTGGGCGTCTCGGGTCAGAACCTGGCCCGGCAACCCGCCGTCCAGGAGGAGCTCCCCTTCGGGACGGCGGACCGGCCCGCCGCGATCGGGCGGCGCCCCGGGCGTCGAGGGCGGGAC
>Ga0226835_1001080_pt1 | contig 17766 bp, 21 predicted proteins | sample LAC_MetaG_1_FD_163627 | JGI IMG/M metagenome (GOLD analysis project Ga0226835, IMG submission 163627) | Anaerobic ammonium oxidizing microbial communities from anammox membrane bioreactor (MBR) in UC Berkley, California, United States -... | ecosystem: Engineered > Bioreactor > Anaerobic >...
CCCTGGTGATGGGAGACATCTATCCCCCAGGGCTTCTCATCGGTCATCGCTTTCAAGGACGCCTTCGGGAGGGCCTGAAAAACCCGTGAGTTTTTCTTCCTGGTGCTCATTGTTTTCTCTTTCTCTTTTGGTTTGAATACTTGCTTACTTCGCCTTGAAGAAGCTCATCTCGCAGAGGATCTTCTCCAGCACAGGCAGAACAAGAGCCGTGACGATGAGAAGAAGCGAGCCATAGACCGGCTGGTAGAACTCCGGGTAAGAGAGCGCAAGCGCCGTTCCATTGATCGCATAGCACCAGATCGGAAATGCTATCGATGCCGCCAGAACTCGAAAGCGCTTGCTATCGCAGATAGCTTCCTGCTGAGCATTCGGCAGGTAGATGACATAGAGGGGTGTCAGGGCCCAGAGGCTGAGAAAGACTGCCCAGTGAAGCCAGGCGGGAGCCGAGCCATTGGTTTGGTCGGCCATGATGCCGAGAGCCGCGACATAGGCGAGGTTGAGAGATGCCGGGATGAACATCACCACCTTGTCCAGGTAGGTGGCTGTGCCGGCTGGAAGTTTCGGGTCCGGCTCAGCAGGCAACGGAGCAGGCGCCGATGGGCTTGGTGAGCTCGAACCATTTTCGGAATCGTGAGGGTCCATTTTGAGGGTCTCCTTGTGTTTTTTTGCTCCCGGCAAAGAGATCACCCTGCCGGGGTAAGAAGAATTGGCTGGAGGAAGCGTGAGAGGCTTCTGGTGATGAAATTAAGGCCGCCGGAATATCACAACCAGCTTGCATTCACGCTCTATGAAACCCACTTTTTTCCGGGGCGGCGGAAAATTCCCCTGTAGAGGGTATTGTGCGTCGCCGTGAAAGCATGAATACTATGAAGAGCTGGGTGCGTTATTCCTGTAAAAGTGGGTGGTTTGTGGTGAATCAACCCTACGGGATCGCGCACCCAGCTTTCTCTTACTACGCTGTCCTGTAACACGGCTTCACGAACCCCCTTTCTCTTGCCTGCCAGTGCTTTCCGGCAAGGAACCATTCGATCCATGAAGAATCTGCAATATCAATATTTTTACGGGGCTTGTCATGAGGTTCAGTTTTGCCGTCGACAGGCCAAATGGCTCACTATTTCCTCGCTTCTAGAATTATTGCCGTACCGGGCTCCATTTTCCGGTAGAAAATCCCCGAAACTCGCGCAGCTTCACTATTCCCCCAGATGGGTGAGTACAAAAATACGACTCTCAGTAGTCCCAATTCCCGGAATCTCTCTGTGTGACTGAATGCCAGCCTGTATATGAAAGCTCCGCCAGCCTTCCCCGCCTCAGCTGCGCTAGGTTTCAGGCTTTCTTAAGGGTCTCGGGGGCTCCCGGCAAGAGAATCGAACACCTTAAGCGGCACTCAGATTCTGTCTGATTGCCGACTTCACAGCCTTGATCATCTCCTCTACCTGCCCTTTGTGCATCGGCGAATGCACTTCCCACTGCAGATAGATCTCGGTCTTGCCGTCCTCAGTCGGTGCCAGGTCGACCGTCAGAATAATTCTTCTCTCCATCTCGCCCAGCTGATCCCCAAAGAGCTCTCGCCACTGAATCAAGGCGACAATTCGTCCTTCCTCCGGGCTCGCCTTGCGGATCTGCCACCAGGCATCGGGCTTTGTCCGGTGAGTCTCGGTCAACAGGTCAATGATGTAGCCGTAGCAATGAGCCAGGTCATAGCTTGATACCAGAGGCTTCTCAGGCTCTTTCGGCTGCTGGTTCTTCCAGCAGATAAAGCTGACAACAGCAAATGCAACCAGGAAAAATACTTCCATTCAGCCCTCAATCCTCAAAAGTCTATTTCCGGGGATGCCGGTATGTTACTCGTCTGGTATGGCTCGTCATCTTTTCTCTTCTCTGGCTCCACTTCCTGCTCTTTCGGCACTTTCTTCCTCTTCTTCTTCCGGTCCATATCAGGAGCCCCAGCATCGTGATTAGAAGCCTTGTTCTTTGCGGCTCCCTTATGCTTCTCTACCGGCTTGTCCTCAGCCTTCTCCTTCGGCGCTATCTCTTGCGGCGGTTCTTGCTTCTGCTCTTCTTCCTGGTCTTGCTCTGGGACTGATTCTGGGTCTACTTCTGGGTCTATCTCTGACTCGTCTTTCGGTTCTTCCTCGGAGACCTCTTCGTTCTCCTCAGTTTCGCCTTTCTCCTTCTCCCAGGACCTCTGCCATTCCTGCTTTCTCTTTGCTTCCCGGCAGCTCTGAATGGTCTCATCGGTGACCACTATCTCAGGACCCTGCTCCGGAGGATGCTCGGTAGCCAGGCTGAAGTCCTGCCAGTTATAAGCCGGTAGCATCAGGGGTGGAGTGCCCGGGGTGAAAACAATAATCCGGTCATCAGGAAGATTCATTACTTCACTTGGCTCGATAAGCCACCGGCCCATTTCCTTCTCTTGAATCTGGCCCGAGCTCGAGATCGTCCTTTCAAAAACAGTCGTCTTTCCGGTCATCTTGCTTATCGCCTCTGCCGGCTCATAGTCAGCTGGTCGGAAAAATATTCTTGTCCTTGGCTGCTTTCTCAAGTCGTTTGCCACGCCTCGATCGTAAACGTTATCGAGCTGGGCGAAATCTTGAAAGCCGAGCATGAAGCTAATCTTCTGGTGCCTGATTATCGACAGCTTCTCATTTATTTTGGGAATCATCCCGAAGTTCGTGAACTCATCAAGAAGCAAAAAGGGCGGATCATCGAAGTGATTGTTCTGGATGTGATTCAAAAGAAAGTTGAAAACCAATGCCGCCACAGGCTTCAGATTCGGCTTGTTTGCCGGCACTGAAAGATAGAAAGTGAACCGCTCATGCGCAAGAGCGTCCATATCGATATCTGTTTTCTCGGTCAAAGCAACAACTTTCGGGCTCGACCACAAACCAAGCCTGGTGATCAAACTGGCAACGACACCATACCTGAAGCCCTCCCGGCTTGTGTTCATGAAGCCCCGGTAGTCCTCTCTAACCTGTTCCACCGGGCTCTCTTTTATGATCTTCTCCATGCCTTCCGGGCCTTCTCTTAAAAGCGCCCGGATATATCCAAGATGCATATCCTGCGATGCCGCATGCCCGATGAGAGTCGTTAGCATGTTCGCTTCCGACTTGGGCCAGACATCATCGCCATAGTTGTTCTTGCCGGTGGTGTTATCAACGATGAGCTGGGCCATGTCCCGGGCATCGTCGTAAGTCTTCACCGCATCAAGCGGATTTATCCGATGGGAGCTCAGGTCGTCCGGATCGAAGTGATAGATCGCCTGGCCACCCATGACGGCTCTATATCTAGCAGTCTTCCAATACAGATCAGGCTTGTCGTTTCCGGCCCTGGCTTCTGTCACCAGAGCCGACTTGTTGCACCTGGCAATGAGATTCGGAATGAAAATAGAAGACGTCTTACCAGAGCCTGTAGGACCTACAACAATCGCATGCTTTATCGTGTCGGTCTCATTTATCGCCACCAGCTCGTCGTCTTCTCCAGGGCTTACGAGTAACCTGCCATCAGGCACTATCTCAGGATCTCCTCCCCAGTACCCCGCCTCCTTTATGTCCTCCAAAGTCCCCCAGCGAGCCGAGCCATACTTGGTGCGTCTTGGCTCTTTGTCCATGACTTTGCGATAGCGGCTTGCCGCCTCGTGCATTACATCGACTATCTCTTTGACCTTCTCGGAGCACTTTTGAAGCGTCCACTGGTAATTGCTCTCCTCGATAGAGATCTCGACTTTCGAGCCTCCCTCGATCTCGTCCCATCTGATCACCAGATGATATGCGTAGCGCCAGTTGGTGCCTTTTACTCGCTCACTTCTCTCGTAATTGGCCGCGAGCTCGCAAAGCTCCGTATTTATAAAATCAACCCTCCACCCACCTCGAGCAAGGGCGGTCCTGGCAATCTCCGCCACCTTATCGCATGGCGCCGCTAAAGTGAATTCTCCGCTTGCTTGAGGCACTATCTCCAGGTCCTATCTTCTGCTTCTCATTCTATTGACCCCAGCCACCACCACGCTCAAACCACTCCCGATCTTTCTTGTCCCTCTCCTGCTGCTCCTGGTCCTTCTTGGTCTGATCGTCCCTGGTTTTCTGGCCTTCATTAGTCTCTCCAAGCGCCTTGTCGAGCTTCTTTCTCTGACCCTTCGCCTTCTCTTCGTAGGCGGTCCCCGATAGCTCCTTAGACAGCTTCTCATCTATCTCGCCGGCTGATTTTTCCATGTCCTCTCTAGTCTCTTTCAGCCGGTCTCGATTCTCGGTCACCGGAATCGATCTCACAAGCTCATTTGCAAGACCTGCCCCGGCCATGAAGAGGCGGAAAACTGGATTGCCTGTTAGCTGGACTTGAAGAGGATTCACCACCTCGCCGCCGGCACGCTCCATCGTGCGAGGCCGCTCCGGTGTCCTCATCTCGCTTTTAGCCTGCTCGAGCCCCCGGGCAAGCGCCCCCACCCAGCGGCTCCGGTCCTTGTCCTCGATCCAGCCTCGAAGCTTCTGGTAGCTCTCAAAAGGCAGCCTCTCAGAATTGTCTCTGAGCTCTTTTGCAAGCTCGGTCAGTCTTTCATACGAGTCATTGACACTATACTTCTCGCCGCCATGCTCGAAGTAGTCTCTCTCTTTTTCGTTCTTGTCTTTGTCTCTGTCTTTCCGATTCTTCTTGCTGCTCTTGTCTTTCTTACTCGGCTCTGGCTCTTCTCTTTCGCTATCTTTCTCGACAAGTCGCTCCTGCTCCTTCTCCTTGATCCAGGAGGCAAGCTTCTTGTAGTCGTTTTTTGATATCCGCTTCTCGAAGTTATCCCAGAGCGACTCGGTAAGATCCCTGAGCTCCTTCAGGCTATTTTCTCGGCTCCACTCTTGCCCGGCAGCAAGAACTTTCTCTTTGTCTTTCTCCTGCTCTTTCGCAGGAGCCTTTACCTTCCGCTTCTTCCCTCGCTTGCCTTTCTCTTTCTCCGCCTGCTCTCTCTCCTGCTCTTTGAGATCCTGCTTCTTTCGCCACTGGTCATAAGGCTCGAGCTGCTCCCTCAAGATCTTCCTGTGAATGAAGGGAAGCTCCAAGCCTTCACTGATTCTCTGTTGCCTCTGCCTCTCCCACTCAAGCTGCTTCTCTTTCTGCCGCCTTCGTCTTTCTTCTCTTGCCTGCTCGAGCTCTCTTGGATGCTCCCTTTCAAGATATCTGTCTCCCAGCTCCCGGACCTTCTCCAGATCTTTCTTGTCTATCTTCACGTCCGTCCCGTTGCGGTCCTTGCCATAGATGACCACATGGACATGATGGTGCTCGGTGTTGTCGTGCTCCACCGCATACCACTTCAGGTCAAGTCCTTTCACTCGCCCGAGCTCGCCCAGGACCTCCCTGGTAAAAGCCTTCTTGTCCGCCGGATTGATCTCAGGAGCAAGGGTCATCTTGTGAATCACCACTTTCTGATTGCCCATCTGCCTGATCTCCTTGCGGACATCGGTGGCATCAACCCGATCCTCCAGGTCGCTAAATAGATCCCGGCCACCTTGCTCCCTGTCAGGCCCAGGACGATGCTGGATATATGTCAGATGCGCAAGAGCCTTGCCGACGCCTTTGCCCCTGCTGCCTCTTCCGGCAATATATCTAGAGCGGACAACTACCACGGAGCAACAGCGCCTTTGACCTTCTCAGCCAGCTCCTTCTCGTCCTTATCCAGCTTGTTTCTCATCTTCTGCTTGGCCGTGTTCACTGCTGAATTGAAAGCCTGACGCGCCTCCTCATTGGGCAGGCTCATCCAGGCAAGCTCATACAAGGTCCCGATGGTAGCCCCCTGGCGGGCAAGCATCCCACATATCCGGTTGGTCATCTCGTTGATGGCTCTTGCCACCTCCGACTCTCTCGGGCGAGCAGCTATCGCCTCCCTGTTATCCAGGTAATGAAGCACCGCGTCTCGAACAATCTGAGACATGCTCACCCCTTCAGCATGAGCCATCGCCTCCAGTCTTTTGAAGTCCTCGCTGGCCAGTCTCGACTCGATCTTCGGATTGAAGACCCGCTTCTTCTTCTCTACCATGTGCCGACCTCATGAGCTAATATATCCTGACATTTTAACAGTTGTGCCGGACTTTTCTAACCTCTTGTCAATACGTGCCGATATATATACCCTCATAAGTTGGCACTTTCAAAGAAATGTGCCGACTCTTTTATCTTGCCTTAGCGGGATATGGTTGCGACTCAGTCCCCCTTCGTCGCAGGAATAAAAGCGGAATTCCTTACCCCGTGTATGGCAGCTTCGCTGCTGCCTCTCAATCCGTCGCTGATCACAGCGAGGCGCTCGTCCCTCGCGCTCGGTCGATCGCTTTGAGGCTGATTCTCTTTCTATGTCTCGCCTCTCGGCTTGGGTGTTGGGTGCTACACTTGCTATGTAGTCTCCTGTGAACACGAACTGCCATGGCTCAGCCGCAACCAGAAGAACGAATTACTCTCGACCAGGTCCTCCAGCTGGTTGATAAGCTTACGCCTGAAGAGCAGGAGCAACTTCGCAAAAGCCTGAGTGACAAATACAAGCGCTTCCAGCAACTGTGCGATAAGGTTGAGGCTAACCGGATCGCACAGGGCTTGCCTCGATTGACCGAGGACGAAATACTAGCCGAGGTTAAAGCCATTCGGGAAGAGATGAAAGCCGAGCGTGCCAATCAGAGCAGTCGTTGATACCAATATCTGGGTCAGTGCTCTTTTGACACCGGGAAAGGCCAGACAGCTTCTGCATTACGCCATAGCAGAGCGATTTGAGCTGTATTCATCGGTCGAGCTCCTGGCAGAAATGATTCGAACTCTGAATCGACCGAAGATTACAGCTCTGGTTGATGAAGAAGATATTGATGAGCTCATTTCTGTCATTCAGGACACAAGCATTGTGGTTGACATCAGGTCCATACAGCCGATTAGCCGCGATCCAAATGACGATGTATTTCTTGCTTGTGCCCTGGCGGCAAGAGCCGAGTACCTGGTCAGTGGCGACAAAGACTTGCTTTGCCTGAAAGAGCATGGTAAGACAAAAATCGTCAGCCCTGCTGAATTTCTTGCGATTCTGGAAAGTACGCTTCCGGAGCCTCAGTCCTGATTGATCCAACCTTCCCCATTGCCGGCCCACATACTGGAAGCACGGCTACGAAGCGCCGGGGCGGAGGCGCGCCGTGCTCCGGCAGCGCAGGCGTCACCACGCGCGAAGCGCGCCTCTCTTACTCGCAGCTTAAGAAGAAGAAGAGGGCAGGGACTGTCGAGCCCCTGCCCCCCTTCTCTCTAAGCTGTAGCGAGCTTGCTTTCAGCCTTGTCCGGCTCGCCTTCCTGCAAGGTCGGCCGCTTCCCGCATAAGTGGAAGGACGTGAGCTTAATCACAGGCTTGGTGATCTGCCTTCTCACTCCGTCCTCTTCCCTGGTGTAGGAAGACAGGGCCAGCCTGCCATAGAGCACCACCTCGCGCCCTTTGGTGATGGTCTTGAGCACTCGATCGCCAAGGCCATTCCAGGCATCCACATCGATCCAGAGAGTCTTGTTCTCTTCTGTGTTGGAGGAGAACTCCTTCACCGCCACCGAGAATTTGACCACCTTGTTACCTGTGTCTCCAAAAGAGATGGTGTGGGGTTTTTGACCGACATGACCGACGATGATGATTTGATTGTTCATTTTGCGCACCTCCGTGTTGTGCTTCAGGTGCCACCCAAAAGACGCGGCTTTTCGCTGCCTGCATGGACGCGCGAAGCGCGCCCCGAAGGGGTCTGCCGTTGCAGGCGAGAAAAGTTGTGTCATTCTCGCACCGTTAAAGCACGGCTCGGAGGAAGCCATGAACAATCGCATCACCTCAAGGCGGGCTTGCCGGCATCTGAAACACCCTCTAAATATCAAGAGACGCTTCCAGTCAAAGCCGGTCGCCATGAAGCTTCTCCAGCACAACCAGATTCGCTCTCAAGCATCGAAGCAGGCTTACCCAGGTTATCGAGCGTCGAGCTCTTACACTCAGCCGTGGTAGTGAAGGCTGGCTTGTGATCATCGCCATCTCCAGGTCGAGATCAGGAGGTCAGGTCCTCAGATCACCAGGCCGGCTCTTCTCACTTCTTTGCAAGAAGCCTGCACAGAAAGCAGGTCAGAAGCCGGTCCAGGCTCAAAGCTCGCCGCTTAGAGCCGGAAGGCAGGGAGCCAGTCTCCCTGCCCTCGGTCACCACCTGACTCAGCGGCCCCACCCGGCTATCTGTTCTTTCACCACAGATTCTCTCTGGGCAGTTACGCTCATGGCGCTTGTTCCAAGCCCCTCTACCTCGAACCAGATGCCGTGCCGGGTGCCATAGCCGAAGGTATGAACTGTTCGCAGTCTCTTTCTGCCTTCAAGAAGCCGGAAGACGATCATGTCGTTGTCCTCCTTGTAAGTCCTGACGATTCTTCTCATGGCCTTTCTTTTCATCGGTCTATCCTCCATCAGAGATCTGACAATACTGAAAATATCGGGGCGGCAATCGCCGCCCCTGCCTTCGTTTCATTCAAGCTCGCCCTGGGCGAGATCGCTCAAGATGCTGCGAGCCCGCCTTCGTGCATAATGAAGCCTGGACCTCACCGTCCCTATTCTCATTCCGGTCAGAGCCGCTATCTCATCGTAGCTGCATCCCTCCAGATAGAGCATCATCGCCTCTGCGTGCGGCTTGCTGAGGCTGGAAAATAAATCCCTCAACCTGGAGAGAAGATCGATTCCCAGGTCCCTTGCAGCCTCCTCGCGCACCAGGCAGGACTCCCCCACTTTCTCGAGGTCATATAGTCCGGGAAACGACATAACTCGTCTCTCTCTTGCCGCCTGGCGACCGGCATCCATAGCGGAGCTTTTGACCACCTTGTACATCCAGCCCAGATTCGCTTCCCTGCCGTCATTCTTATTCAACAGCTCGAGCATGGCGGTCTGGACTATGTCATCCGGCTCCGCTATCCCTATCTTCCCGTATCGTCCGGCCATCTTTCTTGCTGCCTGAAACAACGAGCTCATCTCTTGCTCTGATCGTCTTACTTCTTGCATGGAACAAACCTCCGTCCCGTGTCGATGGCGTTTCGCCAAAAACAGGGCACGGGCGTGGCTCCCCGGGTCAAGCGTCAGGTCTCAAGGCACCACCGACTCTACCTGGCCGCTTGAGGCGGGGTGGCGCCGCGCCAGTACAATCGAGAAGCGAAACCAGCCAGGACCGGCTGCCGGCAGCCCCTCAGTCCCCGATAGATCCAGCTCCCGAGATCTACCCGCCGCCATCGCCCAGTTGGCGGCGGGCATCCCTGCCCTCATGCCTGAATAGCGATGAGCCCGGGTCCCATCGTCAAGGCCGGCGAAGCCGCCCGCAAAGCGGGTCGCCTTGACGATGGGAGGCTCGAGTTAGGCTCATTGCCAGGCATGGGATGAAGCCGCCAGGTCGTCAGGCAAGACCCATAAGGCGATCTATGACCCTGTCTACCCCCTTCTGAGAGACAGGTTTGGTGATATATCCTGCAACTCCCGCTCTTCTTAAGGCACTCGATTTGACCCTGGTGTCCTTATCGACCAGAGCCAGAATCTTTGTCTTGACCCTATACCAGGAGATGGTCCTGGCCGTATCAAACCCGCTTGAATTAGGAAGGCTCATCTCAATAAGAACTGAAGCATATGAGTCCTTCTCTAGCATTGAAAGCGCTTCCTCTAGATTTATCGCAACATCGCATCTTAAGCCGCGTTTCAGAAGACAGCTTCTCAATGTCATACAGGTTGCCGGATCATCTTCCACAAGCAGGACATTCATCGTCACATTAAATAAGGACGCTCTTCGGGAGTCAAGCCCGAAGAGCGAAGCGTGGCTTGACTCCCTCAAAGCCAGATAATGGAAGCACGGCTATCAAGCGCCGGGGAGGAGGCGCGCCGTGCTCAGGGGAGGGCGGGCGGTAACCACGCGCGAAGCGCGCTCCCCCAGCCTCCTGAGCAGCCAGCGGGGCAGTCACTATCTGAATCAAGCTCCCTCAGTGGCGCAAGAAGAAGAAGAAGAAGAAGAAGAAGAAGAAGAGACTACTAAGCAACCACCACATATAGCGGCTAGACGGGGGGCTGCTATGGTAGTTCCTGAATGCACAATTGGTGTAGATTCTGAAACTATTTGCAGTGTCCTTCTCTTTCGGGTCCCGACATTTTTTTGGGGAGATCCTACGTTAAGCCCGAAAGGCTGAACTACCAATGATTTCGGGACCCGGTCAAAAAGCCTGATTTTCGAGACTGAACGATTCTTGCAAAGCCAAACAAATTGCTCATTTTCAACGCCTGGATTTTGGATCGAAGCGCTAAAAGCCTTAACAGTGCAGTGTTTTGCTATGAACAAAAACAACCATTTGTTCACTATAGGGTCACAACCAAACGCGGATGTCAGGCACCTTAGCGTAGGAAAACCGGCGGAAATCACGTTGTCAAATAGCTTAGCGTAGGTTTTCCCCAAAAAAATGTCGGGAGTCGTTGTTTATCGCTGGGCTATTTCGCGGCTTTTCAGCTAGACTTAAAGCACAAGGAAGGGCGCAGCCATATGAGCCAGGAAGACAAAGTCACGCTAAACCAGATCCTCAATCTCGTCGAACAACTTTCGACCGAAGAGCGCGGTGAGCTTCAGCGCAAACTCGATCAGGACTGGAAAGACAAATGGGACGCTCTGACAGCCCGGGTTCGAGAAAGAAGCAGGGACTTACCACCACTGTCTGATGAGGAAATCATGGCAGAGGTTAAGGCAGTTCGGCAGGCGAGAAAAGGCAAGGCGTGCTGACCACAGTTGTCGATGCCAACGTCTGGATAAGCGGATTGATATCAAGCCAGGGTAATCCAGCAAGGATTATTGACCTGTTTAAAGCCGGAGCCTTCGCGGTCTGCTGTTCCGTGGACCTTCTCGAAGAGCTCCAAGAGGTCCTGAGGCGGCCACGTATTTCAGCTCGCATTGACGATGGCGATGCAGCCGAGCTGGTCGAGCTGATAAGGGCCCGGGCCATGTTCGCGTTGGTTGAGTCCTCACCGCCTATGAGCAGAGACCCGAAAGACGATGTTTATCTTTCTTGTGCTGCTGCTGTCGATGCCGATGTCCTGATTACCGGCGACCAGGACCTACTTGTCCTCCGGAACCATGGCAGGACTCGTATACTCACGCCAGCCGAATTCCTGGCAATCATCGAGGCAGTGTAAGCAGGGGGATGGCAACGATTCACGCAGAATTAAGCCATTTCCTCGGCCAACCCGGTCTCAATTTCTGGTCGGCAACTGAGACCGGGACCCTCATTCCTTCTTGCTCATCAGTTCCTGATATAGACTTCGAACTCACATCAAAAATACCCTCGAGAAACGCAAGCCGGAAACCTAGACGGCACTGTCAGGAAAAGATTGCAACAGTGGATCGGAGTTGCTACGCTGCAAGCGTAGCATCGATAGACCTCAGGTTTCTCTCGAACGACCCGAGAAGAAGATCAGCAGAAGAAACTGGATGATAGCCTTCCGGCGAGCACAGCATATCCACTAGCAGTGCTTGATTCAAGCGATCTCGCGTGCTACTCTTTTCATGTGGAATAATCTCCATATGCCACCATTTAAAGTGGCAAAACTTGAAAAAAGAGATCCGGCTTCAGCTGGTTTTTATAGCTTCTCGACTTGCCGGAAGGCGCAAGCCGGGATTTCTTGCTTTCCAGTGCTCTGTCTTTCTTTGTCGTCAAAACGGGAATTCACCCGATCCGGCTATCCGGGACGGGTGAATCAAGGGCGCTTTGCTTGGGAGACTTTCTTCTAGCGCTGGCAGCTTCAGTTTGTTCAAGCTCACCACAAAAGGAAATTTCTTCCTCCTGATGCCCCAATGATACCAGTGCTGCGCCTGGGTTCAAGTCACAGGAAATGATTTCTTGTTCAGCATCCCGAGATCGATCCCCAGAAGGGATTTCAGAGCCCAGCCCGCCAGAAGCCGCTGGAAGAGCAGTTTCACTACCACCGCCTATGATTCCCCCTCTCAAAGAAGAAACGTTGCTCCTAGAGCCTTTAAAAGCCGTGCCAATGAGATCCCAAGCCCTGTCTTTTTCTTGAGGACCGCTTGCACGATCCAGACCCCTTCGATCCTCCTCAGACAGCTTGCCTCCATGCCGGAGTTGGCCCGACCGGAGCCTGAAGAGAAAGAAGTCGCCGAAGGCGTACCTTAAGCCCTCCAAGCCAGTGCTTGACCCCTGTGCTTTAATCCGCCTCAGTGACGGCGGAGAAACGAGCTGGAGATCCATGCTCTCTGTTGTCCCCCGTCGCCTTACTAAATCCTCCGCACAGGGAGTCAAGCACCCATCCTGCAAATCAGAAGAGAATGCACGACTTACCAAGCCCGCGTGGATCGGAAGTTCTTTTTTTTCTGACAGATCAAGAACTTTATCAGGATCCTCTAAGTCTTCTTGAGGGAGAGCAGGAAGAAGGCCACCCCCCAGGTTCTGATCGCTTCCCCATGCTGCCAAGAGATACTTATACTTCCGGACCGTCTTTCGGTCAGTGCCTGATTGCCTTGAAACAGAAGAGATAGTGATGAGCTGACCAGAGAGGTGTAGCTCTTTGAGAGCCTTTTCGATGCGCTTGATGGCAGCATCTTGGCGACGTTGGTTTGCCTTGCGCCAGTCCTCTAGGGTCCAGGTTCTTCCGGTCTTACGCGACAGGTGAGCTATGCGGTCTATGGCGCTGTCGGAAATTAATGTGTAGGGAGTTCTCTCAGCCGTCTTGTCGGCCCTCCAGGAGCAAGCACGCTGTATTTGTGCTTCAACAGTCTCCCACTTGCCTTCAAGAATATGTCTGCAGTACCCATTGTGACTTCTCTTGAGCCACTGGCAGAGGATCCGAAAGCGCTCCTGGTCGTTGAACGAGCCTGGGTAGGCAGGGATTGATAGCTCATCGCTTCCATGCCAGAGCATATGCTCGATGCAGATTATCGCCTGGTGGCGCTCTCCTGCTGAACTCAATCCATTCAACCAGTAGTGCTTGCCGAGGTTGTAGTTCTCTTCTATGAGCTTGCAGGAGTAAAGAGCGTCCATTCCTTCGGTGGAAAGTCGCTCCTCATAGAGCTGGGAGCCGAGTTGGCTGGCATGTTCTGATAGCGCCTGACCTATACGAGATTTCGTATACTCCCAATCGTTCTCAGTTGTCTCGATGTCAGCAACGAATCGCGAGATAGCATCTTCAAAGGAGATCTCGTCTCTACTTGCGATTATCGATTCATTCTGATCGATCCATGCGAAACCAGCCTGTAAGGGCAATCGCAAGCCATTGTTTGATGGGAAGACCTCGAGCTGTCCACCGGTGATCGAGTATCCCTTCAATTTCAGGACTCTCTTGAGCATTGCCTCCAGCTCGCTGGAGGAGACCCACTGAGGAAATGGAATATACAGGTGCCATCCGCCACTAATTGAGCTCTGGTATAGACGGGTCGTGAAGAGAGCAAGGGAGGCTAGGTCTTGGAGGAGCTTTCGCAAACAAATCTGATTGTGATACTGACTCCCTTCATCGATATCGAGCACGGCAAATCGGGTGATGTCATCCCAGCGACATCCCCGGAAACTTGAATGTCGTCCGCCGACAGCGGCAAGAATCTCGGCGTCGTCTAGCCGATGGAATTTGCTCAAGGTAACCCATGAGCGCGCTCCTTGCGGCTTCAGAATGCTTTTATGTCTGTTGGGAAAGTAAGAGCAGAATGTCGTGGGTAAGTCAGCCCAAGACAATGCCGTCCCAAGATGTGGAATCTCCTGAGGAAACACCATATTGAGTACCAGTTCTTTCTATAAGGTCTGAAGACAAGTTGACCTATCACTGGCTATGGCGTACTATTTAACTGCTACGTTTAAATAGGTGCTTTTCGCCAGCGAAAAGTATTTTTGAAAAAGGCCGGGAGACCTGGTCTTTTCTTTTTGGTAAGTCCTTTCTAGTTTCCTGCTGTCATCCGGTGATCCTAGCGGCACATCATCGGTTGATCAAGTCCTGGAATTTTTGCTCTGACCGAGTCGGAAGCCCGTGCATATGCACCATATATGCTGGCACATTCATCTAGACTTCAAACTCAAAACCGGACATAATGCTGTAGATGCTCGCCTGTACTTTGTCTACGGATGGTCATCCCTTGAAACAGGGTCGACATACAGATGATATAGGAACGATCATCCGGTGACAATAGAAGCCACTGATAATAATACCAAGAAGGGAAATCAAGCGCCATGACAGCTGAACCACAAAGGACTGATAGAGTCGATACCACAAGCGTTACCGGACTCGAGCATGTCTTTGTCGATGTCCTGGATCAGGAGGTGATCGACACTGGATCATCGGGTGATGAAGGGATGAAACTTTCTGAAGCATCTGATAAATACGGTGTAACCGAGCGAACAATTCAGAGGTGGATCAAGGAAGGGAAGCTGCTTGCCCACAAAATCGAAGGACAACATGGTCCGGAATGGAGGATCATCGGTGAAGCAGCCGATGACAGCCCTGGCTATCAGGGGATGACAGCGGGCAGAAACGCGGTCGACATGACCATGGATAGCTTTGATGGATTCACAGGTTTGCTAGAGAAGCTTACTGATCAGCTTCAGGAAACAAATGATCGGCTGCAATCGGCGAACTATCGGATAGGTTATCTCGAAAATGAGAAGCAAAACTATCAGGAGCAACTCAAACTTCTTCCAGACTTGCAGGCTCAAGCAGAAAGAGCAAAGGCACTCGCGGATGAGCTGGCCAGGTCCCAGGAGGAAGCTACTCGACTGGATGAGCTGGAAAGAGAGCTTGAGCAGACCAAGCGGAAAGATCATGTTATTGAAGAGCTGAATAAAACGGTTGAGGAGCAGGCACAGAGATTGGCTGCCTTCGAAGAGAAGGCAAAGTCCAGGAAGGGATTCTGGAAGTGGTTCACCGGCCAGTCCTGAATCTGGATTGCAAGGCAATGCCATTTAATGTCATAAATTAGGCAGAAATCTAGGCTAAAATCGGAGCAGGAGATAATCAGCTATGAGCTTAGACGAGTCGATTATAGATATCTTGCGTCGACTGCCACCGGCTGAACAGCTAGAGGCGCTTGTTTTCGTCAAGACCCTCTATGAGAAGACTGCGATTGAAAGAACGCCTCGACGCAGCGTGAAAGGCTTGTGGTCAGATTTTGGTTTTGATGTAACCGAAGCCGACATAGCAGAAGCCCGGTCTGAATGCTGGGGGAATTTCCCTCGCTAGGACTTTGAGGAAGACGCAATCACTTGACAGGCGTGTCACAATAGCGTATACATAAACGTATGCAAAATTGTGGCATGATTAAGGGGTGACTGTTATGGCTAGATCATTGAAGGAGCGCAAGAGCGCCCAGGCTAACGTCAGAATTGACGTTGCCGACAAGCAGGTCTTGGACAGGCTAGCTGCTGAGACAGGAGAGAGTCACCCTAAGCTCTTACACAAGGCAGTAGAGCAGCTAAAGAGAAAGATTTTCTTTGAGAAGATGAATCGAGCCTATCGGGAAATGCAAACAGATCCCGACACCTGGGCGGTAGAAGAGACTGAGCGGGATATGTTTGATAAAGCTGCTGGTGATGGGTTGAGGTGATAGTGGCGCACAGAAGCATTTCCCGAGGTGATATCTGGATTGTTGACTTTGAGCCTGGTGTAGCTGGGCACGAGCAGGGCGGACAGCCACGGCCGTCCGTGATCGTGTCCTCCAGTTATATGGACCCAGATGATACGGGGTTGGTTATCGTTATCCCTTCGACCAGAACTAGGCGACCAAAGACAGGCGAGCTAGTGCCAAATCATTATCAGGTCGAGCCGTCGAAAGAGAATGGTCTGACTAGCACAAGTTATTTTATGTGCGAGCAGGTGCGCTGTATTTCTGTAAACAGATTGAGCGATCGAAAAATCGGAAGGCTTTCGCAGGAAGACTTGTATGAAATTGAAGAGCGCTTGATCATTCTTATGGACCTTGGTGCGTAAGAGAGGACGAGGATGATGAATGAGTGCGCGACCGTCGAATCTTTACCGAAATAGACCATTTTGGGTAAAGTAGGGATAGAGAAATCCCCGGCAAGAAGGAGTCTGACAGGTGGTTAGAAAATCCTCCCGGACATCCTTTTCGGTAATCGCGACATGCAAGGAGTTTGTATGAATGGAAGAACGCATCTTCCCAGAGACGCCCCACTCTCTGTCTTCACGTAAAGAAGTCTCCGACTTCGCCCGCGTTGGCTGTAAGTAATGAAACCAACGTAAGCAGGGCACGAAAGGCTAAAGCGTCACAGCCTCAATTGACGACTAGCCAAGAGGAATGACCGATAGGGTTAGCGCAAGCAAATCGCCGCAAGTTTCGTTAAATGGAAAATGGTGAAAGAGTGCTGATACACCATAACCAAAAGGTACGTGGGTTGGCTACCGGAGTTTACCGGCCAGTAGCGTGGGGTCTGCAATCCCACCGGAGCATAGGCGGAACCCTCATCGTTCGTCGTCATACAAACTCAACATGGTAAACCCCATGGGCTCTCTCTGAGTAATCCGACTGCAAAGAAGGACTAATTGCCTAGGGGGCAAAGGAGATTGGAAAAAGCGAAGGCTCGCTTGTAATGAGTGAGATAGAGTCTCTGGCTCACATCGAAAGGTGGCTAACTTCCAATTGGTCTCTCACGGTACAACGAAAGACAGGTAACTGAATCTTGGCAAAAGATAGAGTCCCCAGGGACATCGGACCCGAGAAACGGCTTAAAAGGTGGCTCGACATTGATTGGCGAACCGCTGAGAAGCGTGTTAAGAACCTGAGACAGCGCATCTACCGTGCAACTGAAAGAGCTCAGTGGAAGAAGGTTCACAGCCTGATGAAACTGATGCTTCGGAGTCATTCGAATCTGTTGGTGTCTGTGCGACGAGTCACGCAAGACAATAAAGGGAAAAATACTCCCGGTATTGATAGCCAGGTAGTATTAACCCCTAAGTCCAAAATGGCTTTGGTTCGAAATATGTCGGAGCAACCGCTCTGGCAGGCTCGTCCTGTCCGGCGCGTGTACATTCCCAAGAAGGGCGGTCGCCGTCCTCTAGGGATACCGACGATCAAGAATCGCGTTGCACAAGCAATGTTGAAAAACGCTCTGGAACCGTCTTGGGAAGCTCGATTCGAGATCAACAGCTACGGTTTTCGTCCGGGTCGAAGTTGCCACGATGGCATTACTCAGTGTTGGTCAAGATTGAATCGACGCGGTAATGACAGGTGGGTACTCGATGCGGATATCAGAGGAGCGTTCGACAATATCAGCCATGACTACCTGATGAAAGCCCTCGGACAAACCCCAAGGCGCGAATTGGTAAGACATTGGCTGAAAGCAGGTTTTGTAGAAAAGGAAATTTTCAATCCTACAACCAGCGGCGTTCCACAAGGCGGTATCATTAGCCCACTTCTGGCTAATATAGCGCTGGATGGAATGGAGCGACTTCTCAAAGGCAAGTTTGGATTTGTCCGCTATGCCGATGACTTTGTCGTTACCGCGAAGACGAAGGAAGAACTTTCTGAGATTATTCCAGTCCTTGAAGATTGGCTGTTGGAGCGCGGTCTTACGATGCATGAAAAAAAGACAAGAATTGTTCACATCCAAGATGGGTTCAATTTTCTTGGCTTTGTGTGCCATGAACGTGGAGGTGAGAGAAATGTAAACCAAACTCACTGACGCGATGCTGCGCAGAAGATGGAGGTAGGTCCTCCAGAGCCGGCTTGCAGGAGCAGGCTCTAAACAACCGTCAGCGGCTCTGGTAAAGAGCCAAGGTCGTGAACGTGACGGAAAAGG